>Ga0208670_100093_pt1 | contig 31442 bp, 17 predicted proteins | sample 24BtaG_FD_184098 | JGI IMG/M metagenome (GOLD analysis project Ga0208670, IMG submission 184098) | Marine viral communities from Cariaco Basin, Caribbean Sea - 24B_WHOI_OMZ_CsCl (SPAdes) (version 2) | ecosystem: Environmental > Aquatic > Marine > Oceanic | place: Caribbean Sea: Cariaco Basin...
CTTCAGTGATGGCCTCCGCGGCCTCGGCACGGATCGTCGGCGCATCGTTGGTGCCGGTAATGGTGAACGTCACGGTATCCGTGGCCGTCGCACCCTGGCTGTCGGTCGCGGTTACGGTGTAGCTGAAACTCAGCGTCTCACCGGGGGCGAGGAAATCCAGATCGACAGCACCCAGGCTGTAGGTCCAGTCCACACGGCCCGGCGTAGCCACCCCATTCGTGCTTGGCACGCTGAAGCCGCCAATGAGTGCACCCTTCTGGGCATCTGTCAGAGCACCGCCAGTCCAAGCAATGTCACCATTCTCTTCGAACGTTATATCCACTGTATCCGTGGTATCCACGTCACTAAATGTAATGGTACCCGCATCGCTCAGGTTCTGGTTGCTGGAATCGCCCGGAACTTCGGTAATGGCCTCAGAGGTATCAACGCTGATTACCGGAAGATCGTTAGTGCCAAGAACCGTAAACGTCACCGTACCCGGTTCACTTACTCCACCCTGATCATCTACTGCGGAATAAGTAAAGCTAACTTGGCGGATCTCTCCCACCGCCAAGTCATCGAACTCGCTTCCGGTTTCAAATGTGTAGCTGCCATTACTATGGAATGCCAAGCTTCCCGATGAAACGTCTGACTCCAACTGATAACCAACGACTGTTCCATCGACATCAGATGCTGAGGGCACAATGGCAACAATCTGGCCATTTTCCTGGATAGCTTCAGAATCAGAAGACACTACCGGCACATCATTGTTACCGGTAACGTTAAGAGTAATAGTCGCCACGCGACTGACGGCTCCGCTGTTATCTATCGCCCGATAAGTGAACACCGCCGGACGAGTCTCACCTACCGCCAAATCATCAAAATCGGACCCAGGATCAAAGCTGTAGCTACCATCCTGATTAAATGTCAGTGAGCCACTGGCTACATCGCTGATTAGCTCAAAACCAGCAATGGTGCCATCGACATCCGATGCATCGGCACTTCCGTTAAAGATGGTATTCTCATCGACCGATTCGCTGGCATCTTGAGTGACTGGTGCATTGTTAATACCTTCAATAACAACGTCGACCACTTGCGTCGCTGTTGCGCCAAAGCTATCCTCAGCGGTCAGTGTGTAACTGAGGGTGAGCGTCTCACCTTGTCGCAGAAAATCAAAACCTTCCGAACCAGCATCGAAATTCCACGAAAATTGCCCGGATGTGCTTTCTGCATCAACAACGGTTGAGGGTGTTACAGACAACATCGCCAGCAATGTATCGTGATCTGGAATCTCAGAGCCAAGTGAAATGGAATCGCCATCTGCATTTGTGCGACCAGCAGATACTTCACTGGCCGCTACAGTGACAATATCACCAGCATCAACATCGGAGACGAAAAATTCACCGGTCTCAATCAGTTGGCCACTACCTTCAATGAGGTTCGCCGAAGCCGCAGCGGAAACGTCGGCAATGATGGCATCGATTTGTTGGGTAGAACCTGCAGCATAGAACCAGTCAAAGCTTTGCGTCTCCCCTGCTGCTAAATCATCCATTCGAACAAACATTGCATAACCACCGTCATCAGATGGCTGCTCATATTGCGACTCTGAAGGGTCAATTGCAGGTGTGTCTTCTGGATCCGTCAGTGTCCAGCCGTAATGCTGGCCGATAATCGTATTGGCTTTGTCGGATGTACTGAAGAAAAGGACGGCTGTATCTTCACTATAAACCTTTATTGCCTGACCCTGCTCAGTCTTGCTCGTATTGACTTCAAAGGCACCGCCAACAAGGTTGCCTTTTTGTTTGGCGGGTCGATCACTGCCTGCGATATAGTCATCCTGCGTACCTACCCACACCCGCAGGTTAGTTGCATCCGCGGTTCCAATATTAGTCAAATAGGTGCGCGTCTCTATATAGGCAGAATCAGCTGGCAACTCATAGACATGTGAAACCGCTAACTGTGCACCATTGATAGTGATCTCGCCACGCCAGACCAAGGTGCCACTACCATCACTAAAACCGCTGGTATCGACAGTAATATTGCTGAAACGGGGAGCCAGATCAACATCACCATTTAGATTCCAATCGTTCGCTCCGTCACCATTGACGCCCAGCGCCATGTTCAACGCATAACTCGAGTACGTTAGCTTAAATTCCTGACCATCGTCGTAGTAAAACGGCTGCTCTAGCATGCCAGTTACTGCGTTAATGGAGTCCTGTGCGTTGCTACCAAAGCGCAGAAGACCATTATCCAGCACCTCAGCACCGTCGCCGGGATTCCCGCCACCACTTAAATCTGGCGGAGTGGTAGTGTCGTCAACTTCGCTGACTGTGCCTATCACCGGAACGTCGTTGGCTCCGTTGATGTTAAAGGTCAGGGTTTTTGTCACAGTATCGCTGCCATCCGTCACCGTGACGGCAAAGGACTCAACTTCTGCGCTGGTAAGCGCATTAATTGCAGCAGAATCCGGAGTATAGGTGTACTCACCTGTTGCTTTGATCACCTTCAGGGTACCGTAGACTCCAACCAGTGATACATCCTCAACCAGGCTCTCGCCGCCCTCAATACCAAAACGTAGGTCCTCCTGGTCAGTTTCGATATCAGAGGCGGCCAGCGTGCCCGTCACCTCAGAAAAGGTATCAAGCTGATCAGTATCATCGATCTGCTGGGATGCGGGTTGATCCAGCACCGGTACGTCATTGACACCGTTGATGTTGAAGGTCAGGAATTTAGAGACAGTGGTGGTGCCATCGGAAACGGTTACCGTAAAGCTTTCGGATTCCGCACTGGTGAGAAGGTCTATCGCGGATGAATCAGGAGTGTAAGTGTATTCACCGGTAACCTCGTCAAGCCGAAGTGTGCCGTAGGCGCCAGCCAGAGATGCCTCACCGGCCAAGCTATCTCCACCCTCAATACTGAACGTCAGATTGCCCTGTCCGATGTCAATGTCTGAGGCATCCAAAGTGCCAGTTAAGTCGGTAAAGGCATCTATCTGATCTGTGTCATCAATATCCTGAGGTGCCGGCTGCTCGAGCACTGGCACATCGTTTGTACCGTTGATTGTGATGGAGAGCGCTCTCGTTGCAATGCCACCATTGGCGTCATCAGCCGTAAGCTCATAGGAAAGAACCAGGCTTTCGCCGGCGGACAGGTAGTCGAAGGCTTCACCGTTTGAGTTGAACGTCCAGCTCACATCACCCGAAGTCGCTGAGGCATCAATGCTCGGTTGCGAGCCTGTATCCAGCATTGCCAACAACTCGGCGATTGTTGGCTGTCTCTCGTCAGAAACTACAGCCACACCATCCGAGCCAAGTTGCTCGGCGGTCACTCCCGACACGCTAACCGTCACCGTATCCGGCTGATCCACGTCACTGACTTTCAAAGCTCCGCTAGAGCTCAGTGCGCTGTCGCTTTCGACCAGCAACGTATCCGATGAAAGGTCGGCTGAGTATTGCAGCGAACGCGGGATGATCTCACGCACCCAACCATCGTTACTGGTTCCACCGTCAGAAACGTCTTCACCATACTGAGTAGCGGTATCGGTAAAGCCAGTGCCCGCTATACCGGAGTTGTAGTAGTCATACCCCATAAAAATAACGGTACCGGCACCGTACCCGATGGTCGCAACCGTTGCGTTAGTTTCATCTCCGTAGATCGCATTAAAGCCTTCAACCGAGCCACGCCCAATAGAGTCCGTCGCACTTGGTGCGGATAAGCTTGCAGGCCCCCCCTCAAAGGGAGTCCCCAATGCATTGGTTTCATTAAGCTCCCAACTGCTGCCACTTTCAGTCGTCAAGTCCCAGTTAAAGATCGCGTTAAGAAAATCCGTATCGTGCTGGCCGGCGGTACCGGTCATCATAATTACGCCACCGGCATCCACCCAGCTACGAATATCCGACTTAGCTGATTCTGGCAAAAAGGACTCACTGTTCGGATCGCCACTCTCCATGTCCGTCATGAAGAAAAAGCCGCTGCTATACAACTTGTCAGCAAAGTCAGCATCCGTGAAGTTCTGAATAGCTGTATCAAGGGTGTAATCGCCACCCTCGTTAATCACCCACTGGACAATACTGGCCAGGTTAGCATTTTCATTATCCCCCGCTGGAGTCGCATCGTTGCCATTTAAATTTGGATAACTGAAGACAGAAACCTGTGTTGAGCCTTGGTCGGCCTCGAATACGGGATTATCGTTCGCTCCTTCCAACGTGAATTCGAGCTGCTGGGTTTTGCTCAGTTCGCCATCCGAAACCGTAACAGTAAATGCTTGCGTCTCAGTCGAGTTCAGACCATTAATCGCTGATGAGGTAGGGATAAAGGTGTAAGAACCTGTCGCCTTCGATACCTGTAACGTGCCATAGGTGCCCGCCAAGGTGACAAATGTGCCATCATCGCTGCCACCTTCAATACCATAGGTGAGACTTGAAGAATCAATATCAGTCGCAACCAGGGCGCCCGTCAGATCCGCAAAGTCATCGTAGTCTTCGCTATCGGTGACCGTTCCGCCGGCGGGTGCCTCCATCACAGGAGCATCGTTTACTCCAGTGATTGCCGTATTAAGGTATACAGCACTGCTTGATACAGCGGTTTCACCACCGGTGACACCAGAGGCAGTAACGTCAAACCACTCCCGGCTTGCGCCATCAGTAAACGTTATGCCAACGTCGGAGTTGTCTACGGCGTGTAGGCTGAGACCGCCTGGTGTGCCGTTATAATCAGCGGAAGGTACGAACCGAAGACTGGCATCGCGAGACAACAACAAGCCATTGTCATTGTCGACTACACCTACGGCATACCACGTACTACCGTCAGTGCTGTATTGCCACTCACCCTCAGCGGAAACGCTGTTATCACCGGTCACGACGACCCCAGTCAGAGAATCAGCCGGAGTAAAGGATGTATCCGGATCAGCAAAGAGCGAATCAAACAAGTTACCAACAGTGTTCCCGGCAGGCGCCAAGGAATCCTCATTAACGGCAGCCAAACTGCCGTCACCCGAGAATGCTGGGGCATTATTGCGCTGCTCAACCTTCAGAGTAATCGTGTCAGAACCAGTCTCACCATTGCTATCCATGGCACAGATCGTGATATCCCGCTCGACTTCAGTGTCGTCTGCAGTACTTTGATAGGTTACCTGGGAAGCAATCTTGCTAGCGATTGTATCGGTAACCTGCTGGCTTGGGATCAGGCGGATGTTGTCAACGTAGAGGTTGGAGCCAACGGCATAGCCTCCCGTCCCATCGTACGTACCCCCTACAAACTGGAAGCGATACTCGCCACTAGACAACCCGGTTTTGTCTACCCGAACAAACCCTCCAGTATCCTCACCACGTTCAGCAAAGAGAATCACATTATTAGTGGCATCATTAGGGGCATCACTGACGAAATCCCCATTCACGTCTACTCGACGTAACAGGCCGAAAACTTCGTAATCATCACCACTTCCAACCGCCTTAAAATCTAGCGAGATAGAGTCCCCATTCTCCACACTAATAACTGTGCTGGTAGCGTAGGGACCGTGAATTGAGCCATAACCATCAACTTTAAAGCCACTCGGACTCAACTGATCACCTGCTTTGATACCGCCGGAACTGGTCAAATAGAGAGCCTTTGTTCCATCTACACCGGTACCTGTTGAGATAGTTGCCTGAGCGTTGAAGTTGTTAGGATCCTGAACGTTTGTCGTACCTGTACCACCGACATAAACAGTATCCTCGGCCAACGGCATGGCAAAGTTATCGAAGTTAATTTCGCCGGCGTTGTCACCATACACCTCGCTGGAGAGCGTCCAGTCTTTACTGCCTTCCTCAAAACCCGAGTTTGGTAGCGGCGAGGACAACAGAATCTTCAGGGGTTGGCCATTTAACCCATTTTCCACTGAATCGATTGAACCAATACGTTCTCTGTCTGTACCGTTTCCGCGATAGACGTCAATGCCAACCACAGAAATTGCGCCTGCAGCATTTACATCGTCGGCGTCCTGCAACACGAACTGATCGCCAGCTGACGGATTGTCGACATTAAAACGGATATATCCCTCACGGTAATCTCCACCCCCGCTAAAGTTGATGCCTGCATCAATCGTGATTGGGTCACCGCCTTCTGTGTATATCACCGAATCGGCAACAGCATTGACTGTCGGAGCCAGCACTCCCTCATAATCCGTTGCAGCCAACGCCACAGTCTCCACGGATCCACTTGTTGCCTCCAACACCCAATCTCCACCAAGACCTTCTGCCCCGGTCAAATCATCAGAAGCTCCCACATCTGCTCGTGTCAGCTCGGCCAACGAATCAATGAATCCCTGCCCTTCACTATCGGCCCCCACGTAACAGCCATAAAGCAGCACATCACCAGACTCACTCAGCGTGTCACCAAGCGTACTCAGCAGATCCGCATTGGCCACTAGGTTATCGTTGTTCAGTGTCAGCGAGCCCAGCTTGACCTCTCCCACGCCGCCATGAGAAAGAATATGAATTGCATTGATGCCCTGCTCACCCTCAACAGTCGCCACAATCTGAGCCAGTCCGTTGGATTCAGCTTCCAGGTAAATGACCTCAACATGGTCACCTAAGCCTTCCGCCAGAGCCTGGCTTCCCTCAACTCCCCGATCTACGAAGGCGAGTTCACGACGTTGATTGCTTTCGGTCGGCGCTGGCGCAGCGAAGTGAACGGCCGCCTCAGTTGTGTCCTGTGAGGTACTATCCTGATGATCGACATCAGTAACCATCGCAGCTGTGGTCGCAACGGCAGCACCATCAAGCAGAACTCGGGGTTCAAGCGCAGCGATAAGCGGCTTACGACGAAATTTGTTCAGAGCATTGGGAAAGTTGTAGCTCATAATTATTCTCCATGAGAGGGCTTCGCCCTTTCTTATTGACCTTGCGATGGGTTCGGCTTGAAGGATGCGGTACCTGTGATACCAGGAACCAGAGCGTCATTAGGGGCGATCAGGGCTCGCAACAAGACTGTCTGACTTACAGCATCGATAGCTGGTGAGATGGCAGAAACCTCAGCCTGAGCTGTCACCCCAAGGCCATCGATATGGAGCTCCGCGGCAAGCCCTGGTTCTAGCCAGGTCAGCCACGCTGCAGGTATTACGACCTCGGCCTCGAGCTCTGAATCATCGACGATCCCAATCAAAGGCTGCTGTTGTGTCACGTTTTCAAATCGGCTAACCATCAGCTCAACGACTCTTCCATCCCATGGAGCGCGAACTTCACAACGTTGAGTATTGATGCGGGATATCGCCAGTTCAGCTTCAGACTGTGCATGTTCAGACTCGGCCAGCGCTACATCCAACTCTCCAATAGCTCGCAGCTCCCGAAGCTCCGAAGCACTCTTTAGCTTGACAGCCGCTGCTTTGAGCTCCGCTGCGACTTTCTTTGACTGAGCCTGGTAAAGCCTGCAGTCCAAGCCGACTAACACATCACCCTTTTCAAACGTGTCGCCCATTCGAAAAGGCAAGCTCGTCACCCGGCCCGCCAATTCGCTGGACAGTTCGGCTCGATTAACGGCTTTAACAACCGCTGGTGCGTCGTATTGCGCATACGCAGGCTGTACCACTGCGTAGCCGAGCCCTGCGACTACTAACCAGGCACCAAATCTCATGATCAGGCGTCTTCCTCGCTGTCATTGGTCGGATCTGAGTCTTCCACATCATCCTCAATGCCACCGGCGGGAGCTGACTCCCGCACTTCCTGGATTGGATCAATCCGACCGTCAGTCCAAGAGCTAAACCGCGAACCTACTTGATCGCTGAGAGCTTCCAGTGACAGGTGGGTGTAGTCCTCTGGAACCAAATCCATGCCCATTGTTACAAAGAGGCGGCCATAGCTGTTCTGTACTTCGGCATAAGCAACGTCACGCCTCAGCTCGGCAAGAACTGTATTCAGAGACTCGCGAATCAAGTCGAGCTGCGTAGATCGACGGGCTTGAGCAGAATTCTCGGTCTGCTCATTGATTCGAAGGGCAACCTGCAGATAGTCACCTGCGAGGTCGTAAGTATTCACCGCTTGCTGATAACGAATGCGGGACAAGTGAACTTGAGTCAGAACGGCCATGGAGGTAGCCAGGCGCTGTTGTTCAGCCAAAGCTTCTCGAGTTTTTGCCATGTTGCGCTCGGCACTGAAACTGAAAACATCAAACAAATTCCAGCTCACTTGTGCGCCCAAGCTCGTCCAATCTTGATTCAACAGGTACTCATTACTGTCGTGATAGACGCCTGCGGTAAGGTTAATTCCCGGCAACATATCGATCAGGGCAGCTTTGGTTTCAGCAGCGGAGATCCGCTGGTTGTAGAGAGTTTCTTTCAATTCCGGGCGCTGGTTCAGTGCCAATTCTTCCATAAGCTCGAGCTGAAGCTCGAGCTCAGGAACCTTGAATGAGGGCGCATCGACATCAGCCAACTTAAACTGAGTCCCAGGCTTCAACCCCATCAGACTGGCCAGCTCGGTTTTTGCGCCGATTAAATCTTGGCGAATCGACTGCAAGGCTCTCAGAATATCGAGTAATTCTCTCTGATAGTGCAGGGCTTCTAGAGGAGATCTCAGCTGTCGATTTTCGACCTGACGGGACTGGCCTAAAGCTTCATTGACGTCCTGGATCAGCGGATTAATTTTAACCAAAAGACGCTCTGCAGAGACGGCTCGCCAATAGGCGGCACGAACATCCTGTGTAATATTGTGAACTACTTTTCGCTCACGCTCCTTGGCAATCAGGTATCGATCTGCATGTTGCTTTGCACGGACGTAGGAGAGCCCAAAGTCCAGCACATTCCATGAGAAGGCAACATCTGTGGTGTACCGCTCGCGCTCCTGGGACACTGAATAGGCGGGATCTGAGCTCAGAGCGTCCGGTTCGCCGTCTGTAAAGTTCACACTGGCGGAGGCAGCGTACTCATCTCTCTTAGAATACCCGGCCGAAGCGGTCAGGCTCGGCAACATCTCATGCTGAACTAGGCTAATCTGCCCCTGAGCTAGCGCAGCTTCCAGGCTCTTCAGCTGTTTCTCACGGTTGTGCAGCAGGCCACGGGCAATGGCATCGTCAAGATCAACCGACCCCATAATGGGCGGGTGCTCAGACAACTGCTTCACATCAGACTCAACAACGGTCCGAATTTCTTCCTGAGAAATTTTTTCGGGTGAAACAGAACAGCCGGCTACCGCAAAGCTGACACAAACTGCAAGGATTTTTCTTGTAAACATCGTTGACTTGGCCTTATCTGGCCCCTTGAGCAGGGGTGATTACTTTCCGCCAAATCTAGATGAGTTTATTAGTTGCAACCACTAACAATTATCTCAAAACTCTCAATATCACCCCGGTTAGGTGGTTTATTTTGTTAAACAACGTGAAACCTTTGTGAGGGTGCTATTTTTGGTGGAAATGCGCACCGATTCTCGTTTTCAATACGAAGCACTGGCGATTTCCACCGATTAGTGACCAACAGAACATCGGCTAACCTCTCGCTATCACACGGAAGTCCATGCTGAAAAAAGGTTCTGGTATGGCCTTTTTCCCCATTTTTTGGAATGCGTTGAAAATCAAGAAAACTACATTCACTCGTGGTGGAACAACATCACCGCAGGAATAGGAAAAGAGAATGTCACTGCTGACAAGCCAACATCCTGGAGCGAAACACCATCGCTATTCCCGGTATTACTGGCAATTAACTGCTGTCGTCATTGCAGCACTTTTTTCGCTTCCAGCGTTGGCAGATCAAATTCGGCTTGGTGCTGACTTTCCGTATAGTGTTCTGGACGATAGAGACGGGCAACTGGCATTCGAGGATGCAGAGCGGAAGCTCCGGGATGCTCCCTTGACAGAACGTGGGACTTTCTCAAGAGGCTACGTACGTAACACCTACTGGCTCCGATTCGAAATACCTGCCTCTGTATTTCATGACGAAGAGCGCTGGCTGACCCTTGGCCCGAATTTTGTCGATGACATTCGAATTTTCTATCGGCCAAAAGACAGTAACGGAGACTGGTCATCCCTACTCGCTGGGGATTTGATAGCGAGAGAGTCTGCATTCGACTACAGGCAGTCAACGTTTCGTTTACCCCCGCCCGCATCGGGGTTCGCTGGCTACGAAGTCATTGCGCGAGTTCAAAGTAGCAGCACAACCATTCTCCAGGCGGGCCTATGGAAGCCTACCGATCTTTTCAACCATGCGACCAAAAGCACTTCGTTCTGGAGCTTCTATCTTGGGCTTTCAACTGCATCCACTCTGTTGGTGATCGTTCTTGTTACTATGCTAGGGGGGCGCCTGCTTTGGGCAGCGTTGGCGTTCTCTAGCAGCTACCTGTTTGTTGCAGCTGTTCAAGGGTATATCAGTTGGTTTTCTCCATTTTCCACGATTCCACTTCAGCATTATCTAACTAGCATTCTCACACTCACTTCCTATGCGTCCCTGCTATGGCTGTGTGCCGAGGCAGTAAATCTGCGAGATTGCTTGCCTCGGATTTACAGAGTTTTGACTGCAGCGAGTGCCTTAATTTTATCGCTGACGCTCTTGATCCCTATGGATCAGTACGGCACTGCGATCAAGATTCAAACCGTAATTTACGGGTTTGCTGCTGTGACGTTCATTTATGCTGTCGTTGTTCTATCTTGGAGATCACTCTTCAAGGCTAAAACTGTCCTTTTAGCGCTCTGCCCCCTCATATGCATTATCGGAAGCATGAGCGGCATGTTCTCTGCCCTGGGCCTTGTACCGTTTCGATCCGAAATCTACGTCATCTGGCAATACGCCCTGATCACCATCATGTTCTTAGTGATGGGACTGGCGGTTTACCGAATACGTGAGAAAAAACTCGAGGAATATGAGAAGAAGCAACTCGCAAATGAACTGAAAGCTGAACGGGATGCCAGCTTCCATCAACGTCAGTTTATGGGGATGGTGGCTCATGAGTTCAGAACCCCCTTGGCAGTTATTGCTGGCAGCCTTCAGAATCTGAAAGCTTTGGAAACCGACGAAAATACCCAAAGGCTACAACGCTTTGAACGAATCCAACGTGCAAACGAAAGACTGGTACAACTCACGGATAACTGTTTAGCCGATGCCCGAGTTGCTGCAAGCGACCTGTACCTGGAACCAAGCCCAGCTGACCTGCTTGATACGATCAGATATGCTGCAACACTGGTACAACTGTCGGATAGTCACGAGCTTGTTCTGACTTTTTCTGGCAAGTCACCCAAATGCCAAAATGACAAGACCTGCATCCTGAACTTTGACTCCGCCATGATTCGGATCGCACTCTCTAATGTCATCGACAATGCCGTGAAACATTCCAAGAAAGGCCGGATTCAAGTTGATCTGAGCTTTCGCGATGAACAGCCAGTCATACGGGTAAGTGATGAAGGCCCAGGAATCGAGACTGAAGATCAAAACATGATTTTCGAACGATACCGCCGGGGCACGCACTCGAGATCCGGTACTGGGCTCGGACTGTATATTGCTCGTCAGATTTGCCGGAGTCATGGGGGGGGGCTGGTTCTTGTTGGTTCAAGCAACCAGGGCAGCTGTTTTGAACTTACATTTAAGCCAAGCTAAGGGAGGTATAGCCAATGACAAAAGACCACCCGACCATCGCCGTCATCGAAGACAATACAGATCTCAGGGAGGAGCTGGTGTTTTTCCTCCAACACAAAGGTTACAGCGCTTGGAGCGCATCGAGTGCTGAGCACTTCTGGAAAAAACTCCATTCCAGCCCTGCAGACATCGTCCTCGTTGATCTCGGTCTCCCAGGCGAAGACGGCTATAGTGTCGTTGATTACTTGAGAAATCTTGGCAAATTCGGCTTGATTATCATAACGGCACGCGGGCATCACAGGGATAAGCTCCAGGGTCTTAACCTGGGCGCCGATTTTTATATGGTTAAGCCGGTTAACTTCTCGGAACTCGCTTCCTCTATAAACGCCCTTTGGTCCCGAATGGTGCAGGATCGTGAAGCCCAATCCAATTCAGGGCATAGTGAACGAGCGGATGCTCCTCGAGGTCAGTGGCAACTATTCAACGCAGAGCAGTGTTTAGAAACTCCGGGTGGCGCGCGTCTCCGGTTAACCTCTCAGGAACACCATATGATTAGTATTCTCGGTCGTTCACAGAATGAGGTGTTTGCCAAAGAGGCGCTCGCCCAACATATGTTTCAGTACTCGGATCCCTCTGATACTCATCGGATCGACGTAATACTCAGTCGACTACGCAAGAAGGCCAAACAAAAGGGAATCGACCTCCCAGTTCGATCGATCTTTGGTAAAGGCCTCGTATTTGTAGGCGAAGTTAAAACCGCATCTGAAAAGTGATAGAAATGAGAGGAATGATACTGACACCCTGCGTACAAAATCCCAACAATGCGGTTGTTGAATAGTCGGTCCTGCTTTAAAGGCCCCCCGAGCTCAAAACCAGTTATGAAGCTGCGGTCCGGTTTGATCATGATGGACCAGCAGATCTTGGCTTGTGAGTTAATTACGACTTGCCCATAGCAAACATGACCAGAACTCTATCGGACATTACTTGGATATGATTAAAATGAATAAATATATATGCCCCCGTTGTTTTAACGAACATGGAATTCGGAGACGGCAACGCACCTTTTGGCAAAAGGTGCTATTGACTCGAAAACTCTATCGTTGCATTGATTGCGGTTCAGATCTAAAACACCGTGAACTCATTATTAAGGCACACCACGATCATGTTCACTGACTAGGAGCAGCGGGATTAATTAAATACCCATATAATCGATTTATGGTATCCGCCCATTGAATATAATCAAGAATATTTCATGAGGCAGGATCGCCCCCACTTATACCAATCAACCGTTCTGATGTTCCCTACATGGATAACAAGTTAAATACAGTCTCACATCGCTTTAGAACAAACGTCAGATTCGTCAAGGATGAAAGCGGAACACTAGGTTCGACGCAGATGCCCCACCTGGAAACACCCCATCCAGATCAGTTTCCCGAATTGGCACAAAAATATTTCGATAAGCTTCAGCCTGCTTGCCCGAAACTACTAAAAACGGGCTGGAAAGCTTGGTTATTCCCTGCCCATCGGCGGGCCATCCAAGAGGCTAATCAGCAGCGCCATACGGTATATCTTCGTGAACTCCTAAACTGGAGGCACGAGAAGGACGCACACGAACGCAAAGAAAACCTCAGAGCAATCGCCTATCTCAGAGCACAACAAGGGGTTGTTCCGGCCATGGAGCAAGTTCTGAAGGACCGTTTGGCGGAAATTATTTGTCCCAGTGCCGCCAGTGCGTCATTTGAAATCAGTAGTGATGGAAGCTGTCTAGTACTCGATGTCGTCCTTGCGAGGCTTGAAGCCTATGTACGAAATCATTCGCGCTGCTCACAACCAGTTGAGGAAAGATCAAGTAACGACTGCTCAAAACACATGCTAGGCCAGTATGATGCCTCAATTCACAGCATTGCCGTACGATTAATCGGTGAGGCCTTTGCCAGCGCTCCCTCCATAGAAACCGTCGTCGTCTCAGGGTTGGTTTATTCTGAGAATCAGTTTCCTGGGCGGGAAGCAGAGCGTTATCTTTTTAGCGTTAGAGTCAATCGCTGTGAATGGCGGCGAGTCAACTTTGCCACCCTAGATGCAGCCGTTCCGGTACATCTGTTAGCCGAATTTAATCTACGCCGAGACTATACTGAAGAAGGAAATTTAAAGTCGATAGTTCCATGGCCTATCGACTTTGCAGCAGCGATTTCGTGAACTTCGGCTCTGCCCGTGGCCCTCTACCAATAAATTTATGATTTCACGTTTGCCAGAAGTTCAATTCTCTCATCAAGACTTACTATTTTCAGAGGGCTGCGGTCCTGCTGAGTCGCTTAACTCACCATTGCGCTCATTCACGTCACGCAATGGTGAGGAAAAATTCGAAATCAACCCGGAGCCTAGCCGGAGAGTCAGCCTAGGCACTCTCACCACTTTAGAGAATATCCTAAAAATTAAATAATATATGCGTTTTGCAGGATTTTACAGGAAGTGCGCCTACCCCCTATTGATCCACGTCACTTTCCACAACAAACTGCGAAGATTGTCACAAATGTGCCCCATTCTCGTCATTGAAAGGATTTAGGGGCCTCAAGGACATCTATGGCTGACCCAATACCGCTCAAAGAAGCTTTTGATCTCTATCGCGAAATTCAGCATCAAGTCACTCATCGAACTAATCTCGACTGGATCCCGGACGAACTTCGGCAAACGACGGTTGTTGCCATGCAAGCCTGGCTCAAGCACCACAATGACTCCACGGAGGTCTGCTATGGTCCGATGGATACAGTCCGCAGATTCTCCGATGTAGCTCCGCCATTTATCCAGCGTCGACTATCTGGTTGCTACCACGAAGCGTTGGAGCTTTCGCTAGCTCGCTATGACGGCAACGACCTCCCAGATCGTTGCACATTAGAGGCTCGAATCAAGGGATGCACCCTCAGACTCGGTACCGCGCTTGAAATTATGGCCAACAAGCTCGTCGCAAGCACCCCAATCTAATTCCAACGCATCTGACTATTGCTGAGAACACCAGTATGCCGACCAATGATTTCACCCTGCTGGAAGTGCAGCAAAATATCCATGAAATGATCGCCCAGCAGCAACCTCTTAGGGCGACACTGGTTGCTATCACTGACTGGATCTCGTTGATAATGCCAGGTGCCCTGGTTTCGATTATGCGGTTCGATCCTGGGACTAACACTCTGAGCATGGTCCCGAGTACTCAGTTCTCTCAGGGCTATGTGGATCAAATGCAGAACATTCCCATCGGCCCAGATCAAGGCACGTGTGGCACGGCGGCCTATTCCCGAGAACTCGTAATTACTGACAATATTCAGAGTGATTCTAAATGGGAGGGGTACCACCACCTGGCAGAGACAGAGCGGGTTCGCGCCTGTTGGTCTATGCCCATTTTGACTGCAGATGGCGAGCTACTCGGCACCTTTGCCACATACTATCGTTCGGCGGCCTCCCCTACCGATGGCGCACAAAAAAACCTAAGCCGCGGTGCAGCACTGGTTGCACTGGCCATTCTTCGCCACCGGGATAACGAAGACCATATTGCACTCTCCGAATGGTATCGGACTCTGTTCGAAAATCACCCCGACGGGGTTTATACCTTTGATTTGGAGGGCCGTTTCGTTAGCGGAAATGCTGCACTCGAGCGAATCACCGGTTACTCGGTTGCTGAACTAATTGGCGTGCATTTTAACGAATTCATTCAACCAAGTGCACAGGAGCTGACCCAAACCAATTTCGATAGAGCACTGCGAGGGGAGCCGGTCACCTATGAAACGGCGGGCATTCACGCGGATGGCCGACCGTACTATCTCGAGATCATCAACTTCCCTGTGAGCATCAAGGGGGAAATTGTTGGTGTCTACGGCATTTGCCGGGACGTTACAGAACGCAAGGCGCAAGAAGCCGAACTGCACCAGTTGCAGCGGGGCATTGAAGCCAGCCCCCATGGGGTTTTGATGGCGGATGCCCAACAACCAGATCATCCTGTGGTTTACGTCAATCCAGCGTTCTGTGATATCACTGGCTACCCCCGGGAAGAAGTTCTGGGCCAGAACTGCCGTTTTCTACAAGGTTCAGACACAGATCCGGAGGCCATCAAGGCTGTTCGTCGCGGGCTGGAGCAGAGGACGGATATTGATGTCACCCTGCTCAACTATCGAAAGGATGGAACCCCATTCTGGAACCACCTGATCATCCGGCCAGTCCTGAATACATATGGAGAGTGCACACATTTTATAGGCATTCAGCAGGACATCACGCCGCAAAAAGAGCAGGAAGCCAAGATAAGGTTCCAGGCCACCCACGACCTTCTAACCGGCCTGCCCAATCAGGCGGCCTTTACCGAAACCCTCGAGGGGCTTATCCAGCACTCCGCACAGACCGATGCACTTGCGGTTCTCTATCTGGACCTGGACGGATTCAAGCCGATCAATGAGGGGCTGGGACACCGGGTCTGCAACCGGATACTTCAAGTTGTCGCCCAGCGCCTCCAGGCTGTAATGCCCGAACGTGCCACCATCGCCAGGTTGGTTGGCGACGAGTTCGGCATTGCCTTTCCGGACTACCCGGGCCGCACCGCCATCATTGAGCTGGCACAGAAGATCCTACAGTCCCTTGGCCAACCGATTGAAGTGGATCAGCAACTGATTCACATCAGTGCCAGTATCGGCATTGCCACCAACGGAGATGAGGTTGTGCAGCCCCACCAGTTGCTGCAGTTTGCCGATGTGGCGTTAGGCCGGGCCAAGCGGCAAGGGCGTAATACCTGGCAATGGTACGGCGCGGATAAAGCTGAACGATTAAGGCACTACGTCTCGCTGCGTCATGATATGCACACGGCCCTGAAGGAGAACCAGTTCGAACTGTATTACCAGCCACTGGTAGATGCCGTGACCGGCCGTATGCGCAGCGTTGAGGCATTGGTGCGCTGGCACCACCCGAGCCGCGGTTTGGTATCTCCCGCGGATTTTATCCCATTGGCTGAGCAGACCGGACAAATCGTACCGCTGGGCCTCTGGATTCTCCGGCAGGCCTGCCAGGAAATGGCTGCATTCAATGCCGAGCGAGAGCGTGGCCTGCGGGTGGCCGTCAACATTTCATCGTTGCAGTTTATTCGCGATGGATTTCTGGATGACGTCTTCAAGATTCTGGAAGAAACCGGCCTGTCTTCCCAGTTGCTGGAACTGGAAGTCACTGAAAGTGTCTTGATCGATGGTGCCGAGCATGTCATCGAGCTGATGGAGACCCTCAAAGACCATGGTATCCGGGTGGCTTTGGACGACTTCGGAACCGGCTTCTCCAGTCTGAGCTATTTGCGGGATCTGCCGACACACATAGTGAAGCTGGACCGCAGCTTTGTTCAAGATGCGGCCACAGACCGGCGTATTGCTGCAATTGTTCAAGGTGTGATCACCATGGCACATCACATGGATATGATGGTTGTGGCAGAAGGCATCGAAACCCGGGAGCAGCAGGAAGACCTGGCCCGACGGCACTGTGACATTCTGCAGGGTTACCTGTTCGCCCGACCCATGCCGCTTGCTGAATTACGCTTACTTCCTGAAATTTTACCGGCTGATTCGAACGAATGAAGACACGCACACCTCTAACTCGTCGCCTTATGGTGGCGGGGCTTTTAGCCGTTGCTTTAACTACACTGATTTTGGTCCCCATTGCGTGGCTAAACAAGGAGGCTCGATTTGAGCAGTCTCGCCTGACGGCTCAAGCCTTGTTGGATGCGGAACACGAGGCGTTGATGCAAGGTCTGAACGAAAGCCTTAATCATGCCCTAGCGATTTCTCAGTTCCCGACAGTACGACAGCACCTTTCGCGTGCACATCAAACTCAATCACCTTATCAAGACGACTGGTCCAAGCGAAATGCCGACAATCTAAAGAGTACCTTCGGGATCCTTCTGACTCACTTTAACCGTTACACACGAGTAGCACTTCTCGATTCTGAAGGGCAGCTACAGCTATCGACCGAAAGCTCCTTATCATACGGCGAGCAGCTAGCGAATGAGCCCTACTTCCAACGGGCGAAGACATTAGATGTCGGCAGTCTCTATATCTCAGCCCCCTATCTTGGTCAGTCCGACCTCGACACTGGAGAAACGCTCTATCAACTCGACATCGCAACCCCGGTCATCAATGCGGAAGGTCAGCGACTTGGCATCCTAGTACTGACGTTGAACTGGAACTACCTGCTCAGCACCCTGCCTCACGCGATGGGCACCCATGAGTACGCCTCAGCCTGGCTGGTCGACGGTCAGGGCCGCTGGTTGGTGTCTTCGAGCCAAGGAGCCCTTGCGTTCGGTGATTCGTTGCAACAAAAGCACATGGAGGTTTGGAGCACCGTGGAGGCCAAACCAGAGGGTGAGGTTTTGACGGACGACCAGCTTATCGTCTTCAGAACTCATGATATCGGGATGCAGCACTTTAGCAGTGCCGCCAATCAGGTTATCAGTGAATCTGGGAACGAACGTTGGCGCATCGGTATTGGTGTCACTCGGCCAGATGTTTCAATGTTGGTAGCAGAAGGCCGTAGAAAACTGAGCCTCGTCGTCATAATGTACGGACTGGCCATCGGGTTCAGTGTTTTTTGGGTGTTAAGCAATCACCGACAACGATCTTTGAAGGAAAAGGCTCAGCGTCTGACTCAGAGTGCTCGCGACTACGCCCAAGAGCTAACCGACCTCTATGAGAACGCCCCCTGTGGCTACCACTCCCTGGATGAACTGGGCGTCATACATAAGATCAACCGCACGGAACTACAGTGGCTGGGGTATTCCCGGGACGAGTTGGTGGGCAAACGCTGCTACCGGGACCTGGTTACCCCGGAAACCCGAGACGCCTTCGACGAAGCCTTCAAGGCGGTATTGGGAGACGGTCACGAAGGCTCAGCCGAGGTCGAGCTGATGCGTAAGAATGGCGAGAGACTCCCGGTTGCCATCGAAGCTACCGCCCAGACCAACGCCAACGGTTTCCAGTACAGCCGGGCCATGGTGTTCGATCTTACCGAGCGCAAACAGCTGGAAGATCTTCTGACCAGACAGGCCATGACAGATCCCTTGACCGGGTTGGGCAACCGGCGATTCCGGGAAACCCAGGCCGAACTGGAAATTCCCAGAGCCCGCCGGAGCGCAGAGCTTCTGACGCTGATTGCCGTAGATCTTGACCGGTTCAAGCGAATCAATGACGAGTACGGCCACGATGTGGGTGACCGGGTGCTCCAGGAGTTCGCAAAGACGGCCCAGGCTGAGTTACGCGATGGCGACATCCTTTGCCGAATGGGCGGTGAGGAATTCACTGTTTTACTGCCCAACACCAGCAAAGAAGATGCTTTGATGGTGGCAGAGAGGCTTCGGACAGCCGTCGAGGCTAACCCGGCAGAGGTTGGTACTAGCGCGACGGAGGGTGGCTATCTGCCCTATACCGTTTCGTTGGGGGTTACATTGGTTCTTCCTGATGAGAGCTCACTGAAGCCGGCCATCAAGCGAGCTGACCAGGCTCTATATGCGGCTAAAGAGACCGGACGAAATCGTGTGTCCTGGCAATCTCCTTAGGAGCTTTAATAACAATCGCCCTATTGCTCACTTACTTGGCTGGATTGAATCGGATCTCTATTACTCATGAAATTAACCTCCCAGGATCTTAGGCTTCAGGCTTGGCTACTCATTCTGTTTCTTTGCGGCATGTTCGTCGGCGGCTTGGAACTGCTCACCAATATTTTTCCCATTATGCGCCTGCCGGAAAGCATCCGGCTCTCTGCAGAGGGTGCAATAGCTGTTCTCGCAGGATCGGGTGCAATGACAGCTATATTCTTCAAAAAGCCACGATGGCGGCTTATTTTTGGTTTGACCTTGCTGGGACTTGCGGGCTACAGCCTCGGGCATAATTGGTTGGCAGACAGCGAAGACAGCGGCTTGTCGCTGTTAACAGGCCAACTTCGCCTAGAGAATCCACCGGCCATCATCGTCCTTATTCTGTCCGGTGTCGCACTGCTGGGATTAACAAGCCCCCTTGGACGTCTCTTTGGCTTCCTATCCGGCAGCACTGGAATCGCTGTGGGCGGCTACACTGTGTCGGCACATCTTCAACAGAGAGTCGTTGGCGAACTGGGTGGATTGGTGGGAGGCTTTTCGCTGCTTGCGGGATTATTCTGTTTTGCGTTCGGTATTGCACTACTAATTTTGTCCCAACGAGACCAGGAAAAACCCTTCCTCCTCAAGCGAGACAGTCTGTTGGTCGGCGCCATAGGAATTCTGGGCACATTTATACTGTCCCTGATAGCCAGCTGGGGGGCGCATGAAGAACGGCACCAGGCAGCCGCAACCGCGCTGCAATATCATTCACACAAACTTGAACATGAGCTGAACGATTCTGTCGCAGTTATCAACAGACTTGCAAACCGGTGGGCTGCGCTCAACTTCAATATTCCTGTGAGTCTTGAGCAAACAGAGACCCGTTTGTATTTCAAAGACATTCCGGCACTTGAATCTCTCATGCTGTTCCGAGAAGGGAGTTCTTTGCAATGGCGCCGGAGCCGCGGATCGGAATCCTTGTTGTGGGTGATGGATCAAACCGTCACTCCCAATGTACTTCGGTGGATTCGAGAGGCCCGGGAGAATCGGCAAGTCAGCTCATGGATATTCCCGGACCCAACCCGTCCATTTACGGGAGTGGCCTTCATACGCCCTTCAGTGGATGACAGTGCCTATTTTCTGGCAGTCTTTAACGTCGCATCTTTGCTCGATCTCGCGAAAAACGTGAACTATCAGGATTTCAAGATTGGGCTGTACCACACTGATAATCCGATGGTGGAAAGGGCTATTGCAAATCATCATGCGGAGTTTGATGTATTTGAGTACTTGCGGATTGACGTTCCAAATGGGCCTGAAATGGTCCTGACGGCGACCGCTGGACCGGAATCTTTTTTCACGTTGCGCGGGATCCTCCCCTCCGCCTTGTTCAGTTTTGGCGTTTTTATTAGCTATTTGCTTATCATAGGACGAAGCCTGCTAACGATTCAAAAAGAACAGGCACGTGAAATCACAACGGCGGAACAGCGCTTCAGATCTCTGTTTACCCAGTCTCCGGATGCAGTCTTTGCCTTTGATCGTAACGGCATCTATCAAGCTGTAAATCCCGTTGCTCAGCGGATCGTTGGGTTTACCAACGCAGATATCGGCGTCACACATTACTGGGACGTTATAACTCCGGAAACCACGAACGACGAAGATGCTTCACTCTTTAATAACGCATTCATTAATGCAGTTGCTGGCCACCCTCAATACCTCGAAATAACGTTCCAAACTGCCTCCACTGGTACGCGGATCTTTGACGTGTCCTTCGTGCCCACATTGGTGGATGCTCAAATTGTCGGTGTCTTCGCCTTGGCAAAGGATGTAACTGAACAGTATCAGGCTATGGAGAAACAGAGAATTTTACAACGTAGCCTCGAATCAAGCGATAACGCTGTCATCGTGGTGGATACCCGTGAAGAGCCGCTGCCTGTCGTCTTTGCAAACCCAGCCTTTACCAGCATGACAGGGTACACCCGAGAGGAAGTTATTGGCTCACCAGTGAAATTACTGGTAGGGCCCGAGACCAACCCGACAGATGTAGAAAACATCCGCGACACGGTCAAAGCCTGTCGAACATCGACCACTACTTTGAAGAGCTACTGTAAAGATGGAACCCCGTTCTGGAACCATGTCTCGCTGGCGCCGGTAAAAGATGATAAGCAACGTGTTACTCACTACGCTGCCATCATGACGGATATCTCCGAAAAGAAAGAACAAGAGAACCGGCTGGCATATCAGGCTACCCACGATGTACTAACCGGCCTGGCGAACCGAAGCTTGATGGAAGATCGGTTAAAGCACGACTTTGCACTGGCCAGACGAAATAATCAGCATCTGGCTGTTTTGTTTATCGACCTCGATGAGTTCAAGCCCATTAACGATACGCTTGGCCATAAGGTCGGTGACGCGCTCTTGATCAGCGTTGCTCGAAAACTCGAAAGCATCACCCGTCCTGAGGACACCCTGGCCCGCTTTGGTGGTGACGAATTCGTACTGCTTTTACCGGACCTTGGCTCTCCCGGCCACGCAAATGACGTGGCAGAACGCATTCTCAATGTGATTGCTGCACCTCATCAAGTGGGGGCTCATGAGTTATACATCTCGGCCAGCATCGGAATCAGCCTGCTCCATGAATATATTGAGGAGCCGGAGAAACTGATCCAGCAGTCTGACATGGCTATGTACAAAGCAAAACAACAAGGTCGAGACACTTACGAGGTCTATTCGGAAGACTTGGATAGTAAACTGTCCAAACGGGTAGCCTTGCGCAACGAGCTGCAGGAAGCCATTAAATCAAAACAGCTCTTCCTCTGCTACCAACCCCAGGTTGATCAAAACGGTGACATCTGTGGTTTGGAAGCCTTGGTACGCTGGAAACACCCAGCGAAAGGCTTTATCTCACCGGCAGATTTTATACCGATCGCTGAAGAAACTGGCCAGATTGCCCATCTTGGTAAATGGGTAACCACGCAGGCCTGCAAAGACGCGAAGCGCCTGCTGGAAATGGGAATGCTGACGGGTCGAATGGCGGTAAACCTCTCACCGTTGCAGTTTCACCGTCCTGGCTTTCTCACTTCTCTCAGAGGGATTCTCGACGAAACCCAGCTGGCGCCAGAGCACTTGGAGCTAGAGCTCACCGAAGGCATTCTGATGAAAGACAGCGAAGGTGCAATCGATATTCTGAATGCCTTGAACGGCATGGGCATTGCCACTGCCATCGATGACTTTGGTACTGGCTACTCCAGTTTTAGCTATCTGAAGGATCTGCCGGTCGACAACATCAAGATTGATCGGAGTTTTGTGGACAACGTGACCACTAATGAAAAGGATGCCGCTGTATGTAAGGGGGTAATTACCCTGGCCCGGGAGATGGGGCTTCATGTAGTAGCCGAAGGTGTTGAGACCGAGGACCAGTTCTCTTACCTGAAGAGTCACGGTTGCGAGGCGTTCCAAGGATATTATTTTGCCAAGCCTATGGAGTTTGACAATCTCGTGCACTGGATTCGGTCAGTGAAATGAGTTGGATTGGGGGGGGCTATAAGCAGCGAATTGCCGGCAGATCTCGTCAATGCGGATCATCCCAACAGATCCCGAAGCAAAGCCGCACACTGATGGGCTTGCTCCGCAGGCCACTCCACCACAACCGCGCTGCCGGCGCGGGGGATTTCGATGCGGATGGTGCTACATTGACTCGAGACTGACGGAGTGTCCGGCACAGGCGCTGCGGCTGGCAGACGGGGACCGGAACGAATCCAGGTGTTTCCGGTGCTTTACCCGCACTCTTCGCGCTTCGCTCATCCAGCGCCGGACCATGTTGGCGTTGAGGCCATTTCCAGCGAAATTCGGGAAACAGACGCCCAGGGCTTCAGACATTCGGCGACGTTTTTGGTAGGGCCTGGTTACGCTTATGTTGGTCATATTAAGTGTCCACTTAAAAATAAGTGGACACTATCCTGGCCGCCGCAGCGCTTGGCTCAAGATGGGTTTACCGGACGGTTACGAATGAAATGGCTGCGATTAGTTTAGAGGCTCTGGCAGGAAGCCCTGACTCGAATGTTCGCTTGTGTTTAGTGAGCCTGGGATACGGGACGGTCGCAAAGCGAACGTCCAGATTGACCACAAAGAGGTCCTTTTTGCCAGGCCGCATGATCCCGTCACTTTGCCCTACGATTCACTGAAAAACCATGACGCCATGGCAACACCTAGCACGACACAGCCGGGCGGAAAACTCGAATGAGGGATGTAACTAAAACGGGGACGTTTACAGAAGAACTGGAGCAGACATTGACATACCATTTACGACCCCATATTCTCGTGACTGCGTAAACGAACCGTTTATTCGTGGAAACCGGGTCAAAGATAGACCTCTAATTGCTCGTTATGAGCGTTCGATAATTATCGAACTTGTCGGTAGGAGCCCCGCAGGGTCCGCCGCCTCTGAACCCAGAGTAGGGTCTCCCTCCTCTGGCTCCAGAGTCGGGAGAGACGGTGGAGCTGGCTGATAGAGTTAGGTGGCATCAGAGGTTGACATCTCCGGTGAATACGACACCTACACTTGTACCCTATTGCATGGGCAGGCCAGCTCCATATTGTATTTTTGGAGCAGTCATGGATGATTTTTTGTTTCATAAAGTTTCAACCGCTTCGATTTCGAATGTAAAGAATCTCTGTACCGCCCTCGATATAACAGAGACAGACCTAGAAAAAGCCCTATCCCTCGAACCCAGTGCCCGCTATGAAGAAGTTCAAGTTAACAAGTCGGATGGCTCACTAAGGACCGCATTCAAACCCCACTATCTCATTCGCCGAATTCAAAGAAGAATTAACAAACGGATATTTGCACCACAAAAAAATGAACCAAGCACAATTCAATGGCCTAACTATATTTTTGGATCCATACCTAATCAGATCATCGACGGCGAAGAAATCCAGAAAGACTATATCTCATGCGCTCGCAGGCACTGTAAAGCTAAAAGCCTTCTCAAAATTGACATAAAGTCTTTTTTTGACAACATTCATAGTGACTTGGTTTACGATGTTTTTAATGAGTTCTTCAAATACCCTAAGTCGGTTTGTGAAGTGCTAACAGATATCTGTTGCCATGAGAATCGAGTTCCCCAGGGTGGACTGACCTCAAGCTATCTCGCGTCCTTGGTACTCCATGATATTGAACCTACAGTCGTGAAGCGGCTACTAAGAAAAGGGTTGCATTACACGCGGCTAGTCGATGACATAACTGTTTCGTCAAAGATTCATGACTACGATTTTTCTTTCGCAAAGAAGATCATTACGGATATGTTGTACGAAAAAGACTTCCCTATAAATGAACAAAAAACCAGAATCGAAAGGGAAGCCTCAACCCCACTATGTGTGCACGGGCTGAGAATTTGCTTTAATGAGCCGCGACTTGCTTCACACGAAGTCAAGAATATTAGAGCTGCGGTAAAGAACATCGAAATAGTAGCAATGGAAAGACATTACAGAACCACCCATCCTTATCGGAAAGACTATAATCGTTGCCTAGGAAGAGTAAATAAGCTCGCCCGAGTAGGACACAACCAACACGCCAAATTGGTTTCTAGGTTAAAAAAGGTCGAGCCCCTCCCTTCAAAAAGGGATATAAAACGTTGCACTACGATGGTTACAAACCTAGAAATGGACCACAGCACAAAAGGTTCTAGATATTGGTATTGGCGAAGGTATCACAAAGCTCATCAAAGACTTAATATTCTTCAAAGAACCTTCGTGCACACGGCTAACGACCTTAGGGCGAGACTAAAAGTCATCCGACCATCATACGAGAGCTAAAATGGACGCAAATACACTAGACATAAGATTTCGGGCCGCGTCCAAGGTCGCTCTAGCTATATTTATCATTGGATTTTCTGTATCCACATTCCTCTTTTTTAGAGGGCTATGGGAAGCAAGCGCATTTCAGCGAGAGTTTTGCACAACCAAAAACTGTATAAGCAACTTTCTGAACTTTGTCGAGTTTTCGATATCATCAATGGAAGGAACGATATCGCTCACCATCACCTCATTCACTTTGCTTGGAATATACTTCGCGGTTCTAAATTATATTTCAACCGCCAAGACTAACGCCATCTCTAATCATCTCTTAAACCTAAACACTTTCAAAGATTTTCTAAATGACGAGATAGCAAGAAAGGGAAGGATAAATAAGGAATCTATTGACACCTTCCGATGGTATAACCTGATATTCCCAGATTCCAAAAAAGGCCTGTTAACAACCGGTGATCAATATAAAAATTTGCTCAACAAAATCGATAGTTGCATAGCCAAGTCAAATGAAGAATGTTTACAGTCGGGCACACCGTCGTTTGAGTATAAACCCCATCAAAGACGCATGCGTGACTCTCTCCAAGAGATTGGCGTCAGAATTGAACTTATGCCAAGAAATGACTTCAAGGAAGCAGAGAAGGAAATTCTCGAATTAATAAATACAACAAACAAGGAGTTTTGTGGCGGGGATTCTTTGAAAAAGCTAACGGAACCAGCGTACTTTTAGTGTCTCAGCTGGCCTGCACTCACAGACCGAGGTGAGCGGAAGCATAATCAGTTATCGCCAACTCAACGACTCCTGTCACACTATCAAGCATGCGCAGCTACGGAATGGTGGTGGAGTCGCGATGAACTAGATGTCGTCTTGACTGGCATTGTTCGGCACTACCGATTCAAGTCAGAAGCTAGATCAATGCTTCGCAACAAGAGCCGCCCAAGACTAGTAGTCCGATAGCTCTGTCGTTTGAACTCGCCACTCATCTGATCAAGTTCAGGATTCTTGTCACGATCAGTCTTGAGCTTCCCTGCTATCAATCCAAGCCGTTCAAGGTGGGCTTTGTAACTCTTCTGAAGAGCCGCCTTATCTAGCTCCTCCTGAGTGCTACCCATGTGAGCCGCTACTGGCTCAAGAACTGCTTCGTGGAGTTCCCGAAATTGCTGATCGCCGCCCATAACCGGATTGTCGTAGAACCGGAGCCAGATAACCTCTACATCAGATAGTTCACCGAGTAGTCTAAGAAGGTGTCGGGACTCAGAATGCTCCACAGCTTCTTCGGACAGACTGTTAGCTAGGAGCGACGCCAAATACTCTCGCCTTTCCCCGGAAGTTGCTCTAGCCGCCTGCCTCAGGCTTTCCTCAACCAAATCCGTGAATTCTTCATCATCCATTTCACTTCGCACAGTATCCCTTTCCAAGTGAGCAATGCGACGCTCCAAGCGCTGTGCAAAGTCCGTTATCCGGTCAATTCTTTGATTGGGTATAACAGACCCAGCAATCTCCGAGAGTAGCGAACCGGCGAACGGAACTGCACCCAAAGTAGCTTTTACACTGGAGGCAACGTAATCGATAGCAGTGTTCTGAAGCTGATTTTTCTCGTTGTCATTCTCTTGAGCCAATGTCGCTCTCCTCAAACGCCGAACGCCAGTGGTAATGGGCGACAACGGAGCAACGCGTAATTGGCGTCCCGTTGACCACCTGGTTAGAATTAGCCTTGGACCTCACCATCACTATATTTTTCAAGCTCCCTGATGATTTCTCTTAAATACCCCTCATAATCAACGTCGACCTGGACTTGCTGATAGAGTTTCACTAACGACTCAAATGCTCGTTTAAAATTTGCACTGAATAGTTCGAAACTCTCATCATCTTGGAGAAAGCGATCTCGATATTTCGCTGAGTTTTCGTTCCACTCATGGGCAAGTTGATTCCGGCTAGCGGCTAAATCTTTTAATTTTCTCTCCAGTGATGAATTGATCAAACCAAACTGTTTCAGTGCTCTGATTCTTTGCTGAAAAGGGAGCTTGTTAACTATGAAAGATAGATCATCTATTTTCGACGAGTCTGCGTTTACTATGTGAAGATTGATAGTTTCATTTACTAACAGCTCAAGCTTAGCAAATGCAGCCAAAATCAAGCCCCTATCGAACACCCTGATATCCGCATAACCAAACTCGTTGAAGTGCTCAGACCACGAATACTTACCATCAATTGCGCGAAAAAAATGATTTTCCCCAATGGCAAACACTCGAAAATGGGAAGGCACAGACCTTACTTTTCGAAGGGTTTCACACAAAGTTCGGATAGTTTCTTCCATGTCTCTGATACGACTCACTTTTCTAGCAGCAATTAGGCAGCGCGCTTTATCATTGCAGAAATTTGACTGCGTCATGATTACTGACATTGAACCATCAACCGCGCTACACATTATTCGGTAAAACAATAGCTTATCTGATCACGACTATCTCTGCCATGTAATCATTCAGCGGCTGCAATTTGCCCTCTCAAGCATACTAGATGAAATTGGTGTGATTAGCTTGGGGCTCTTGAGGAGCGCCCTGACTCCAAGGTTCGCTTTTGTTTAGCTGAGTCCTATCCCCAAAGCGAACATTCAGATGGTGGGATAACGCCGCTCAGGACGCGCCGGAGCGCAGCGGGGGAAGTCCACGGTCGGCTTGAGCCCTTGGTTAAGTTTTATTTGCATGTACGCCCGCAACGAACTGCTTGGAAAACTGTTCATTGGTATGAAACGACTCGCCGAAGCTCCGTAAATCCGGCACCGAAAACTCATCTCCGCCTACCGCCAAATCAGCGTAATTCTTTGGACCATCATAATTTCTCACTCTCTCCAAGAATTCGGAATTTTGAGCATCTCTCATGTCGACGTAGTACTGCAGTGAGAATTCAGCCTCTGAGGCCTGTTTCAACCAAGAGGAAATTTGGCCAAGGTCCGATCCTAGAACGGCAGAAATTCTTCCCACCTCCAAAATCGCTACACACTCTGGAAATTCTGCCTTAATGGTCGCGTACGCACGCTGCCTGAGTTCCGTGCCGTACACAGCAGCCCGACCATCAACAATTAATTCCCAGACAGGCGTTCGATTCGGAAAAGGCTCACCGGACCAATATGGATCAGCCCAGTCAACGGACTTTAGACATCCACTACTATCCAACGGAGCATGCGTGATCCAATTTGCGTCGTGGCGGCTGACAGTTGCTCCAGGCAACAATCCTAGTTCTGCCTGATACTCAGGGGCGAAGTGGCCACCCCATTCTCTAGCCACTTCAAATCCTGACGGGTCTTCAAAAAAATACATGCCAGCCAATCGAGACACTTTGCTTGGGTACTTCAACTGCCGAACTCGCTCAATTGCAAGTTCGTTGCAAAGCCTCGCCGAGTTACGGTGCTTGAGCATGCCAGCTAGCATCACGGGAGTTGGGCACTTAGGATATTTATTGCCTGCTTGAGCAGAGACCAATATTCCCCGGTACGCGTTCCACGCCACCATTGGGTGGTCAGTATCAATACAGCCGTAGACGGATTGCACTCGAGTCCTCCGAAGAAATTTAACGCCTGTGCAGCATGCGTGCCCACGCACTGAATCCGTAGGTGCAATGTAGTGGGCATCGACGTGCCTCCAAGGGTTAGTTGGAGATGACCATTGACGCGGCGCGAACTAATTGCAAAAGGCCCCAAACAAATGTGATGACTCCGCCTATCCCCCAAAGCCAACCTAGGCCGTTGAGGAGCGTGTTATTTTTATCGGCGACTTCGGTCTTTACATGAAGCAAAAAAGCGTGACCTATCATGTGGGCTTTCAGCATCATCAACAGAATGATTGAAGCGAACAGCCAATACCACCCATTTGCTGCAATGCTCGATGCGTCCTCCGGAACTACACCAGATTTTTTAGCGGAGACCATGAAACTGATCGAAACAGATAAAGCACCACCGGCTATCAGAAATACGGCGTTCGCTAGAGAGTCAGCTCTGGCGCGAATTCGCTCCCACTCTTCGTGGTTCTGCTCTAATGAATCCATTAATTCCCCAAATAAATTTCTCTTCGGCTCAGTCCTGCAAAAGCGCCGGCCCCAAACTTGGCAAGAATAATAAAAGGTATATGCTCGTGAGCTTTGTAGCTAATAGTTAAACATTTTCAATAGGAAGCGACTTCTTTACAAACACTCTATTCACCGTTAAAACCACTAAATACACCGCTGCGGCAGCGCCAAATATGTAATCCGCCTGCGGAGTGAAAAAACGGGCGCCCGCCCAAAGTACAGCAAGTAAGAGCATGAAGTCTGCGGCAAGGCGCCAAACGAAATTGTGATGATTACCGATCAGAATGTGAAAGAACAAAACACAAACGCCACGCCAGTTATAACCATCTCCAAGGGTTTGATCCATAAAATTGCACATCGCTTTCCGATCCAAATCCCCTGGCAAATGTTTTACACACAAGTACGATTTCCCGTCCAAGTAGTTGGCGAATGAATGCCGCACAACGCCAGACGTTGTGCAGTCATGCAAGACCCCATTGCTATAAAAGAGAGCTGTGTGACTCACTGCACTATCAGTACAGTACATTATTGCCCAGCTCAGCGCTGAATCCGCAGGACTAGCGAACAGGATATCTCCTAGTGAATACGAATCATAGTTGGAAAAATTCTCAACAGTTGCAAGATAGAAGCCCTGCTCCATAAGGCGGGTGTGCGAGTAACGTCCGACCCTTCGGCGATACTTCCAGTAGTCAGCGAGCGCAAAAAACATTCGATACCCCAATTAACAGAAATTAGGCAGCGCGCTTTATCATTGCAGGAATTTGACAGCGTCATTATTACTGACTTTGAACCATTAATCGCGCCACACATAAAGCGATAAAACAATAGCTTAGCCGAGCATGGCCATCTCTGCCATGTAACCACTTATCGTCTTCAATTTACTCCGCCAATCAGATCGGATGAAATGGCTGTGATTAGCTTGGAGGCTCTGGAAAAGCCCTGACTCGAATGTTCGCTTTTGTTTCACTAGCGAACCTTCGGCAAGTCATCCCAGCAGGTCGTATACGCCGGCGACAAATGCCCTCGCCGCATCGCATAGGCCGCAGGCCCGGCCTCTCTGGCCATGTAGACCGTCGCCCTGGACTTCGTGTTGATGGTATCCATCACCGCCATCAGGCGTTCCGATCTGCCACTGCCTGGCGCCTGCTCCTGCGCGGCTTGGAAGAGATCCCCCTGAACACCCGACTCACCCACCAGTTCCCCCAACATTACGCCGGCCTTGGCGTAATCAAATCCTTCCCGATACATCGGTCGAAGCAGGTTCAGAGCCTGCTGCACAATAACCCGGGAGTCCTGGCTGGGCTGGATGAGCTTCACGCTGGCACTGCGTGAATACTGAGGTGCTGCGGTTTTGAACGGATTGGTTCGGATGAACACCATCAGTTCCCCAGCATACTGCTGGCCTCCCCGTAGCTTCTCGGTCGCGCGAGTCGCAAAGTGCGCCACGGCTTCTTCCAGGTCGCTCAATATCTGAAGGGGCTGACCAAACGATCGGGAGCACATAATTTGCTTCTTCGGGGCCGGCACATCCTCCCACGGCACACAGGGCAAACCATTGAGCTCCCGGGCGGTGCGTTCCAACACGACAGAGAACTGGTTTCTGAGGGTCGCCAGATGGGTATCCGCTAACTGTAACGCCGTGACAATACCCATGGTCTGAAGTCTGGCACTGAGTTTTCGCCCGACACCCCAAACCTCCTCAACCGGTACCCGCGCCATCAGCCGCCGTTGCCGGTCGGGGTCCGTCAGATCGACCACGCCTCCAGTGGCTGGATATTTCTTGGCGGCATAGTTGGCCAGCTTGGCCAGGGTTCGCGTCGGAGCAATGCCCACACAGACCGGTAAGCCGACGTTCTGATACACCGTGTTCCTGACCTCTCGCCCAAAGTTCTCGAAGGACACCACCCGGTCAATGCCGGTCAGGTCCAGAAAGGCTTCATCGATGGAATAGATATCCACTTGGGGGGCCAGGGCCTCCAGAGTCGTCATCACCCGCCGGCTCATGTCGCCATAGAGGGTGTAGTTCGAGGAGAACACCTGGATGCCGTATCGGCGAATTTCCGGTTTAATGTGATGAACCGGCACGCCCATCTTGATCCCGAATTCCTTAGCTTCTTTGGAACGGGCGACGACGCAGCCGTCGTTGTTGGACAGCACCACAACCGGTGTATGGCGCAGATCCGGACGAAACAGCTTCTCGCAGGAGGCATAGAAGTTATTACAGTCCACCAGGGCGAACACAGGCTTCCTCATCCGGCTTTGGCCTGTTCCCGGTACAACGCAGCCCCGAGAGCGGCAAAGTAATACTGAAAGGCGTCATTGATACGCTGGCGATGGTCGCCCTGCGGATACAGACCAACCTTGGCTTCATCAGAGTGAACGGTTCCGTTTACCAGAAATCGGTTACGCGGCTGGCTGTCTTCAATGAAGGCTTCAAAGGCGCGAGCGCACAGCTCCTCCGGTTTGGCGTAATAAACCGTTTTCAA
>Ga0208670_100095_pt1 | contig 31010 bp, 25 predicted proteins | sample 24BtaG_FD_184098 | JGI IMG/M metagenome (GOLD analysis project Ga0208670, IMG submission 184098) | Marine viral communities from Cariaco Basin, Caribbean Sea - 24B_WHOI_OMZ_CsCl (SPAdes) (version 2) | ecosystem: Environmental > Aquatic > Marine > Oceanic | place: Caribbean Sea: Cariaco Basin...
GAATGTTAAAAAATAACATTATTGTTGATATGGTCATCATTATGGTTGCCAACCACTTCGCATATAGCGGTACGGCGCGGCGATCTTCCCAATCACGGACGTATTTACCAAAATATTTGTGATTAATTAGCCAAAAGTGAAAGCGTCGTGAGCTACGCGCCCAGCAACCCGCTGCCAATAGTATAAAAGGCGCGGTTGGCATCACTGGTAACAAGATACCAATAATACCCAAGACAAAAAATACCCAGCCCAGTATCAAAAATGTCCAACGTACAGTTGGGCTGTTATGCTGATTGGTCTTTGGTCGATAATAAAAAGCTTTTTTTGGTTGAGTCATGGGAGTTTTATCAGTCAGTACGAGACATTCGGTCGTTAGGTATGGACTACCTATATAAGCTATCAAAGATAAAGAAGTTCAAACCTAGGTTCAAGACTGATTTTGCGCGGTTTTGCTACGGATACGTAGTTTGTTTAGCAGTTAGGTAAATGTAGATCGTTATTCACTACGATTTGGCAGGATAGCTTTCCCAGTAATCGGCGATTGCCTTTGGAAAGCAGTATTTTTTTGGCATCACGGTAATGGCGATGGGTACTAATATGGATTTGGTCACGCCGCCAACACTCTCACAAGTGGCATCGGCAGGTACGTCATAATAAATCACGCGCAAGGTATTCTGCGGACAGAGGTCTGAGCACTGAAATGACTTGACCACTTCGATACCGTTATGCACGCCAATGATTCTCTGCTGTGCGCCTTCAGTTGGTGAGGATTCTTTTTGCTCAGCAGCTCGAATAAGATCGGCGTCTGTTAAGGTGTCTTCATTGGTGAGTAAAGAAACGCAAGCAGTTAAACTTGCTATTAAGAGGATTAGAGTGAACAATTTAGTGATGTGCATGGTGTCTTTCCTTTGACTATTTTAACTGATTTTTCTGCGCCAAGAATATCCTATCCCGAACCTTTCTTCGCCTGAATGACATATGAATATAGTGCGGCAGATAGTGCATTTACACTCATAGCTTGCTTCAAAGGGACGCTCATGTTGCACTTTTACTAATAAATTAACCAATCCTAAACTTTCTGCTTTCTCAGGATCTGGCTTAATATACTGATACTTGATACATCGACAAGCACCGTTATCTATATATTTTAAAAAGGTGATGAACTTGTCCATTGACCCTAAAACTAATTGTCGTACACCATTGTTTGACCAAGTCTCAGTCTGTCTTAAAACTTCAAACTTATCACGATATTTAGCTATTCCTCTAAGAACACTCATATCAGGGATATTCATTATCTCATAGTCTTTTATTTCGCTAGAAATAATTTCTTTATCAGCGAATGTGTCATTTTTTATGGATTGTATGATGTCATCAGTTTTCATAATTAGCTCTGCTGTTTATTTCGCTAGCCATCAGTTATATCATAAAATCAGGAAAATTAAGCAATAGTCCAGAGATAAAAAAACGCCATCACAAATATGACAGCGTTTTTTATTCATACAGCTATTGTTATAGCAATTATAGGTTCTTTAACTCTTCCATCTGCGCCGTCATCGCGGTCAACTGCCCTTCTAGCTCAGCTAGTTTCGCCTTCTCAGCATCGACCACTTCCGCAGGTGCTTTACTCACAAAGCCTTTATTACCTAGCTTACGTGCGATACCTTCGGCCTGACCTTTCAACTTATTATATGACTTACCTAAGCGTGCCAGCTCAGCCGTTGGATCAATCAGACCTTTCATCGGTACGAGTACACGTAGCTGACCGACCATACTTGATGATGATAGTGGCACCTCATCGCCCTCTTTCAGTATCTCTAGGCTCTCGACTTTGGCAAGCGCTTTAAACTGGTTTTTGATACGTGATAAACGCGCATCTTCATCAGCAGAGATATTTTGTAGTAGCACTGGCAAGCGTACCGCATTACCGAGTTTCATCTCGCCGCGGATATTACGCACGCTGGCGATAAGCTCTTGTAGCCACGCCATATCCGCCTCAGTTTGCTCACTGATTTGCGCAGTATCGGTTTGTGGATAGTCAGCAACGACAATGCTGTCGGTATTTTTACGACCCAATAGCGGCGCAACCGTCTGCCAGATTTGCTCGGTCAGATACGGCATGATTGGATGGCTAAAGCGTAGCGCGGTCTCAAGGACGTGCAGCAATACATAGCGGATTTGCGCTTTACGCTCGCTTGATACCGAGTCATCATTGAGGCTAGCTTTGGCAAGCTCAACATACCAATCACAGTACTCATTCCAGATAAACTCATAAATATCATGACTGACCATATCGAGGCGATACTGGGCAAAATGCTGATGGATATTGCTAATCGTCGAGTTCAGGCGACTCATGATCCATTTTTCTGGTAATTCCCAAACATCCATGTTGGCCACTTGGTCAATCGCTTGCGCATTACCCTCTTTATCTACACAATTCATCAGTACAAAGCGGCTGGCGTTCCAAATTTTATTACAGAAGTTACGATAGCCCTCGACACGCTTTAGATCAAAGTTGATATCGCGACCGGTACTGGCTAAGGATGTAAAGGTAAAGCGCAGCGCATCGGTACCGTAGGCTGGGATGCCTTCTGGGAACTCTTTACGGGTTTGCTTTTCAATTTTAGCCGCATCTTTTGGATTCATCATATTGCTGGTGCGTTTTTCAACCAGCGTTTCCAAATCGATACCATCAATCAAATCGATAGGATCCAAGACGTTACCTTTAGATTTAGACATCTTTTGACCATTGCCATCACGTACCAGACCATGCACATAAACGGTCTTAAACGGTACTTGCGGCGTGCCATCTTCGTTTTTGACAAAATGCATGGTCATCATGATCATGCGCGCAACCCAAAAGAAGATAATGTCAAAACCGGTGACCAACACGCTGGTCGGGTGAAAGGTTTTAAGGACGCGTGGATCGGCGTTAGGGTCTGCCCAATCAAGCGTACTAAACGTCCACAAACCCGAGCTAAACCAGGTATCAAGCACGTCATCGTCTTGGCGCAATTTTACGTCGTCGCTTAAATTATACTTAGTGCGTACTTCCGCTTCATCACGGGCAACATAAATCTCACCTGTTGCGTCGTCATACCACGCAGGGATACGATGTCCCCACCATAGCTGACGGCTGATACACCAGTCCTGCAAGTCGGTCATCCACGACATATACATGTTTTTATATTGCGCAGGGACGAACTCAATACGGCCATCTTCTACCGCATCAATCGCAGGCTTCGCAAGCTTACTTACTGCTACATACCATTGATCAGTCAACCACGGCTCAACGATCGTACCGCCACGCTCAGCACGCGGGGCTTTGAGCGCGTAGTCTTCGATATCTTCTAGCCAGCCTTGCTCGCCCGCTTGCTCAACAAGGAATTTACGCGCCGCAAAACGCTCAAGTCCAGCGTATTCACTTGGCGTGGTCTCTAATGTCGGCTCACGTGTTTGTAGATCAGGATAAACTTCCATCGCTGGCAAAATGTTAGCGCGCTCATCAAGGATATTAATCAATGGCAAGTTATGACGACGACCAAGTTCATAGTCATTAAAGTCATGGGCTGGGGTGATTTTTACACAGCCGGTACCAAATTCGATATCAACATAGTCATCGGCAACAATAGGCACAATGCGACCAGTGATTGGCAAGGTAATGGTTTTGCCAATCAAATGCGCGTAACGCTCGTCCTTTGGATTAACCGCAACGGCGGTATCACCCAGTAAGGTTTCAGGGCGCGTGGTGGCTACGACCAGATAGTTTTTTCCCTCTTGGGTTTGCAACTCTTTGTCAGTGAAATGATAGCGGAAATGCCATAAGCTACCCTTTTCATCGACGTTTTCTACTTCTAAATCCGATAGCGCCGTTTGGAACTTAGGATCCCAGTTGACCAAGCGCTTACCACGATAAATTAAACCATCGTCAAACAGACGCACAAATACTTCTTTAACCGCATTGGATAAGCCATCATCCATGGTAAAGCGCTCACGCGACCAATCGACCGAGCTGCCAAGCCGACGAATCTGACGGGTGATATTGTCGCCCGACTCTTCTTTCCATTCCCACACTTTATCGATAAAGTCTTCACGCGTCATATCACGGCGCTTAATACCTTGCGCCTCCAAACGACGCTCAACGACCATTTGGGTGGCAATACCTGCATGGTCGGTGCCCGGTTGCCATAGCGTGTTGTCACCATCCATACGGTGATAACGGGTCAGCGCATCCATAATGGCATTATTAAAGCCATGACCCATATGCAGTGAACCGGTGACGTTCGGTGGCGGCAAGGCGATAGAGAACGACTCGTCTTTATCGAAGCTTGGCTTAAAATAACCACTGTCTTCCCAGCCTTGATACATGCCCGCTTCGACATCGCTTGGATTGTAGGCGTTCTCTAATTGACTTAAGGCGGCTTGAATAGATTCGGTCAGGTTGCTCTTGGTATTTTCAGGGGTATTAGGAGTACTCATAATAGAATGGTCTTTTATTAAAAATGAATGTGGTCAAACAAAGTTATCGAAAAATAAGGAAAATAATTAATAGAGTGATTTTAACGCAGATGGGCAGATTTTGTTAGATGCTAAGGTAATTTAGGCGTATAGCGCTTTGAAAATAGACTCTATCTTTGGATGATTATCTGTCATCCAAAGATGACAAAGCTGAAAAAACTGATATTGCATTCGATATAACGTTGCGGGATCATTATAGCCATGCGTGATGTATCCCATGTAGAAATTGTCGCCAGCATCCTCTATATAATAAAGCAAATCCTTGAACTTACTTATCTCTTTTAAATGGCTATCATTGTTGAAGAACTCATCAAATTTATAATAAAATCCTACTGCCTCATTAGCAAAAACATAGTGATTGTTTGGTGCTATCGCATAATTGTTCATGAGCCTGTAAGTATAAATCCACTTAGATTGATCTGTATCAATGTCTGGAAAACCTAGACTAGAAAGTGCTCTTTGGAACGGTTCTTTATTGCCTCTCGGATATAGAGGGTCATTATCAATTATCGATAACATCTCATCATCATAATATCCATTATCGAGTAAGTAATGAGTGTATTCGACAATTTGATTATCGGATAATAAATCAAGCTTCAGAAGACTAGCCGTCACTGCCATCTCGATTTGCCAAGAACTATATTTGGATAGTATCCGCATAACCTCTCACCACTACATTAAAAGAATAGATTTGACTAAGAATCAGGATAAAGAATTAATAACAGCAATTATCTGAATACTAAACATAATAGATTATCGTCCTACTATAGAATAGACAATATACTAAAATCATGATCTTATAAACAGCGAGCCGACCGTGTCCCAAGATACCGAGCACACCGATAGCAATAGCAGCCATTCTAAAGCTGACAACATAGATGATAAGCGCTTGATTGATGAGAGCGCTAACCATCTATCTAGTGCTAACAACAAGGACGTTAGCAACGCTGATGTGCCAGACGACACCGATGCAACAGAAAATTTAGAATATGAGGACTTTTCTGAGGATATTAGCAAAGAAAACCAAGAAACCATCAAAAAATTCGCCAACGATGACAATTTAAGTCAAGCAAAAAGCTATGCCAGTATCTTAGTTGAGCAAGTGATGGATGCCAGAGAAACCTTTGAGCGCTCGCTTGGCTCGCTATTTACCAGTGCTTTTACCGCTGGCCTTGAAATTGGCATCAGTTTCTTTATGATTTTATCGGCTTTTGCGCTTTTGAGTGGCGTGCTACCAAGCCATTATGCCGTGGTACTCGCCTCCCTACTTTACCCGATTGGCTTTATTATCGTCGTCATCGGTCAGTCGCTATTATTTACCGAACAAACCTCACTCTTAAGCCTACCCGTCCTCAATAAAATCGAACCGCTCAATAAGCTGCTACGCCTGTGGGGCATCGTCATCGCCGGTAACGTCGTTGGTGGCTGTTTATTTGCGGCGTTGATGATAGGTTTGGGTTTAAATATGCAGCTATTTAGCGTCAGCGACATTGATACTTATGCCGAGCATATCTTAGGGTTTAGATGGTGGGTGATATTCGGCAGTGCCATCTTGGCAGGCTGGATGATGGGCGTCACCGCGTGGCTTGTGACCTCAGCGCGCGATACCCTTAGCCGCATCGTCTTGGTAACGCTTATTACTGGCAGTATCGGCTTTTTGGGTTTGCATCATAGTATCGTGGGTAATATCGAAATCTTTTCAGCCTTGCTCTATGGCAATACCGTCAGCTTAGGGCGTTATTTGCTATTTTTAGCCGTGGTGTTGATAGGCAATACCGTCGGCGGCGTGGTATTTGTCGCGATACTTAAAAACCGTACCTTCCTATTTGAATTAGCCAAAGTAAAGGAAGAAACAGCTAAGGATAAGCTAGAGGCAAAAAACAATATCCGTGGACCTTACTAGAGATAATCAGCACCGTATTTTTAAATCTCACGCTAAAGCTTCATAACCGACGTTAACTATAATCAATTCCATTTAAAAATAGTACAGGGCTGCTGGGATAAATTTTACGCAGCCTCTGGCGTGCAAAGCACACAGCAAGTAAGGAAAATTTATCACAGTAGGCTTTTATAACATTTGTACTTATTTTATTTAGCACTGACTATATCGAAAACAGTTATGCAGCTTTATCACTAAAAAATTATGCCTGAATAATTATACAAATAACGCATCCCTACTTACAGCATACGCGCTGCCAACACACTACTTTCTATCTCAGACTTTCTTAACTTATTGTGCCGAGCGCTAAATATACGCACCAAAATCCCTGCCGTTAGGAACATTACCAAGGTATAAATGGCGGGCATCATCGACATGTCATAATTAGATAATAGCGTTAATGCCATAAATATCGATAAAGTACTGTTTTGTAAACCGACCTCTAGCGTCACCGAAGTTCTTTGCGCTAAGTTAAGGCCGAACCATTTACTACTATAATAACCGAGCGCCATGGTTGAGACGTTTAATAATACTGATACAGGGCCAGTCGCGATAAAGGCATCGACAATGATATCGCGTTGCACATAACCCAAAAACAGCACTAAAAACGTTAAAAATATCACCCCAAATCGAGACACATAGACTTGTGAGCGATCGGCAACTTTTGGGGCGTAGCGTTTAATCAGCATCCCGATACTAATAGGTACAATAGTCAGCACCACTAAGGTAAGCACGGTTTTTACTACCGGCAATTCAAACTCACTACCGCTGCCCATAAAATAAATCAATGAAAAGCTCAGCACAATGGGAATGGTAAATACGGTAATAACGCTGGCAATCGCTGTCATCGTCACTGACAGCGCCACATCGCCTTTAGCCAAATAGGTAAATAAGTTTGAGGTAGTGCCGCCCGGACACAGAACGAGGAGCATAACCCCAACGGCGTATTCTGGGCGTAATGGTATGATATTAGCTAGGGCAAAGCCAATAATTGGCAACAGTATCAGCTGATTGGTCAAGCCAATACCGACAGCTTTTGGGTATTTTAATACCCGTTTAAAATCATTGGTAATCAGGGTCAAACCCATACCCATCATGATTAAAAACAAGCAAACAGGAATAACAACGGTATTTACTAAGGTGACTAGAGCCAGACTTTCCATAACTACATCCCTGTAGATAAGACCTATTGCTAGGTCAATTTATAATGATTAAATGATGCCTGATTAGCAATCCTTGCTAATGCTTATAGATAACGGACATCACCCGTTTTAAACAATACTTATTTTGAACGATTTTTTATAGCATCTTTCATAGCAATGTTATTGCTAACTATCAACAATAATTAAGAATTAATAAAGGGAGTATATAGGTCAAAAGTCAGGTTTAGCTGTTTTATTCAACGACTCACCAGTCAAATGCGGCATATAGAGATTGAGTAGGAATAACAGAGGTTTAAACGGGGTCATTTACGGTGTAATTTTAGAGAATTAGCGCTAAATACTACTTTTAGTTAAATAGCTATGACGGTATAAGAAGTTATTTTTTGGAAATATTGATGGAGGCGTCATTAGGCGCTTTAGTAGGATTTTCAGTACTAACCACTGCCGTACCATAGGCAATGGCTTCGACCATGCTGCCCAATTGATTGATATTACTCACTTCAAGACGTAAACCATAGATATGGTTATAGCCTTTTGCCTGTGCTTGAGTGCGCATACGTACCAATGCTTCACGGCGAGCGCGGTCAAGCAAGGTTTCATAAGTGGTTAGATTTTTGCCAAAGATACTTAAGATGCGCGCTATGACCATTTTGAAATAATCTTGTGCAATCACCACGCTGCCCATGACCAACTGGCACTCAGTATCCGCAGAAAGTTTTGGCACATAAAAGCGCTCACTTGAGACGATAATATGACTGAGTTCTTGCTCTGCGACTCTTAATTGCGCCAAATGCTGCCGCTCATGCCGCGCCCCAAAAAACCAGCCCAGCACAAACAGAACGATAAGCGGCGCGTAGTTCATCAGCATTTGGGTAAGAGAGTTATTCATCGGACGTCTCGTATCATCAAAAAGCGTTGCCGCTTTTTATGGCTTATTAACCAAAAGGGTTGAAACGTGGCAAGTCATCAGCAGCGGTGCTGGGCGATTGAGGCGCTGCTTGGCTGTGATTGTGATTCTGATCGTTATTGTGATTATTGAAATCCGTATGACCAGAGTGATTGCTCGGTGGTTGCTGAGACAGCGGAACGGCTTTGACCGCTGTACCATAGACAAACAACTCTGATGCACCTTGGGCAATGCTCGAGGTCGAAAAACGCAGGCCCACGACCGCATCAGCGCCCAAAGCTTCTGCCTTAACCACCATACGATCGATCGCTTCTTGACGTGATTCTTCTAACAGCTCGGTATAAGCCGTCAACTCACCGCCGACGATGTTTTTCAGCCCAGCAAACAAGTCCTTACCGACATGCTTTGAGCGCACGGTACTGCCATATACGACATCTAAGCGCTCGGTAATCTGATAATTGGGTAAGTGCTCAAGATTGGAGAGTTGCACAGTCATAGTACAGCCTTATCGGTGACTTATAGGGAGTTCAAAGAATAGTTAGAGATTCAGCAAATATAATGAAGAATGCTTATCGACAGTATTAATTTATAGACAGCATCTACTGGGATAAAGATATCCAATAAATGCCGTCTATTTAGCTATATGTTCGTTCGTCTGTTTATATACAAACAGTTCTAGTCGTTAGTATGGAACAATAAAAACAGCTCAGTCAAATTACCTTCGATACTATTGGCCATTTGCGCCATTTTATCTTCATCGGCACGCATTTGCGCAAGCTCAGGATCTTCGTCATCAATACCACTGAGTACAATCATCGGCAAGGTTAAGACCGCCACATCTTCTGCAGTTTCTTCATCTTCAAACCAATCACTGGCTTCATCGCCATACATCGCATCAACAAAGCCAATTGACCAAGCAACGATATCTGACTCATCTGAAAAATCGACCGCCACTTCTTCGTTACCGGCATCTTCACCAAATGGTAACTCAATCGGCGTCTCGTTTTTTAGTTCCGCCATAATCGATTCGCGCCAGCGCTGGATACCGTCGATAACATTTTCTGGAATTTCACTAACATGACCTTCAAACAATGCTTCTATCCAATTTGGCAACGGACGGCCGATGACAGTCGCGGTCAAAAAACCATGGGTGGCAACACTATCGAGCACAAACGCGCTTTCTTCATTGTCCAAATAGTCTAATAATTCATCGAAACTGAGTGGGTTATTCATAGTGTGATAGTCCTTGGAGGATAGATTACGTCAGGCGCAATAAATAAGTTATGAAATACAAGAAATATAAAAGGCGGGAAAGCTAAAAAGCAAGGTAGACAACAACAAAAACTGTCTGAACGCATAAAACCTGTCCAAAGCACTTTTATAAAATATGTCTATTGAAGAGCGCTGATTGCCGCGTTATTTTTAATAACCCAATAGCATTAAGAAGAATAAAAGTACTTAGAATAATAATACTAAGAACCCTCATCTTAAAAACAGTATTGAGCAATATTATTAAAAACACCTAACAACCAGCTTAGCACAATGCATTCGACAGCAGGATTTTAAGCTTATGAATCGGTTTAATCAGTTAACAACTTTCGGCTAAAAATCACGGAACCAAGCCATTTTCCTTATGCGTTAAACGGCAGCTGCAACCCGATAATGGGCATGACGATTTAGAGATCGTCATCATCCCAGTCATCACCATCTTCATCAAAATTATCGATATCATCAAGATCGTCTTTTAGCTCTTTGGCCAAACGTTTTTCTTCTAGCAAATTATCGATCAAACGGCGTTTCTCTAGGCTGCTTAAGCGTGTACGCACACTTGTTTCGGCCTCTTCCACCATCTTTGCATCATCATCATCTACAAAATCATCATCAAAATCGTCATCAATATCAGCGTCACTCATGACAAACTCCTATCATTTTTCGGCAAGGGTATTAAAAATACATGAATATATATATGCCTTATAAAGTCTCTATTGAGTGTTGTCAATCCTTTTTATCACTATCATAGCATCACGTACAAAGTTAAAGCCTGCGCAAACGCTTATCGCACAGGCAATTGTAGAGGCTCACCTGTATCTAACGCTACGATTTACTCTTGCTCTTCTGTCTCTTCAATCATTAATACTGCATTGCGCACATCGGCCAAACGCTGAATCATGGCATCATTGCCGCCATCGAATATCGCACATTCGCGCTCATAAACGGTGGTGGGACGCATGATGCTTTGTACTTGTACATGATGGCTGATTTGTTTAAGACCAGCATTGGGTAGCAAAATAAGCATTTGCTCCTTTTTACCCACGCTATCTAACAGATGGCTCATTGCCTCGACTTGCGCATTATCGCTCACCCCCGCTTTTGCTGGTAAGGCAAAACGTGATAGCTCGACATGCTTATCATGAATGATTTTATTCAGCATCAAATACAGTTTGCCAAGCATCACACCTGCCAACGCGACTTTGGCGTGGCTGTTGTCTGCTTTTAGCATCACATAAGCGCCGCTTTCATCAAAGTGTGGCTCATTGAGCGCGCTGACCCCCAGTAGCAATGGCTGCTTAAGTAGCTCATTCACTGCTTGGTTCAATAATTGGGTACATAACGCCAAATAAGGCAGCCGCTGCGATGGCGCTAGGCGCTCAAGCATATTGAACTCATCGTGAAAGACAATCTGAACGCTGACACTATCGAATGGACGCGTAGCCGACAAGCGCGCAGCACTTGCAGATTTATGGCTACTGCCATTCTCATGACTAGCCGCTATTTCGTCTTGCGTGCTGTCGGTATTATTACTGCCCGCACTATTTACCGTATAGTTTTCAGCGTCATTGCCATTATTGCTCTCATTACCATTATTATTGTCATCAGTGTTCAGCGCGGTGTCCTGACCTTGTTGCCCTCTAACATACTGATTTACCGCACTATGAATATTTAATTTTCGAGTATGCGGTTTTTTGCTACTGGTATCGTGAGCGGTTTCTTTAATCGCGCTATCGAAACCAGCTGGGTTAGAGGCAGATCCAAGGTTAAGCTCACTGTCTGACTCGCTTTCGCGATTAAGGTTGCGCTCATAACCACGTTCAAATTCACGTTGATCAAGTTGTCGATACTGCTCACGATGCAAGTCTTGAATATCACGGCTTAGCGCATTGATTTGCTCTCTACTTGGGCGCGCAATATAACCATAAATCAGCCATAGCAATAAATGCAGCAACATCGAGCCAATGACAAACGGCCATTGCATGGCGATAATCTCACCCTTGCTAATATCTTTTAGCGTCAAGGCAACACTACCGATGACCGCATCGCCTTTGGTGGCGATTTGGCTAATGGTATCACCCTGCTGCATCGGCGCATTCCCGACCGGCACCAAGACATCGCCATTATTGTCTTTAATCAGTATGCGGGTCACGTCCTGCTCACTGGTATAGCGATTGGCTATGACGCTGAGGCTGACACGGTCTTTATTTTCTAAAGACAAGCGCGCCTCATCAATAAGCTGGGCGACCATTTGCTCGCCCTTTTGGGCACGGCTATTGCTCAGCTGCTGATCGGTACTGATGACCAATAATAGGGTCTGCAAACAAAAACTAACCAGAAGAATAATGGCAAACAACCCTTGCCGCGGCGCTAAATACGTCATGATATGTTAAACTTTTTTGGATAAATGGAATTAAAAAACGAGGCTATGGCTCATTTTCTGGAAGAGTATGCAGCTATCTTTTTTATATTTACTTTGGCTCAATTTACTACCGCAGCTACTCGCTAAATAATATTTAATCAAATGTCATTTACGAGACCTGACTATAGTACATGAGATTTGTTGTGCAAGTATGTTTGGCGCACGCGCACATCGACAAATCCCCGTTTATTTTCTCTACTATATCACCATACTAATGGTTATGGCGTCAGCTAATATCATAAATTTATTGTAAGAATTTTCTTTTATTCAACGGCGATTTTTGCTCATACCAAGCATTTTTATCTGACTGTGAGACTTTGTACCTCATCTATAGGCGCTGCCCGGTAAAACTGTTATTATTCCTAATCTTATATCAGCATACAAGGGACAATTGAGCGATGCAAAAAAATACATCTTACTCGTTACCAAAAGACAGCAAAGCATGGCAACAAGCCGTCGATTCTGTAGCGTCATTATTGCCTGCGGGTACTAATCTGCATGATTTTGATGCGCTGCAATCCTTGCCTATTTTTGCGTTGATTGTGGTATTGCCTACGCATGTATCTTCGCTCGATATCCATCAATATGTGCAATCATGGGTGGATGAGCAGCCAAACTGGCATTTGGTGACCGTAGCAGAAGATGCTGATGCCAATTTTGTTGATGTTGAGATTGCTGATATAGATACTACGCAGCCATTTGCCAAGCACTCGTTTATTGATGTGCAAGTGTTCCGCTATTTGCTGGTGCCAGTCACCGATACGCTGATGCACCCTGCTAAAAAGACAGCAGCAGCGCACATTATCGATGACCAATTGACCACGCGTCTACGTCATGACTTAGCCGAAGACTATAAAAACTCGCAAAGCGCAATCGCGGGTGACCATTTAGATGTTGTCGATTGTCATATCTTATCGCTCGGTCATATGTTACGTACCCATAAGCTTGCCTGTTTCGATATGGACTCTACGTTGATTGAGCAAGAAGTCATCGTTGAGCTGGCAAAAACCGCTGGTATCGGTGAGCAAGTCGAAACCATTACCGAAGCGGCGATGCGCGGTGAAATGGATTTTGATGAATCTTTTGCTCAGCGCGTGGCCTTATTAAAAGGTATTCCAACGAGCGTGCTCGATGATATTTGCAGCCGTTTAACCTTGTCGACAGGCGCGCGCACGACTATCAGTGCGCTGAAAGCCTTGGGTTATCATACGGTCTTGGTGTCAGGTGGCTTTACCTATTTTGCCCGTTATATCGCTGAGCAGCTGGGCATCGATGAAGTACATGCCAATGCGCTAGATATCGAAGATGGCGAAGTCACCGGTCATGTACAACTGCCGATTATTAATGGCGCGAAAAAAGCGGCGATTGCTGAACATACCGCTGAGCGCTTAGGCATTGATATGTCGCAAGTCGTCTGCGTCGGTGATGGCGCCAATGATTTACCGATGATGGCTCTGGCTGATTTGGGTGTGGCGTTTAATGCCAAGCCCATCGTCCAAGCGCGTGCAGACGCCGCGGTCAATGTCACAGGGCTTGAAGGCGTGCTTTATGCGCTTGGCTATCCAGCCTTTGTACGTACAAAATAACGCTTCACTATTCTAAAAATAAGCTAGGTTAAGGATTTGTCCTTGACCTAGCTTTTATGATTGAAGACTTTATGTCGAAGCCTTTATATATCTATATCTCTTTTACCCTATTTATCTCACTTTTATCTTGTTAAATAAGAAAGGAATGTCCATGACGGCATCACAATCACCGCGGCCAGATGCGCCGTCATCTTCCCATAATCTAGATAATGAGCATTTAATTAAAGAAAGCTCGCCTATTTATCACGACACTCCAAAGCAGTTACTGGGTGTCTATGTCAAAGGTATTGCGATGGGTGCGGCGGATATTGTACCCGGTGTTTCTGGCGGTACGATTGCCTTGATTGCGGGGATTTATGAGCGCTTAATTAATGCCTTAAGTAGCGTCGGTCCCAATCTATGGCAGATATTTCGCCAACAAGGCGGGTTTAAAGGTTTCATTGCAGTATGGCGACAGGTCGATGCTACTTTTTTAGTGTGCTTATTACTTGGTATCGCCACCAGTTTTGCCACTTTAGCCGGACTCATTAAGCATTTATTGGACAATCAGCCTTTACTGATTTGGTCGTTCTTTTTTGGCTTAGTAGTGGCGACTGTCTTTATTTTATTAACTGAAATTACGCGCTGGAATATAGGAAGGCTCGCATTATTTTTGCTGGGGGCTGGTAGCGCGGTCGTTATTAGTAGCTTGCCGTTATTGACCACGGCACCAAGCTTACCTTATTTGTTTCTTGCGGGCGCGATTGCCATTTGTGCGATGATATTACCCGGTATCTCGGGGTCCTTTATCCTATTATTAATGGGCGCTTATGATTCGATACTCGAAGCGGTGCATACGCTAAACTTTAGTATTATATTCACAGTCATTGCCGGTATGGCAACGGGGTTATTATTATTTACCCGTATGCTCAAATGGCTGCTATCACGCTACTATCAAGCAACCCTTGCCTTGCTGACAGGCTTTATCGCCGGCTCGCTGGTGAAAGTATGGCCATGGAAAACCGATGCGCTCGGTACATTAAATAGCGATGCCATCAACAATGTCATGCCATGGCAGTATCCTACGGGTGCTCATTGGCTAACTACGTTAGGCTTGATGCTGTTAGGAGCCGTGTTGGTAACCGCTCTATCATGGTGGGGGCGCCGCGGTGTTCGTCCTTAAAGTTAAATAGTTCTTAAAAAACACTTTGATTCCAAAAAAGCGCCCATGATTGTGGCGCTTTTTTGTTGGTAATTTTCTTGGCAATAATGGCAGAATTTGCACAGTATTTCCTTAATATCATTTAAAAAATCAAACGTCAGCTGTTGTCGCAAAGTCGTCGCTAGCCTCTTTAGCTTTAGGTCGCAAACTTCCATAATGACCGTGTTGGAATTCACCTGATGAAGAGCGAGATGAACAATGTTATTAACAATATTTTCTATTTTTGCCAGTGAAACATGGGGCGCTGGTGCCATACTGGGTACTGGTCTGCTGCTAGGCTTGCTACTGGCGCTTGCCTTATCGTCGCAGCGTTGGTTGCTATGGTATCTGTTCGGTGGCATGGCCTATTGGTTGGCGGTTGAAGCCATTCACAGTTTATTAAGCTATTGGTTAGTCTTGTCAGAATGGCACAATTATGTGGTTGCTATGGGTATCAGCTGGCTACCTTTGGTTGCTTGGGTACTTTATAGGGCATTGCGTTACGAAGATGTCAGTCGCACTGTGCATGAGCAACGTGAGCTGCAAGCCGCCCGCTATATTGAACACACGCCTGTCTATGATGATGACTATCAACCGCGCTTTCAGTAATTCAGTCATTCACTAAGTTTGCCCAATCATACTGCCGTCATCGAATGTTACAAGATACTTAAGGCTCTCTACGTAACTCCTAAAGAATTGAAACCTATCATTCGTTCAATCGTTTATAATCTAATTATATATTTGTCGCAAAAATTGTTATAAAGTACGCATTATTTTGCGTCTCATTCTTTAGGAGTTCGATTATGTTTACTGTTCCTGTATTAGATATTAAGTCTGATCCATTAGATGTTTTATTGGCGGTGATTGGTTACCGTTTATCGATGTTGGCTGATAGCGATAACGAAGACGTCAAAGCGCTGTTTGCTGACCGTAAAGTAACCATCGAGCTTGCCAGCACTGAAGCTGATGTGGCGCGTTATTATAGCTTTGATAATGGTGCATTTAGCCAACATAGTGGTCATGCTAAAGAGGCAGATTTGACGATTAACTTCAAAGATTCAATGACCGGCGTTAAGCTGTTGACCAAAGGCAGTCTTCCTGCTTTTATGACCGCTGTACAAGAAGGCAATCTAAGCATTGAGGGCGACTATAGCCTAATGATGTGGTTCAATAAGCTTGCCAAACACATCGTGCCAGCCGTTCCAGAACAGTGCAAACCTTATATCCAGCAAGCCAAACCTTATGCTTATAAAGCGCAGAAGTTTGCCAACCATTGGCTCGGCGTTGCTAAGCACAAGTTGGGTAAATAATTGCGTCACCTAGTTAAGTAGCTGACCAACCTCTAACGAGCTACTTAGCACTATTCTGATTTTATAAAAAGGTTGCGGTATACTATACGGCAACCTTTTTTATTGCCTAGATTTTATCGTTTTAACTTTAGCAAGGGCAAAAAACTCAAGGTTACTCAATTCTTCTTAATTTAACTAATAGCTATTAAGTTATCTAACACTTCTAAATACCGTTATAAAAGGATTTATCTCATGGCAGGATTGCTTAACATCTCAGAACCGAATGCCAATAATCATAATCATAACCACACTGATACGACACTTAATAATAAAAACGCGTCCCATGATTTTTTAGCAACATTAGCAACAGACGCGACTAATACCAAGCAACAAGCAGCCAGTAAACACAGCCGTGAACAGATTGCTCAATTGTTTGACTTGCCTTTGATGGATTTATTACTGCAAGCACAGACGATACACCGCCAACACTTTACCGCCAATGAAGTACAAATCAGCACCTTGTTATCTATCAAGACCGGTAACTGTCCTGAAGATTGCGGTTATTGCTCCCAGTCTGGTCACCACCGCGATACCACTAAGCTACAAGCAGAAAAACGTATCGAGGTCGATAAGGTCATTGCCGCCGCTAAGCGCGCCAAAGCCACAGGCTCATCGCGTTTTTGTATGGGTGCAGCGTGGAAGCACCCGAGCGCCAAAGACATGCCTTATGTGGTCGAGCTGGTCAAAGAAGTCAAAGCATTGGGGCTTGAAACCTGTATGACCCTTGGCATGCTAGATACGGATCAAGCAGCACAATTGGCAGATGCGGGTTTAGATTATTACAATCATAATCTCGATACCTCAAGAAGTTACTACGAGCAAGTAGTCAGTACCCGCAGCTATGATGAGCGTCTAGATACCATTGCAAACGTACGCAATTCAGGTATCAATGTTTGTAGCGGCAACATCGTCGGTATGGGCGAAAGCCGTGATGACCGCATCGACTGGGTCCATGAGCTGCTGAAAATGCCAAAAGCACCCGAGTCTATTCCGGTCAATCTATTGGTTCCTATTCAAGGTACGCCTATCGGCGACAAAGTTTTAGCAGAAGGTCAGCTGCCCGTCCTTGAATGGATACGGACGATTGCCGTGACACGTATTTGCTGTCCAACCAGCTACGTACGCTTATCTGCTGGACGCGAAAGTTTATCTGACTCTGAGCAAGCATTGGCATTTATGGCAGGGGCAAATTCATTCTTTTATGGTGATAAGCTACTGACCACGGGCAATGCCAGCCAGTCGGGTGACGATAGGCTGATGCGCGAGCTTGGGTTAACCAAGCACTTTGCCGCGCCACGAGCGCCAAAGCAAGTACCGGTGCTTGACGCCATGAGTGGTCATCAGTCGCAAGTTGTCTTAGCAGAGTAAATGCCATGCGTGCCGCTACCATTATCGCGTAATCTGCGCTAAGCTTGCCGACATTATGAATCAAGAAATTGTGCATAAAATATCAAATCGTAAGAGAGAATATGATGGCAGATTATTTCAATTGGATTAAAGCGGCACACATTATATCTATGGTGTGCTGGTTTGCGGCGATATTTTATTTACCGCGCCTATTCGTTTATCATGCGATGAGCGACGATAGCATCAGCCACGAGCGCTTTGCCATTATGGAGCGCAAGCTCTATCGCGGTATCATGACACCATCGATGATAGCCACCTGGTTGTTTGGTTTATGGATGTTGGGCATGGGCTGGGATGTTTATAAAACCCAAGGCTGGCTACACGTAAAATTATTATTAGTGGTGCTACTTTCTGGTTATCATGGCGCTTGCGGATTTTATCGTAAAAAGCTCATTGATAATCCGCATTATAAATCGCATAAATTTTGGCGCTGGTTTAATGAGGTGCCAGTATTTGCATTAATCTTTATTGTGATTTTAGCGGTGGTAAAGCCCTTTTAAAAACAGCTAACAATAAAGCTTATTTACCTTATAAGCATTTTTATCTTGAGTCTAAAATCCACAAAAAAGCGTCCGTTACTCTAACAAGTGACGGACGCTTTTTTATCTCTCAAGTAAGCTGAATAAATGACATTAAACGTTTGGTCGCATGATTTGATAGACATTGCTTAAATCATAGACACGGTAGCGCGCAGGCTCACGGCGATTTTCACCGGCATAGCTCAGTATCAAGGCTTGCTTGGCGCGCTCATCGACCCAGCCAACAAACAGTCCGCTATGCTCGACGCCATTGTAACCATGATTGATATAATACAGCCAATCGCCGACTTCAATATCCTTGCTACTGGCATAAGGACCTTGACCGTAAGTGCCTTTATGGATGGTATCGCGGCTCACCCCTGCTCGATTAAACACCGCATTGAGATAGTCCCAGCAGCCACCTTTAATAATCGTACGCTCATTTAACGCCATCTTGCGCGCGGTGCTGATGACTTCGCGCGCTGCCCGACTGCTCTGGGTTTCAGCATTGCTTAGCAGCGGTAAATATTCGCTATCGACATTATCATAATTGCCGGATAAAAATGCGGGCATAACAGATGGTGCTTGACGTTGTACTTCTGGATAACGGTAATTGCTTTGGGCATTACCGATGTAAGCATTTTGATTAGAATAGGAGTTATTAGAGTAGCTGTTATGAGAAGAGCTATTACTAGAATAGCTTGGTTGCGCGTTGCTCGAATTCGAGCGATAGCTAGTGGCATTGCCAGCACGCTGAATGGTAGAGCGTGTGCTAATTTTGGCCGAAGGAACCGCCGAATACGTTGGGGTATAACGGGCGCTATAATCAGGTTGGACCGATTTTTGCGCAATCAAGGCGCTCATACTATCGGCATGAACCTGACCGGCCGCAGCAAAGGTAAATAATAAGGCACTGCACGACGTTGTGATTGACCAAAGGGACAAACGCGACATGACTAACTCCTTGTCAACATATTATTGATTAGCCGACTCAATTTAATATTAATAAACGGCTATCAATGCTCAGTATCAATAAGCGTATTAACGATAAGTAAGATAAGATTTTTCAATCCTATTTATAAACCATTTGCACAGGAATCTGCAAGTCTTATTGCTTGGAGATAAGCGATAAAAGGTATGAAATTGAGGATAAACGGTAAAACGAGATAGGGGTTTTAGAGATGAAGGCAGAGATTTAGGAAAGATAATATCATCAGTTCAATATAAAAAAGGTATATTCAACATAGCGTTCTGCTGGAACAAGTTTTGCTCACTTGCTGTGTGCTTTGCACTCCAGAGGCTTGGCAAAAAATTTTCCAGCGGCACTAAATTCTTTTTCAATTGAATAAGCTATGTTAAATATAACTCACAGGATGAACAGATTAAAACATTAAAACCAATCGACAATCTAATCGTTGCTCATCTTAATATTGGCATGGCGTTTGCTCAGCGGTTGACCTTGTAAAATGGCTTTGGCCGCGTTAGCTTCTTGAATATTATCAAACCCGCCAATCAGATATTTACGTATGTCATCACAATCGACAATCTGTAGCTGTTCACCAATCAGAGTAATTTTATCGCCATCAGTCAGGTGAATATGCTCACGTTTGCCTTGATTATCATGCACCAACTCGCCATCACGTACCCACAATACGCCGCTACTAATAATACCGCTCATGGCTTGTTTATGTTTCAGGCGTTGCCGATTAAAAATAAAACTACCAATAATCAATAAGGCCAAAGCGCCAATAGCCAAGCGCTCAGGCAACAGACTCATGGCCAAAGCAACCGCCACTGCCCCAACCAGTAATGCGGAGCCAAACCAAAATAGCCCATTGTCAGCCGCTGGCGACTGACCTTGTAAGGTGATTTTGGCGCCGTCATCAGTCAGCTTTAGCATGCGCGATTACCTGTTCAAAAGCAGTGAATGGTTAAAAGTTTAAATAATAAAGTCATAAAAGAACGTTTAGAGATTTACCAACCTAGTGCTGTTTTTTGCATAGCAATCAGCTCAGCAATTCCTTTTTCCGCAAGAATCAGCATATCGTCTGCTTGCGCGCGGGTAAATGGCTTTTCTTCTGCCGTTCCTTGCAGTTCGATAAATTCGCCCTTTTGCGTCATCACCACGTTCAAATCTGTATCGCAGCTGGCATCTTCTTCGTAATTTAAATCAAGATAGGCTTCGCCATCTTTCATACCAACTGACACCGCAGCGACCAAACCAATCAATGGATCGGCTTTGAGCTTTTTGGTTTTTTGTAGGCTTTCTAGCGCATCGATAAGGGCAATAGCTGCACCCGTCACACTAGCGGTACGCGTGCCGCCATCTGCTTGCAATACATCGCAATCAAGATAAATGGTATTTTCGCCAAGCTTACTTAAATCAATCATCGCCCGTAAACTACGACCGATTAAACGCTGGATTTCTTGCGTACGACCTGATTGCTTACCGCGTGCGGCTTCGCGCTGATTACGGGTATTGGTCGCACGTGGCAACATACCGTATTCTGCGGTAATCCAGCCTTTGCCTTTACCTTTAAGCCAGCGCGGTACGCCCGACTCAACGCTCGCAGTACATAATACTTTGGTATCGCCAAAGCTGACCAATACTGACCCTTCGGCATGCTTAGTGTAATGGCGCTCAAAGCTGATTGAGCGAAGTTGGTTAAGCTCACGGTTGTCAATACGCATAAAATTTCCTAGTACGATGTTGTAAAAGCAGAGTGATGGTTATATAAAGTTAGCAAATAAGAGGTTCGTCGTTACATCAACGGATGTGCTCGCAGACATAAATATGACGATATCCTAACGTGGCAGCGGCGCAATAGCAAGATTCTCTCAAGCTATTACGCCGCTGCTTTAGCAAGATTTAGCGTTAACTTTATTCTAAACCTTCCATCTTACGCAATTCTTTACGTAGGATTTTACCGACGTTTGATTTTGGTAATTCATCAACGAATTGGATATGACGCGGACGTTTGTAGCCGGTCAGTTGCTTTTTACCAAAATCAAGCAGCTCTTGCTCGGTGACATTGCCTTTTTTGACCACAAATAGCTTTGGATCTTCACCGCGGTCATCATTTGGAATACCAATAGCGCCGCATTCTACCACAGCAGGATGCTCACTCATGGCTTCTTCGATCTCATTTGGATAAACGTTAAAGCCCGAAACTAAAATCATGTCTTTTTTGCGGTCAACGATTTTGATAAAGCCTTTTTCGTCCATGATACCGATATCGCCCGTTTTTAAGAAGCCACTAGCGGTAAAGGTTTCAGCGGTTTCTTGTGGACGATTTTGATAGCCAATCATTACCTGTGGACCTTTGACACAAATCTCACCGCGATCACCTAATGCCACTTCATTTTCATCATCATCGATTAAAATAATATCAGTGCTAGAAGCAGGAATACCAATTTTTCCGGTAAATTCAGAAATGGTCATTGGATTAAAGGCGACTACTGGCGAGGTTTCAGACAAACCATAACCTTCAACGATAGGCAGACCAGTGATTTTATGCCACTCTTTTGCGACGCTTGGCAATACCGACATACCGCCGCCAATCGAGGCTTTTAGGTTAGAGAAATCTAAATCTGCAAAGCCTTCTTTATGTACTAAGCCATTAAATAAGGTGTTTACCGCAGGGATAAACGATGGCTTGTATTTGCCCATCTCTTTAATCAAACCATCTAAATCACGCGGGTTTGGAATTAGCAAACCGGCATAACCTTGGTACATACCATACATGCCGCAAACCATAAATGAGAACACATGGTATAACGGGAGCGCGGTCAAAATCACATCATTGGCATCGACATCGTCATCAAAGGCGCTGTTCATCAGGACACTAATCTGTAGCATATTAGCGACCAAGTTACCGTGCGACAGCATCGCGCCTTTAGCAACACCCGTCGTACCGCCGGTATATTGCAACAAGGCCACATCGCTTAAGTTCAAATCAGGACGCTTATACTTGCTGGCTGAAACCGCATTTAACGCATGCTTAAAGCTGGTGCTCTCTGGCAGACGATAAGCGGGAATCATTTTTTTAACATGGCGCGCGACCAAGTTGACCACTGCCCCTTTGACCAAGCCAAGCATATCACCAAGCTTACAAACGATGACATGCTTCACTTGCCCTTTATCTTCGGCATCTTGATAGGTTTTTGCAAAGTTTTCAACGATAAACAACGCTTTAGCGCCACTATCATGCAACTGATGCGATAGCTCACGGCTGGTATACAAAGGATTAACATTAACCAGTACCATACCTGCACGGATAATACCCAAAGCCACCACTGGATACTGCAAAATATTGGGCATCATTACCCCAACTTTATCACCCTTTACCAATCCTAACGACTGTAAATAGCTGGCAATTTGGCGACTGTATAAGTCTAATTGCTTAAAGGTAATGGACGCACCCATGCAAATATACGCAGGTTTTTGCCCATAACGACTAAAGTTACGCTCGAACACTTCAAGTAAAGACGTACTGTCATCTGGCATATCGATGGTCGCATCGATGCCATAGCGCTCATAAGCACTCAGCCACGGACTGTCGCTATCTATCGTCGGCATGGTAGGAAATGCATTTTCAACCATTGATTGAGCGTTGCCCGCAGCGTTATGGTTGGTGGTTTCTTTATTGATACTGTCCGTCATAATCGTCCCTAAATGTTACTGTTAAAATATAGAGTATATGTGCTGCCCTTACCGTGGTCGCCAACCACGTATTGATAAAATCAAAAGTTTGTGAATAAATAACTGCTCAACACCTAAGCTCTGAGCGCAATTGTTATTCACAAACTTTTTACATCAAAAATCTTTAGACATATAAACCGCATGCCTAAGTTTACTCTCACTATGATGCAAATGCATAAAAGCTATTGTATCACCAGTTGCAAACGCATTAACGCAAAAAGCTATTATTCAAATAGCCAGCATTGTCGATGCTTTTATAACGATATTAAGCGCTTAAGCATGCACTTTTATCGTGAAATACAAAAATATAATCGGCAGGAACTATAGCAGTTTTGCTCGCCATTCTCTATGCGTACTGCCAAATCATCATAGAAAAATAAAAAAAATGATAAGGTCTTATACAAACGACCTTATCATCTTTCAGTATGACACCAGCAAATATCCGGCTATTTTTGACCCTATTTATCATGCATTAAGCGTGATAAATGTGGGTAAAAAACATGATATTCGGTGCTAAATCACTTAACCGTGATTCTTCTCTTCTAAAGCGCGCAAGTCTTTATGTAAAATCTTACCGACGTTAGATTTCGGTAACTCATCGATAAATTCAACATAACGAGGACGCTTATAACCGGTTAGATTTTCTTTGCTATAAGCGAGCACGTCTTCTTTAGTCAAGCTGTCATCACTGCGCACGACATAAATCTTCGGTACTTCGCCGCTCTTTTCATCATCGACACCGATAACGCCGCATTCCAAAATCTTTGGATGACCTGACATCACATCTTCTACTTCGTTTGGATAAACGTTAAAGCCTGATACCAAAATCATATTCTTTTTGCGATCGACAATCTTAAAGTAGCCCTCTTCGTCCATCACGCCGATATCACCAGTACGGAAATAACCGTCAGACGTCATGACCTCAGCGGTGGCATCATCACGTTTCCAGTAGCCTTTCATGACCTGCGGACCACGAACGCAAATTTCACCGCGCTCACCAAGTGGCACTTCATTGCCCTCTTCATCCAAGATAGCCATGTCTGTTCCAGGCATCGGTAGACCGATATTACCTGAGAACTCGCCTGTACCTTGCGGATTTGCTGAAGCAACAGGTGACGTTTCCGACAGACCATAACCTTGCACAATGATGTTGCCGGTTATTTTTTCCCATTTAGCCGCAGTATCTTTTAATACTGCCATACCGCCGCCCATAGACATCTCAAGCTTGCTATGGTCTAAGGCTTTAAATGCGTCACTATTAGCGAGCGCATTAAATAGCGTGTTTACCGCTGGGAAAAACGCCGGTGGATAATCTTTATAGGCTTTGATTAAACTTGCGCCATCACGTGGATTCGGTACCAGTAGACCGATACAGCCACGATATAGACCGTACATACCACAAACTGTAAATGAGAAGATATGATAGAGCGGCAAGGCTGTCATAATAACAGGCTGCTCATTACGCGCTTCAAACTTATCAAACGCATTGCCAAGATAGGTATCACACTGAATTAAGTTGGCGACCAAGTTACCGTGCGTGAGCATCGCGCCTTTTGCCACACCTGTCGTACCACCGGTGTACTGCAATACGGCGACATCATCAAGCCCGATATTGGTTGGGCGATTATACTTTTTCGCAGACAATTGATTGAGTGCTTTTTTAAAGTTTACGCTCTTTTTAAGCGTGTAATGAGGCACCAGTTTTTTCACATGACGCACGACAGCATTGACGATAAAACCTTTTAACGGGCTCATTAAATCGCCCATCGACGTCACCACCACATGATCGACCAAATCTTTACCGATATCTTCATAAGTCTTGGCAAAGTTTTCTAGGATAAACAGCACTTTGGTCTCAGAATCTTCTAACTGATGCTGAAGCTCTTTAGTGGTATAAAGTGGATTGACGTTAACCAAGGTCATGCCAGCACGTAGGACACCTAATACGGCAACCGGTAACTGCAAGATATTGGGCATCATCACCCCAACTTTATCGCCTTTTTTTAGACCAAGCGACTGTAAATATGCGGCAATCTGTTTGCTATAACGGTCTAAATCTTCATACGAGAGCTTTACATCCATGCACACAAAGGCGGTACGACCAGCATGAGTAACAAAATTCTGCTCAAGAATATCGATTAAAGAGGTATTGGCGGGCGGCATATTAATCTCGTACTGTATGCCAAGCTTTTCGTAAGTTTTGAGCCACGCTTTGTCATTACGACGAATTAGGTTACCTTGATTTTCCATAATCTTACTGCTCCTAGTAATAGTGTGCTGCTATTAACCCATCTCTATCACAGAGTGATAAACATACCAAACCTCATCGTTCAAGCTAACCATCCATATAACCATGATGACGGGCGGCTGACGATATAAGCGTCTGGCAATGAGTCAACAATATAGCGATAAATAGCCCTTTGTTGATTAACATACACACTTTATACAAACTACTCAATATAAAAGATTGCTACCTGAGTTCTTAAACGTACTTGACGGCCGTTAATTATATTACTATCAAACACTTAACCATTAAATGACCGGCCATACCACGGATTGTTACCAATTATTTATTACCAAACATTGTTCTATTGTTAATAAAAATAACCGTACCTTACGCTTTTCTTAACGTTTACTGTCAAGGGCAGCAGCAAGCTCGGTTAGGGTCACAAAGTTACGCCGCGTGCCATCCTTATCGCTATCTGGTTTTTGAGCCAGAGTACTGGTCGCAAGTTTGGTGCTATGGCTATAGTGCCAGTCATTAATATAATCGCTTTGGCTTAAGCGTTGACCAAACCCTGCTACGGCAATGGCAAATTGGGTATCGATACTGGCTTTATTTAAAGGGCGGCTGGCATTAATAATCGGTTGGTTAATCAACTTAGAGCTGCCACCTTTTGGCGCTTTATAGCGAATACTTAGATAGCCAAGCTCGTTTGTTTTTTTGCCGCGAGCCGTCTTCTTTGATTCATTCTCATTATAACGGCGCTCGCTAAACAATCCTTTTGCACCCGTTGGCGTTACCTCAAACAGCGCAATGACTGCCTTACCTGCCCCAAGCTCGCCGGCATCGACTTTATCATTATTAAAATCTTCCTCATTAAGGACGCGGTTTTCATAGCCAATTAAACGCCATTCGCTGACCACATTTGGATTGAATTCGACTTGCACCTTGACGTCTTTGGCAACGGTGTTAAAGGTCGCCGCTAGCTCATCGCTAAAGACTTTTTTGGCCTCAGTCAAACTGTCGATATAGCTATAGTTACCATTGCCGTTGTCTGCCATTTGCTCCATCATGTGGTCGTTGAGATTACCACGACCAAAACCGACGGTCGACAAGGAGATACCGCGATCACGATTGGCTTTGACCAACTCTAGCATCTCATCGACATCACTGATACCGACATTAAAATCGCCATCGGTCAGCATCATAATGCGATTGATACCGTTCTTTTTCATGCCTTGTTCTGCTTGTCTATAAGCCAACTTTAAGGCGTCTTCACCATTGGTCGAGCCAGCGGCAGTTAAGCTCTCTATCGCAGCGAGTATTTTTGCTTTTTGGTCACCACTGGTCGCAGGCAGTGCCACACTGGTAGTGCCCGAATAAGTGACAATGCTAATACTGTCTTGCGCGCGCATCTGTTCGGTGAGTAACTTCAATGACGATTGCGCTAGTGGTAGCTTATCGCGTGATGACATGGAGCCTGACACATCGACCAAAAATACCAAGTTGGCGGGTGGCATAACTTGATTGGCAGTTTTATTAGACCAGCTATTCTCAACCGCTTTAATCCCGACTTTGACGATTTTATTATCCTGATCGGCCTTGTCCCACGGTGAATCAACCACTTCCGTTGCGACCACAAACGGCGCATTGGCAATGCGCTTGCCATCATCGAATTGATAGTTAAAATAGTTGATTAACTCCTCTACGCGCACGGCATCGACAGGTGGCAGCTGCCCTTCATTAAGATAGCGGCGCACATTGGCGTAGCTGCCAGTATCGGTATCGATGGATAGAGTGGCAACCGCCATCTCAGTGGTGCGGTGTACTGGATTAGCGTCGTTTTTTTGATAATTATCACGTACTGGTGGCTGTACGCTGATGGCAGATAACGGACGCACACTCCATTGCGGCGCGGAACGTGTCATGCTGCCCATGCTATTGCTCATGGTGTTATTAGTAGCGCTCATAGCACTGTCAGCTAAGACAACACGTGGCATCGCCACCTCCGACTCGGCGACTGCTACAATAGGCGGCATAGATTGTTTATTATCTGATTGCTTTATAGCGTTTTGACCAATAGTGCTACGGGTTTGCTCAGCCATCGGCTGGCTCACTGGCGATGAGCTACACGCCGTCAATCCCATCATACTGGCGACAGCACTGACTAATAGCGCATTTTTGGTTAGATGCTGAGCACGCGTTCGTGATAAATAGGCAGGTGATATAGATGACGATGACATAATAGCTACTCCATATGATAGACGGCTTGGATAGACAGTTCGATGATAACGGTTCCGTGTTACAGCCTTTATAATAATTATTGCTGAGCACTATTGCATAGTGCCTTATGAAACAGGCGCTTAGTAAAAAGACAAACCATATGCGTCTGATTCACTATACTTCTCTTATTTTGTAAAAGCTATCAGCCAAAACGCAATCAGCACGTCTATCTAGCACGTCACGACCTGTCGTCTATTCTGACTTATGCCTTTTTAATTTTGCCAATATCCTTTACGATAGCACTATCCTATTTGCATACTTGCACCAATTATTTATACCTATTAAAACTGATAAGTGAACCCTATTTTATGTCCGATGTTATTGATAATACCATTACACCCATTATCCCAAATGAACCAATGGATACCCGCTCAGTGGCGGAGTTCACTGAACAAGCTTATCTCAACTATGCCATGTACGTCATCATGGATCGGGCGTTGCCCAATATCGCTGATGGCCTAAAACCTGTCCAGCGCCGTATCGTCTATGCGATGAGCGAGCTTGGGCTAAAATCGACGGCGAAGGCGAAAAAGTCTGCGCGTACCGTCGGTGACGTGCTGGGTAAATATCATCCGCATGGTGATAGCGCCTGTTATGAGGCGATGGTTCTGATGGCACAGCCGTTCAGCTATCGCTATCCGCTCATCACGGGTCAAGGTAACTGGGGTAGCTCAGATGATCCCAAATCCTTTGCCGCGATGCGCTATACCGAAGCTAAAATGTCGGCTTATGCCAATACCTTGCTTGCAGAACTCGGACAAGGCACGGTCGATTGGCAAGATAACTTCGATGGCACCATGCAAGAGCCAACCACCCTACCTGCCCGCCTGCCAAATATTTTATTAAATGGTACGACTGGTATTGCAGTCGGTATGGCAACCGATATCCCGCCGCATAACCTTAATGAAGTGGTACGCGCCGCTATTCGTTTGCTAAAAAATCCTGAGCTATCGGTTAAGCAATTAACCCAATCAATACCAGCACCTGATTTGCCAACGCCAGCTGAAATTATTACCAGTAAAAAAGATTTGCAGGCGATGTATGAGAGCGGTCGTGGCAGCTATAAAATGCGCGCGACCTTTCATATTGACCCAAAAGAGAAGAATTTAGTCATCATCGATGCGCTTCCTTACCAAGTATCAGGCAATAAGATTCAAGAGCAAATCGCTAAACTTATGATGGATAAAAAGTTGCCATGGGTGATTGATATCCATGACGAATCAGACCACGAAAACGCTTGCCGTATCGTGCTTGAACTACGTTCATCGCGCGTCGATGTCGAACGTGTCATGAGTCATTTATTTGCCAGTACTGACCTTGAGAGCAATTACCGCGTCAACATGAATATGATTGGCCTAAATGGTAAGCCGCAGGTCAAAAACCTCAAAGAAATCCTCGAAGAATGGCTCGTTTGCCGCCGCTCCGTGGTCACGCGCCGTCTGCAATATCGCCTCGATAAAATTGATAAACGCTTACATATCCTCGCAGGCTTGCTGATTGCTTATCTGAATATCGATGAAGTCATTCGTATTATTCGTGAAGAAGACGACCCAAAATTATCATTGATGCAAGGCTATGATCTGACTGAAATCCAAGCCAATGCTATCTTGGATATTCGTCTGCGCCAGCTGGCAAGACTAGAAGAGATTGAGCTGCGCCGCGAGCAAGATGAACTGGCTGCCGAACGTGCCATCATTCAAGAATACTTGGACAATCCAGACAGCCTGACCAATTTGATGATTGACGAGCTTAGCGCCGACATGAAGGAACACGGCAACGAGCGCGTATCGCAATTGGCAGAACGCGAGGAAGCGCAAGCACTCAAAGAGTCTGACCTCGTACCAAGCGAGCCTGTCACCGCTATCTTATCGAAAGCGGGCTGGATTCGCGCTGCCAAAGGTCATGACGTCGATGCTGCCGGCATGACTTATCGCTCAGGTGATAGCTATCAAGCGCATGTACGTGCTAAATCCAATGAGAGAATCTACGTGCTCGATAGTACCGGACGCAGCTATAGTATCGACGCGCATAGCCTCGCCTCGGCCCGTGGTCAAGGCGATCCGCTGACCAGCGTACTCAAACCGCCAGCAGGCGCGAGCTTTGAGCAACTATTAACGGGCGATAATAACCAACGTATCATCCTCGCAAGTTCAGCAGGTTATGGTTTTATCAACACCGTTGGCAATCTCGATAGCAATCAAAAAGCGGGTAAAAACATCATCAACCTAGCAACTGATAGCCGCTTGCTACCTGTTGCGCAGATCGATGCTAATGCAGAAGCTAATGGCGATAATAGTGAAGCGGTAACAGCCACACCTGACCATCTCGCTGTCGTAACCAATGCAGGCTATCTATTGATATTTGCCCTTGATGATTTGCCTGAACAGGCACGTGGTAAGGGTAATAAGCTGATCAAATTAAAAGACGGTGAAGAAGTACTTGCCATCACGCCACTCAGTCAGCAAGACAGCCTAGTCATCACCGCTGGCAAACGCCACGTGACGCTAAAGCCTAATGATTTGGCTAATTATACGGGCACTCGCGGTAATCGCGGTGGACAGTTGCCAAGAGGCTTTCAGAATGTGACGAGTGTTGAGGTTGGTTGATAATATCTATACTTCGCACTTTAGTCTCTAACATTTAAAGCTCACAATATTCTTAACAAAAAGCCGCCTATACACAAGGTATAGACGGCTTTTTTAGGCAAGCTAAAGCAGATGACAATTATGGTAAAAAGATATTACTCATCTAAAAATTGCTGGATTCGGTATCTGCAAAAACTGCTGTCAAAAAGCTTTCAATCTGATTACTTGTCATGAGATAGGGATTATAGTCAGAACCTGCTGAGAAGCTTTTTAGGGCATATTCTTCATCTTCAGCGCTTGATGTTAGATATTTAACTAAAAACCCATTCCATTGACGCGATTCAATTTCCTCTATATTAACAATATTAGGGAAAATGGTTGAATGCTTGTCAAGTATTTTTCCTAAGGCAATATTGATAGCAGGCCTTGTACCTTGAAAACTTTGAACGAAATAACCTTCACTAATGACTAAAGCTGAAACTATATTGTTTTCTTCAAAATATCTTCGCCAATACTCAAATGCACGAGTCAGCTCGATTCCCGAATCTAGGTCGACATTTTTGGCGATATATGTCATGTTGATAAGAATATGCTCGCCATTTCTTTTTTTGCTTTCTGGAGTATGGCTCGTCGTTATCTGCATAAAAAACCTTATTTAACCCCAGTTCGGGATAAGCCACATTGTAACTCATTGATACTATTTACAATGTGGCTACCTGTCTCTGCTGAGGCATGTTTTTGATGGTGGGTTTATAGGGAAACCAGCAATAAGCAATCAAACCTGACAGCAAGTTTGTGATAAACCCCGTGACACTACGATGGCGTGAGTGTTCAATTTGGCACAAGTTTTTAAGCTCTCCAAAAACCGTTTCAACCAAAGAGCGATGATTGAGTAGCGCCTCATCCATCGGCTTGAGTACTTGCGGTTTCATATTACGCCGAAGTTTGGTTATCAACGTGG
>Ga0208670_100100_pt1 | contig 29914 bp, 25 predicted proteins | sample 24BtaG_FD_184098 | JGI IMG/M metagenome (GOLD analysis project Ga0208670, IMG submission 184098) | Marine viral communities from Cariaco Basin, Caribbean Sea - 24B_WHOI_OMZ_CsCl (SPAdes) (version 2) | ecosystem: Environmental > Aquatic > Marine > Oceanic | place: Caribbean Sea: Cariaco Basin...
GGTTGATGATGCGGCTGGGCTCGGTGTCGTGGAACAGGTAGCGGCTGGTACCCAGGGTACCCAGAAACGGCGCGGGAATGCCCAGGGCGCCGACGGTATCGAACACGCCGATAAAATGAATACGGCTTACATCCGCCACCGCGTAGTTTTTGCGGAAGGTCTCCGCCTTCTCCCGCCCGGGGGCAGAGGCCGGGCCGCGGTTGCGGTACAGGGCATAGGCATGGCCCACCTTCTCGGCATGTTCGCGCCGCAAAATCCCGCAGTTACGAATCAGCCCCGCCAGCGAGCGCACCGTATAGGCACCGCGGCTGAACCCGAACAAATACAGCGCATCCCCCGGCTCGTAGTTATGCACCACAAAGCGGTAGCAATCCTGAATGTTCTTATCGATGCCCTTGCCGGTAATACCGCCGGAGAACTTGTCCCCCTCCGAACCCACACCCCAGTCGTAAAACACCACTTGCTTGTTACCAGCCGCATCTTCCGGGGCAATGCCCTCAGCCAGGCGCAGAACGTGGGTGGATGTGTCGGATTCCGGCGATTGCCAGGTTCCGTCTGAACAAATGATGATGTTTTTCATAGTGCCTCCTGTTCCTTGGAGTTAATTGGAATTCCTTTTGTAGCCCCAGACTCAAAACCCCCAAACCAACGGTATCAACCCAACCGCCACGACCCCCACCAGCAGCGACAGCGGCGTACCAATCCGAACATAATCCGTAAACCGATACCGCCCGGGGCCATACACCATCAGGTTGGTCTGATACCCCAACGGCGTGATAAACGATGCAGAAGCCGCGAACATCACTGCAATGGCGAAGGGCAGCACGCTTACACCCAACTGCTCGGATATGGCCATGGCGATGGGGAACATCAGCACCGCAGCGGCGTTGTTGGTGATCATTTCCGTGAAGGCGGCTGTCAGCACATACACCAGCGCCAACGCCACCCAGGGCGTGAGCGGGCCGAAGCTCAGCAGACTACTGGCCACCCACTCTGCTGCACCGGTTACCGTCATGGCATTGCCAAGTGCGAAAGACGCCGCAATCACCACCAGCACGGGCAAATCGACACTTCGGCGGGCGCGGCTTGCAGTCAGGCAGCCGGCCAGAATCATGCCACCCGCTGCCAGGAACGCGGCTTCCAGAATCGACAGCAACCCGGAGGCACTCAGTAACACCATCACCCCCAGAATCCCCAACGCACGGGGCGCCTTGTGGAAATCCGGCGGAGTGGAATCGTTCAGGGCACTCACCAGCAAAAAGTCCCGGCGGAAGCGATATTGCGCCACAAACTGTTCACTGGCTTCCAGCAGCAGGGTATCGCCCATGCGGAAGGTAATATCACCCAGCTTACCCGGCACCCGCCTGCCCTCGCGGGAAACCGACAAAATGACCGCATTAAAACGGGTACGAAACCGGCTGTCGCGAATGGTCTGCCCCAAGGCCGCGAACTCCGGCCCCAGCACCACCTCCACCAAACAACGCTGATGGTTCTCCACCTCCAGCTTGTGCACACTGCCATTGGCAGGTTTCAGGCCCTGAATCCGCCGCAGCTCACTGGCACATTCCGGCGCCCCCACAAAGTACAGCTTATCGCCAGCCTGCAGGGTTCTGTCCGGCTCTACTGCCGTAATCAGCCGGCCATTGCGATCGATCTCCGTCAGGTAGCCATAGCTCAGCGCGCGCAACCCGGCTTCAGCCACCGTCTTACCCGCCAGCGGCCCGGGGCTGGCCACTTCCATCTCGACGCCATATTCCCGAACCAGATCCAGCTCTTCAGAAATGCCGCCACGGTCTGGCAGCAACCGATGGCCAAACAGCACCAAAAACCCACCGCCAATCACCAGCAACGGAATGCCCACCCAGGCCAGCTCAAAAAGCCCCAGGTTGATCCCCAGCGTACTCTGCAACATGCCATCCACCACCAGGTTGGTGCTGGTGCCAATCAACGTGCAGGTTCCGCCCAGAATGGCCGCGTAACTGAGGGGAAGAAGAAGCTTTGAAGCCGGAATACCCAGGCGCTGAGCCCAGTCCTGAATGGCCGGGATGAACATGGCCACCACAGCCGTGTTATTCATAAAGGCACTCAAAATCCCCGTGGGCGCAATCATCCTCACCTGCGCCCCGCGCTGGGATTTCGGGTGCCCCAGCAGCATTCGGGCAATCCACTGCACGGCCCCGGTTTCTTTCAACCCGGCCGCCACCACGTACAAGGTAGCAATGGTAATCACCCCCGGGTTAGCAAACCCCGCCAGCGCCTGCACCGGCCCCAGCACCCCGGTGAACAACAACAACGCAAGCGCTGACATCAGCACCAGATCTGCCGAAACACGAGTAAGCGCCAGCGTGCCCAGCACCCCTGCCAGCGTCATCAAAGTAAGAACAGCCTGCCAATCCATGCAACCAAGCCTGAATTGGGGTCAGACCCCCGATACATTTGCCGGAGCAAAATGTACCGGGGGTCTGACCCCGTTATTTAATAAGTTCGCGGTGCCGGAGGTATTCGATCAGAGACTCCACACACTGCTCCACCGTCATGGCAGATGTGTCCAAACGAACTTCCGGGCGCTCCGGGGCCTCGTAGGGAGAGGTGATGCCAGTGAAGTGTTTGATCTCGCCTGCGCGGGCTTTCTGGTACAGGCCTTTCGGGTCGCGGTCTTCGCAGGTGTCCAGGGGGGTATCCATGAACACCTCAATGAACTCGCCAGCCGGGAACAGGTTGCGTACCAGGCGGCGGTCGCTGGTGAAGGGGCTGATGAAGGCGCTGAGCACGATCAGGCCGGCATCGGCAAACAGCTTGCTCACCTCGCCAATGCGGCGAATGTTTTCTACCCGGTCGTCATCGGAGAAGCCCAGATCCTTGCACAGGCCATGGCGCACGTTGTCGCCGTCCAGCAGGAAGGTGTGATAACCCCGCTCGTGCAGGGCAACGTCCAGGGCATTGGCGATGGTGGACTTGCCACTGCCGCTCAGGCCGGTGAACCAAAGCAGGCAAGGCTTCTGATTTTTGTTACTGGCGCGGTCCGCGCGGGTAACTTTGTGGTTGTGCCAGACTATGTTGCTCATACCGCCTTACACCCCCACTCGGGATAATTCTCACGGATAAACTTATTCAGATTCCGCTCAGCCTCTGAATACTCCCGCTTAGGCAACTCCCCCGAAGCATCTAACGCCCGCTCAACCATCCCCGCAGCCACGGTCACGTTAGTCAGCCGGTCAATCAGGATAAACGCACCGGTACCCGGGTGATTTTTGTAGTCTTCAACCACTACAGCCTCAGACAGCTCCACATCACACAGGCCAATGGCGTTCAGTTCCAGCCCGCCGGTCACGTTGGTGCTGCGCTCCAGGGTGTTTACATCCACCTCTTCCAGCACCTTGTTCACAAAGCAGCCGGTTACCTTGGTGCCGATTTTAATGCCGTACTCACGGCCCGGCACCAGGGCTTTTTCGTTCATCCACACCACGTTTGCGGCGAAACGCTGGCCCATTTCGGGCTGCTGATTAGCGTGCACCAGCAAATCGCCCCGGGAGATATCAATTTCGTCTTCCAGGGTGATGGTCACCGCATCGCCCGGCCAGGCACGGGGAACCTCGCCTTCGTAGGTGTGAATACCCTTCACCCGGGAAGCCTTGCCAGACGGCAGCACCGCCAGCTCATCGCCCTTATGCACCACACCACTGGCCACGGTGCCGCAATAGCCCCGGAAATCCAGGTTCGGACGGTTCACAAACTGCACCGGGAAACGGAAATCTTCCACGTTCTGGTCTTTACGCAGCTCTACCTGCTCCAGAATCGTCATCAGGGTTTCACCGTGGTACCAGGGCGTTTGCTCGCTACGGTTTACCACGTTGTCGCCGTTCAGGGCGGAAATTGGCACATAGTAAACGTCTTGCAGACCCAACTGATCGGCCAGCTTCTGGTATTCGGCGCGGATCTCGTTAAAGCGCTCTTCACTGAACTCCACCAGATCCATCTTGTTGATGGCCACTACCACATGCTTCAGGCCCAGCAGGCTGACAATAAAGCTGTGCCGGCGGGATTGGGTGAGCACACCTTTGCGGGCGTCGATCATCACCACGGCGAGGTCGCAGGTAGACGCACCGGTGGCCATATTGCGGGTGTACTGCTCGTGGCCCGGGCAGTCCGCAATGATGAATTTGCGTTTGTCGGTGCTGAAGTACCGATAGGCCACATCAATGGTAATGCCCTGCTCCCGCTCGGAAGCCAGGCCGTCAACCAACAGTGCCAGGTCCAGCGCTTCGCCGGCGTTGCCCTGGCGCTCGTTATCTTTGTGCAGCGCGGCCAGGTGGTCTTCGAAAATCAGTTTGGAATCGAACAGCAGGCGGCCAATAAGGGTGGATTTGCCGTCGTCCACACTGCCGCAGGTCAGAAACCGCAGCAGGTCTTTGTTCTCGTGCTGGTCCAGGTACGCGAGGATGTCTTTTTCAATCAAAACCGATGCGTGCGACATTAGAAATACCCCTCCCGCTTCTTCTGTTCCATGGATGCTGCACCGTCGTGGTCAATCACCCGGCCCTGGCGTTCGGATGTAGTGGTCAGCAGCATTTCCTGAATGATGTCCGGCAAGGTCGCCGCTTCGGATTCCACCGCGCCGGTCAGCGGGTAGCAACCCAGAGTGCGGAAGCGCACCATCTTCATTTCAGGCGTCTCACCCGGCTCCAACGGCATGCGGTCGTCGTCCACCATAATCAGCGTGCCGTCACGCTCCACCACCGGGCGCTCGGCCGCGTAGTACAGCGGTACGATGTCGATGTTTTCCAGGTAGATGTACTGCCAGATATCCAGCTCAGTCCAGTTGGACAGCGGGAACACGCGGATACTTTCGCCCTTGTTCACCTTGCCGTTGTACAGGCTCCACAACTCCGGGCGCTGGTTTTTCGGGTCCCAGCGGTGGAACTTGTCGCGGAAGGAATACACCCGCTCCTTGGCACGGGACTTCTCCTCATCCCGGCGGGCGCCACCAAAGGCCGCATCAAAGCCGTACTTGTCCAGCGCCTGCTTCAGCGCCTGGGTTTTCATCACATCGGTGTGCTTGGCACTGCCATGGGTAAACGGCCCAATGCCCTGCTCCACGCCTTCCTGGTTGGTATGAACAATCAGCTTCATACCCAGCTTCTCGGCCATCTTGTCCCGGAAGGTAATCATCTCCCGGAACTTCCAGGTGGTGTCCACATGCATCAACGGAAACGGCGGCTTGCCGGGGGCGAAGGCCTTCATGGCCAGGTGCAGCATCACCGCGGAGTCTTTACCGATGGAGTACAGCATCACCGGGTTATCAAACTCGGCGGCCACTTCACGAATAATATGAATCGACTCCGCCTCAAGCTGCTTGAGGTGGGTTTTCTTGGGGGGGGTTAAAGTCATTACTCTTCCATTTATTTGTTTGGCCACGAAATCCACGAAAGAACACGAAAAGAACTAAGAATTTTTTTTGCCACGGACACTCACGGAAATACACGGACAACTACTTTATTCTTTTGTCCGTGAGCGTCTGTGAGTGTCCGTGGCCAATCAGTTTTTTAGTGTCTTTTAGTGGATTTCGTGGCAAAAAAATCAGTCAGCCCAAAACTCAGACATCACGCCAACAAACGCATCCAGCTGCTCCGCCGGCAAATCATTAATCCCGGCCGCTGCCTTACGCCCACCGCCAGTCGGGAACTGCCGCGCTACGTCATCAGCCCCCGTGCGGTTATTCAAAGGCGCACGAATACTCACCAGACAAGCGCCATCGGCCTTTTCGGTCACAATGGCACAAGCTTTATCCGGGTTACGGTTGGCCAGCTCATTACCCAGCACGCCACTTACCCGCCGGGCCCAAGCTTCGTCGGGCAACTTTACCACCAGCGAGGTTGCCGTTTCATTCAGCACCGGCGCAGCCAGCCCTTCGGCCATATCCAATTGATAACCATCCCGTAGCTTCTGCCAGGCGGCAGGCTCGCTGGCAATCAAATCCAGCGGGTCTTCAAACTGCACAAACGCCCGATACAAATCTGCCGGGTGAAAGTGCAAATCCTCCACGCTGGCGCCGTAGCCGTTGTAGTTGATACACACACCCAACGCTTTCAGGGCTTCAGTCTGTTCACCGCTTAACCCCGCTTTCGCAGCCAGCTCTTCCGCCACCGCATTGAGGTTATCCCCGAACGCCGCCGCAATGGCCCAGTTATGAAACCGCCCACCCAAATGCTGATCCACCAACAAACTGGTGCAGGTGGTGGGCTGGGTATCAATCAACGCGGTAAAGCCCGGCACATCCGGCAGGGTTTCACCGGGAAAGTGATGGTCCACATAAAACACCGAACAGCCAGCGGCTAACAGGCCATCTACAGCTTCACGGTTTTTATCCAGGCTCACATCCAGAATGTTTACCCGGGCAGGCGATTCGGCCGGTACTTTCCGGGCCAGGGCGATATCGCGTTTAACGCCGGTGACCAGAGTGGAATCACATGGCTCCGCCAGGCGGAGTTGAATCAGCGCGCAGATGCCGTCTGCGTCGCCGTTGAATACATCGTAGGTTTGCATAGCATTTAACATTCAGTCGCTTCCAAACAAATCCCGCGTATAAACTTTGCCTTCAACATCCGCGAGGTTCTCACTCCGCCGGTTGGCAACAATCACATCCGCCTCCTGTTTGAAGGCATCCAAATCTCGAATAACCTTGGAGTGGAAAAACTCGTCTTCCTCCAATTCCGGCTCATAAACAATCACTTCAATGCCCTTAGCCTTGAGACGTTTCATAACTCCCTGAATAGCAGAAGCCCTGAAATTATCAGAACCCGCTTTCATCACTAAGCGATACACACCAACCACCTTTGGCTGGCGCCGAAGAATATCGTCAGCAATGAAGTCTTTGCGCGTGCGATTAGCATCTACGATCGCCTTAATCAGGTTATTGGGCACATCCTCGTAGTTCGCCAGCAGTTGCTTGGTATCCTTCGGCAGGCAGTACCCCCCATAACCGAAAGAGGGATTGTTGTAGTGATCGCCAATTCGCGGGTCCAGACCGACGCCATCGATGATCTGGCGGGTGTTCAGTCCATGCCGTGCAGCATATGTATCCAGCTCATTAAAATAGGCCACACGCATGGCAAGGTAAGTATTGGAAAAGAGCTTGATCGCCTCGGCCTCCGTGCTATCCGTAAACAGCACCGACACATCCTGCTTTATCGCTCCCTGCTTCAGCAGGTTGGCAAACACCTTCGCGCGTTCAGATTGCTCTCCAACGATAATTCGTGAAGGATGGAGATTGTCGTAAAGCGCCCTCCCCTCACGCAAAAATTCTGGCGAAAACAAAATATTTGACGCTCCAAACTGCTCACAAACACTTTTGGTATAACCTACCGGAACCGTGGATTTCACCACCATAATCGCGTCCGGGTTTATAGCCAAAACATCCTGGATGACAGATTCGACGGTTTTCGTGTTGAAGTAATTGGTGTCAGCGTCGTAATCGGTAGGCGTCGCGATAACCACATAATTCGCGTCTGAATAGGCCCGCTCTTTATCCAGGGTAGCGGTGAAATTAAGATCCTTTTTGAGCAGATAATCTTCAATCTCGGGATCAATGATAGGGCTTTCGCGCCGATTCAGAAGTTCAACCTTCCGTGGGTCAATATCCAACGCGACGACCTCATTATACTGTGCTAACAAAACGGCGTTGGATAATCCAACGTACCCGGTTCCGGCTATAGCTATTTTCACGAGAAAGAATTCCTTAACTACTAAAGAGACAGGCCTGCAAACGGGATCGGAGGGAAAATCAAGCGAGCTTCTGGTCCATCAACTGGTCGTAGAGTTCCAGCACCTTTTGGTTGCGAGTTTCCAATTGATAATGTTCGACAACCTTGTTTCGCGCAGCTGTAGCCAAAGTATGACGAAAATCGCCATCTTCAACCAACCGGAGCAACCGGACCGCGAGGTCATCAGCGTTCTCAGATTCAAACAGCAATCCGTCCTGCCCATGGACTACCAGATCATGGTTACCAGGAATATCGGAAACTATAACAGCGAGGCCGGAAGCCATAGCCTCAAGGATAGCCAACGGCATACCCTCCCAGCGAGAAGGCAGAACAAAGACATCTAGGGCCGAGAGCAAACGCGGAACATCAGTGCGCCATCCCAAAACAGTCACGCGATCCTGAAGTCCCTCTGCCACGATTGACCGTTCCAACTCCTCGCGCAGTTCCCCGTCCCCGATAAAAAAGAACTTTACGGGGCGATCAGTGATCGTCAGCACCTTTTTAGCCGCTTCAAGCAAACACCCGGGGTTTTTCTGCCGCCACAAGCGCCCAACCATGCCCACACAAAGCGTTGCATCGTCCGCCCCGAATACCTCCTGCCGAATGCTTGATCGTGCGTCACCTTCAGCATACTCAAGGCCCTCCAACCGAACACCATTGGGAATCAAATGAACCTTACCGGGCTTCATCTTCAACCGATCAACAGCAATCCGCCGGTCAGACTCATTCAACACAATCAAGGCATCGCAGAACCGAGCACCAATCAGCTCCACCAGAAAATAAATGAAATGGACCAGCCTTGAGGTCGCAAATGGAAACGCAAATCCGTGAACCGTATGCACCACAACCGGAACCCCGGCTAATCGAGCCGCCAGGCGACCCAGCATGCCGGTTTTGGACGAATGGGTGTGCAGAATATGAGGATTAAGGGCCTTTAGCTCTTTGAGAAGCCCCCTGAAAGCCCGCCAGTCCCTGATCGGCGAAATGGGACGAACCAGATCATGAACATAAAGGGACTTCACCCCCTGCTTCTCCATCGCCTCGGTCAGCGGGCCGGGCTCCTTACAGATCAGAACCGGTCGAAATTTGGAATCCCTCAGCGAAGCAAACTCTTCAAGAGTCACTGTTTGCACGCCTGTCACCAGCGGCAACAACTGAAGATGCGCCAGTGTCACTCCGCCCGGCACTTCTGCTACCCCTGTATTCATGCCATCTCCTTTAGCATTGTGAGCACTGTTTTCATCTGAACCGGACGGTGGAAAGAGCGCTCAGCACGCTCCCGCCCTGCCTGCCCGAAGGTTTCGCGCAACTCACGGGATTTTGCTAAGCGGATAACTGCCTTCTGCAACTCATCCGGGGATTCTCCATCTACGATAAGGCCGGTTTCGCCGTCAATCACCACCTCAGGAATCCCACCGCTATTGGCGCCCACGACCGGCAAGCTGCAAGCCATGGCTTCCACCGTTACCTGGCCCATACCTTCGTGACGAGATGGCACAATCAGCATATCGATGGATTTCATGATCTCCGGAACGTCCGTTCGCATACCCATCCAGTGAACTCTGGGCAGTTCCAGCCTCTGGAGGGCCAGCATGTAGGTTTCATCCTCCTCGCTCCCCGATGTCTCTCCCACAATCAGCAAACGAACCGATGGCTCAGCTGCCAACAACTCCTTCCAGATCCGTAAAATCCGGTCCTGCCCCTTGCGTTCAGTTACCGTACCGACGATACCAATAAGCACATCGCCGGGATCACCCGGCAAGTCTTCCCGAATGGAACTTGCAGCATCAAAACGCGACAGATCAGCGCCGTTGTAGACCTTCACAATTCGGTCCCTATAAAGAGATTGCTGCCACGATGGATACTTGACTCTCACGCCATCCGAAATAATCACATTTCGCCTTACCAGAGGAAGCTGTACCCAATCCATCCAGCCATGGGGCTTATCAAGCTTGTCCCAAATCATCACTGGAATACCCAAAGACCGGGCGGCAACCCCAACCGTCAATAAGCCCCGCATGTCATTACAGAAAATGGCTTGCACCTTAAGTGCACGCAGCTGAGAGCGGATAGACAGAACATAGCTGAATACTTGGCGCATCATGCGCAGCCAACGCAGGCCTTTTGTTCTGTACACAGCCCCTCCATAACCCGAGATAGAGTCAGGATAAGGAAACATAACCAACTGGTGCCCACGCTCTCCCACCTGCTCGGTAAACGGGCCATCACCAGTCACCGCTACCACAGGCTCTATGTCAACGTCTTTACAACCATCAAGCAACGACAACAAGGTACGCTGCTGGCCAAAAAACACGTGGGGATAACTTTCAACGAACAGTACTTTCTTCACTAATTCCTCGGCGTACAGAAAAACTCCAGGATGCAACCAAGAGCCCGGCCAGCAGCCAGATGGTTCGCTGGCGTAACCCAAACATAGTCATGTTGTAAAGAAGTAGTGTGCCCATCCCTACAAACAAACAAAGTATGAGCGTCCTAAGCCAGGCATCAGAAACCTTGCCGGAAGCCAGAAGCGTTTTAAACAGGATATAGAGCAACCAGGCCATAAAGAGAACTAAGCCAACCGCCCCGGTCTGAATCAAAACACCCGCATACGTGTTATGTATCTCAGCCATACCAAGCATCACCCCATACACTTTCGGCCCAGTTCCCAAGAAAAAGTGGTCGCCGATATTCTCTATGACCCCCACAAATTGCTCTGGCCTGGTAGCATCAAGGGTGCGCTTACCCGTAGCCCAGTCATAAAGCATCACAACTGGCCGTTGCCAGGCAGGTGTTTTACCTAATGCGTAATCACCGTCATAGGATACAAGGGCAATGAAAATGTAAAACGCAAGGCCGACCAACATCCCAACAGAGAGAACAAACATCGAGCCAACACGATAAGGGCGCTGACTGACTGTCATTACCGCAACATAAACGCCTCCCAAGTAGACGAGCAAGAGCATCAAGAAAGCAGTCCGGCTGCCGGAGCCGATTGATGTGACAATCGCGCCGGTAACTATCGACCAGAGCACCAGCTGCCTATACCGAGAAATACCCTTCTGTGCCGCCATAAAAACCAAAGCAAGAAGAACAGGAAGCACAAATGAGGGAACCTGATTTTCATTGCGCAGCGTGGAGGAAATACGGCCGGTAAAGTCTTCGTACACCCATTCGGGAGCTCCACCAACCATGCCCCAAACCCCGAAAAAACCAACAACTGCGGTACCAGCCGCCCAGCCCTTGAGGCACAACAGCCAGCTCTCCCGCTCTCGTGCCAACATAACCACGGTGACAAACATCAGATAGCCATAAACAAGGTTCCCTGTTTCCACCAAGCTTGGAACGAAATTAAAGGTGAATTCAATATTGTTCAGAGCGAAGGAGAGAAGTGCCCAAAACATAAAACAGGCTCCTAAGCCAATCGCCAGCTTCTGAGACGAAAGTAACTGACCTGATTGTGCGGAACTCCCACGTTTAAGTATTAACGCAAACCATAGAAACAGAAACACAAACTCGGTAGCGGTAAGTTTTTCCCTCACGAGAGGCAGATTCGGCGAAAGCAGAATGCCTGAAGTGAAAAATGCCAGGGAAAGCCCCAGAGCAGGCCATTTGATCAAACGGGCAAAACCAAAAAGAAAAAGCAGAGCCCCAATGAATACCCAGACCGGCGCAAGAAAAAGCCAGATTTCAGACATTCGACTCCTGAAGCCCCTGCCCTCTGCGGATACGTTTCTTAAGCCCGGAGGGAATGTAGGGGTAAACTAACCTGGCTAATGGATAGACATAGAACCAAACCGGCAAACCGAACTGACGCACTGCCTGCGCACAAAAGCGGGCAAGCCGCACATTCTGTTTGGACGTTTTGAACTGACTTTGGAAAAAGCTCACACCACGCACGTTTCGCTTAACCAAAACGTCTGGCAGGTTCGCCACTTTCGCTCTTGCGGAAACCCGGAGAAAAAACTCAAAATCAATAAGATAGGGTTGAGAAGGGTCATAATTAATGCCTTCGTCGATCAAACTCTTCCGGAACATCACCGCACTATGACAATAAGGAATGCATTTCGCAGATTGCCGCCGAATCTCGGCATCAGTTAATGGATAGACACGCCGATGGTGTTCGCCTCGACGATCATCATCCTGCTCCTCACCACAACCCACCCAACCGTGATCCGGGTGTTCATCCAGAAAAGTCGACTGCTTTTCCAGGCGAGTAGGGTATGACAAATCGTCTGCATCCAAGTTTGCAATGTACTGCCCCCTTGCTTCGCGGCAGGCCAATGCCAACGCGCCGGCCCTCCCTGTCCTCGGCAGGTTCATGACACGGAGCCTATGATCTTCCATTTGCTCAAGTATTTCACCGGTGCAATCCGTCGAACCATCATTCAGGACCAAAACCTCAATATCCTTCAGGCCCTGCGACAACAAGCTTTCAACTGCCCTGCGTATGAAGTCTTCTCCATTAAAGACCGTAATGATTGCGGTAACCTTGACAACCTCACTGCCGCTCAATCTATCGCTCATCTTTATACCCAAATTTCATCATCAGAGGCCCACACACTTTTTGCACCTCATTGATTTCCTCCTGAACCAGCCTTTCCTTCCAATCAGTAACGAACGCTGGATCAATCGGTTTATTAATCTGTTTATGTCGGCGTTTGGCATGTTCTGAAGCTTCCTGATGAGCTCCATACCAACCCCGGGCGTTTTCATTATGGTTCAATAGGATCGGATCGAACGCTAGATCAAGGAAACAACAAATATCTTTCAAGGTTTTTTCATTCTCAAGAAGAAAATCCTCAAATTTCACCAATCTGATGCGATCGTCTTCTAGATAATCCAGTATTCGGCTATTATCTTTAACCCACCGTTTATATCCCTTCCTCAGGCTGCCCGTTCTTCGCTTGATGGACGCGGCCACTCCCCTGGGATCACGTACCAGAAAAATCACTTTTGACTTTGGATAGTAATGTAGAATTTGAGGCAGAACATATATATGTCGGGGAGTTTTCTCTAGCGGCCGAAGGCCGTCGTTTGCTATGCCTTCGAACACAGACTGAAACCGGGACAAGACTTTATCCCGATCAAACCACGCCCAGAAATTATAATTTTCACCGGGCAAAGCCCGAAGCTCGGGATGGCTATCCAAGACCGCGCACAACAAGCTGGTACCACTGTGGCCACAACCGACAATAAACACAGGCTCCGCTTTTTCATCCACGGGTAACGCTGATACCATTTTCTTTGATAGCAGCGCCTGGGTTAAATCAGACTCGTAAACCCTCCTCTTGACCGCCAAGCATTGGTTTACATTAAACACCTTAGGCTCCCTCACTTTTATATGAAAAGTGTTTTTCAAGCTCTTTATAGAGAGCCAAATATTGTTCCGCCATCGCATCAGAAGAGAGGGAATGCAGTTCCTGCTTAGAAGCGGTTTCAATGGGAACTTTCTCTTTCGAAAAGAAAGAGACAAGCTCAGATGTTAGTGAATCGACATCTCCAGTTTGAAAAAACCGGCCGAACTGCTCATATCCTCTCATGACCTCACTGAATACCGGAATATCGCTTAGCAGAATCGGCGTTTTACAAACCAAGGCCTCAGCAATAACCAGTCCAAAACCCTCCTGATGACTTGCTGAAACAACCAACTCTGCCTCGGCCATCTCCCTCAAAACCTCATCATGAGAACGCCAGCCAAGAAAATGAACATATTCGGTTAGTCCAAGCTGGTCCACCAGTTCTTTAAATTCATCTTCGAGTGGCCCGGTGCCTATAAGATGCAGGTGCAAGTGGGAATGCTGTTTCCTTGCCTCGGCAAAAGCACGAATGAGCACCTCGTGCCCTTTGACAGGCACCATCCTTCCTGCACACACAATCCGACCAGGAACCCTGTAATTAACATCTTTTACAACGTCTTGAATCCGAGAAACGTTAACACCGTTAGCGATGACAACATGCCGAACATTGGATCGAGTCTGTGAGTCTCGACTTACCTCTGCCGATCGACCAAAAGATTCAGCTACGGTGTTCGACACATAGGTGACGGCTTTGCAGAAGCGTTCAGTCAACCTCAACCCCAACTGATAGTGAAGGCGCATCGAACCATAGAGTTCATGTTGCGTGGATACAATCACCGGCACCTTGGCCCGGTGCGCAACCCAGCGAGCAGCGATGGATGGGACAGCAAAGTTAGTGTGGACAATGTCTGGTTTGATCTCAGCCACTACCTTAGAAAAATCCGAGGCAAACTTTCGCTGCTGCGAGAGAATACGCAAACCTCCATTAAGAGGAACCACAATATCCGAGATATCTACACCTTCCGGTATAAACGAGCGCCCTCTGTCACCGCCATCATCCATTCGCACATAAAACACCTGGTGACCGTTTGCCAGCAGCTTTTCCGCAATGGGAGCAATAACGCCCCAAATGGCATGGGCACCGATTCTGTCAACAAAACAGACCTTCATCCGCGCGGGCCCCTTTCCCGAGGAAAAATTCGCCCGGAGGCCCCAACATACACATGACCATCTGGCACATCTTTCGAAACCACTGCGCCGGCGCCGACCAATGCATTTTTGCCAATATAACGAACAGAGGGAAGGATGATTGCCCGAGTCCCAATCCATGCGCCCTCGCCCACAACCAGACGTTGAGCAGTCGGAACAGAGCGAGGATCGTGGCCGTGGTCATGGGTATAAAGAATGCACCCTTCAGATACCAATGCATTCTCACCGATTAGGAGATCGCCACTAAAATCAAGTACCGTATTTCGGCCAATTTCTACATTATTTGCCAAGGATAGCTTTCCTTTGGCAACCTCAGACCACAGTCGCACGCCTTGCCCAAGCACGCAGTAATCACCAATGGCAATGTTCCATGGGTTAACAAAACGGCTGCCGGCACCAATGTGGACTGAACGCCCTACCGAAACACCATAAACTCGAAATTTCAACAATTTGTACAATCTTCCACAGTATCGGAAGGCTGAGGCGAGTAACGAGAACGGTAATAGGCCAACTGGGCCGCGCTTCGACAGGCGTTTGATAAATTTCATAACTTAACCAAATTATTCCTAATGCCAGGAATGCTATATATTGTGATGAAACAGATTTACGTAGGGTAAATAGGTTTTGTCTTCGGAGAAGTTCTGCCAAACAAACTCACGCCCTTGCCGTGCAATTTCGTTAGCTTTAGAAGGTCTCTCGATAATTTCGAGAATCAAGCGGGAAAGAGCTTCAGCATCACCAGCCGGAAATCTAAAACCAGTCTCTCCTTCAGTAATAAAATCCTTGGATGCCTCAAAATCCGAGGTAATCGTTGGAACACCCGCAGCCATCGACTCGATTGCGGCAAGCCCAAAACCTTCAAATCTGGATGGAAGCACGGAAATGGCCGCATCTTCGAACTCAAGTGCCAATCGTTTCTTATCTACAAAGCCATGCATGACCACTGGAACGTCAAGGCCTTTAGCAAGTTCGTTCAGGTCTTCATTCAGCGCACCATCACCGAAAAAATCGATTACAATTTTCTCACGGTGTATATTTGGCAATAGAGATGCCGCTCGCACCAATGTCGGCCAGTCTTTTTCCTTAGACAATCTACCAACTGCAAATATACGATGCGGCATGTCATCATTACCGCCAGATCGACGTTTTCGTTCTACTTTAAAGAAATCACTGTGAACACCGCCTGGCACTGGCTCTGGGTATAATGCGCTCACTTTAATTTCACCATTAACTAATCGAGACACCCCCACAACGTCATCAACTAACCTAGTCGCGATTCCCCAATATATCCTATTCCTCACCCCCCATGAACTAATAGGCATATGGAGCGTTGCTACGATATAAATTCTCGCGAACTTACATAACAACGTCACTGGTAGCAGGCTGGAGTATAAGTGAAGACTAACTAATGTTACGCGATTCTTTAACAGGAAGAACGGAAGTTGATAAATATTTATCGAGACAACTTTATCTGCAGAAAGGAAGTCTATGAAACCTCGACCTTCCGGCTTTAGAATTATCAGAAAGAAATCAAAACCTTGGACTCGTAACGACTTAATAAGTCCTCTCACATAACTCTCAGTTCCACCTTTCCCCCAAGACTCCAAAATAACTCCAACAGAACGCCCAGAGTTAATATTACGCCTACCCGAGTCCCTTTGATCCTCATTTAGCTTAACGAATTTCATAGAACACGAGCTCTTCTCAGAAAGCGAGGCAAAAATTTCTTAGGCATAAAATTTACTAGCGCGCCAAATAGCAAACATTTAAAATAATGAACAATATAACCTGATCTAAGACCATTGTAGATTGCTAGTGAAGACGCTTCTTTTGCTACAAAAATATCTCCTTCATTAATTGCATGCTTTGCAATGCTCACGAATTTTTTTGATGCTGCTCTTAGGGCTCTTTTTTGGGCAGACGCGGACAACCCGCCAGTCATCAAAACGCCTACCATCACCTTCAGTGAATATATAGTATTCTTATTTCCAATACCTGATGATATACGTTGACCATCATGAAACCTGCAATACGTTAATACTTTTGGAAAGAATCTTATATCAGCTCCGTTAGTAAAAAGCCTTAAGTTAAACTCTCCATCCTGCCAGACTTTCAAGCTTTCATTCCACGGCCCCATAGCTTCTAAAATTTTTCGACGATATAAGCCAAGCTCAGTGTTAAGTGAGTGTGCACCGATGTGGGCATCAATTTCCATTGACTCTGGCCCACCAATGGATAATGAAGAATCCCCGATATACTTCTTAAACCCCACCGCTGAAGAGTAAACATAATCTAGTTTTTCATCTTTTAGAAAAACTTCAACTTGTGAAGAAATCTTCTCCGGGTGCAGAATATCATCTGAATCCAAAAACTGGATATACTCTCCCGAACATAGGTTAAACCCTAGATTCCTAGCTGCAGGTGCACCCGAATTATTCTTTTTTTTAAACTTAAAATCAAAATCGCTTTCTGGGAGGTGCCGAGAACACCATAGCTCCACAGCCTCCTCAGTGTCATCCTCTGAGCCATCGTCCACCACTATCAACTCAATCGGCCTATAATGCTGCTCAATAACACTATCCATTGCAGAAATGAGATACTCAGACCTGTTATACGTTGGAATTATAACACTTACTAGTTGATTCGCGCTGCTCACCACTACGCCTCCTAAAACTTTTAATCCGCATTACTAAATATGCGTCAAAACCAGAACCTACAATCGAACCTCATCGATTAATAAATCTTAGCACAGTGCCTTAACCTTTAAGTCAGCCTGAATGAAACTAATAACCCCTATGCCATTCATCCTTGGGGTATCAGACAACTCTCACCGCTCTCCGACTTGGAAAAACTGATTCAAACGTAAAGAACATTACTAGTGTCCCGTCTGGGTAATCCGTTCACTTATTATCAATAACGCTCAACTTTGCCCGCACCACTGACGTCATAATCGATTCTGAACTCTTGTGCCAGCGGAACGGCTTTGCCAGTTTCTCATTGTGAGTTTGGATAAAGCGACGAATCGCCTTCTTCAGTTCGCCGACACTGGTGAAAATGCCACGGTACAAAGCGCGGCGTTCCAGTTGACCAAACCAGCCCTCCACGGCATTCAGCCAAGAGGCGCTGGTGGGTGTGAAGTGAAGCTTGAACCGGGGATGCTTTTCCAGCCAGGCTTTCACTTCTGGTGTTTTGTGAGTCGAGCTGTTGTCCAGAATCAGATGAAGGTCCTGCTCTTTCCGTGTTTCTCGATCAATTTGTCGCAGAAAATCGAGAAACTCTTTGGCGCGGTTACGCTGTGTACAGCTTTGGTTGAGTGCGATCCAGTGCCTGGAACTGCGTTTTTTCGTCAACCAACAGCACCAGCGCGTTATCCGGCGCATTCAGGTACAGGAGTGCAGCACGCGCACCCAATAGAATGCTGAGCCTCAACCACCAAACAACTTCCCTCCAACCTCCCGAAGCCGATCCATGGAACCATCTACCAAAGCCCCAAAGAAAGCTGACGTCTCTTAAATCACCGCTTCCCCGGCATCATCCGCCACCCTCTTGGCGAATTTCGCTGCCGCTGCATTCACTATCCCTTTAAAGCTAGTGTCCGGCGCACCGGCGTCCACCAAAACCTTCCTGACCGTCGTCAACTCGTCACCCAGACCGTCTTCAACCAGCGCCACAAATGCACTGACTGATAATTTCACAATACTTGGGGAAAACGATCCATCGCTGATATGACCAAGCTCCTGAACCTTCGCCCTCAGATGATCCAACACCAAAGGATTCTCGACTTCTAAAATGAAGTGCTTCCCAGCTTTGTCAATCAGAGGCTTACGGAGAATTTCCTTCACACGCTCGTCTAGATCTTCTGGCTTTGATCTACGCAATTCCCGCTCATAGATCAGATTGCGCGCTTTGGTGCGGGTAACCCGCAACTTTGTCACCAACTCATACACCTGTGGTTCCGCACTGATAGCGCCCAATTCCTCAAGAGTATCGAGAATAATCAGCTCTACTTCGGATTTAGGAAGCGCACCGAATGCAGGGCTAAGGTAGCGGCTTAGCAGCTTTTTGAGGATGGTTTTGCCCTCCTCGCCGTCGGTGTTGCTCAAGATAGAGTCAAAGTTCATTTCAACCTCTGGTGCTCGGTGTCTGCACTGTAACCGTTTTAAGCCTGTGGCTCCGGCAATGGTCGTGACAAAGCCTTGTAGCGAGGCGAACCATTGATAAATGCCGAGTGATACCTATCCTTCAAAGCTAAGCCTTCCATTTTTACCAGCTCTTGAACAACACATCCCAGTTGTTCAAAAACCCACTAAAATCTCGCTCCAGCTCAATACGCCCATCCCACAAGACCAGCGCATCCGTTTCCGGCTTGCCAAAGCCCCTGGTCTCCCAGCACTGCTGCCCGGCGCCGTTATCCTTGGTTCACAGAACTACCTCAAACCGGCTGGCTGAAAGGTTAAAGCAACACAGGGGAAGTGCCGGTCCATGAAAGCTCCTCTGCCTCCCACACCGTTCTTTTTCGGTACAACACCAAGAGGTTAAACTTTTTGACATAATTTTCTTTCAAGAGGGCGCTCGATTCCCACCCGCAGGCCATTTCGTGAACACGTTCCGGGCAAAGCCAAGTAAATTCTGTGTGTTAAAAACTATTGAAAACAGGAGATACAGGACCAGACCCAAAAGTACCAGCGTCAGTAGTGTCAGCACATTTGATTGCCAATTGAACAAACCATAGATGATAGTTAGCACAACCCCCATTGCTCCCGCCGACAAAAGTGGCTTGGCTATGGTTCCAAAATATTCCTTTGCACAAGGGCCAATCAAACGGCGAACCCAGTAAAAGTAGGCAACTACAACCAACACTAGTTGCGTTAACAGTAGAGCAAGTGCGACGTGCTCGATATTACCTGACAGGCTACTAAGTAAAACAACTGCTGGAATTATGAACAGTAGGCCGAGATTCCAGTAGAACGACCAGTTCGCTTTCCCCAAACCCATAACCAGAGGACCATTCATATTGCCCAAAGAACGAACGAGTACATAGCCGCACAGAATACTGAGTACCGGGCTGAGATCCGCCCACTTCTCGCCCAGGACCACATCGACAAAGACTGGAGAAACCACTGCCAGCCCCACAAAGAGCGGAGCCGAAACCAAAAGCACATTTGCAATCATGGCAAGGTAGATGCGCTTAACCTCGTCTAAATCGTCCTGACTTTTAGCTACCGCTGGAAATGCTACCCGAGTAGCAACACTATTGATCTGTTGCATCGCTTGTAGCGTAATCTGGCTGCCTATACTGTAGACACCCAAAGCTGAGGTACCCATCGTTTTTCCGATAATAATCTGGTCTGCACGTGAGTTAATCATGTTCATCGACATCGCCCCGGTTTGGTAAAGACCAAAGGACAACATGGGCTTGACCGCTTTGAAGGAAAGACCAAAACCATTAAGCAGGGTTTTTCGGTAACCATAGATAAAAGCGAGGCTGCTTCTAATTAAAGACGCTGCCAACTGGCCGATGACGATTGACCAAATCCCCCACCCCATAGTCACCAGGCCGATTGCCGTGACTACATTGACAGTTGCTGCGGTCATCGAAATCATTGCCATAGCCTTGAAATGCAGCTCTTTTTGCAAAAGTGCAAACGTTTGCTGGCCTAAGGCGCTGATCAAGACTGAGAGCCCGGCAACTGAAATGAGCTCCTTCAACAGATCTTGCTCAAAAAAAGCTGCAATAAACGGAGCTGAGATATAAATTGCTGAATAGGCAAGCGCCGCAAGCAGCCAGTTAAGAGAGTACAGCGTTGCAAGCTGTTCACGCGTTGGATTCTTCTGATGGATGAGCGCTTGGGTTATACCCATCTCCGAAAATAACCTGAAGATCTCCAGAGCGACCAGAACCAACGCCACGGTACCCATGATATCCGGGCCTAGTACCCGCGCAACGAATAGCGCTGACAAGAGCTGCAATATTCGAGAAACAATAGTTTCTAGTGCAACCCATTTAGTTCCTGAAACGAGCGCACTCATTTACAATTCATATCCCAGCTGACTGGCACTATCGCCACAGATATTCCTGATGATTTCGAGATTCGCTTCGCCAAAGAATTCAATTGGCGTTATACCACGATTTCCTTTTGGTTGGTGCTGAACATCAACCGAAGCACTGATATCCTTTTGAACCTCGGTCCCAAGCTGGCGTGCTAAATTTTCGATTGCCACCTTCTTGTTCTGAGCAAACTCTTCATATCGAATAAGTATGAAGTCATCTTTGGCATCGAGGTAGGTACGAGCCGCAGCATCCCACCGATGGGCCATACCTTCGATATAGGTCCCTTTGGGTCTACCGAGCCAAGAACTGTCGAGTGCTAATCGCCATACAGGAGTTTTAATCAACTCCGGCCAGTCATCGTACTCAATTTCGTGAAGGTTTCCCGGTATTTTCAATCGGTTCAGAATACTTCTAATGTTCTGAAATGGATTTCTCTGGATAAACACAAACTTGGCGTTTGGCATCAAGCTAACCATTTCGTCATAGAAATAGGTCAGGCTTGGCTCTTTAATGATCGTCCTAGAAAAATCTTCTTTATATCTGTGTGCGACCTCCTCAAATTTTGTAACACCAAACTTGACGCAGAGCTGCCAGCCAACATCCTGAATTGCTCGTTGAAGGTCTAGCGTTACCGACTGTCCAGTTGCCTCAGCCAACAGAGCCGCTATAGCCGTCGACCCAGTTTTTTGATTCCCTAACACCACAATAGACTCAGAAATCGCCGATCTACTAATAAAAGCATCAAGATCTCGTGCCTGCTTCTGACAAAGCCAAGAGTTTCTTTTGCTGTGAACTTTTCTAAGCAGACCAAAAGCCATTAATTCACCATAAAAACTGTTAATATATTAACGGCCACACCTTAATCTAGGTCTATGGCCAATACGCCCGTTTTCTTTGGGGAAAACTCGGTCGGCTAAGGCCGTAGGCATTTCATGCCCTTCACTTCGACTGCCTTTTTCACAAGCTTTCTAGTCCGATCGTAAGCTTTTTCACGCCCCCAGTAATCACTCACAATCGCTCGATTGCTGGCCCGCTCTTCTGCTGTCAGCGGCAAGTTTAAGAGTTCTGGGTGCTTCTCCAACTCCTGAACAGTGGAAATAACCACGCCGGAGTTCTTAAAGAAGGCGTATACAGGGTTTTCTTGCCTTACAAACACCCGTGCACCCAGGTACAGCATTATCACAATGTTGCCAACAGCTTGCTGGCGCACGTGATTCATAAGTACATAGCCGCACTTTTTGATGATGGCGACGTAGTCCTGAACGGGCATGAAATCCATCAATGGTTCAAAATTGTCTGAAAAGTATTCCTGGCCAAGCGATGTCAGTTCTTTTGCCAATTGAGGATCGCCGTAACTGAGAGGCGCGACAACTTCCCTGTCATTCACCCCTAGCTTGTGGAGAAGGTCTAAGGCCTCGGCATGATTCCCGGTATATGTAGCGCTATTACCAACGAGAATCGCATTACCGGTAACAACCTCTCCCTCAAATCCCTTGATGAGATTGTCTTCCATTGTTCCGTAATTCCATGAGGCGAACTTCGGAAAATGTCTCCATTTACGGGAGCTCTTAACCATGTCGTACTCTTCCGGGAGCACAGGGGAAAACACTGTAATTTTCTCGACAGCCCAGACTTTGCTGTTTCGTGGCATAACTAAACGAATGAACTCTTTGGCCAAAGCGACGGCTCGCCGCTTCAGGGTAGCACCCGCAAGCCGGCTGTATAGTTCCTTTGTCCTTTCCAGGTACAGCGGAATCTCATTCAATAACTCAAGGTAATAGTCAAAGCCCCAACCCAACCAAATAGTTGGCGTATCCGTTGGGATATTTACTAACTCCGGGTAGGTAGATGAATCAAGCGAATGAAATATTACCAAATCATATTTTGAATATGCGTCTTTACCAAGTTTGGCTTTCTTGTTGAAGAAGGAGCTTCGTTTGGTTTCGATATGATCAGGTTTTAACTTCACATATTTGAGCGGTGTCTTAGTAGCAAAAACAAAAACATCATTTGCGCCTGGGTACACTGCTTCAAAGACGGGGAAAGCATGATCCAGAAACTTGTCGTCTGTGGCGAGGTGGAGAATTTTCATTGAGACTTCAGAAACCCATGTTCAAGTGTCTTTAGGTCTCTTTTTCTGGGCTTTAATGCCTTGGCAGGAACACCAGAATAAACTGTGAACTCTTCGCAGTCCTTTGCCACCAGGCTTAATGCCCCTACTGCCACACCTTCGTTAAGTGTCACGCCCGGCAAAATAACACTTCCCGCCCCGACAATGACATGCTTCTTCAACTCTACATCCGCTGATTGTACATTCTTGAACTCGTCCGGAACCATCGGGTTAGTCAAGGTTGCTCCGGAGTAGTCATCGTTACTGCTATAGATCGATACGCGCGAGGAAATATTGACAAAGTCAGCGAGCTTGATTCTTCCTGCGCCTATCAGTGAGCTGAATACTGCAACGTGAATGTAATCGCCGATTTCAATTCCTCCGTCACCCGCAGAGAGGACGCAGAAGTCATCAACTCGGACGTTGTTACCTATAGATATCTTTTCGGGGTTATAGAAAGACGCTTTGTCCGAAATAAGCACGTTGCTACCAAGTGCCCCAAAGCCGATTTTTTCCAGCTGTGCCTGCTCGAGAAAAGCCATTATTGCAGGAGTCCTCTTGCGAACGATGACCTAATCACATCAATAACAACCTTCTGTTCCCGCCCTTCCAGGCTTGCATAAATGGGCAGGCATAGAATACGTCCAGCTATGTCACTCGAAACAGGCTGACGATCCGTATGGCCTAAAAACTTGACAGATTCCAGCGAGGGGAAAAAGTAACGGCGGGCGAGAATCCCGTTCTCTTTGAGAAGATCGGCCACCTGCACGGCAACCGACTCACTCTCGAACACTGCGGGAAAGTAAGCTGCGTTGTAGGTCAGGTTACTACTCCGCTTTTGCAGTTGTACTGAGCCAGAAAGTTCGCGTTCATAGGTATCCCAAACTGCGTGACGCGCCGCCATATTGACATCCATTTCATCCAGCACACACAACCCCATCGCCGCCTGCAACTCATTCATCTTGGCGTTGATGCCCAACTCTTCAATGCTCTCCGGCCCGGTGATGCCGAAATTGATCATTTTCTTCGCCCGCTCCAGGTCTTCCTTGCGCTTGAAGACAATGGCCCCGCCCTCGCCTGTGTGGAACAGCTTGGTGGCGTGGAAGCTGAGGGTGGCGGCATCGCCGTGCTTGAGCAGGCTTTCGCCTTTGTAGTTCACACCAAAGGCGTGGGAGGCATCGTAGATGACTTTGAGATTGTGCTTCTGGGCGATGGCGTCGATGGCTTCTACATCGCAGGCGTTGCCGAATACGTGTACGGGTACGATGGCACGGGTTTGCGGGGTGATTTTCGCCTCAATGTTTTCCGGTGCCAGACACCATGTTTCCGGATCGATGTCTGCAAACACTGGCTGGATGCCATCCCACTTCAGAGAGCTTGCCGTGGCAATGAAAGTGAAGGGGGTGGTAACTGCCTCTGCGGCTTTTCCGTTTACCGGCTCGTTAATGCCCAGGGCACGATAGGCAATTTGCAGCGCAAGCGTGCCATTTGATACCAGTAACAGGTTTTCGACACCCAGATACTCTTCCAGCCTGCTCGTAAGCTCCAGCGCCAAGGGGCCGTTATTGGTCAGCCAGTTCCGCTCGTAGATACCATCTAGGTACTGGTTGAGCTTCTCCCGGTTTGGCAGGTACGGCTTAGTTACGGGGATCATTTCGCGTCTTCCAGAATGTCGAGCAGGTATTGGCCGTAGCCGTTTTTCTTGAGCTGGTCGGCCTGTTGCAGGAATTGTTCTTTAGCCAGCCAGCCCTGGTTGAAGCCGATTTCCTCGAGACAGGCGATTTTGTAGCCTTGGCGCTTCTCAACGGTTTCTACAAACTGCGCGGCTTCCAGCAGGCTTTCGTGGGTGCCGGTGTCCAGCCAGGCGAAGCCCCGGCCCAGCAGCTCTACGTTCAGCTTGCCTTGTTCCAGATAGGCCCGGTTTACGCAGGTGATTTCCAGCTCGCCACGGTGGCTGGGCTCTACCTGCTTGGCGATGTCTACCACGCTGTTGTCGTAGAAGTAGAGGCCCGTTACTGCGTAATGGGATTTCGGGTGTTCGGGCTTTTCTTCAATGGAGATGGCGCGTTTGTTTTCGTCGAACTCAACTACGCCGAAACGCTCCGGGTCTTTTACCTGATAGCCAAATACTGTAGCACCTTCGGTACGTTGAGCTGCTTGCTTCAGTTTGGGGGTGAATCCCTGACCGTAGAAGATGTTGTCGCCCAGTACCAGGCACACGCTGTCGTTACCGATAAATTCTTCACCGATGATAAAGGCCTGAGCGAGGCCATCCGGGCTTGGCTGGATTTCGTAGCTAAGATTAATACCGAACTGTTCGCCGGTGCCGAGTGCGCGTTTGAAGCCGGCCTGATCTTCCGGGGTGGTGATGATGAGGATGTCCCGGATGCCCGCCAGCATGAGTACAGAGAGCGGGTAGTAGATCATGGGTTTGTCGTACACCGGCAGGAGCTGTTTGGAGGTGCCGAGTGTTATGGGGTACAAACGGGTGCCGGAGCCGCCTGCGAGGATTATTCCTTTCACTTTTGCTTCCTTGACTTCAATTCGGAGTGTGAGGGGTCAGTCCACGTAGGGACAGACCCCTTCTAGACATTTTTTGCCACTAAATCCACTAAAAGACACGAAATAAAAAACAAAGAATAAAAGATTTTTTAGTGTTCTTTCGTGGATTTAGTGGCAAATCAATTGTTTGTTCCCAGACGTTCGCGCTGGTAGCTGCCGTCTTGTACGCGTTGGCACCAGTCGAGGTTGTCGAGGTACCACTGGACGGTTTTGCGGATGCCGGTTTCGAAGGTTTCTTCGGGGGCCCAGCCCAGCTCTTTCTGGATTTTGCTGGCGTCTATGGCGTAGCGCATGTCGTGGCCGGGGCGGTCTTTTACGTTGGTGATCAGGTCCCGGTAACTGCGTTCCTGCGGGCGGAGTTCCTGGAGGATGTCGCAGATCGTGTGCACGACTTCGATGTTCTGTTTTTCGTTGTGGCCACCGATGTTGTAGGTTTCGCCGGGTTTGCCTTCGGTGACGACTTTGTACAGCGCTCGGGCGTGGTCTTCCACAAACAGCCAGTCGCGGATCTGGTCGCCTTTGCCGTATACCGGGAGCGGCTTGCCTTCCAGGGCGTTGAGGATCATCAGCGGGATGAGCTTTTCCGGGAAGTGGTAGGGGCCGTAGTTGTTACTGCAATTAGTGACCAGTACCGGCAGGCCGTAGGTGCGTTGCCAGGCGCGTACCAGGTGGTCTGAGCTGGCTTTGCTGGCAGAGTATGGGCTACTGGGTGCGTAGGCGGTTTGTTCGGTGAACAGGTGCTCTTCCGCGTTGGGCGTTTCGCTTGGGTGCGGGAGGTCGCCGTAGACTTCGTCTGTGCTGATGTGATGGAAGCGGAAGTTAGCTTTCTTTTCGGCTTCCATAGCCAACCAATACTGGCGGATGGCTTCCAGCAAGGTGTAGGTGCCTACGATGTTCGTTTCGATGAAGTCTGCGGGGCCGTCTATGGAGCGGTCTACGTGACTTTCGGCGGCCAGGTGCATGATGGCGTCTGGCTGGTGTTGGGCCAGTACGCGGTCGACTTCGGCGCGGTTGCAGATGTCGACTTGTTCGAAAATGTAGCGCTCGTTACCGCTGACTTCCGCCAGGCTTTCGAGGTTGCCGGCGTAGGTTAGTTTATCGAGGTTGACCACTTCATCGTTGGTGTTAGTGATGATGTGGCGGATGACGGCGGAGCCTATGAAGCCGGCGCCGCCGGTGACTAAGAGTTTCATAGAATTCTTCTCAGGCATGATCTGCCATCCGTTTGAAAACATCGTTGCGCTGGCAAAGTTCGCTGTAGGTTCCCTGGTCTGTCACTTGTCCATTTGCCAAAAGATAGATGGAGTCGCACTTTTTAACGGTCGCCAAACGGTGCGCAATCATAATGATCGTTTTCTTGCCGGAGAAATCATGGATGGCGTCCATGATGAGCTTTTCCGTAATGCCGTCCAGTGCACTGGTGGCCTCGTCCAGGATGAGTACATCTGCATCGTGATAGAGGGCGCGGGCAATCCCGATACGCTGGCGCTGGCCACCTGAGAGCTGAACGCCTCGCTCCCCGACTCGGGTGCTCAAACCCTCTGGCAGTTCTACCAGCAGCTCGTCCAGGTGAGCCATGGTGGCTGCCCGCTGCACTTTCTCTTCATCCACCAACTCTGGCGGCAAGCCGAAGGCGATGTTCTCGCGGATGCTGCTGTCAGCCAGGAAGATGGATTGCGGCACGAAGCCCAGTGAATTCTGCCAGGCTCGGAGCTGCTGTTTCGTGATCGGTTCACCGTCGATCAGTAACTCACCACTCTCCGGCTGAATCAGGCCCAGGAGGATATCGATGGCTGTCGACTTTCCGGAGCCGGAGGCGCCTACAAGGCCGACAACTTGGTTGACGCCTATGTTGATCGTTAAGTCCCGAAGCGCAGGCTCTGCTTTACCGGGGTAGGTGAACTGTACGTTTTTGAGTTCGATAGACTCGCGAGGGGTTAAATGCTCGCCAGAGTTCTCACTGGGGGCAAGCTGAAGGGTGGCTGTTGCGCTGGCTCTCAGGTCATCACGAAGCCCTTCGAAGGCAGTCAGGTTACCTCGTATGCCGGAAATACTGCTGTATATTTGCTGAAAGGCCGGCAGCAACTTGAAACCTGCCAAGGCATAGACCGAGAGCAATGGCAGGATGGTGCCCAGATTGCCATCGTGCGCGGCGAGCAGGTACAGAATCAGGAAGATGACGCTGCCAAAGGCCACTAGCTCCATGACGAAGCGGGGTACCTGGCTCATTACCTGGTTTTTACCCTGGGCGTTAGCCAAACGGAAACTGGCCTGTTGGAACCGGTCAGTGAACACCCCCTGGCGGCCTAGTAATAAGGCATCTTTGATGCCTCCAAATCCCTCTCCCATCATTTTAAAACGCATCCGATTGGATGTAGTGATGGTGCCGCCGTTTCTGATCAGCCGTTGGCGCACGATTCTGTACATGGCCATATAGGCTGATGCGAAGATGACCAATCCGGTAATTGCTACGATCGGGTTGAAGACAAAGAGGGCAACGGCCATGAGTACGGCCATTACGATACGGGCGTTCATCTGCATCAACGGATTGATGATGCCGCCAGTAATTCGCCCGCACTCCTGTGCAATCTGGTTTGTGAGCTGACTGCTGCTGCCGCTGGCGTGGAACAGCCAGGGTTGGTGCATGTAATGGCTGTACAGGCGGCTGCTGAGCTCTGCGCCCACTCTTGCACCGTACATGGAGAGGCGCCAGATGGTGAACATAGAAATGAGTGCGGCAATGGTAAGGGCCACCAGAACGCCGATGCCTGTCCAGAACAGAAATGTGCGGGGGTCTTCTAAGCCGCTCATACGGTATATGTCGCCTACTATGCCGTCGCCTTGGAGTTGGCTCATGTCTCCTACCAGGGCCATGAAGGGGCCGATGGAGAGTACGCTGCCCAGCTCTGCGAAGGCCATGAGGACGACCAGGAATTGGAGGCGGCGGAGCTTTTTGCGCTGCTCGTTGGTTAGGAGGGAGTAGAGTTCTTTTAGCTGGGTGAACATTAATGGGTGCTTTTTTGGTGATTGGCGCTGGATTGGTGATTGTCGCTGGCTTTGGTGGGGGTCTGACCTCGTAGGGTCAGACCCCTTTGTAGATTGCTGGTTGTGGGGGCGTGGGGTCAGACCCCTTTGTAGCCTGCCTACTCGGATTTGTAGGAGTAGTTGTAGTAGCCGTAATACCCATAACTGGTCGCCGCCTTCTTTTCCATGGCGTTCAGGATGGTGCCCTTGAGGGTAACGCCACCGGTGGCCAGGCGGTTTTCGGCTATCTGGATTTCTTTGGGGGTGTTTTGCCCGAAGCGCACGACCATCAGTGTGGTGCCGCACTGTTTGCCGATGATGGCGGCGTCTGTTACCGCGAGGATTGGCGGGGTGTCTATGATGACCAGGTCAAAGTTTTCGCTCAGGTAATCCAGGAACTCGGTGAATCTGGCCTGCATCAGCAGTTCTGAGGGGTTGGGCGGGGCGCTGCCTCGGCTTACCCAGCTCAGGCCTTCTACTTCGGAGGCTTTGATGGCTTGCGCGAATTCCAGTTTGCCGGAGAGTACTTCCGAAAGGCCATTGTGGGAATCCTGTTTGAAGGCTTCGTGTACGTGGCCTTTGCGCATGTCGCCGTCGACTACCACTACTTTCTGGCCGGCCTGGGCGCAGATGGCGGCCAGGTTACTGGCCATGAAGCTTTTACCGATGGCGGGGCTTGGGCCGGTGATGACCAGGCGGTTGTCGCTGCCTTCCATCATGGCGAAGTGCAGCGAGGTGCGCAGGCCGCGGATGGCTTCTATGGAGAGGTCGGCCGGGTTGCGTGCGGCCAGCAGGCCGCCTTTGGATTTACCTTTGCGCTTGCCGGCTTTCTTGCCTCTGGCGCTGCGGCGGTTTTCTTCTTCAGAAAGCGGAACCGTGGCATAAACCGGCAGGTCCAAGTCTTCCAGCTGTTCCGGCGATACGATGCCACGGTTGAAGGCGGCGCGCAGCAGTACAATGATCATGGCCAGCAGCAGGCCGCTCATGCCGGCTACGGCAACGATCAGGTTGCGTTTGGGGGCTACCTGGCCTTGCACTACGGCGTCGTCCAGTATGCGTACGTTACCCACGGTGCCGGCCCGGGCCAGGCGCAGCTCCTGCATGCGGTTGAGCAGTTGCACGTAGATTTCCTGGGTGACTTGTACATCCCGGCTCAGGCGCAGGATTTGCTGCTGGGTTTCCGGCAGGTTGCCGGTGCGTTCTTCCAGGCGGGCTTTTTCACGCAGCAGTTGCTCTTTCTTTTCCAGCAGCGAGCGGTACACCGGGTGATTGGGGGTGAAGCGCCGGGCCAGTTCGGTTTCTTGCAGCTGGAGCTCGTTCAGGCTGGCTTCGATGCTCACCAGGCTGTTGAGGGCGTTCTGGGTTTCAAAGCTGAGGTCTATGCTGTCGCTTTGCAGGCGGTATTCGTTCAGGCGGTTTTCGGCTTCGTTGAGTTGTTCCCGTAATGTGGGAGCCTGCTCTTCCAGAAACTCGAGGCTCTTTTCAGCCTCGGCCGCCTGACGGGCAACGTTCTGCGTTAAAAATACCTGGGTCGTGGCATTCAGGCTTCGCACCAGCTCGTCCCTGTCTGGCCCGCTCAGCGTGAGGCGCAGAATACCGGTACCGCGCTGATCCTGAATACCAAGCCGCCCTTTCAGGCCGCCTATGGCGGATAGGTGACTTCTTTTGACAACGGTGAATACGGCTCCGGCGGGCGCGTTGAGTTCCGCAACGGTCAGTTCCAGCCAGGGCTCTTCCACCGTGAGCTTCTGGCCAACCATACCTTGCCCCAACTCGCTGCCTTGTGTGTCTTTCAGCAGATAACGGCCGTTACCCAGAGACTGCAGCGACATTACCATGGTGTTGGTTGCGTGGCTGGTAACCAGCTCTTTGATTTCCAGCGTTTCACCTGCCCACA
>Ga0208670_100104_pt1 | contig 29556 bp, 25 predicted proteins | sample 24BtaG_FD_184098 | JGI IMG/M metagenome (GOLD analysis project Ga0208670, IMG submission 184098) | Marine viral communities from Cariaco Basin, Caribbean Sea - 24B_WHOI_OMZ_CsCl (SPAdes) (version 2) | ecosystem: Environmental > Aquatic > Marine > Oceanic | place: Caribbean Sea: Cariaco Basin...
CCACGTTGATAACCAAACTTCGGCGTAATATGAAACCGCAAGTACTCAAGCCGATGGATGAGGCGCTACTCAATCATCGCTCTTTGGTTGAAACGGTTTTTGGAGAGCTTAAAAACTTGTGCCAAATTGAACACTCACGCCATCGTAGTGTCACGGGGTTTATCACAAACTTGCTGTCAGGTTTAATTGCTTATTGCTGGTTTCCCTATAAACCCACCATCAAAAACATGCCTCAGCAGAGACAGGTAGCCACATTGTAAATAGTATCAATGAGTTACAATGTGGCTTATCCCGAACTGGGGTTAAGATAATAAAAATAGAGCTATGTAAATCCAAGTATTTATAAAATCTGCAAATAAACTTAATCATAAGGTTGCGTATGAATGCTCAGCATAATTCAGTTAAGCACTCAGAATGGCAAACGCCAGTTGATAGCAATAATGAACCTCTAATGATTCATATTATCGACGATGAAGAAAGCGTGCGTCATTCCTGTAATTTTTTAATTAGCAGCTTAGGATTGCCGACCCTAATGTGGTCAAGTGCCCTGACTTTTTTGCAGCAAGTTGATATCTATTATCCCGCGGTGATCGTTAGTGATTTAATGATGCCAGCAATGAGCGGTCAAGCACTACAAGCGTATCTTAATAAACATGACAGTCCCATAGGGTTTATTGCGTTAACTGGCAAGGGTGAGATTGCTGATGCGGTTAACATGCTCAAACAAGGCGCCGCTGATTATCTCGAAAAACCGATTAATAGTCACCGTTTACAAGAAGCGCTTGCGCGTGCACAAGCCTTAACACTCAAGCGTGCTCAGCTTTATAATATTAAAAAACTCTATGCGCAGCTGACCGATAAAGAAAAGCAGGTAGCCAATGAGTTACTGCAAGGCAATCTGAATAAGAATATCGCCGACCATTTAGACATATCGGTCCGTACGGTAGAGGTACATCGCTCACAGGTGATGAAAAAAATGCAAGCGCAGCATGTGAGTGAGTTGATTCAAAAATTGGTCATGCTTGATTCTTAATAACTAAAACAGTCATAAAAAAAACGCCTGCTATTAAACAGGCGTTTTATTTTTTTAAATTCAAAATATTTTGCTAAATGATTTAGCTTAATATCAAGCTGTCATCTTCGACTTTTTCGCCGCGAGTTTGCTCAAACATATCAAGTAAGTCATGCACATTCATGCCTTTACGAATATCGCCTGCGACATCGAGCACTACTTGTCCTTGATGTAGCATCACGGTACGCGTGCCATGGGCTAAGGCCTGCTGCATCGAGTGAGTGACCATCATCGTGGTAAGCTGATTGTCCGTGACGATTTTATCGGTCAACTCTAAAACAAAAGCCGCAGTCTTAGGGTCAAGGGCAGCCGTATGCTCATCAAGCAGTAGAATCTTAGATGGCTGCAATGATGCCATCAGCAAGCTAACGGCTTGACGTTGACCACCGGATAACAGGCCCATACGGTCGGTTAAACGATTTTCTAAACCCAATTTTAAAACTGATAATTTCTCGCGAAATAAGTCACGGTTATCTTGATTAAGCGCAAAGCTTAAACCACGTTTGCCGCCGCGCTTATAGGCAAGCGCCATGTTTTCTTCGATGGTTAGCGCCTCACAAGTTCCCGCCATCGGGTCTTGGAAGACACGAGCGACCCAATGGGCACGTTGGTGCGCGGTTTTTTTGGTAACATCGATGCCATTTAATAAGATTGAACCGCTATCGACGCGCGTGGTGCCACTGACCGCATTTAAAAAGGTCGATTTACCCGCGCCATTGGTACCGATAACAGTCACAAACTCGCCATCAGCGATATTAAGATTGATACCGCGTAGGGCAGGGTTTTCAATGGGCGTTCCAGGATTAAAGGTCAACCGCAAATCTGTAGCTTGCATCATAATAATTATTCCTTATGGGTGCACATTGACATTAAGCCCGAACTTTACGACTTAAAAATTTATTTTTAGCTTTGGGCAATACCAAGGCCAATACCACGAGCAGCGCTGTAATCAAGTTTAAATCCTGCGGACCAAAACCAATACTACGTAGCGTATCGCTCGATAGGGCAACCTGAATAAACAGCTTGTACAATACCGCACCGACAACCACAGCAAAGGTAATCAGCCAAATCCGCTTGGCTGGAATAATAGTCTCACCGATGATGACCGCTGCCAGACCAATGACAATTGTACCGATACCGATCGAGATATCTGCGCCACCTTGCGTCTGCACAAATAGCGCACCCGCTAGAGCAATCAAACCGTTGGAAATCGCCATACCAATGATGGTCATCCACGAGGTGTTGATACCTTGCGCCTGTGCCATACGTAGGTTTGAGCCGGTCGCACGCATTGATAAACCCGTTTCGGTACTATAAAACCAGTTTAAAAATAACATGGCCAGTAGCACGACAACACCTATGATTAAACAGCGCATCCAGTAACCATTGCCGTCATGGACCAAGGTACTAAAGACCGTGGTTTCACCCAATAGCGGCAAGTTTGGCGCACCCATAATCCGTAGATTGACAGAATATAAGGCAACCATCACTAGGATACTGGCAAGCAGCTGCAAAATGCCCAGTTTGACGTGTAGCCATGCGGTGACAATACCGGCAACTGACCCTGCTAGCATACCAAAGGCACAAGCAAGCCAAGGATTGATACCGGCAATGATAGAGATGCCAGCGACGGCGCCACCTAACGGAAAGCTACCGTCAGCGGTCAAATCCGGAAAGTCGAGGGTACGAAATGAGATTAGGACGCCAAGCGCCACTAGGCCATAAATCAGACCACTTTCAAGCGCACCAAAAAAAGCAATTAAAGACATAAGAGATCAGTAAGTCATAACCAAGCGTTTAGCAAATAACATTCTAGTGATTTATAGGATAAGTGAGCGCTATATAGCGGCGCTATTTTATTTATAAATGAATCTATATATAAATCTATACATGAATTTTAGCTAAACGACAAAGCGGTGAATTTAACAGATTGGGTTATCTGCAGCTAGGGTAAAACAAGACTCGTCATTATTACGCATAATCATAAGTCCTGCTCATTTAAAGCCTTTAAAAAACAAGCCCAGCCTACTGACTGATAGCTGGGTTTTGTCTGCGCTAAATAAATAGCGGTATCGCCCATAGACGATAATTGATAAAAATTACCGTCTATGGGTGCGATACCAGAAGTCGCAGTTATTCTACCACTACTTTTGCTTTATCGATAACGGCTTGTGGCAAAGTAATGCCTTCGGCTTTCGCATTTTTTGGACTGACATATAAATCAAGCGATTGCGGGGTATAAACAGGGATAGCACCGGCTTTTTCACCGTTTAAAATACGCGTAACGATTTTACCAGTTTCGCGGCCCAAATCGTAATAGTTTACCCCTAAAGCCGCAACGGCACCGCGCTCAACAGAGCTGGTATCAGAGGCAATTAGTGGAATCTTGCTTTCTTTAGCGATTTGGTACAGTGATTCATAAGCTGAAACGACGTTATTATCGGTTGAGGTATAAATCATATCGACTTTACCTTCAAGGCTACGGGCAGCCATCGCAATATCGTTACTACGCTGAGCGGGCGCTTCGTGTACGTTGATACCTAGTGGCGTCAGGTTATCTTTTAATGCTTTTAAAACGATGGTTGAGTTCACTTCGCCTGGGCTATAAACATAACCGACGTTTTTTAAGCTTGGGATAATTTGACGCATCAAATCGATTTGCGGTGCATAAGGCAGGGCATCCGAAGCACCGGTAACGTTGGTACCAGAGCCATCAAGTTTGGGCACCAGTTTGGCTGCTACAGGGTCAGTCACTGCTGAGAATACCATAGGAATGGTGCTGGTAGAGGCAGCAACAGACTGAGCAGATGGTGTTGCAATGGCAACGATGACGTCTGGTGCATCAGCGACGAATTGCTTAGCAATCTGACCGGCGGTAGCGGTATTACCTTGGGCGCTTTGGAAGTTGATGGTTAAATTCTCGCCTTCTTTAAAGCCGGCATCATTTAACTCATCGATAACGCCTTTACGCACATCATCGAGTGCTGGATGTTCAACGATGGCGGTAATAGCGACCGTTTTCATGGCAGCTTTGGCATCGCCACCTGTTGCAGCGCCGTCAGTGGTGTTGGAATCTTGTGCTGGTTGGTTACAGCCGGTCAAGATAGCGGTGCAAACACCGCCCCATAATAAAGCTTTAGCAAAACGATTTTGATACAACATGGGTCTGACTCCTGAAAATAATAATGTGTCCGTACATTATATAAAAGATAAATAAAAGGTAGCGCTGACTGCTTGTTAATCACGGTCTTTCTATTCAATGCTCACTGCTGTTTTGCCAGCGATTACTTACTGGTCTTTTGTGCTTCTTTATCGACATTGATGGCGTTTTTAAGTAAATCTGCTGATAGGCTGGTACCTTGTTCAGCGGCGTGTTTTGGGCTGACATATAGCGTCAAGGTGTTCATCACTTGCGGTGCAATATCTTTGGTAGCTTCACCATTTAATACCCGATAAACCATTTTGCCCGTAGTACGACCAAAGTCATAATCATTAACCCCAAGTGCCGCAGTCGCACCGCGTCTGACGCTAAATTCATCTGAAGCAATGACTGGGATATCAAGCTCGTTAGCTGCACTGGCCATGGCTTCAAAAGCCGAGACCACGTTGTTATCCAATGAGGTATAAATAACCTCTACTTTGCCTGCAAGACTACGAGTCGCCATTGCAACATCGGTAGGGCGATTGGCAGTAACGCCCAATATCTTAATCCCGCGTGCTGGTGCTGCTTTTTCCAGTTGTTTAAGAACCACGACAGAATTGGCTTCGCCTGGGCTATAGACATAACCAATGGTTTTCACATTAGGGACAATTTTTTGAATATTGTCTAACTGCGGTTCAATAGGTAATTCGCTCGACAAACCAGTCACATTGGTTTGGATAGGCACGTCATTTTCGTCAATTAGTTTGGCTGCCACAGGGTCTGAGATGGCGGTATAAATAACGGGAACGGTTTTGGTCGACGCCACGATTGATTGCGCAGAAGGTGTTGAAATGGCAACGATAGCATCTGGATTGTCACCAGCGAATTGCTTAGCAATTTGCCCTGCGGTTGCGGTATTACCTTGCGCGCTTTGAAAGTTAACTTTTAGGTTTTGACCTTCTACATAACCATTTTCAGCCAGCTCATCAATAATGCCACGGCGCATCTCATCTAAAGAAGGATGCTCGACAATCTGGGTGATGGCCAAGGTTTTGGCAGGCTTATCGTTAGTTGCGCTGTCATCAGCAGTGGCCGCAGGGTCAGTAGCATTATTAGAGCAGGCGGTTAATCCAAGCGCCGCGCTAATAGCAGCGCCGCACAGGCTAAGGCGTAAAGTAGTGGCAAAGGTCATTTTATTTTGGCTCATAGGTTAAAAATTGCAGGTTACCCGAGTCAATGTTATGTGCATGCTGAGATAACGGGCTAACATTAAGGTAATCAATCCATTGATCATTACGTCCATATTATGACAGTAATGTAACTTATGGCAATAAGAAAATAAAACGCGTTTGTCATTAGCTTTATAAAGGAGGATTTAAATCAATTTTTGTTGGATAAATAATTTTGTTATCAGATTCTTTATACATAGTTACCAATGAATTTTGGGCAATAAAAAAGATGCCACGAAAGCATCTTTTTATTCGGTAAAATTATAATCAAAAAGCTTACAACGCATCTATTACGAACGCCCTTCATAATTAACATAAGCTAGTTTTTATACGAGAATTATAGTGAGTCCAAAATTCACATTACTATAAAATTCACATTACTATTATGCTGACTTGGTGAATGTACAACCCACTCTAATATCTACTTAATATTTTTCAAACGAATATTTTAAGGGTAACATTATGAACACTTCTAATCTTAAACTATTAACCATCGCTGGCATTACTGCTACCTCATTGATTTGCTTACCTGCTACGGCAAAAGATGGAAATGGAAATGCCAAGGGCAAAGCTGTTTATATCAATAAAGGTTATAACCATCATAGCAACGCCCAACCTAATATCAACGCTTATCGCAATGCTAGCCCTAATGCCTCATTCAAACGTGATCTTGATCAATACGGTTATAGATTAGTCGGCAAGATTGATAGGAATATTTATGATCGTTCGGTAATTTTAGACCGTTATGATGACCGCTACGTTCGTATTCGCACGCCAGAAAATAAAATTGTGACGGTCATTAATGATACGTTGCAGATCATTGATATTTTAACTAGATAAACAGCAAGCTTACTTTCTATTGTTTTTCACATAAGAACAAAAAAACGGTCTATTTCGACCGTTTTTTTGTTCTTTAATTATTACTTAATTTAACGTTTTTAAGCCAGCACATCGCCAATCACGCAGTTGTCCGGTAAAGTCACTACTGTTAGCTGTGTTTTTGGGTTGCCCGTTGATAGCACCATCCCTTCTGAGATGCCAAATTTCATCTTACGCGGCGCAAGATTGGTGACGCAAATCACCTTTTTATCCAGTAATTGCTCAGGCTCATAAAACTTACGGATACCGCTAAAGACATTACGTGGTTTGTCTTCGCCAACATCTAAGGTGAATTGTAAAAGCTTATCCGCGCCTTCGACATAATTACAGGCTAAGACGTGCGCCACTTTCATCTCAACTTTGGCAAAGTCTTCAATACCGATATAGTCAGCTTGTTCAGCATTTGTATCAGTATCAGCCTTTTCTGCTGGCTGAGTGTTTACTGCCGCTGTTTTATTATCTGAATTATTATCGCTGTTAGTAGTAGGGGCTTCTGCTTGCGCCAATGAGGCCTTTGAGTCTTCAACCATTGCCGCAACGTCTTTTTCTTCGATACGCTGCATTAAAGGTTTAAATTTATTGATTTTATGACCAAGCAACCACTCATTACGGCTAGCAAAGCTTAAATCGTCAATATTTAAGAATTCTTTGGCATTGGCCGTCAGCTCAGGTAATACTGGCGCCAAATAAACCATCAATTGGCGGAAGATATTAATCGCCACCGAGCAGACGTCTTGAACTTCTTGCTCAGTGCCTTCTTGCTTGGCAAGCGACCAAGGTTTTTTCTCGTCGATATATTCATTGGCCTTATCGGCACACTGCATGATTAAACGCATCGCACGTGAGAATTCACGGTTTTCATAAGCGGCCGCAATTTCATCACCGGTTTTGGTGATATCTTCTAATAGTTCTGATTCTACGCAAACCTCAGACAGCATACCGTCGTATTTCTTCACGATAAAACCGGCACTGCGACTGGCGATATTAACCACTTTACCCACCAAGTCAGAGTTGACCTTTTGCATAAAGTCTTCTAAATCAAGGTTGATGTCCTCAACTTTGTCAGACAGCTTACTAGCGAAATAATAACGCAAGTATTCAGGATGTAAGTGTTCCGCGTAAGTTTCGGCCTTGATAAAGGTGCCGCGTGACTTACTCATTTTTTCGCCATTGACCATCAAGAAACCGTGGGCAAAAACGCCCGTTGGGGTACGGAACTCACTACCGGCAAGCATCGCTGGCCAAAATAATGCATGGAAGTAAACGATGTCTTTACCGATGAAATGATAAACCTCGGTTTTATGCTCGTTTTCTTGCATCCAATAACGGTCAAAATCAAGCGCTTGCTCGGTACCTTCGCGCTTATCGCATAGGTTTTTAAAGCTTGCCATATAGCCGACTGGCGCATCTAGCCACACATAAAAGTACTTGTCTGGCTCATCGCTTGGCGTATCTGGAATTTGAAAACCAAAGTAGGGCGCATCACGCGAGATATCCCAGCTGGTCAAGCCAGCGTCAAACCACTCTTGCAGTTTATTGGCGACCGACGTTTGCAAGCGATTTTCGCTACGGGTCCAATCTTTTAAGAACTGCTCAAACTCTGGTAAGTCAAAGAAATAATGCTTAGAAGTTTTAAGTACTGGCGTCGCATTTGATAACGTTGAATGCGGATTGATAAGGTCGGTCGCATCATAGGTGGTACCGCACACTTCACAATTATCGCCATATTGGTCAAGCGCGCCGCATTCGGGGCACTCTCCTTTGACAAAACGATCGGCTAAAAACAGCTGCTTTTCAGGGTCAAAAAGCTGTTTGACGTCCTTTGTGCTGATATGTCCGGCGCTATTAAGGCGACGATAAATCAGCTCAGAGAATTCCCGATTCTCTTCTGAATGCGTTGAATGATAATTATCAAAATTAATCAAAAATTTGGCAAAGTCCGCTTCATGTGAGGCTTTTACCGAGGCGATTTGCTCTTCTGGCGTGACGCCATTGGCTTCAGCTTTGAGCATAATGGCGGTGCCATGAGCGTCATCGGCGCAGACATAGGTGACTTGATGGCCCTGTGCTTTCATCGCACGTACCCAAATGTCGGTTTGAATATACTCTACAAGATGCCCCAAATGGATATAGCCATTGGCGTAGGGCAGCGCACTGGTTACTAGAATCTCACGCACTTTCATCACCTATATTTTTATATAAACGGGTTGGTTATCAAACGTCTCAAGCGCTTTATGACGAGCAGGCGCGATATGATTAATATTAAATCATCAATGCTAAAAACGTCTAAAAACTTACAAAAAAGAGAAAAATTAAAAAAGTGTGCCTATGATACCGTAATTCAGCCAATTTTGTGACATTCCTCAGTAATTAATCCATTAACCAACATAGTCATTGGCTCTGTCATGCCGATAAGTTTCTATGCATTTATTAAGTGTCAAAAATCTATTTTATTTAAAGAGGATCGTCATAAAGTGGCGATAAAAAACCCACTAAGCAATTTGCCAAGTGGGTTTATAAAAGATGCATTTTTTGCGAGTTAAAGTCTGTTTTCAACGTCCGACTTTCTTTTAAAATGAGCCAAACATCGTCCCTAAAATGATAACGGCGACCACCGCAATAAGTGGAATCACCATCGTCACCATGGCAACGTTTAGATAGGATTGCTTATGGGTCAAGCCACAAATCGCCAGTAAGGTGATGACAGCGCCACTATGAGGTAGCGTATCCAAACCACCTGCTGCCATCACAGCAACACGGTGCATCAGCTCTGGGTCAATACCAGCGGCCACCGCCATTCTTAAATAATCTTCACCCAACGTCGATAGGGCAATACTCAAACCACCAGACGATGAGCCCGTAATACCAGCCAGCGTGGTCATCGCCACTGCTTCTGAAATCAAAGGATTATCAGGATTTAGGTTTAAGATGCTATCACGAATGATAAGGAAGCCTGCTAGCGAGGCGATAACCGCACCGTAACCCACTTCTGAGGCGGTGTTAAAAATCGGCAACATCGAATCATAAGTGCCACGGTTAATGGTTTTTTGTAGGTTGTTCCAATGACCAATCCGCAGCACAATGAGTACGGTACAAGCAACTACCAATGAGATAATGATGGACCACAAGCCGAGCGAGCCTGCGATATTTAATTCCGGAAATTGAGTTTGTAAGGCGCTAAAGTCGAGCGACGGGAAAATAGCATAAGTTAATAAAGCATTTAGGGTGATGACCAGCACCAGCGGAATCATAGCAACAGTAAACGAGGTGTGATGCGTACTTAGGGTCTCAGATGCTTGTTTTGCCGCACCAACGCCACCGACATCCTCTTCATCATGTTGACCATAGCCTTCACCTACTGCATTGGCTTTTCTAGCACGGGATTGCAACCATAACCAACCACAAATAAACATGATGCTACCGCCAATGAGACCTAAGATAGGCGCGGCAAAGACGTTGGTATTATAATAAGGAATCGGAATGGCATTCTGAATGGCGGGCGTGCCGGGCAATGCTGTCATGGTAAAGGTAAACGAACCTAACGCAATCGCTGCCGGAATCAAGCGCTTAGGAATATCAGCGGCTTTAAACAAGTCTTTGGCGATTGGATAGATGGCAAAGGCCACCACAAATAACGACACGCCGCCATAGGTTAAGATGGCGCAAACTAAGATGACCGCTAAAATGGCTTTACTGGCACCGAGCTTTTCGACCACAGTATTGGCAATCGCTGTCGCCGCGGCAGAGTCTGCCATCAAACGCCCAAATAGCGCGCCCAATAAGAAAATAGGGAAGAACTTCAGTAAGAATCCACTTAACGCCCCCATAAAGACATCGGTATAGGCGGGGATACTGCTTAAAAAATCACCTGAAAGTAATACGGCTAATATCGCCATAATCGGTGCTAAAATCAGCACTGAGTAACCGCGATAAGCAAAAAACATCAATAGTAATAAAGTGATGACAATAGCAAATGTACTCATCATGATCCGCCCTCCTTGGCAAAGTTCAAGCATCGAGTATGCAGCGCATATTGACATGGGTCAATAAAATTAATCAAAATATGCAGTATTCAATATTTTATTAAACATAAATCTAGACTGCTGTCATAGTGAATGAGGATGTCTTAAATGACGGCGCTGGCGCGTAAGTTCTTACCGTTATTCTCTTCTCGCTAACACAATAATATGGTAAGTTAGCATTACAACCGTATCTAATATATCGATAGATAATGTATTACTATAAAATGAAGATTATAGATGATTGATTTATAAATGAAAGCAAATCATCATTGATGATGACTGTTAATAACAAAAACTCGACTTGCAAGGAGATAAGCATGAGTCGCTCAAAAGTATATAGTAGTGCCGAAGAGGCGCTAAAAGGTGTGGTAAGTGATGGACAAACACTCGCTATCGGCGGTTTTGGTCTGTGCGGTATTCCTGAAGCGCTCATCGAAGCGTTACGTGATAGCGGCGTCAAAGATTTGACCTGTATCAGTAATAACGCCGGCGTCGATGGGTTTGGTTTAGGTTTGCTATTACAAACCCGTCAAATTAAAAAAATGATTTCATCTTATGTCGGTGAAAATAAAGAGTTTGAGCGTCAATACTTGGCAGGTGAATTAGAAGTTGAATTAACGCCACAAGGGACATTGGCAGAAAAATTACGTTCAGGTGGCGCTGGTATTCCAGCGTTTTATACGGCGACGGGCGTCGGCACACAAGTGGCTGAAGGCAAAGAGACGCGTGATTTTGATGGCCGTACTTATGTGCTTGAGCATTCATTACGTGCGGATGTGGCATTAATCAAAGCGCAAAAAGCAGATAAAGCGGGTAACTTAATCTTTAATAAGACGGCGCGTAACTTTAATCCAGATTGCGCCATGGCAGGCAAAATTACCATCGTCGAAGTCGAAGAAATCGTAGAAACTGGCACCTTGGATCCTGATGAAGTGCATCTACCAGGTATCTTTGTGCAGCGTATCGTCTTAAACAGCAATCCTGAAAAGCGTATTGAAAAAACCACCACTAAAGCCGTTGAAAGCGCTTAAGTTATTCAGTGATTTTATAAAAATATTTTTAAATGATTATATTAATAATAGAGCAGTGTAAAAAATAAGGAAGTTACCATGGCATGGACAAGAGAGCAGATGGCACAGCGTGCCGCAAAAGAACTACAAGACGGCTATTATATCAACTTAGGTATTGGACTACCAACCCTAGTTGCCAACTATATTCCTGAAGATGTGGATGTTTGGCTACAGTCTGAAAACGGCTTGCTAGGTATTGGCGAGTTTCCAACGGCAGAGAACGTGGATGCAGATTTGATTAATGCGGGCAAGCAAACGGTAACCGCAGAACCGGGTGCCAGTTATTTTAGTAGCTCAGAGTCATTTGCGATGATTCGTGGTGGCCATGTCAATCTGGCGATATTGGGCGCGATGGAAGTATCAGAAAAAGGCGATTTGGCCAACTGGATGATTCCCAAAAAAATGGTTAAAGGCATGGGCGGCGCGATGGACTTGGTCGCAGGCGTACAACGGGTGATTGTGCTGATGGAGCAAGTTAATAAACATGGCGAGCCAAAAATCCTTGCCAATTGCGAGTTGCCATTAACGGGTAAAGGCGTGGTCGACCGTATTATCACCGAACTTGCCGTATTAGACGTCACTGACAATGGTCTAAAATTGGTTGAGTTGGCAGAAGGTGTTAGCTTCGATGAGCTACAAGAAAAAACGCCAGTGACTATTACTCAATAAGCTTGTTGCATAAATATGTCTAGCACAGACATCCAAAAAACCTATTTAATAATGGATTATAAAATATGGCGACCACATTACAACAAGATTTGACCGGTAAGGTAGCATTGGTCACAGGTGCTGCAAGTGGCATTGGACGCGATATCGCTGAGACTTATGCTAAGGCAGGCGCTGCAGTTGGTATTGCTGATATTAATCTTGAATCAGCACAGCAAACGGTCGATGCTATCGAAGCTACTGGCGGACGCGCACTGGCAATTGAAATGGATGTCACATCAGAGGATGCGGTAAACGCTGGCGTGCAGCAATTAGTTGATACCTTTGGTGCTATTGATATTCTTGTCTCTAATGCTGGTATTCAAATCATTGACCCGATTCATAAAATGGCGTTTGATGATTGGAAAAAAATGCTCGCTATTCATTTAGATGGGGCGTTTTTAACCACCAAAGCAGCTGTACAACATATGTATAAAGCTGACAAAGGCGGTACGGTCATTTATATGGGCTCGGTACATTCGCATGAAGCGTCATTATTTAAAGCACCGTATGTGACTGCCAAGCACGGTTTGCTTGGACTGTGCCGTGTGTTGGCAAAAGAAGGCGCTGAGCACAATGTACGCGCGCATGTGATTTGCCCGGGGTTTGTCAAAACACCATTGGTCGAAAAACAAATTCCGCAACAAGCGGCTGAAAAAGGCATCAGTGAAGCATCGGTGGTGAATGACATTATGCTGGTTAATACCGTCGATAAAGAGTTCACCACCGTTGATGATATTGCTCAATTGGCGTTATTTTTAGCAGCATTCCCAAGTAATGTATTCACTGGTCAGTCTATCGTTGCCAGTCATGGTTGGTTTATGAATTAACGGCGTGGTTAATGGATAGGTTTGCGAGCTGTTTGATTGGTTTAAAAATCATTAGCTTGCTAATAAAACACCAATCCATTAGGATTTGATTTTATGTTAACTTGAGCCAATTATATTGGCTCTTTTTTATGAGCGCCTGTTGCATAATTTCGCGCTGCACGGAGTAAAAATAATGAATAATGAAGACTTAGCGGTGACCTTTGCTGCAAAACTAAGCCGTGCTATCGAGCAGCAGCAGTTTGAGCAAGCAATTGATGAGGTGCAAGCATTACGTCCTATCGATATTGCTGATGTGCTGGCACTGATTGAACCCAAACTTGCATGGCAACTGCTTGAGGTTTTGCCCAATCGCTCGACGATATTTGCCTATTTAGACGTCGATATTCAGGTTGCGATGGCCCTTGAGTTTCCGCGCGCAAGCCTAGCAAAGATAGTCGGGGAAATGCCATCTGATGAGCGCACCGACTTATATAAGCACCTAAATCAGGAACAGCGAGATGCGTTACTGCCCGCACTTGCACAGGCAAAACGTGAAGATATTCGCCGGCTGTCTGCCTATGAAGAGCGCACCGCTGGCGCGTTGATGACATCTGACTATGCGACGTTAGCGGCCGAGATGACGGTTGCTGAAGCGCTGGATGCTCTTAGGTTAGAAGCACCTGATGCTGAAACCATTTATCATGCTTATGTGATTGATGATGCGCGTAAACTGCTAGGCGTGGTGTCATTAAGAGTACTTATTTTAGCGTCGCCTGAGCAGCTGATTAAAGACATTATGGTGCGCTCGGTCATATCTTCTGATGTAAACGACGATCAAGAAGACGTGGCCAAGACCGTCGCGCGTTATGACTTGATTGCCTTGCCAATTACTGATACCAGTGGCGCGTTAGTCGGTATCGTCACTCACGATGATGCGATGGACGTTGCTAGCGATGAGGCCACCGATGACTTTCATAAGTCGGGCGGTGTCTCGACCATGGTCGGCAGATTAAAAGACGTCAGTATCAGGGTTTTATATCGTAAGCGTGTGTTTTGGCTAGTGTTTTTAGTTTTTGGTAATCTGCTCTCAGGGCTTAGTATCTCAAACTTTGAAGATGTGATTGCCGCCAATTTGGTACTGGTGTTTTTCTTACCGCTACTGGTTGATAGTGGTGGTAACGCCGGTTCTCAGTCCGCAACCTTGATGGTACGTGCGCTAGCCACTGGCGATGTGGTCATGCGTGACTGGTTTTCATTGCTCGGTCGTGAAGCCTTAGTTGCGCTCATGCTTGGGGCGACGATGGCGGTAGCTATATCAGTTATCGGTTATGTGCGCGGTGATGCGGTTGTATCCCTAGTGCTGGCGCTGAGTATGATGTCGGTGGTCATGATTGGTTGTGTGATTGGCATGAGTTTACCGTTTGTGCTCAACAAACTAGGTTTTGACCCTGCTACTGCCAGTGCGCCTTTGATTACCTCGGTATGTGATGCGTCAGGCGTGCTGATTTATTTGTTTATTGCTTCAAAATTCTTAGCCATTTAATTTCTTCATTAGCTAATAAAGGTAATAAATAAATAACAATCATTGAAAATAGATGGCAGGATAGATGAATTTTACAAAGCATCATCCTATTGGCGTTGTGGTTTTTTTATCCTTGTAATTGAGCTACACTGTCACGATAAAAGGTTTGGCTAGGAAGCTCATTGGCAGTATGATTTAGCCTGTTTATCACAGTATGAATTGAGTTTTTTACCATGCCCACCCACTTGTATAGGCAGTAACGGTAGCTATGTTTAACTTTATGAAAAAAAATAAACCGACCCCAAAAACCGAAACCCCGCAGCAGCGGGCAGAACGTGACAGTGCTGTGGACAAGGTGCTGCTCGGCTATGAAGTAGGTGCGCTTAGCATTGCCACCATGGTGCTGGGACTGGAGCGCAACGGTGAAGAGCTTACTTTAGACTTACGCCTGCCAGAGGACAGTAGCCCTGAAACCATTCAGCAAGAGCTTGGGCAACTGCTGCACCCGCATGGCATCAAAACCATTCATATGAATGTGCGTCTTTCGGCACCAGCTAAGGGTGCAGGCTCAACCTTACCAAAGCAAATGCCGAAGACCACGGATGCCATGGTAAATCAATCCAAGCCTAGCGCACAGTCTAATAGCGACAGCGAACCACCGATTACTAAAGCTGCCCCAACGCAAGCGTCCCTAACGGCTCATCCGCGTATTCGTCATATTATTGTCGTAGCTTCCGGTAAAGGCGGCGTTGGAAAATCAACCACCACCGTTAATATCGCTTTGGCATTACAAAAACTGGGCAACCGTGTTGGCGTCCTCGATGCCGATATCTATGGTCCTAGTATGCCAACGATGCTGGGCGTCGCCGATGTAAAGCCGCAACTCGAAAACGAGCAGTTTGTTCCAGTTGATGCGCATGGTATGGCGATGCTATCGATTGGTAGCTTGCTCGACGGTGATAACACCCCTGTCGCATGGCGTGGGCCAAAAGCCACCGGTGCACTGATGCAGCTTTATAACCAAACCAACTGGCCACAATTAGATTACCTAGTGATTGATATGCCACCAGGTACGGGCGATATCCAATTGACGCTCGCACAGCGTATCCCCGTCACAGGTGCGGTGATTGTCACGACGCCGCAGCATATTGCATTGCTTGATGCCCAAAAGGGTATCGAGATGTTTAACAAAACCAATATTCCAGTGCTTGGCGTGGTTGAGAACATGGCACTGCATACTTGTAGCAACTGTAATCATACCGAAGCTATCTTTGGTACGGGTGGTGGCGAGTTTATCGCTGAGCAGTATCAGGTGCCGCTATTAGGACAATTGCCATTAGCCAGCGGTATTCGTGCACAAGTGGATAAAGGGGAGCCGAGCGTGTTGGCCGATGATGAGTTTGCGCCGTATTATCTAAGCATTGCGAAAAATATCGAAGCCAATATCAATAAATTTGCCAAACCTGTCGATGATAAGCGGATTTTCTAATAGTTTTTAATGGCTTCTAAAGTTATTAAAATAGCCTAAGCGTATAAAACATTAAAATCTAAGTGACTTTGAATTTCAAAAGGGAAGTATCGTGAGTCTATCTATTTATCAAAGTCATTTAGATACTATCCCCAAGCAATATCAGCTCCTAAAGCTATTTCGTCCGCCGATATACGTGATTGAGCTGTCGAATAATCAAGTAAGCGCCGTTTGCTACTATAAAAATGGCAGTAGCAAACGCTATCAGGTTAATGCGGATTTTAGCAATCGCCGAATGGTGATTGCTGATTTTAATCGATTTTCAAAAGCCCTTGCTGAACTATTATGCAAGTTTCCTAGGCACTTTTTATGGATGAGCGCTATAGCTTCAGTTGATGTGACAGAAACCTTGGCTGACGGCTTAACCAATATTGAGGTAAAAGTAGTAAAAGAAGCATTTTTTGTAGGCTCTACACAAGCAAAAAGAAAAATTGCACATACCATCGTCAGCTATTAAGGACAGATAGCATTATTAGAAAAATTTGGCTAGGATGCCATGACTATGAACCAAAATCGTAATGAACAAGATGGACAGGTGTTATCAAGAAATCTAAAACTAGCGATACTTGACCAGCTTACTCAAAACGGTCAACCTACCTTTGGCGTATTTGCGAAAGTTAAGAGCATCAATTATCTGGACTATCACAGTCATCTTATCTCGCAAAAAGCACTGCCCAACTGGCGTAAAGCGCTTAAAGCCAACCAATTCTGCTTTATTCAAATTATTCAGCCGCCTTATCGAATCTGTTTAGCATTGGCGACCATTAAGCTCGCAACCAGTGCCTTTGTCTATCTTTACAATGATGAGACTGGTGAGTTAGAGGTTGATGAAGCCTTGCAGCCTTTGACTCGGCAGACGCATTTAACAGGCGATTGCTATCAAGGTCAGATGGCATTTACTCATGCCAAACTAACCCTTACTTTAGATTTTACGCCCACGCAAGTTAAAGTGGCGCTAGACAGTCAAAACCTTGCACTCCATGCAGCCTTAGCAAGGCAATCACAGCCACTTGCTATCTGTACGCCAACGGGCAGGCGCGGCTGGACGTTTACCCAAAAAGAACCATTAACCGCTGTATCTGGGCATTTACGCATTAAAGACAATTCAAAATTTAACGCTGATGCTGCTCATAATCCTGATTCTCTCAATTCTCCCGATGCTAAAGCTCAGCAAATAGACTTTACTGATACCACTAGCGCCAATCTAGATTGGACGCTTGGCTATATGCGTCACAAGACCAATTGGTTTTGGAGCTGTATTAATAGCTATTTGCCAGACGGGCGTCATTTTACCTTGAATTTATCAATGGGCGTCAACGAAACGGGCGCCAGTGAAAATGCTTGCTGGCTTGATGGTCAGATAGTTTATCTGCCGCCCGTGATGTTTATACGTCAAGATTTGGATACACCCGCGCAGAATACGTGGCGTACTTATCATCAAAACCTCGGCTGGAGCAATGTCGATATTGATTTAACCTTTACGCCAATTACCGTCTATAAAAAGACCGATAACTTCGGTGTGCTTGCCAGTATCTTTGAGCAATGGCTTGGATTATATAGTGGAGAGATTCGCTTAGGAGATGAGGTCATTAAAATTGATAAGGTAATGGGCTTGGCAGAAGATCATTTTGCTAAATGGTAGTGTAGTGAGCATAGGTTTGAGTAGCAGCAGCAAGACATCAGTAAGACATTTATTAGATATTGAATAGCATGCTTTATTTTAAAGTCATTGTGGCTCTATAAATTGAGTCGCCAATTCCGTATAATCGTCGCTATCGAAATACGGTATCATAACCACTATTAAATATTTGCTTTTGCTAAGGAAGAACAATGTCTATCAAATCTGACCGCTGGATTCGTAAAATGGCCGAAGAACATGGCATGATTGAACCATATGAGCCAGGTCAAGTACGCTTTAATGATGCAGGCGAGCGTTTGGTCAGTTATGGCACCTCAAGCTATGGTTATGATGTGCGCTGTGCCCCTGAGTTTAAAGTTTTTACCAACGTGCATTCGGTTGTCGTTGACCCTAAAAACTTCGATGAGAAAAGCTTTATCGATATCGTTGGTGACGAATGTATTATTCCGCCAAACTCGTTTGCATTGGCGCGTACGATGGAATATTTCCGCATTCCACGTGACGTATTGACCATTTGCCTCGGTAAATCAACCTATGCACGCTGCGGTATCATCGTCAACGTGACGCCGCTTGAGCCTGAGTGGGAAGGGCACGTGACGTTAGAATTTAGTAATACCACCAATTTGCCAGCACGTATTTATGCCGGCGAAGGCGTGGCGCAAATGCTGTTCTTCCAAAGTGATGCTGATGACGTCTGCGAAACCAGTTATAAAGACCGCGGTGGTAAATACCAAGGTCAGCGCGGCGTGACTTTACCTAGAACTTAATCGCCTAGAATTTAAGCGCTAAGAATTTAAGTGTTTGAGACTGACAATAAAAAAGCCAGCATATTTAATATGACTGGCTTTTTTATTGTTTTATAATTCAGCTGTTTCAAAGTCGATTATTTTTTTAAGGTCAATTATTTTAAAACTTTTAAACCGGCTTTATTATCACGTTTGGGCTTAGGCGCTGCAACGTTCGTTTTAGAGCTGCTACTCGCAACAGTGTCCTCTTCAGGTTCGTAATTGTCATATTCATTAGGGTCAAAAAACATCCCTTGCGAATTTTCTTTGGCATAGATGCCCATTACCGCCGTCAGTGGCACCCAAATCTCTTGTGATACCCCACCAAAGCGCGCACTAAAGTGAATATAATCATTTCCCATACTCATATTACCGGTCGCACGACTGGCGATATTGAGCACAATACGCCCATCTTGTACATGTTCTCTTGGAATCTGTACATTGTCGGCAGTGGCGTCCACCATCAGATACGGCGTGAGCGCATTGTCTTCTATCCATTGATATATCGCGCGCACCATATAAGGACGGGTTGGGGTAATAGAGGTGGTTTCTTCGCTCATCTTTGGTTTCCTATACTGAGGATATGAAATAATAATTAAAAAAGGATTGACGGTAGAGTGTTCATTATAAAAAAAGTCGTTCATGCTTAATTATTGGTTATTTTAAGGTAGCACTTTGCTATTGTCTAATTAGCGCACGCTTTTTTGAAAGCTATCACGCTCAAAAACCCGTTTTTGATAATCAAATAGAGGACGACTGATAGCGCGCGGTAGCTCAATGCCCATTTCTTCCAACCGCCATAGTAGAGGCGCTAAGAGCACATCACACCAGCCAAATTCATCTGCCATAAAGTAAGGCTTATGCGCAAACAGTGGTGATAAAGTAATGAGTGAATCGCTCAGCTGTTTTTTGGCCATGGCAGCTTGGGCTTTATTGAAACTATCTGGATGCATCAACAGGCGTTTACCGAGTACCAGCCAATCGCGTTGAATACGCCATGCTAATTGGCGGAATTGCGCGCGCTCTTGCGGCGTCTCAGGCAATAGCTTATTGGCATGGTAACGCTCTTCAAGATACTCAAAGATGACGTTAATTTCATATAGCGCAATTTCCCGCTGCTGCAAGACAGGCAGGGTATGATAGGGGTTGAGCTCTGTCAAATCTTCAGGACGCTCAGAGTGCAAACGTGATAAATAATAGGCAAGCTTTTTTTCTTCAAGTAATAGACGCACCACATGACTGTCGTAGCCGTCATCAGCGTACAAAATCAGCTGACTACTTGGAATGTCATTCGCATCAATCATGAAAGCCTAATATATTAGTAAAGCCTGTTATCGTAAACAATGTGGCTCTGTTTATCAAGGTAGCGTACGTAAACATTAGGGGGAAGCCTTATTTTCAGCTAATATTTTAGTGTCTAACGGCTTGTCAAAGAATAAAAAAAAGCACTACCGAAGTAATGCTTTTTTTATGATGCAGTCTTAGTGTTTAATACTTAAATTATTTTACGTCTTTCCAGAACTCTTTGTTCAATAAGTAAACTGGAATTAGTAATACTAATAAGAATAAAATCACAAAGAAACCAATCACTTGGCGGTCATGACGAACAGGCTCAGCCATCCACGCCATGAAGTTAACCAAGTCACCAACCTCAGATTCAAACTCATCGGCACTCAGCTCTTCTTGCATATTATGCAAGACGTGAGGCATCGCAGCGTTTGCAAGCACTAAGTTATTAGCGCCCCAAGGACGGCTTGGATCTTCATAGAATGACAACAGGTACGTATATACCCAGTCATCACCGCGCAGACGTGTCTCAAGAGACAAATCTGGCGGAGCCGCACCGAACCATGATGCTTGTACTTCAGGGTCAATTTCAGCATTGATATGATCACCGATTTGATCGGTTGTGACCATCAAATACTTCTCGACCAGCTCAGGTGGTATCTCTAAATCTTTAGCAATGCGCGAGTGACGAACGTACTGTGCGGAGTGACAACCGGCACAGTAGTTCATAAATATTTTCGCGCCGTTTTGTAGCGAGCCTTTATTGGTAAAATCAATAGGGGCTGTGCTACAAGCTAGGTGTTCTACCACACCGTCAGCATTGGTGAAAGTACCGCAGCCACCGCCTGCTGCCAGTGCGCTACCAGCAGTCAAGGTTAATGCCGCGCCTAAGCCTAGACCAGCTAGGGATTTAATTAGCGTGCTCATTAGTGACCTCCGGTAACGCGTTCTGGTGGCTGTTTACACTTCTCAATGGCAGTGTAAAACGGCATCAATAAGAAGAACAAGAAATATAGAACTGTGAATATACGTGACATGATAGTCGCCGTTGGGGTTGCAGGTGTTGCACCCAAGTAGCCTAGTACCACAAAGCTAATCGCAAAGATAGTAAGCGCAATCTTAGACAAGATGCCTTTATAACGTATCGAGCGTACTGGAGATCTATCGAGCCATGGGATTAAGAACAATACGGCAATCGCACCACCCATCGCAATAACACCACCAAGCTTATCAGGAACTGCCCGTAAGATGGCATAGAAAGGTGTGTAGTACCATACTGGCGCAATATGCGCAGGTGTTTTTAGCGAGTTCGCTGTCTCAAAGTTTGGTGGCTCAAGGAAGAAACCGCCGCCTTCTGGGAAGAAGAACACCACTGCAAAGAACAAGATAAAGAAGACAACAATACCAACCATATCATGCACAGTGTAGTACGGATGGAATTCAATACCGTCTAATGGTACGCCATTCTTATCTTTTAGCTTCTTAATGTCGATGCCATCAGGGTTGTTCGAACCAACATGATGCAGAGCCACTAAATGCATAAAGACTAAGCCCACAAGCACCAGCGGAATCGCAACCACATGCAAGGCAAAGAAGCGGTTTAGGGTGATACCTGAGATAATATAATCACCACGTACCCATTCAGCAAGACCATCACCAATCACAGGCAGTGCAGCAGGTAGGTTTAAGATGACCTGTGCGCCCCAGAATGACATGTTGCCCCAAGGAAGTAGGTAACCGAAGAAACCTTCTGCCATCAATGCTAGGTAAATACCCATACCAATGAGCCAAATAAGCTCACGTGGTTTTTGGTATGAACCATATAGCAAGGCGCGGAACATATGCAGATATACCACGACGAAGAACGCTGATGCGCCGGTCGAGTGCATATAACGGATGAGCCAGCCACCTTTAACATCACGCATGATGTATTCAACAGAGGCAAATGCCCCTTCGGCACTTGGGTTGTACATCATCGTCAGCCAAATACCAGTGACTAACTGGTTGACCAGTACCACCATTGATAACACGCCAAAGAAATACCAAAAGTTAAAGTTCTTTGGTGCATAGTACTTTGACATATGATATTCATAGGTTTCAGTCGCAGGAAAACGCGCGTCCACCCAATGCATTAACTTTTTACCCATGCTCATATTAAGCCTCCCCAATCGTCAAGATGGTACCATCCACGTTGTACTCTGGGACGGGTAAGTTAAGCGGTGCAGGTACACCACTATAAACACGACCCGCTAAATCATATTTAGAGCCATGACATGGGCAGAAAAATCCACCGTACCAATCATTACCACCTAAATCGGCTGCGCCAACATCAGGACGGTAGTTTGGTGCACAGCCTAAATGCGTACAGACGCCTTCTACTACCAATACTTCTGGCGAGATAGAGCGTTCAGGATTTTTACAGTATTCAGGTTGCAAAGATGCATCAGAATCGGGGTCAGATAATAGTGGCTTTACTGATTCAAGCGTGGTCAGCATCTCTTCAGTGCGCTTGACCACAAAGATAGGTTTCCCACGGTATTTGACGACAATCATTTGTCCTGCTTCGATAGAACCAATATCTTGGGTCACTGCAGCACCAGCAGCCTCAGCTTTAGCGCTTGGGGTCCAAGAGCGGACAAAAGGTGTTGCCACAGCAGCTACCCCAGCTGCACCAATTACGGCAGTCGAGGCAATAAGAACTCTACGACGTTGTACGTTAACGCCTTCGGCATGGCTCATTAAAACTTCCTCCAGGTGAATGAAATGGGATTATCCCACACTGGGTTTGTGGCTTAGAAAAATTACAATTATCAAGCCACGTTAGCTGTGCCTAATTTTGCTAATTGTTGCTATTCTAAGCTATTTCGGTCATAAAATAAATTATTGTGTTAAAAATAAAGCAACCTTGATAGGGCACGCTACAACGTTAAACCAGATAATGGGTCTAAAAGACCTTACTTATCAATGTTTAACAGATGCCTGTATGCAACAAGGCTTATAGGAATAATGACCTTATAATTAATAAGGATATTCAGCAATAGCGAATGATACTTGAAATTCAGACAATGTTCACTAACTTTCAGCACATCACTACTGTGTAAGTAGCCGTTGGCTATTTATTTCTACTTACTAAAATGAAATACTTATAAATCGCCCTACCTTTAATAGTGCATTTTAAATAAGATATCTATTAATAAGATAGCTATTAAAGGCATAACTATTAAAGGCATAACTATTAAAGGTAAGGGCGTCATGATTCAGATTAAGCTTATAGTGCTTTATTTTTTATACTAACTATAAATACTAGCTTTCAAGGGTGTGCCAGCGCTCAAGCTTAGTCATCATCTCATCTTCAATGACCAATAAACGCTCACTGGCGGCAGTAGCGGCTTCAATATCTTTGGTAAACCATGACCCGTCAGCCAGCTTTTCTTCTAGCTGAGTTTGCTCAGCTTCAAGCGCGGCGATTTCTTTCGGTAAATTATCAAGTTCACGCTGCTCATTATAGTTGAGTTTTTTAGCCGCTGTATTAGGCTTTGCGGCTACCGTAGCTTTATTGCTAGATTTACTATTGGCAGCATTATCGCTAGACGATTTAGCATTCTTAGCCTTTGCTGCTTCTTCACGGTTTTTTTGTATCAAATATTCTTGATAACCGCCGACATACTCTTTGACCACCCCTTTGCCGTCTTCATCAGTATCAAACACCCAAGTAGAAGTGACGACGTTGTCCATAAATGAGCGATCATGGCTAATCAGCAAGATAGTACCGTTAAAGCTACTAACAGACTCTTCTAATAGCTCCAAGGTTGCCATATCCAAATCGTTGGTTGGCTCATCGAGTACCAGAATGTTAGCAGGCTTTAATAGTTGCTTGGCAAGTAGCACGCGGTTACGCTCACCACCTGATAGGGCTTTGACTGGCGTACGTGCACGTTCTGGGGCAAATAAGAAGTCTTGCAAATAACTCATGATATGCGTCTTGCGCCCGCCAACTTCGACAAAGTCTGAACCTTCTGAGACGTTTTGCGCAACACTGGCTTCTAAATCTAGCTGATCACGCAGCTGATCAAAAAAGGCAATTTTCAGATTAGTGCCAAGCTCAACTGTACCTGTTTTGGTCACTTCATCGTCAGACATATCGAGTAGGGCTTTAATGAGCGTGGTTTTACCAGCGCCGTTGGGACCCACGATACCAATTTTATCGCCGCGCATAATCATGGTGCTAAAGTTATCGACTAAGACGTTACCATCATATTCCAAATGCAAGTTTTTAACTTTACAGACCAGCTTGCCGCTTTTCTCGCCTTCACCCATGGTGATATTGACGTTACCGACTTGCTCACGGCGACCACTACGCTCTTCGCGTAAGGCTTTTAGCTCACGGACGCGCCCTTCGTTACGGGTACGACGGGCTTTGATACCTTGGCGAATCCAAACTTCTTCTTGTGCCAGTTTTTTATCAAAGTTAGCATTATTTTTTTCTTCAGCAAGTAGCTGCTGCTCTTTTAATTCTTGATAACGGGCATAACCTTTGGCGCCTTGGGTGACGTCATAGCTCGTCAATTGACCACGGTCAAGCTCAACGATACGCGTAGCAAGCTTATTCACAAATGCTCTATCGTGAGTCACAAACAATAAAGTTAAACCTTGCCAATCTAATAAGAAGCGCTCTAACCATTCGATACTTTCAACGTCTAAATGGTTGGTTGGCTCATCGAGTAATAGCACGTCAGGCTTAGTAACCAGCGCACGTGCAAGTAGTACGCGGCGTTTACGACCACCAGAGAGTGAAGACAAATCATCTTCAGGATCGAGTCCCATGGTCGTAATCAGACGGGTTGCATCACGCTCTAAATCCCAGCCATGTACCGCATCGATATCATGCTGCAAGGTTGCCATATGCTCGCAAGCGTCCATATCGCCGTTGGCACACATATCGACTTGCTTATTATAGTTGATGAGCAAATCAGCGGTACGACGGCTACCGCCCATCACGATGTCCAGGATACGACCACTGGTTTCAGGGACGTCTTGCTCTAGCATCGCAACACGCATGCTGCTATTGGTGATAATCTCACCGCTATCAGGCTGCAATGAGCCGTTAATCAGTTTAAATAAAGTGGATTTACCTTCGCCATTGCGGCCAATCAAACACACACGCTCGCCAGCATTAATCGCAAAATCAATGCCATCAAGAACAGGAGCGACGCCAAAGGCTAAGTGAATATCTTTTAAATGTATCAATGCCATAGAATATCTTAAGCTTATATAATAGTGAGGTAGGGGTTGTTGCAAAATTGCTAGCAGTATAACATGCTGCCACCTAACTGTAGTATGCGTAAATGCATTTATAAGCACTATTTTATAACGGTTATTTTAAATGGTCATGGGTGAGATTCGACAAAGGTCATGACCACATTATCTGGTATTGAGAAAAATATGAATGAACTGAATTCGATAGATAGCAAACCTTCCAATAATCAAGCTGAGCTGTCAGATACCCAAGCGGATTTACAAGCACAGGTTATTGAATTACAGATGAACCTGTCTCACCTTGAGGTTACCGTAGAACGGCTTGATGAGGTCATTACGCGTCAAGACAGAGATATCCAAACCTTGCAGCGACAGGTGCAGTTTATCTATAAACAAGTTGAAAGCCAAGATGGAGAGGGCGGTGTGGCGCCGTTTGATGTTGTGGCAGATAGACCGCCACACTATTAAGTGGAAAAACACCTTTTACTGATAAGCCATCTGATGGGCTGTTTATGATAAGCGTATATGTGTGTTTTTGCATAAATACACCGTACGATGACTATTGAGTCATATTAGAGAAATAATGTGTTTTTAGGTTGTCTTAATGTAAAAAAAACATTAGTATCCTTCACCTTAGATACTGTCTACCTAACAAAGTTCGGTGTAGCGGTAAAACAATGTGGATGTTTGGAGATACACAATGGGCGCAAATTTCAATCTAAAGACTCTTACGGTAGCTTTGGCTGCTCTTTCTGCAGCTAGTATCGCTAGTGCAGCAGGTCTTGATCGTTCAGGTCAAGATATCACGGCATTTTTACAAGATGGCACCTATGCCGAAACTGTTTATACTTATCTAGATGCTGATGTCAGTGGGAAAGATTCTTCAGGTAACAAAATTGATGATATCGCAGAAGATTACGACTTTTTTCGTTATGGGGTAAAAGCAGATATCAATGAGACCTTTAGTATCGGTATCTTGTATGACGAGCCATTTGGCGCTGCAGCTGATTACACTGGTAAAAACGACTTTATAGATGCAAAAGGCGAAGGTACTAATGTAGAAGTACGTACTGAAAGTATCACAGGTATTCTTGGTGCAAAACTTGGCGAAAACAAAAATTTCCAAGTATATGGTGGTCCAGTAGCCCAACGTGTGCAAGCAAATGTGAAATTACGTGGTACGGCATATAGTATTGCTAATGGCTACACTACAAATATCAGCACTGACCAAGAATATGGTTGGATGGCAGGTGTGGCTTATAGCAAACCTGAAATTGCACTACAAGCCGCACTTACCTATCGTTCAGAAATTGAGCATGAGACAGAAGCTGCAGAAATTTATCCTTTCGCTCAAAGAGTGGGTCTGTCGCCAAGTAGAGTCGATACTATCGAGATTAATACGCCTAAATCAGTCAACTTTGATTTCCAGACAGGTATCAATCCTACTATGTTAGCGACGGCTAAAGTACGTTGGGTACCTTGGAGTGATTTTGCAATTACTCCATCGTTATATAATGAAACTAGTCAGAAGCTTGCAGGTCAGCCTGGCATTCCTGTTGAAGGCTTGGATTTAGTTAGTTATGATAAAGACCAATGGCAGGTTGAACTAGGCTTAGCCAAACGTTTAACACCCGCATTAGCAATGACGGGTACTGTCGGTTGGGATAGTGGTGCTGGTAATCCAGTTACTTCATTAGGTCCTATTGAAGGTTATTACAGCGCGGGTCTAGGTGCAAAATATAACTTCACTGAAAACTGGGCTATTTCTGCTGGTGGTAAGTATCTATGGTTCGGTGATGCTGAAGGTCAAATACCGAGCAAAACTGTAGTTAGTAACTTTGAAGACAATGATGGTTTTGCACTTGGTGTAAAACTGTCTTACCAAGCTAAGTAAAATTTTAACTAAGAATTTATGTCTTTAATCTAAATCAGATTATTTGAGTCAGAATAAAAACGATCCTCAGTGGGTCGTTTTTTTATGCTTTAAAATTAGTAAATACATCTGTCTGATATTCTTGATATATATCCTATGCTACAAGCAATTGTATTTATCTCTCTTAGGGTCTAATAAACTTTTATTTGTTAACTTTAAGCTTTAATAACTGAACTAAGGAGTCACTATCAAGAAATAAAGCGTTTTAAGTATTGTCTTAGTGTTAAAAAATCATTACTATTCATTTAGGACATCGTTTACATAAACTTATATTTCAAGTAACAATACTGAATATTGTTTATGCAAACGGTTAAACAACGAGGATGTTTGGAGATACCTAATGCGCGCAACTTTTCATTTAAAAACTCTTGCCGTAGCAATTGCTACTCTTTCTGTAGCTAGTATGACTAATGCTGCAGGTCTTGATCGCTCTGGTCAAGATATCACTGCATTCTTACAAGATGGCACTTATGCCGAAGCTGTCTATACTTACATCGATGCTGATGTTAGTGGTGTTGATAATAACGGTAATAAAACTGGTGATATCGCTGAATCTTATGACTTTTTCCGTTACGGGGTAAAAACAGATGTAAATGATAGATTCAGTGTTGGTGTTTTATACGATGAGCCTTTTGGCGCTGCTGCAAGATATACAGGTGATAATAACTTTACTGGTGTTGCAAACATTACTGGCGCTGGAGCTATCCAGAATGTGGCTACAACTGCTGCAGGGAAAACACAAGATAAAATTAATCAAATTAATACACAAATAGCAGGTATTGATGCAGCTTTGGCAAACCCAGATTTAACACCACAGCAACAACAAGTTCTAGGTCAAAACAAAGCTGTTTTAGGGCTAGCAAGTGGCGCTTTAGCAGGTGCGGTTACAGGTTTTGATTCATTAAATATTGCACCAACACTTGAAAATTACAATGCTCTAATTGAAAGTACTAAACAGAGCATTACTCGAACTGAAGCCACACTTAATTTGCTATCACCAGATTTGTCGCCCGAGACTAATCAACTTGCGCAAGCCTTGTTAGCTGCTAATAAAGCGGATCTAGCACAAAGTGAAGCTGCACGTGATGCAATAGAGGACTTATTAAGTATCGATGAAGCGACTAATGTAGAAGTGCGCTCAAATACTTTATCATTAATTGGCGGCGTGAAATTTGGTCCTGAAAATCAGTTTCAAGTTTATGGCGGACCGGTTGCTCAACGTTTACAAGCAGATGTAAAGTTAAGAGGTAATGCTTACAAAGGTGCCGCTGGCTATACTGCACATAGTGCGCCTAATCAGGATTATGGTTGGCTAGCAGGTGTATCTTACAGTAAGCCAGAAATTGCTTTAAAAGCAGCCTTGACATATCGTTCAGAAATTGATCACTCTATAGATATGTATGAAGATTTTCCAGCTCTTGCTATTCAAGGGCAGAGTCGTACCGGTGTAAGTAACTTCGAGGTAACTACACCCAAGTCAGTTAACTTCGATTTCCAAACTGGTGTAAACCCGACAACATTAGCTACGGCGAAAATACGCTGGGTACCATGGAGTGATTTCTCAATTAGCCCAACTAAGTATACTCAAGCTTCAAAACTACCGTTAGTTGACTATAGTGATGATCAGTGGCAAGTAGAGCTTGGGTTAGGTAAACGTATAGCTCCAAAGTTTGCGGTTTCAGGTTCCATAGGCTGGGATAGTGGTGCTGGTGATCCAACAACATCACTGGGTCCTATTGAAGGGTATTATAGTGTCGGTCTAGGTGCTAAATATGATGTGACTGAGAATTGGGCAGTATCAGCAGGTGGTAAATACCTATGGTTCGGTGATGCTGAAGGGGCGCTGCCAGATCGCAGTATTGTCTCTAATTTCGAAGACAATGACGGCTTTATCTTAGGCGCTAAGTTATCTTATCAAGCCAAATAAGAATTTATTGTAAATCATTAAATAATTTACAGAAAAGCGATCCAGTTGGGTCGCTTTTTTTATTGTCTCCAAAGAAACCTTTGAGGATGACAGCAACTCAAACCGCGAAACAGATGGCAGATTTCTTGGTCTAAATGCGTTTTATATTAAAGATGCAAAAGAATACTTTTATGGCGGTGTAGGCAATTATCGGAACGATGTTCCTAAATCGAATATCATTCGCTACGATCGTAATTCAGTAAATGTTGGTTGGGGACGAGAGTGGAAGCAAGGAATATCCACACTATCGTCTATAGGATACGCTATAAAAGATTATGATAAACCATCTGCTGATATTGCTGATTTTTATTATAAAGCGTATAGAGGTGATACTGGTAGGGGCTCTAACAGAAAAGAAAAAACCACCTCACTGGGTCTACAAGTGTGGAAACGCGATTTCACTGTGCTTGGCTTAACGCCAAGATTGGTATTTGATTACGATACCACTTCTAGTAACTTTGCCTATTATGACGACCGTGATGAAAAATCAGCGATAGTACTATTAACGAAAACCTTTTAGTTAAATTCGTTTAATTAAATACGTTTACTACGTATAAAACGCTCATAATAAAAAACCTCGCCAATTGAACTGACCCCCAAATGTTGGACGGTTTAGTTTATATCAAGGACTGAGTTCTGTACTTAACAGGACTCAGTCCTTTTAGTTTGAGTTGAATTCTTTCATGATTATAGTAGTGAATATACTCATGAA
>Ga0208670_100105_pt1 | contig 29496 bp, 24 predicted proteins | sample 24BtaG_FD_184098 | JGI IMG/M metagenome (GOLD analysis project Ga0208670, IMG submission 184098) | Marine viral communities from Cariaco Basin, Caribbean Sea - 24B_WHOI_OMZ_CsCl (SPAdes) (version 2) | ecosystem: Environmental > Aquatic > Marine > Oceanic | place: Caribbean Sea: Cariaco Basin...
TCGATACAGGGTTTACCAATCGGTGCATAGCCATGAGAACGAATGGTTTCAGCCTCAAAGCCGCTTTCATCCATATAGACAATGGGATAGCCTTGCTGCGTAAAGCGATCAAGCCTACTCTGGAATATCGCTCTTTTTATCGGACACGCTTTTGGATGTTCCAAGGTCTTTTTTTTGACTGATACCAAGACGCTTTAAAGCATTAAAGATGCCCGTTTTACTACAGTTCAAGCGACGAGCTCTTTCATAGTTATAATCATCTGGGTATCTTTTTACGTCTTCAATCAATGCGTCATCAGGTATTTTAGTCGGTGCTTTATTTCTGGTTGTTTTAGGCGCTAATTTCTTCTGCCAGCTGTGAATGGTGCTGGTGCTAAGTCCATAAAATAGCGCAGCTTCTCGTATGGTCATACCATCAGTGATGCTAGAAAGTACCTGTTTGCGATAGTCTATTGAATAAGTCATCGTTTATTTCATTAAATGCAATTGTTAATAGGGTTGTATCGGTTTTATTTGGATTAGACTATATTATTCTATTAAAACAATTGCGAGGTATGAATTTGAAAACTGAGTCATTGTTCCAATTCTCATCGTTAACCATTCTTTTATTATTGCTAGCATTTTATGGTGGCACGTATTTACTGTCTTTATTAATCAAAAAAGACAAGGAGACAACTTCAGGATTTATGGTCGCCGGTCACAGTGTAGGCTTCGGCATGGGCGCAGCCAGTATGACCGCCACATGGATTTGGGCGGCATCGTTTTATGCAGCCGCTACTTCCGGTTATAAATACGGCGTCTCAGGACCGATACATTACGGTTTTTGGGGTGCTTTGATGATTTTATTCATCTACCCTTTTGGTATGCGCTTTCGTGAACTTGCCCCAAATGGCCATACCTTAGGTGAACTCATCCACGCCCGCCACGGCTCATCAAGCCAATTAATTTTAGCCATATCCAATATTATGGGGAGCTTAATTAGCTTGATGGTCAACTTCACCGCTGCTGGTGCCTTGGTCTCCGTACTGTCACCATTATCGTTTCAGACGGGCGTCATCATCGCAGGCGTTGGGGTGCTAAGCTATACGTTAACCTCGGGATTCCGTGCCTCTGTCTTTACCGACTTTGCCCAACTGGTCGCCTTGATGGCCATTGGTGTCATCATTATCCCAGCGGTACTATTTTCCATGGGTGGTCCGTCGGTCATGGTCAGCGGACTGTCAAATTTAACCTTTGAGCAGCAAGATTTCTTTTCCTCTGAAGCGTTCTTTCAGCAAGGTGCGCCATATTTTGTCGCCGTATTGGCTTATGCCATCGGCAATCAAACCATTACCCAGCGCCTGTTTGCCATTGATAAGACCAAAATTAAGGCCACCTTTATCACTGCCACGGTCGGTTATGCTGGTATCGTCATTGGGCTTGGTATGATTGGACTCATGGCATTAACCATAGGTATCGAGCCACTTGATGGCAATATGAATAACTTAATTCCGCAGATGGTCAGTACTTATTTGCATCCGGTCTTTATCGCATTATTCTTTATTTTAGTGATAGGTTCGCTGTCCTCAACCGCTGACTCAGATTTATCAGCGTTATCAACGATTATGATGGCGGATGTCTATGGCAAAAACCTTGCCAAGGGGCGCGTTAAACCAAAAACCATGATGCTTGTCGGTCGCGGAACCATGATTGTCGCCACGGCAGCGGGATTGATTTTTGCCAGCTTTAAGCTTGATATTTTAGTAATGCTGGTCTTCGTTGGCGCGTTATGGGGTGCGATTGTTTTCCCAGTGATTGCCAGTGTGTTTTGGAATCGCGTCACCAATGTCGCCTTTACCTCAGCGGTCATCGTTGGGCTGTTATTGTTCTGCGTTGCGCGCTTTGAGCTGATACCGATTACCGGCTTCACCGCCTTATTCTTTGAGATATTGGCCAGTGTCGGTGCCGCAGTGGTTATTGGACTTATGGTCTTTGGCTTTCTAGGTCGTAAAATCGGCATGGTCGCTGCCGCTATCACGCTGGTGCTGATGTTAATCTTTGCCACTGGCTTCCTACGCCAGTACATGGTCTTACTCGCCTCACTGACCGCTTACGGCGCAAGTACCATCGTCTGTGTGATTATCAGCCTAATGGGTGACGAGCATTTTGACTTTGACCTCATTAAACAGCGGGTTGGCGACTATGATAAAAAGCCGCCAGTACAACCGCTAGCAAAATCTTAAATAAGATTAATATTATCAAGTGATGGTCGGTCATTAGCTGGCTAACCATTATTAGAAGTCATTATTAGAAGTCATTATTAGAAGCCAGCAAAGCAAAGTAAAAATCAACAGCAACAATTACTAAATATAAGGAGCTATCATGGACAACGTCTTTATCTATGGATTATATATCCTCATTTGGCCGGCGATTACGCTGGGTGTACTGATATTAATTTGTACCGCAACCTATCGTGATATCAAAAAAGCGCAATATAATAATAAAGATATCGTTTAGCACATGATATTAGACGATGTGTTTTACAAAGCCATCACTTAGCAAAGGCTTAGTGATGGCTTCATTTAGTCTAACAATACTTCGAATAAGCGTTAATTTATGGGAAATAACCACAACTGAGCAGATAAGTAGTATTTAATTAAAAAATGACTTGTAATTTAAATTATTTTTGCTAATATAGGCATCCTTGATTGGCTGGGTGGCAGAGTGGTCATGCAGCGGACTGCAACTCCGTTAACGCCGGTTCGATTCCGACCTCAGCCTCCAATTATTTAGGTTAAAAATATTATAAATGTTACGTTAATTTTAGCTTGCTTTATTAACATAAATGCTTATAATAGCGACCACTATCTAACAAGTAGAAAGCTTACTTTTAGGTAATACAAGTTTTGCCCGGGTGGTGAAATTGGTAGACACAAGGGATTTAAAATCCCTCGCTAGTAATAGCGTGCCGGTTCAAGTCCGGCTCCGGGTACCATTACATAGTCCTATACTATCTTATAGAACAGCTAAAGCCCCTGATATCAGGGGCTTTGTTGTATCTGACGTTCCATACTGTCCTATGAATCTATCCTAATCCATGCACTTTGAGTATACTGTCAAGTATACTGAGTTTTGAGTGTATTTATGGAGATATAGGGTATGGAAAGAAAAGCGATCAGTTCAGACCGAAGTATCAGCAGCCATAAGCCTGAAGATAAGAAGTACTTCGTTCCTGTCAAAAACCATCCTAAACTATTCTTAATGGTACGTCCTACTGAGACTAAGTCATGGATGTATCGATACTACCCGCCTTCAAATCCTAAGCAAAGTATTATTTCCATCGGTATATATCCAAGTATCTCGTATGCTCGTGCCTGTGAAGTTTGGCGTGAATATGAAGACCTACTAAGCAAAGGTATTGACCCAAAATTTCATCGTGAAGAAATAAAGAAAAGATTTATTAGTAAAACTAAAAACTCTTTTAATCACTTTGCTTGGGAGTACTTTGACAGTCTAGATAAGACTCAGAAGAGTAATACCCTCATTCGTAAGAAAGGTCGGTTAGAGCTAATATGCTCCTACATTGGCAATGAGCCAATCAGCGAGATTAGTTCTCCTAGAATGCTTGAGGTTTTTTTGGACATCCAAGCTAAGACTTTGAATAAAGATGGCAAGCCTACGGATAAGGCTGAACGCTGCGCTGGCATTGCCAGCGATGTATTTGTCTATGCTGGTGCTCGCGGGTTTTGTAGTAGTAATCCTGCGGCATTAATCAAAAGCCAATTGGCTAAATCGAGCTACGGTCATCGTCCTGCTATTACCAAGCCCAAAGAGCTTGCTAAGCTACTGCGGGATATTGAAACAATAGAAGGTGATCCAAACACCATTAATTCCCTTAGGCTATTAGCACTTCTCTTTGTTCGCAATGGTGACTTAAGACGTATGCGCTGGGCAGATCTAGACCTACAAGCTGGTAGATGGCAGTTAAAGCCTTTGAAGGGTCAAGGCAAGGTAAATATGGTCAAGGACATGGTGGTTCCCCTACCTCTTCAAGCTGTTAACATATTAGGTGAGCAGCATAAAATCAACGGTCATACTGAATACGTATTTTTTAGCCAAACGGCAAAAAAGCATCAGATCATATCTGACGCTACTGCTAATAAGCGTTTAAAGGATTTGGGCTATAAAGACATACATTGTGCTCATGGCTTTAGAGCGACAGCTAAGACCATACTGCAAGAGCAGCTCAAGTATCCACTTGTGCTTGTAGAGATGGCATTGGGCCATACGACTAAAGATCCTAATGGAGCCGCGTATGGTCGATTTGAGTATATTGATGATCGTGCGGAGATGATGCAGAAATGGGCTGACTATTTAGATGCTTTGCGTGAAGGTAGAGATACGGAAGAGTTTAGAGCGGATGGGCAAACAAAAACTGATCCTTCCGTTCAGCTTCAGGCATTGATTGATCAGCTAGGAGAGGATAAGGTGCTTGCAATGCTTAGTAGTAAAGTCTCAGACTAAGATTTGAAAACTTATTGAGCAATATACTATCTACTAAAAAGGCTAAATGACTGATTTAGACATATGGGTTAATTTAAAGAATGTTTCTGATAGTATCTATTACAATAATAATTGGGACTATCCTCTTATGTTAGACCAATCCTTTATGGAGTCTTAGCATTGAACCAATGATCAGTTTGGTAATGCTTTGCTCAACATTAATAAAATATCGTCTCAAACTGCCTCTTTTTTGTAGCCATTTGCGCCAGCTAGTGGACTATTTATAATGGTTTGGAGTTCATTAGGTAAAATGAAAAAAATTCTATTAGCTATGCTGTTTGCAACTGTTTCTAATGTGGGCCATGCTGAGTCAGAGCTAGATGATTTATTAAAATATGCTGGTATTGTCGACGCAGACTATGTTTATACAGATACTAAGTTAGCGGCGGAGTTTTTTCGCTTGTCAAACAACCAATATGCTCAATCCTTACCAGTAGATATAAATAGCTATATCCAAATTAAAAACGCTATGATGGCACCCTACTTTGGTATTTTTGAAGGCATTTATACAATACAATTTGATGCAACTAATAGAAGATCTGTTATACAAGAGTTATCCTCAATAGAAACACTTCAAAAAGCTTGTATTGATTACTACATACCTAACGACTTCATGTTAGCGAACAATTACACATTGGTTTATTCCTACTCTGATCAAGATTACCGACCGCTTGCTAAAGTTACCATGAACATAGACAGCTGCTATGAAGCATTAAACCAATAATTTAATAAAGAATAATCAAAAACTCATTCAAGGAAATACCCTGACATGGCTGCAAACAATACCACCCCTATCAGTCAATCTGAGATTAACAAAGCCGTTTGGGATGCCTGCGATACCTTTCGTGGTGTGATCAGTGCCGATACCTATAAAGACTTTATATTAACCATGCTGTTTTTGAAGTATTTGTCTGATATGTATAGAGATGAGTACAACACGCTCATGGCAGAATATGGCGATGCGGACTTGGTCAAAGAGCTGATGTCGAACCAGCGTTTTGTGTTACCTGATGACGCAAGCTTTTGGGATTTGTACGAGCTGCGTCATCAGCCCGGCAACGGTCAGCGTATCGATGAAGCGCTGCATGCGATTGAAGAAGCCAATGGCAATAAGCTAAAAAACGTCTTCCAAGATATTAGCTTCAATACCGATCGTCTGGGTAATGAGAAGAAGAAAAACGAGCTACTGCGTCATTTGCTCGAAGACTTTGGCAAAGAGGTGATGAACCTCAGCCCCTCTCGTGTGGGTAGCTTGGATGTGATTGGTAATGCCTATGAGTTTTTAATTAAGCACTTTGCGGCTGACGCTGGCGCCAGTGCTGGCGAGTTCTATACGCCGCCTGAGGTATCTACTCTATTAGCAACTATATTAGAGCCTGTAGAGGGTGATGCTATCTGCGATCCAGCATGTGGTTCTGGCTCGCTGCTGATTAAGTGTGGCGCTATGGCGCGTAAAAACTCTGGCAGCAGAAACTATGAGCTGTTTGGGCAAGAAGCGATTGGCTCGACATGGGCATTGGCAAAGATGAATATGTTTCTCCATGGGGAAGACAACCACCGTATCGAATGGGGCGACACCCTGCGCCATCCGTTGTTGCTCGATGACAAAGGCAATCTATTACGCTTTGATGTGGTCACTGCTAACCCGCCCTTCTCGCTTAGTAAGTGGGGTCATGAGGATGCAAGCGATGATCCACACGGTCGCTATCATCGCGGTGTACCGCCTAAGACCAAAGGCGACTATGCGTTTATCACTCATATGATTGAGACGCTAAAAAACGACACAGGTCGTATGGGTGTGGTGGTGCCGCATGGTGTGTTGTTCCGTGGCTCAAGTGAGGGCAAAATCCGTCAGCAGTTGATTGAGGAAAACCTACTCGATACGGTGATTGGCTTACCGGAAAAGCTGTTCTTTGGTACGGGGATTCCTGCGGCGATATTGGTGTTTAAAAAGAATAAATCAGACGATACGGTACTGTTTATCGATGCCAGTCGTGAGTTTGAATCGGGCTCGAACCAAAACAAGCTGACTGATAAGAATTTAGCAAAAATCATTGAGACCTATAGCAACCGCGAGTTTGTCGATAAATATGCCTATGTTGCTAGCCTTGATGAGATTAAAGAGAACGACTTTAATTTAAACATACCTCGTTATGTCGATACCTTTGAGCCAGAGGCAGAGATTGATCTTGTGGCGGTACGTGAGGAGCGTTTGGCATTGAAATCAGAGCTTGCCAGTTTAGAGTCTGAGATGGATGGTTATCTTAAGGAGCTTGGTTATGCCTTATAGTCTTCTTGAAGCGAAACCTATTGAAGAGTTATGTAAGGTTGTTGATTGTGAACATAAGACCGCACCATATGTGGAAGAGTCAGAATATCTTGTTGTTAGAACAAGTAATGTCCGTAATGGTCAACTCGTTATGGACGATATTAAATATACTACCCTTGAAGGCTATAAAGAATGGACATCAAGAGCTGTTCCTGAATATGGAGACGTTCTATTTACTCGTGAAGCCCCAGCCGGTGAAAGTTGCCTAGTACCTAAAGATAAAAAAGTATGTATGGGTCAAAGAATGGTTATGCTTAGACCCATACCGTCTAAAGTTAACCCTGTTTTTCTTTCTATGATTTTAAATACTGGAAGGACGAAAAATGATATCTACCGCTTATCTATAGGCTCAACTGTATCAAGAATTAACATAGCTGATATAAAGAAACTCAAAGTTGCATCACCACCTCTCCCAGAACAACAAAAAATTGCCAAAATCTTAACCACTTGGGATAAGGCGATTGATACCACTGAGCGTTTGATTGATAACAGCAAACAGCAGAAAAAGGCGTTGATGCAACAGTTGCTGACTGGTAAAAAGCGTTTGCTTGATGATAAGGGTCAGCGGTTTGATAAAAAATGGGAAAGAATAGAATTAGGAAAATTATTAGATTATAAACAGCCAACACCTTATTTGGTTAAGTCTACCGATTATTCAGATGAATACCCTACGCCAGTATTAACGGCGGGTAAAACCTTTATCCTTGGGTATACAGATGAAGAGTTTGGAATATTTAGCGAAGATCTTCCAACAATTATATTCGACGACTTTACTACTGCTAGTAAGTTTGTAGACTTTCCCTTTAAAGCAAAGTCTAGTGCAATGAAAATGTTAGTAGCAAAAGATGGCGTTTCGATAAAGTATATATTCGAGGTTATGCAGGCACTAAGCTATGCTATTGGTGGTCATCAGCGACACTGGATTTCGATATTCGCTAATATTGTAATTGGACTTCCATGTCGTGAAGAGCAGCAAAAAATTACCGCAGTTTCAAATAATGCCGATAAAGAAATAGAGTTACTTGAGCAGCAATTGGCAGATTTGCAGCAAGAGAAAAAGGCGTTGATGCAGCAGCTTTTGACCGGTAAGAAGCGGGTGGTGGTCTAATATAAACAAAGGTTTGCTTATTTCATTAATATAGATAATACTTTATGGAAAGTTTTTTTGATCAAAAGGATTTAGCTATGAGCGATAGAGTAACTAGCACGATCAAAGTCATCAATAAAGATGAATCTTGGGGCTATATTAGAAAGATAGATGAAAACCATGCTAGAGACTATGCTTTATATCCGAGTAGCTTAAGTAAGTCTAGTAACTTGGTTTATGAAGAACTAGATGAAGACACACCAGTATCGTTTAAACTTCAAGAAACAAATGGGTTTTTTAAAGCTTATGATGTAATAGTAATAAATGATGAAACTCAATCAAATACAATCACACAGACAGTTGAGCAGCCTATATCCTCGCAAAGTTTTACTGCTTCTCTAGACTCTCCTACTTCAACCTCAAAAAATATCAATAGTTCTTTGACTGATTATTTAACTGGGAAAATAAGTATAGATGATAGTGATTTAGTTATTGGTGTTGTAAGTGCCGTTGGTACTGACTCAAGCCTTGTTACTGAACCATTAGTCCATCGACTTTTAAAATTTGGTTATACGGCAGAAAAGATTAAGCTTTCTTCATTAATTAATTTAGAAAACCACATAGATTTTGAAAATGAAGAAGAGCGTATCAATAGCTATATCAAAGCAGGTGATGAGCTAAGAAAGAACAGTAATAATGCAATTTTAGCTGCTGGTGCAGTAACTCTGATAGAGAAAGCGCGTGACAAAAATAAGAAGATGGCCTTTATTATAGATTCATTAAAACATCCTGAAGAAGTAGAGTTTCTACGCAAAGTTTATAGTGATGGTTTTTATCTTTTAGGTATCTATGCTGATGAAGAACGAAGACTTGAGTACCTCAAAGATAGGAGAGGTTGTGTCGTAGAAGGTAGTGCTCAACGCCTGATTGACATAGATGAAAGCGAAGGATTTAGACATGGTCAAAGAACTCGCGACACCTATCATTTATCAGATTTTTATGTTTATTTGGGTAGTAATCAAGATCTAATTAATAATACGTTACAACGTTTTCTAGACCTTATTTTCTCAAGTCCCTACTTAACGCCAACCTTTGATGAATACGCCATGTTTATGGCCTTTAATAGTTCTGTAAGGTCAGGCGACTTATCTCGTCAAGTTGGTGCGGTCGTAGCGAAAAACAAACAGATTATAGCGACTGGTGCTAACGATGTACCAAAAGCTGGTGGTGGACTTTATTGGTCAGAAATAGTTTCTAAAACTGGTAAAGTGGATGATGCGCCTGAAGGAAAGGATTATACTCGCGGGATTGACTCGAATAAAAAAACACAGTTAGATATGGTTCAAGATATAATCAACAAAATTGAAGTTAAATTTGAACAGCTTCAATCAATTAATGACTATGAAAAAGAATTAAAAAAGATCCTTATAGAAAGTACGATAGGTGACTTAACAGAGTTTGGTAGAGTGGTTCATGCAGAAATGGAAGCAATTTTATCTTGTAGTAGAGAAGGTATCTCCACTAAAAGTGCTAGTCTATACTGTACGACTTTCCCCTGTCACAACTGTGCCAAGCATATTATAGCCAGTGGCGTTGAGCGCGTTGTTTATGTTGAACCTTACCCTAAAAGTAAGGCTCTTGAATTTTACAATGATTCAATTACTCTTAAATCAATAGATAATGAGCACGATTATAACAAAGTTAACTTCGAGCCTTTTATTGGGGTTGGTCCTAGACGTTTCTTAGATCTATTTTCAATGAGCCTTGGGGTAGGAGATAAACTAAAAAGAAAAGATCGTGAAACTGGAAAAACTCTCGACTGGAGTCATGAAAAATCAAGTATCAGAACACCTTTAGTAGATGGGTCATACGACAAACTTGAACAAGCAGCTATAGATATTTGGAATAACCGCAGCCACACAAACTAAAAAATTCTATACACCTATACCACTGTTGAAAGATTTTCGCAGTTATGAATCAAATGGTTACTTTTAATTGAATAGTTTTGATTTACGAGTTTTTTAGGGACTTACAATAATAGGTTCTGCTACTTGTTCTTTGTTTAACGTAACCGTCACGCTTAGTGCCTTTGGGTAACGCGCAACCTTGGCGGTTTTTCTTTGTTTAGGGATAGTGTCAAATGATTAAAGTTGAGCTTCCAACGTCAGTGCTAGACTGCTTAAAAAATGAGATGCAGATTGAAATGAAGCATTTTTACAGTGCATATGACAACTTTGAGGATAGATTCAAAGTTAAAGCAAATAATATGATGTTAGAAATGTTTAATTATGCCCACTCATCGGATGAATTCAATTGCAAGTATCATGATTACTTAGAAGGTAGTCTAGATCAGATTCAGTTTATACAATCAATGTCAGAATGTTTTGAAGCCTTAAGTAAGTATAGTGATAAAGAGTTGATAATAGAGCTGTTTTGTCACGGTAGTCGTGGTGGTGGAGATTGGTTTCCAATAGTTGTAATTACAGATCCTATTGATGATTATAGCCATTATCCATCACAACTAACTTTATATCGAGGTTGTGATATTGAAGAGTTCCACACCAATAGGTATTGGCAATCTTGGACAACCGAACTAGATACAGCAAAGTGTTTTGCATTTACGCATTTCCATAATCTGAATTTAAATAATAGAGTCATCGTTAAAGCACAAGTCAAAAGTAATGACATAGTTTTGATGAGGACTGGGGAAAATGAAGTTGCTTTGAAGCTTGGTTTTGTACCTATATCTCATGAGATAGTTATGAACTACGATGATTTCGAAAAGAGCAAATCAATATGACCAATCCCAGCATTAACTTCAAAGAAGAATTTAGCGCCAAAATTCCTGCTCTTACCCTACTAATGAATTTAGGCTATCGCTACCTATCTCCTGAAGAGTGCTTGAAGCTGCGTAGTCCTAAAGGCTCAAGAGTACAAGCATACTCAGCAACCAATAGTAGCAACCAAGTCATGCTATTGCCTGTATTACGTGAGTACTTGACCCGTCAAACCTTCCCCTTTGAAGGTCAGCAGCACCACCTGTCGGATAGCGCCATCGATAAAATCATTAGCGAGCTGAACCCTGCGATGAATCTAGGGTTAACCCGTGCTAACGAGACGCTGTATGACGCCCTACTCTATGGCGTCAACGTCACTGAATTTATCGATGGTAAAAAAGCCTCGCCGACTATTCAGCTTATTGACTGGCAGAATATTGGAAACAATGCCTATCACGTGACCGAAGAGATGGTCGTGCAAAACGCTGATGCGACGGGTAATGTCATACCCGACATCGTCTGCTTTGTGAATGGGTTACCACTGGTGGTCATAGAAGCTAAACGCCCCGACTCAAACAATCCGCATCAATCGACTAATGCGCAAGCCATCTCGCAGCACATCCGCAATCAAGGTCAAAAGTACATTCCACATCTGTTTGCTTACAGTCAGCTATTGCTAGCGGTCAATGGTCATGAAGGCTTATACGGTACTTGTGGCACCCCTGAAAAGTTTTGGTCGAAGTGGATTGAAGAAGAAATCAGCGAGCCTGAGTTTTATCAATTAAAAAATCAGCGCTTAGATGACGCTCAAATCGATCATCTATTCAGTAATCGTAGCGCTTATGATAAGCGTGAATATCAGTCGCTGCTTGATGCTGGGGAGTTAGCCGTGACCGATCAAGACAGGCTGATTATCAGCTTACTGCGCCCAGATCGACTGCTGGACATGACTCGATACTACACGCTGTTTGATAGTAAAGCAGGTAAAATCGTCGCGCGTTATCAGCAGGTTTTTGGTATTAAAGCCCTAGTTAAGCGCATTAGTAATTTTGACGAGCAAGGAAGCCGTGAGGGTGGCGTAATTTGGCATACCACAGGTAGTGGCAAATCGTACACCATGGTGTTCTTGTCCAAGGCACTTATTTGGCTTGAGGAGTTGGCTAAATGCCGTGTGTTTGTGGTCACTGACCGGGTGGATTTAGAGAACCAAATCGCGCGTACCTTTATATCAGCAGGTGCCCTAAGCGATATAGATCGTCGCCTAGCCAAAGCGCTATCAGGACGAGACTTAGCGAAAAAGATTGGCAAGACCAACGAGCGTATTATATTTTCTATCATTAATAAATTTGGAGCGGCTGCGCAATACGATGACTTTTATAACCCCAGCGAAAACATCATCGTCTTAGTCGATGAGGGGCATCGTAGCCAAAACGGTGAAAACAACATCCTTATGCAGCAAGCACTGCCGAATGCGGCTTTTATCGCTTTCACTGGTACACCACTATTAAAAGATGATAAGACCGAAAACAAATTTGGTACCATCATTCACTCCTACACCATGCAGCAAGCCGTAGCCGATAAAACCGTCACGCCCCTACTCTACGAAGAACGCATCCCTGAGCTCAATACCAATGATGTCGCTATCGATAAATGGTTTGACCGCATTACCCAAAAGCTGACGAGTGATCAAAAAGCGGATCTCAAACGTAAGTTTTCCAAAAAAGGACAGGTATATCAAGTTGAAGGCCGCATTGAACTGATCGCTCATGATATCTCCGATCATTTTCAAAACTTCAAACAACAAGGCCTAAAAGGTCAGCTGGCTTGTGATTCTAAAGTGTCTGCCATTCGCTATAAGCAAGCCTTAGATACCATTGGTAAGGTCAGCTCAGTAGTGGCTATGTCACCGCCTGATACTCGTGAAGGACATGAAGTCGTCGATGCCGAGAGTAAAGACATCGTACAAAACTGGTGGCAGGATAACGTCGCTCCCAAATACGGTATGGACGATACCCAATATACTAAGGACATTATCGATGCCTTTAGTCAAGACGATGGCCCCGACATTATGATCGTGGTGGATAAGCTGTTGACGGGCTTTGATGAACCCAAAAACACCGTTCTGTATATCGACAAGCCTTTAAAGAGTCATAACCTGATTCAAGCCATTGCTCGCGTTAACCGTTTGCATAGCAAAAAGCAGTTTGGTTACTTGATTGATTATCGAGGTATCTTAAAAGAGCTAGATATCACTATTGAAAAATACCAAGATCTTGCTGAGCGCACCCAAGGTGGCTTTGACATTGAAGACTTGGCTGGTATGTACCATGCCATGGACTCTGAGTACAAAAAACTGCCGATGCTGCATAAAAAGGTTTGGGGCATTTTCTCTGATGTCGCAAACAAGCAACATGGTCCATCACTTCGCCAATCTCTATCACCTAAAATAGAAGAAAGAGAGGGTGTATTCATCGATACGCGCCTGAAAAAGCGTGATGACTTTTATGCCGCTTTAACCGAGTTTGCTAACGTCATGAAAGTAGCACTACAGTCTGCTTCATACTTTGAAGACAGCTTCTTTGACAGTAAGCGAGATCGTTATAAAAAGGACTTAAAAGCCTTCGTTGAGCTACGTAAACAAGTACGCGAAGATGCCAATGAAACCATCAACTTTGATGAGTTTGAAGACGACATTCGTACCCTACTCAACAAACATATCGCAGGCATAGAAGTCAGAGAGCCTAAAGGTGCTTACCTAGTCGGTAATATGGGCAAAGACACTAAGCCTGAAGCGCTGAGCGATGATGAAGCACGTAACCAAACCGATAAGATCACCAGCCGTGTCACTAAAATGATTGAGCAGGATTTGGCTGATGATCCTTATGCGCAAGAGCATTTCTCCAAGCTTCTCAAAAAAGCCATTGAAGATGCTAAGGCCATGTTCGATGCACCAGTCAAGCAATACATGATGTTTGCTGACTTTGAACAAGACGTCAAAGCTCGCAAAGTGCCTGATATTCCTAATGAGTTTATCGATGAGTCAGGCAAACATAACAAGCATGCACAAGCCTACTTTGGGTTATTCAAACACTTATTTGCTGCAAGCTTCCTAGCAGAAAACGACTTAGACAATGAATCACTGGTTAGCTGTGCCTATGATATCGATGAAGTCGTTAATAAAGCGGTGGCTGAGAACTCACTGAATCCGTCACAAATGGAAAAAGACATTAGAGTTGGATTGCTAAAGCTATTGTTCAAGGCCATCGGTACCGATAATGCTAAAAAGCTGTCTGATAAAGTAATAGACATCACTCGCCATGGCATCTCTAGAGGCAACTAATCATGGCAAGTCGCTTAGAGCACACTACAGCAAACAATGACAAGAAGCCCACCAAAGCTAACGGTCTACTACACCATTTGTACTATGGACAGGACAAAATCAGTTATGAGGTGATACGTAAGGACAAAGCTCGTAAGCTACGTATTAAGGTGCACCCTGATCAGCGGGTGGTGGTCAGCGTACCGATGCAAGTGACAGATGAGTTCATACATAATTCAGTGAAAAAACGTGCTCGCTGGATATGGCAGCACGTGCAAGACTTTGCCAAGCAAAAAAGTGACGTGTTACCTAGACGCTATGTCAGTGGCGAAACCCAGTTCTATTTGGGTCGCAGATACGTACTCAAAGTGATTGTCGACCCTGAGCAAGTCGCTGGTGTTAAGCTCATTCGTGGCAAGCTCACAGTTACCTCAACTCATGATGACAGTAATGCCAGTGACGGCAGCGATCGAGCCACTAAAGTTAAGTCACTATTAGATGGTTGGTATCAGGCCAAGGCTAAAACGATATTCGCAGAGCGCCTTGCTGCCGTATTGCCTCAAGCTAATTGGGTTAATAACTCCCCTACCTTCAAGATACTATCGATGAAAAAACAATGGGGCAGCTGCTCCACTCAAGGTAACTTAGTCCTCAATCCGCATTTGGTTAAAGCCCCCAAAGAATGTATCGACTACGTGATCTTGCATGAGCTGTGTCATATTGCTGAATACAATCACAGTGACCGATTCTGGCGACTGCTCACTAAGATCATGCCTCATTGGAGAGAAGTCAAGACACAGCTCGATAGCATGGCTGAGCTTTATTTGAATGAATAGTAGCTCTAAAAATATCTATCGTTAATTATTAGAACTTTCTCAATAATTAACATTGATGGTGACAGTGTCGGAGTAGTTATCTGGTTTGAAGTCAGCACTAGGAACCGTCACATATACTGTCTGTGGTTGAGGTGCGCCGTTGCCTATACCAGCTACTCCATTTCCCACGGCATTAGAAGTAGCTGTGTTACCCCATATCGTGCCACCAATACCAGCACTAGAGCGCAATTGGTACGGCACCTTATCTGTATTGCCAGTAGTAAGCCCGCTCATAACACCTGCCCCCCCCATGTTGCCGTTAGAAGGAGCTAAACCAATGTTATAGCGCGCGCCTGTTGTACAGTTAACATTGATACTATTATTGCCTGAGATATTTGTCTCATGCGCTGAGCGGCTACCTAAGTTAACATTCGAGGAGGTAGCCGTGACTTCACAACTGGGAACGACAGTCGCTTGAATCTGAAAAGGGAATCGTCCGTTTCCTTGCCCACCTGCTGAGCAATCAGATGAGGTTGAAAAGACGCGATCCTGAACCGTTATTGCAGTATGGTTGCCATTTCCAAAATTATTGGTATATACTCCTGGTATGGCAAGCTCATTGCCGCTATTTGGGATCAAAGAGATATTAATAGGAACGCTGCCTAAGAAAGATTCTCCTGGTTGTAGAGAGCGTGCCCCTGAATTGTATTCCGAACCAGCACCGCTACTGCGCGTGCCCCAAAGAGCACCTCCTGGCAGTGTCATAGTAAATGCTAAGTCGTTAGGGCCTGATGCAGTCTTTAAATAACGCGGATAGAGACTACCACTATTATATTCGCCACCATCGACCGCAAGGCAGACAGACACATACCTTCGATCACCACCTGTATTTCTGCAGTTGTATTCTAAGGTAGCAGTAATGCTTTCGCTGTTCACGTTGGAAGGGGTTAAAGCATTGCTAATAATCACATTACCGCTATTCAAGTTTGCTGTACAAGTAGCAGCTGCCTGCGCGTTACCTGCGCATAACCACAACGTTGGCAATATCAAAAACGGGCTGTAACGCCATTGAAAGATATTTATTTTCATTATTGTACCTTCTGACAGATGAATGGCCCTATTAGTGGAATACCGTCGCCTTTCTTTTGATAATCAAAACTGACGTTGCAAACATCACCAGATGGGGTAATCACCTCTAATATATTATGCTCATCAAGTGTATCTAAATATACTTCGCCGTCAAAACCGACGATAGCTGACGGTATATCCTTCTTACTAGTTAAGCGTACTTGACTACCTAACGGTATAAACTCATTATTGCTATCTTTTAAAATAACAGAGGCAGAGCGCGCTTGCGTAATGCCAAATGCCACCAAAGTACCAGCGCGGTCAGTCGGTGTAGCTTGAAGCGCTACTCTGTCTATACGCATGTCAGCCGGCAAATCCATAGGATCGATACCTATCTTATTATCTTGATAAGCGTTGAGCGGCGATATCAATAATAGACCACGACTATTAGTGGTACCAATAACATTATTTTGTAATAGTACTGGCACATCGGCGACACCATCAGTGGATACCACGGCAAAGCCATCGTTGATTTGGCGCGCGGCAAATAAGCCCCCGCCCATCATCACTAGCGAGCCTGTGCCACTGGCAAAGGTAGAGTGATTACCATCATAGCTACTGACGCCCGCTTGTACTTGACCGTAACGCCCGAGATAATTGAGTTCTGCTAATCCGCCACTGTTATTATTACTATCTATGCTGTTATCAATACTGTGCCTAGCCTGCGCGCGCCATCCTAGTCCACCTGCACTCGGAGCTGATTTTGATACATCAACCACGTAATCATTGCGATCGTCAGTATGCTGGAGACTGCTATTGAGCGAAATATTACGATCTAGCGAGAATGAGGCGCCAATTGTGGCACTGTTATAAGCAGAATTATTGAGGTCGTGGTTGTAGTTGGCGCTTAGGCTGAGACGTCGACCAAAAGATTTGCTCCAATAGGCGCTGGCAAATTGCGCGGTATCTTCCTCCGCATAATCTACCTCGTTATAGCTTACTCCAAAATTACCTAGAGACTGAGTGCTATAACCTGTTGAAAACTGATTGCTCTGACGTATGGGCGTTGAACCATATTGGGTGGCGACATCACGATAATTGCCGCTGGTACCTAGGGTGTTAATACCAATATTAAAGCGATTATTATTCCATAAATAGCTACCACTATACTGTGTGCCGCTTTCTCCTTGGCTCTCACTGCCTGCCAATGAAGCAAATAAGACACCGCCGAGACCTCCTAATACCCAAGTACCGCCAATCCCTGCATTAGCGAGATCTTTGGTTGCTTCGCCATGGGTCTCAGCGGTGAAACGGTTATTTACCCCATAACGCCAAGTGCCACTGACAGCGATATCGCTGCCGTAATCGAAGGATTTGATGCCATAGTTTTCACGTACAGCGCCAAGCTCTGCCGACCAATCGGAAAGTCCTGGTCGCAGCAATCGATGAGTATCATAAAGTGAGAAGTTAACCGTAGAGCTTTGTCCTAACGCATCGGTCAATACCAGCTGAGCGTTACCTGCACCGCTGATACTGGGAGCAGTATCGAGCTCAAACGGGCCAGCCGGTACATCGCCGCTATATTGTTTAAGACCATTCACATACAGTTCTACTGCTGAAGGTAAGGTAGCAGAACCAAAGAATACAGGCAGTGGGATAGTCGTCATATAAGGTTGCAAGTCAAAATTGCTACCAATCTGTAGACCACCCAAACGCGTAGAGCGCGTCCATGACAGCGCGCCCGTGAGAATATCACCTGCACGTACGGTTATGAGTTTGTCTGGAAAGGACTGGCTCCAACTGGTATCTAAACGCACAGTACGACTGTCCCAATCACGGTTATTATCATTGTTATCAGCACTGTTATTAGAAAATTGATTGCCTGTGGTTAATGCAGTTGAGCTTAAAACACCATTAGCATTAAAGGCGCGCACTTCGGTAAAGGCGCTTAGATTGGTTGAGTTATTCTCTGACTGTGAGCCATAAAGGTTGTAATTTAACAATACCCCAGGTGAAGAGCTGGCTTGAGTGCGACGGATATCACGGTTATTTAATACGGTAGTATTCAGATTGAGCATGCTCAGTGGAGCAATAAGACTAACCGTTTGCAGGCGTGCGTTATAGTCAACCTTGACATTGGCTAAGCTGTTTAGAGGTACGGGATCAGTAATCCCAGCTGGCAAGATAAAGCCGAGCTGCTGCAGTACGCCTATACTCGCCCAAAGTTGGTCTTCACGATAGTCAAAGTGCGCCAAGCCTGCGCTAGCGCCATTGAGTGTGACATCCAAATATAAGTCAAGACCACGAGCACTAGCCGTGTCGTCATTTAAGTCGAGTTGGGCAAGTCTGGCATCAGTAATATTGACATGGGTAGATGTAGCAGGAGGAGCGTCATTTAGTGCGGCGGCATGACTGACAGAGATTACTACACTCTGCATTAAAAGTACTTTAGCGAGTGGTACCGTCCAATGTGATGTTTTGTGTAGTCTGAGTTCCATTAATCATTACCTTGAATTTACCGCTTGTCATCAGTGCGGAGGGCGGTATTTTCAGCGTCCAATTCATGGTGGCGCCTGGCAAAACATACCCTAGCAAACCCTGATGTATATTAATATTATTACCAGCAGTATCTATAACGCCCAGATCAGCCAATTGGGCATGACCATTTCCGCTATTGCTGACGCGTAAATTCATCTGCTTGCCATTTTTTTGCAAGCTATCTGGTTGTAAACTATAGCTCCATTGCAACTTCGGATTAGTTTCAGTAATCCCAACCGGATTTACAAACACGGGCAGCGAGTAGCTCAGCGCAAATTGTAGGCCACTTTTTTGTTCGGCAGATTTAATAGGCAGTTCATCAATCGATAGTCGATAGCTGCTTTCCACAGCTCCGACGCCGCTTGGCGGAGCGGATGCGCGGATAATCCGGATAAGCTGTTTTTCACCCGGCTGCAGTTCAATCATTGGCGGACTGGCCAATAATCCTCGTGATGTGGTGAGCTGATCACCCTTTTCGTCCTGAGACCATTGGTACACACGCACTTGCGCATGTACCGCGTTGTCACCAGTATTACTCAGCGTCAGTCCACTAGCATTTTGTTTGGCTTGTAAGCTGAGGGAAATGGGAGAGACCTGCAGGCCGCTCGCCATCGCGCTACTACTAGCCAGTAGTAAGCCAGAGATAACAGCAGATGTTGCGACATGACGTAAGCAGAGGTTTAACATAATGGTTAGTAGGTTACCGAAACATTTACTGTATCTGAATAATTGCCAGGAGTAACATCAGCGGTATCAATCACTGTTGCATACACGGTAGTTGTAATGTCGGTAGCATATTTAGTTGCAGCAGCAGTAGACACTGAGTTTGTAGCACCATTACCCCAAGCATTACCAGTCTTTGAAACAGATGTTAACTTATATTCAACTTCTTCAGCGTTGCTTAATCCGCCTAACATTTTGCCAGTACCATCCACACTATTGGTCGATTTAGGGGTAAGGGCGATTTTAGCAACAGTACCTTTGGAACAGTTTAAAACGATATTCGTGCTTCCAGTAACTGTATCAGTTGCTTTACCAGCATCGACGTCGCCAAGATCAATATCGTTAATACTATTTGTCTTTACAGTACAAATTGAATTAACTTTGAGTTTAACGTCAAATTTAGACTTAGCAGGATTGTCTGCAGCAGTAGCAGAAATAGCAGTCAAAGAGCCAACAGCAAGTAGGGCGGCTGTCATTAAAGATTTGTTAAATTGCATGGCAAAACTCCAGTTATTTTGAATCTATTTACGTTTCAATAAAAGAAATAGTATGAGCATATTCTAATATTGCGTATTATTACGTAAACACTACACTTAAGCAATCATATTCCGATGAACAGCATTCTATACAGATGAACGGTAAATTTTTTAACCTGATTTTTAAAAGCTTAAAAAATACTAAAAAAATAAACCGCCCCAATCGTAGAGTTAAAGCGGTTTCATGAGCTTAAGCTGAACGCTCATCTATCTTACTATTAATCCATTCTGCAATCTCGCTTGCTACCCATACTACCCTTACCTGTGTCAGTTGAACCTTCTTAGGAAACGTTGGGTCGTAACGATCAGACTTTTCGTTGACCATCTCGTAAATTGTAGAACGACTAAGACCGGTATAGTGACCAACATCTTTGATACTCAGTAGTTGCGGTATATGATTACATTGCTCGACTACTGGTTGTGTTGCATTCAAGCTTTCCATGATTTGCTCCTTATAAGTGAATGAGAGCATCTCCTCTCATATACTTACCGAGTCCTATAATTTTTTACTGCATCCCATGCAGTCCGATCGTTAACATTGGTTTAGGCAATAAAAAAAGAAGCTGTATGAAACAGCTCCCTTTTATGCCGTGTGCGTGTGTTAGATTTACTAGCTCACTGCTGTCACGCTTTGCCGTAATCCCTGCTCAATACTGGTTACGTTATGATCGGCTAAACCATGGTTCAAGTGCCCATGCTCATCTTGATGTTGACCAGAATCGCCTGTCTCGACTGGATAGAACTCTTGCACCACTGCCAACGCCTCATCATTATCACTCTCAAAGCATGAGTTCACATAACCAAGCTTTGCCGCTGCCTCTAATGCTGCTTGATCAAAGCCATGTTCACTAAGCTCAAGATCAATTGACTGTGCATTAGACACCGCATCTTTAAGTGTCACCCCATCACGCAAAGTTAAATCCACAAAGTAAATCGGCGTACGATAGCTTTGCGTTGTGCTTTTACCTCTTAGGGTTAATTGTAGTGGTAAACACGACAGCTTATTGCCGGATACTGCAGCAAAGTAGCTTAAGCGTGCCGAAAGCGTCCTAATGCTATTAAAGCCCGTCGTGCGAAAGATAAACGTACCCAGCTCATCGTCTTCAGACAGATTGACGTACAGACGACCATAAGGTTTACAAGCACCGCCTTGCGCCAGTGGGCAACGATCGGGTGATGGGCATGGCAGTGTTTCTATGCCTTTGCTTGTGCGGCGCTGACATTGCTCACCATCACCCACGCATAGTGGGCGTCCAGTTTGCCTATCGAACAGCGTGTATTCAGCACGTAGATTTAGCGTCGGATCATTAAACAGCATACGAACCGGTATTTGCCGAAGCTTACCGTCACTCTTTGCACGTAGCTTTTCATCAAGTGGATGGTTGATCCAGCCCTCCTTATTCTGTATTTGACTGGTAATGGTGAACTGATCGTCTTTGGCAGGGAGACGTTTGCCATCTTTGACAATGACACGTCCAATGCTGATACGACCAAGTACAGGCGGGGTTATGGTTAGACCTTTAATCATGGTGATATTCCTTGTGTGTTTTGTTTAGCCATAAAAAAACCCACCTATGATAGGTGGGCGGTTATGCGCTAGATCTGGTTTGTTGGTTTGTTGAGAATAGATAGCGGCTTAATCGTTTAAGACAACAAAGCGTCTACTGCCTTGACGGGGTTTACTGAATTTAGCTAACAGTTCAGGATGGGCTTTAATGACAGCCTTACTATCAAGACCGACACTGTCTTTCGAGCGCTTCCACGAAATAGCCCCTTTTTCAAACACTGCCACCTCATTATCTTGAATTAAGCTTTGCAGCTGATGCTTCACCTGATCATGGCGCTGCTCTAGCTCTTGCATATAGTCACGGTAGCTCAGTAATTGCTCAAATAACTTATTGGCACCATCGTCATCTCGCAGATCAAGCTTGCTTGAAGGCTTAGCGGTTGGATAAAGCTGCTTTAATGCTCGAGCTGCGGATTCACTATGATCAGGCGTTGGTGGGGTGTCGGTCTGCACGTATTGCCAGAACAGACGCTCATGCTCCATGATAGATTCAATCAAGCGTTCATCACGCTCAACCTTGTATATCTTAGCCTCATGACCACAAAGCAGCACGCAGATGTGCGCCGCAGTTTTACCTGTGACTGCCAATTGATGCTGTACTTGGCAGGTGACGTATAACGGCACGCCATGCTTCCAAAGCTTAGCACCATGCTCCCCAGCAGTTTTACACTCTAGTATTTGTACCTCGTCACTACCAGTAATTGCATAGTCTAAATTGGCAAGCATAAAGGCTTTGTCAGGATCAGGGTGCTGCAAGATAGCATTCACGCGGCGCACCTTATTGCCGGTATGTTCTTGATAGTATTTCGCCACCATCGGCTCCAAGGTATTGCCCCAATACAGTGGTGAGTAGCCCTCTAAGCCTTCATCAATGCTTGTTTCCATGCGTCCGGTCTTAATCATCCATAGCTCAAGCATGGATAGGTACGGATGGATACCACAAGCGGCAGCAGCATCAGAGCTGCCAATGCCTTGCTTGCGTACTTGTAACCAGTCCTCACGGCTTAAGTCTTTGGTATTAACCAAACGCTTAGCAGTGGCTGCTTGACTAGCGGAAGGTTTAACGGTTTTATTTTGAACCTTAAGCGTTGGCATATCTTCGATGCTGTGCTTAGCTTTTACCTTAGCGGTGGCACGCTTAACCTGTCTTGGCTGAGTGTTGGTAGTTAATGCGATCATGTTCATGGTAAATTCCTTCGTTAAATTGGTTATTGGTTTTTAGTTGATTACTGATTAATGAGAAACGAACGGCATAAAAAAACCACGCTCGAAAGCGTGGTTTAATCGTTGCTTGTATTAAGCGTCTTTAGGCAATCAGTGCAAAGGCTGCCTCTAAGCTTTTATCTTTGAGCTTAGCCCCTGCACCGAACCAAGCAGAATCGAGCCTATGATCGTTAGACATCGCTCGGCGCTCATGGTCCACGTACTCTGTCATTGCTGATAGCAGCCCATAAGCTGTGTCACGTGCTGAATCCAAATCTGCACCGCGACCTTGACCGTTAAACATGTTCATCACCTGATTCATGGCACGGGCATTGGGCACCGCATCTTTTTCTTTCTTAGCACTGTTAAACAGAATGATGTCATTGTCCTGATCGTTAAACACACGGTTCAGGTAATTTGCTGCTTCTGCTTGGGTGACACGGCGCTGGGTTAACTGCTTCATTTCATACATGTGTTCATTCCACTGCTTAACAGAGACGCCTAATTGCTGCTTGACCTTGTCCGCATCAAAGGAGGTGCTGTGCGGTACTTTCACCACGCCGCCGCTGCCGTCAGCGAGGCTAATCGCTAAGGTGTTATTACACACCACACGAATATTAGTGAACTGTGCAGTGGTCGCAAGCGTGCCATCGCAAGCGGTTGCTAGTAGCAGATAGCCGTTACTGACATCACCGCCTTTGAGAGTCATAGACTGACCTGTACGAGCGAGTGCCCACATCTTACGACCACCCTTTAATACCCCTGCCGTCTCAAGCTCAAAGTGCGATTGTTCAGTAAGATCACGATAAAACTCTAGAATCTCACGTGGCTGCACTTCTTGGTAGCGTTGACTGACAACCGATAACGGCTCTAGGTTATCGCTGCGGTACAACACTTTATTACTGTCAAAAGGCATGATCAGGCTTTGCCCTTTTTCATTGCTTGCCATGTAGCTGACGTCTGAGGATTCAATACGCCAATCCATACCAGCCTCACGTGCCCAGACTTCAATAGGCTGATTCTTTGGTAGCTGACTGCCGAGACCGTGCCAAGGGGTATCGCCAACATAAGCCATATTTTCGATTAAATGTGCCATGATTCATTTCCTTTTTATTGATAAGTTAAATGCATTGAGTAATGCGTTTATTGATTAGTTGATGGTTGAGAAAACGTGCGTACAGTCATCACAGCGATGCTGCTTATTGATGAGCATCGGTAAAGTGCTATGAGGCTCTGCAAGCTCGATGACGGCTGCAATGGCAGTACCTGCAACCACACCGATCATAGGATGGACTTTGAATGATTTGCATAGACTGATACCAAGACCGATCAGTGCAGCGGGTGACAACAGCTCATCAACAAGCTGATGGTTAGTACTATCAGTCATCACATAAACAGCAGACGACTGACAGCGTGGACATACTGGTTTCATAAGGGCTCCTTATTACGCGCATAAAAAAGGCCTGCACGAGGCAGGCCTTTGATCAGTGAGTAAGGATGAGCATTAAGACGCTAATGCTCGATCTCATGACAGTAGTATGTATTTGAAATTAGTTTGCTATGGGTAGTAATCCACGACGCTTCTTTGTACGGTAGGTGCCATGACCGAAGGTGCGCATGCTAGGAAGCCATACTTTTAAGTGCTGACCCACCTTGTCAGGTTTGGTTAAGTACAAGGCTGTACAGACCGCATTTTCTACCTGCTGAAAGTTATCTCGGTGGATCATACCGATACCTAATTTGCCATTTTTCTCGAATCCCTGCTTATTCTCAGTGTAATGATAGTTATAGTAAGCGCCAATACCACTGGTGATCTCTTGCCATCTTTTACCTACCTCTTCAGCCAAATACCAATCGTTTTGTCGTTCTGAGCCATCATAGATGAGTAGTAGGTGACAATGTAGACCGCCATTCTCATGCCCATGCTCTAATGCCCAAGCATTGCCTTGCAAGTGCTCAAAGCATGTCTTCTTATTTCCTATGAATTCTCTGAGCTTAGTCATGTGAAGATTGAAATCTTCGATCGTCACCATATGACTGGTTTCTTTCAGATACATCAAGTCCACTCGAATGAACAACAACCTTGAGTAGTGATTCAGCAAGTTTCTGACGTAGCTTTCAAGGTTCTTTCTATTCTGGCTCTCTTGATAGTGCCAAGCGTTATCCTCAGTCTCAATGTTATGTTTATAGCAAGCTATGGTGTTAATAAACCACTGTGTTTTGCCGTGATCCCAGATAACATCAGATGGGTATGAATCACCGACAATGGCATCAGTACTGAAGACAAATGAGTCGATAGTCTGTGAGTAGAATAGATCAGGATTTAGACTTTCCATGAAAGGCTGGTATAACGCATTCAAACGATTGCTAATGTCATTAAAATCGAAAGGCTGAAATATGGTGTCTCTGACGAGTCTATCGACATTAGCGATGAGGTGTGACTGGTTGATGAGTGAGTGTGACATGATTATGCTCCATTGATTTTAGTTTGGTGTACATAACCATCAATGAAGTGCATATTAAATTACTCATAATTATTAGTATCTATTAATAATATAAATAACCCACTAAGCAGATCACGTGAAAGCGCTGTCTGCTTTTTTAGTGTGTAGCGTTTGAATGCGAGTGAGGCGAGGAGTTTGAGAAACTTGGAAAGAATGGAGTTAGCTTAAATTCAATATCTAACAATCGGAAACAAAAAGTTATCTATGTCAGCCTTTTGACGAAACACATAAGATAACTGGTTTTAGATTTTTTAGCTAAAAATCATCGTTCGCTTCAACTAAAAATCGATATAACCAGACTACGATTATGAACCGAAAAAAAGATAATTAAGAGTAAAGCCCACTAACCAGTTGTCAGCAATTTGACTTATCAAAAGATGTTGTATGAGTTAAAAAAATAGATAAACTCACTACCTTTTTGAGGCCATTTAAATTGCTACCCAGAGATCGGCAGGTAATTAAATATTGTTACTAATGCCAATTAAGACTATCATCAGTATAATATTAGCCTATCAAACAACCCTTATTCAATAGGCTATCCTATATATATAGTGCCAAACCAACCTATATTTAATACGTTTTTATTACGCTTTGTGGTATTTTTTTATACTTTTAACGTACGTTTATTTTACGCTTTTTAAGCCTTATTTATAGAGTTTATTGCAATGAGTGATCCTATTTATATCATCGAAGAGTTGTACGAAAGTAGGTATAAAGGCAATCCGCTTTGGGATAATGTAATCAAAAAACTCACGGTGAGACAAGCATATGTCTTTTACTATTCTCTCGCCTATCTTGAGAAAAATAATATTGCTTTATCCCTAGGTATATTCGATTTACCAGATAAGACTGAAGTACACAGATTCTTGATGGATGCTCTACAAAAGGAAAAGAAGCCTAATGAAGTTACTCGAATAATCGCTGATAATGCCCATAAGATTCTTATCAATGATAACGATTTGTTATGGATTAAAACGGAGTTGCGAGCTGCCTTATGGTTGAGTCATTTTATTATCGCTAACGATAATGCAAACAAAAAGCTGCTTTCAGGTCTTCTGAGATCTAATTCAGAAGCTGAATTCACTAATCGATTGATACACGTTATAGATATTTTTGGAAGCGGCCTGAGAGGTGGGACAGCTCAAATAATTAGAGTTATGTTCGACAAATCTGAAACACTGTTATTTGCTAATCACCAATCTTTATTCAATAGAAATCGAGGTAATTACGTCTCAAACCGTATCGACGATCATCATCTAAATTGGCTTAACAAACTACCTTTAGATGAAATTGATGCTATTCTTGAGAGGTTCAAGGCTGAAGAAATACTGGTACTTGTCGGTATATTTGTACCAGTGAGCAAAAAAGACAAAGTTGCACTAATTAAAGCTTCTTTAGATATACAGCAATATAGGCTCACGAATAAGCAGAATTACGAATCCTTTGTCGGTGGGAATTTTAATGCTAATGTCGGTAAAACATACCCTTCACCTGATGAGCCTAAAGATATCAGTAACAATAAAAGAATAAAGAAAGATTTCGCAAAGCTTAGTGCATACGAAATCATCAAGTTACTGATAAATGCGAGAATTTCACGAGAGAATAGAAAGGTTAGATCTACTACAAAAAATGACCGTAGCATCGCGCTCAATAAAGAGGCGCATAGCTCTATAATTCAGTTATCAGGTCAATTGAAAGCTACCCCTAAAAAGATCATAGAGGCACTGATTAAGAAGGTTGATTTAGATAATGCGTATGAAGTATCGGAGATAGATAAGCTTATTAGTGGTAGAAGGTCTTCTAGGGGAAAGGTAGAGTTAGAAGAGCCTATCCAGCTTGAAGAGCCTATCCAGCTTGAAGAGCCTATCCAGCTTGAAGAGCCTATCCAGCTTGAAGAGCCTGTCGAGCCAAAGAATATTATGGAAAGAAGGTTAAAGAATAAAGCGAATCGAAAAAAACATGCAGCAGCCTCGTTGAATTTCAAGAAAAAATAGCACTAAATTAAATCTTAGATCAGTCTATAGAAACCGAAGAACTCAACGAATTTGGCCATTACTTATATATTCTTTACCAGTGAATTGCTGTATGCCTTCAGCGCTTAACTCCTTACCTATGAAGGATTTTATTAGAGCATAACTATTCATTTCTGATAGTGATACTTGAGTCTACTCACTCAATGATTTTTCAGTCAATCTTGGTGATGTCTGAAAGACTACAAATTTGCATTACGTTTTAAAAATAATGTATTTCAGTTAACACAATACTATAAAAAGTGAAAATGAAACGCTGAGTATACTACCAAGTATACCAAGATATAAATAAATATATTTATCCCTATAAATCAATACGTTAATACTTAAATGCAGTTCCGGCTCCGGGTACCATTATATTAAAAGGCTTCCAAGCAATTGGAAGCCTTTTTCTTATGGTGTCGTTTATTGCTATCAAAAATATTCTGAGAAAATAACTGTTTTATAATATTTGTCAGTCTAGACCGGTTAATCACACTTTTGCTTTAATTAAAAGCTCATACTTCACACTTGGTTATAAATTAAAGCCAAAAAAATCCGACCCCATGAAGCGATCGGACTTTTAATATTTGGTGGAGATGGCAGAAACTAACTATCAATCACAATTATTGATATTAAAAGTTTTAAAACATCAATGATATCAACCATCATTCTTTATTATTACTATTTTAAAATACCTAATTAGATTTTTCATTTGTAAGGTGACACATGACCTATGCTTTCATAACATGTATAGTTCTGAGAATCAAAAGCCTGCCTCGGCCTGTGTTATCGCCACTATTTTAATTGGTACTGCACACGACCAAGCCATACCAGCTGTACAATAAAACATACCATCCCTAAAAGACACTATACGGGCTGTAAAATCATTATTGGCTAAATAGGCCATAGCATCCTGATCGTAACCATCATCTACCGCACACCAGACCTCTTGATGACCCTCTTCCAACATTACACGAGTTAGTTCACTTCCTGTAATTGCTGCATCCATACCTATAGCTCCTAATCATATTTTACGATTATTAAGCCAAACAAGTGGGTATATAAAAGCTATACCTTGACCATCTCTGAGACTTTCGCATTTATGATTTTGTATTTTTAAATCAAAACGGTACAGTAGACGTGCCTAATACTATTTTTTAATTCATAGTATATATCTTTATTCATAATAATGAATATAATTTATAGTCTAATTATCACCTACCCTTACTATAATACAAAACTAATGTTTGTTAAAACAATATTAAGTAAATTATAATTCTTCTATAACCCCACTTCTTCTTGAGTAATTTCAACCTTTTTAATTGGTATCGCGTATTTCCATCTACCACCTTCTTTACAGAGAAAGTGACCATCCTCAAATGCCACAATATGCATTATAAAGTCACTGCTGACATTGATAATAGTCTCCATAGCATGCTCAGCACTCTTATGACTCACAGCGCACCACACTTGCTCATCACCGCGCTCTAGCATAGCTCTAGTTAAATCACTCCCTGATAGTCTATTATTCATGTCTCAGCCTTTATTTCTAACAGTTAATTTCAGCTTCCAATCTTATACTTTAATAATAGGTTTTTATGTCTACTAATGTTCACGTATTGTATATAGCATATTGCGTTCGGTAAACTGACGTAAAGAGAACTCATAATTCTAGTTAAGAGAACAAGTTCGTATTTTGATAACTATAAATCTCATGTATAGCACTATTATCCAACCCGTCATCGAGGTGTTTTTTTATTGGCTTATTAATTAAATTATTTGCAAGCTTTGAGATCGTAGGATGATGAATGTCCTAGCAATTTTCCTGGTTTAAGTGTTAAAAAATGCATACTGATCTGAAAAGCATAAGTCTTTTATTTATTTTAACGTTGTCATACAGAATATTAGAACCTTCTTAGTTGGCGTGCTGCTCTTCCTTATGATCTTTCAGATTCGCGCCATTAGCTATCAAGCGTTTAATCTCAATATTGCGCTGGTGTGCATTTTGGAGGCTCATTACTGGATAAGTGAATAGTGAGGTTTGCTATTACCTGTAGGCGCTAATCCATGACTTAACACCTGTATAACGCACCCATAGTTGCAGCCCGTTACCATCGCTGTTCTGTCTGGTCGCTTTGTATCAATAGAGGTGCTACTGGGCTGTAGGTAGCTTATTGATAACGGTATGAGTTAAGGGCATTGGACTATACTTTGTTGGTATTAAGCGTATGTATAAACCCTAATACCAACATTCTATATGGTTCGTCATACCTCTATATAAACCTAAATACCTGAAAAATGCCCAAAATAAAGGGCTAACCGTCATAGACGGTTAGCCCTTTATCGTTGTTTGGTGGAGATGGCGGGAGTTGAACCCGCGTCCGCCAGCATTACGCTCATGAATCTACATGTTTAGTTTCTGTCTTTAGTTTTAATCCGCACCGATCCGACAGTCAGGATGGATTGGACGATTCTC
>Ga0208670_100106_pt1 | contig 29441 bp, 25 predicted proteins | sample 24BtaG_FD_184098 | JGI IMG/M metagenome (GOLD analysis project Ga0208670, IMG submission 184098) | Marine viral communities from Cariaco Basin, Caribbean Sea - 24B_WHOI_OMZ_CsCl (SPAdes) (version 2) | ecosystem: Environmental > Aquatic > Marine > Oceanic | place: Caribbean Sea: Cariaco Basin...
TGGTCATTACACCACAAGGCAGACTCATGGATGAAAATGGTCGCATAACCAAGATTCTAAAAACTGATATCGCTGCGAGTAATGGGGTGGTGCATGTGATTGATAGAGTACTGATGCCTAAATAAGTGATTAATTAATTTCTTAAATAAGTTCTTATATAAGTTGTATAAATTCAAACAAGCATTTAATAAGCTGCTCATTTAGGTAGTACACAAGCTTACATAGTACAAAGCAATATTATTAGCCTATAAGCCAATATTGGTTTTTAAGCTAAAAAGGGTTATTAACCTAACAAGGGCTTTATACACGTGATCGATACAGTGTCGCTACCTAAGTAAGCACCAATTAAAAAATAATCAGCTAATATGGTAGTCATTGAAATCGTTGGTTTATTTCTAGGACTCACAAATTAACTAAGTGTTTAATTATTAAAATTTTACCTATTCACTAAGTTACTTATTTATAAGCCATTCACTCAAATCCTTATCCATCCTTAACCCTTACTCACTTATATACATCCAATCACCAACCATTTACCCCAAAGGAATACCCTATGTTAAAGAAGAACCTATTATCTATCGCTGTCGTTACCGCTGCATTGTCACTAGCTGCTTGTAACGATAAAGAAGCCGTTACCGAGCCAGTTGAGCCAGAAGCGACTACTGACGTCGTCGTTGAGCCAGAAGTTGCCCCCGAAGCAATGGTTGAAGCAGACGCGACTGCAATGCCAGCAGATATGGCTACCCAAAGCATTGGTGAGATGGCGGCCGGTAATGAAAATCTAACCATTTTAACGGCAGCACTACAAGCCGCCGACCTGGATGACATGATGATGGCAGAAGGTCAGTACACAGTATTTGCCCCAACTGATGATGCCTTTGCTGCTTTATTAACCAAGCTTAACATCACCAAAGAGCAGTTATTGGCAGATAAAGAGATGCTTACCAGCGTCCTAACTTATCATGTCGTACCGATGGTAGTAAAAGCCGCTGATATCCCTTATGGCAATGCTATTGAAACCGCAAACGGTCAAACGTTCTCTATCAGCGATGCCAACGTCATTACTGATGCGAGCGGCAATACGGCTAATATCGTTGGCACAGATATGATGGCGACCAATGGTGTAGTCCATGTTATTGATAATGTATTGCTACCTAAATAAGCTGGTTTTATCGCTATAAACAACAATAAAAGTATCTAAGTGTTTAAGAAGCCCAGCCACCGAGCTGGGCTTTTTGTATTTAATGACTTATTTCATGACTCATCGCAAAATATATCACAGTCTTTATAACGATATTACGCGCATAAAAAAGCCCGAGACGATGGCCTCGGGCTTTTGTTTCTTATCGATGTTATCAATGCTATTAATTCAATGCTATCAATCTCATCGACTATTGATACGACTTAGACAGCACTACACTAGAGTGAATTATAGACGCTCTTTATGTAGTGGATCTTGGGCTGCCATTCTTTGTTGTTGCTTAAGATGACGCTCTTCCCAATAAGGTGCGTTTTTGATACCGAATTTTGCTGGATCAAAAGTATAGTGCTTCACGCCAGCTTTACGCTGTGCTTCATAGTCTTTAAGCATGGTAAGCGTTGGACGCGCGACAAAGAAGATGACCAAAATACCAACGATATTAAGCCAAGCCATAAGACCAACACCGATATCACCAATCGCCCAGATATAACCGGCTGAGTTAAGACCACCATAAGCAACCATCACCATGATTAGTACTTTAACTAAGAATAGACCGGTTTTATTGGCACCGCGGCTGATAAAGCGCGTTAAGTACGCGACGTTTACTTCAGCGATATAGTAGTAAGCCAAGATGGTGGTAAAGGCAAAGAAGAATACGGCGATAGCGATAAAGGTGTTACCAAATTGACCGTATACTGATTCCATTGCCATTTGGGTAAAGGCAGGCGAGTTAATCTCAACGCCCGCTGCAACGTTTTGTACGATATATTGACCGTCAGGTAGCGTACCTTGGATGTTATAAGTACCCATGGTCAAAATCATAAAGGCAGTCGCCGAACAAACCAGTAGGGTATCAACATAGACTGAGAATGCTTGTACCAAACCTTGCTGTGATGGATGCTCAACTTCAGCAGCACCAGCAGCATGAGGACCTGTACCTTGACCGGCTTCGTTAGAGTAAATACCACGTTTTACACCCCAACCGATGGCCGCACCAAAACCGGCTTGAGCGGTAAAGGCATCACCAATGATTAAGCCAAATACTTCTGGAATCATCTGGTAGTTTGTAAACATAATGACTAGCGCTAGGCCAATATAACCCAGTGCCATAAAAGGAACCGCATACTCAGTAAAGGTTGCGATACGTTTAATACCACCAAAGATAATAATCGCTAGCACCACTAGAATGATACCCAATGCGACAAGACGCATAGAGCCCACTTCTAAGCTACCGATACTCATCACGGTGCCTTCACCCATCACCTGTGCAAAGGCATTGATAACGCCGTTTGCTTGCACACCAGGTAAGAACATACCACAAGCTAAGATAGACGCGATGGCGAAAATAATGCCGTACCAGCGTTGACCAAGCGCGCGCTCAAAGTAATAAGCGGGACCACCGCGATACTCGCCAGTGACGACGTCTTTTTCTTTATAAATCTGTGCAAGGGTTGATTCGACATAAGCGGTAGATGCGCCTAAGAATGCCACAACCCACATCCAAAATACCGCACCAGGACCACCGAAGCCGATAGCTGCTGCTACCCCTGCGATGTTACCCATACCCACACGACCTGCTAAGGATACGGCAAGTGCCTGAAATGATGAAATACCCTGTGCACTCGACTTACCTTTAAATAGTAAGCTGATCATTTCACTGAATAAACGTACTTGTACGAAGCGCGTCATGATGGAATAAAATAAACCTGCGCCCAAGCATAAATAAATTAATGCCGGGCTCCAGATAATTCCGTTTACTACATTAACTAAACTTTCCATATGTATATATTCCTAGTACTGTCTCAAAATGGCTATATATGATGATGCTTAGAGTAAGTTTGCTATTTAATTTCCTTATTAAAACCAACTTCTCAAATAATCGGCATCTACTTAAAGCTATCGATTAAGTTTCATACGCGCTTAGCCACCAAGAATGGACTGTAGTTTTCTGTCTTTATCCGCTGGGTCTATTAGCAATATTGATTGTCGGCAAGCACTTATTGGCGCTAGCTAGTAATCAAATTCACTCCTTATTAACTGCTTATTTATAAATGGCAATAAATGAGCGGCGGTTGCTATTCTTATCTATCTTTTTGCAGTTTGATAACGACGATATTTTGTTATCACATCATAAATGCTTAAGCAGTTATCAATAGATCAGCGGACAAAGCAGGCGGTTATAATATTAAATCTCCATCCTCAAGGTGATGGCAATCCACTTTCTATGAGTCATATCGGTTGTTTACATCTCTATGTTAAGACTGATAAGCAAGCATCTGTTTGCTTGTCCGTCTCTTTTTAAGGGGCTGCTATCAATTCTCTAGTACCAAAAATGTAACAAGTCCACTACCAAATGTATTCAAACCGTACGGCTACGTAACTGCAATTTGCCATATTTTTTAGCCAATTACTAGAATTTTCTTTATAAAGGCGTTTATATAGTAGCGTCTAGTCACACTGAATTTATGCCAGAGAGTGATAAAACCCTTTGTTTATCACGCTTTTGTTACGACTTCTTCAATGTTGCTGAACATATCGTCAGGATTTATGAGGTAAGAGAGGTCGAAAAAAGCGCTCAAACTCTTGCTAGGAGCCGTGCCTTTGCGGTTGTGTTTTGGTAACGATGAATTGTAAAAGTAACCTGATAGCGCCATTATTAGCACAATGTATCGCAGGCGACACATTTGTAGAGGAGGCGATATACGCCTATATAAATGTGTATGATTAAAAAAGTGCTTAAAAAAACGTCTTGTTTGTTATTTATCATTTTTAGGAGAGTCAAAAATGACGCGTAAATCTATTGTAAAACCTATGTTGCTAGCAGCCGTATTGGCCACTTCTACCGTTGGCTTAACAGGTTGTGGTTATAACAATCTGCAAGCGCAAGATGAGCAAGTCACTGCGTCGTGGTCAGAGGTGGTCAACCAATACCAGCGCCGCTCGGATTTGGTTCCAAACTTAGTTAAAGTTGTGCAGCAATATGCTGAGCAAGAACAAGAGGTATTTACCCAAGTTGCTGCGGCGCGCTCACAAGCTGGCGGTATCACCATCACCCCAGAGCTGCTTAATGACCCTGAAGCGATGGAGCGTTATGCCGCTGCCCAAGACCAGATGACTGGGGCACTATCACGCCTTATGGCGGTTTCTGAGCGTTATCCTGATCTAAAGTCAGATGCGCTGTTCCAAGACTTGCAAGCTCAGCTTGAAGGTACGGAAAATCGTATCGCTGTGGCGCGTAATCGCTATATCCAAGAAGTTCAAGGCTATAACACTACAGTGCGCCAGTTCCCAACCAATATTACTGCCAAAGTATTTGGTATGGATCCAAAGCCAAACTTTAGCGTTGCCAATGAAAAAGAGATATCGACTGCACCCAGTGTAGACTTTGGTGATGACGATACGAAGACCGCTCAGTAAAGTGCAGTAAAGTAAAATTGTGGCGGATAAAAATAAGTGTTTATAGTAAATTTTTCTATTGAGCGCTTTTATATCCGTCGCCTTGCCGTTAGCTTGGTTTTGCAGCCATTAATTTAGTTCAGATGTTATTTGAGGTGGTATAGATTAGATGAATAATTCAAAAGCACTTTTATCCGCATTATTATTCACCCTAAGCATCGCTAGTGGCTCGGTGCTGCATGCTGCGCCCAATACCGATGCTAATACCAACGGCAGTGTTAATGATAATATTGCTGTCGCTAGCGATAGCGCCTCAGATATGCAAAATCGTAGTGTCGAGGATTTGGTGGCGATTGCCAAAGCCGCAGAATCTAATGAAGCCCTTAACGATGCCGTCTTAGGTAACGAAGCGATTAATGAGGCCATCATTGGTAATGATGCTATTAATCCCAATGCGGCAAAGGCTAATAATGGTAGCGGCGAAAAAGGGACAGGCGCGTCGACAGCCACTAAACCAGCTGTGCAGTCGAGTGCCAAAAGTGTCGATGCTGATAAGCTCATTCTAAATTCACCCGTCATTGATCAAGCCAATATCTTAAACCCGCAAGAAAAACAACGCTTAGAGGCGCAGCTAAGAAGTATTTATCAGCAAGGTTTGGCGCAAGCTGCGGTTGTCATTGTACCGACGACCAATGGTATGCCAATCTTTGACTATGCGTTACAGGTTGCCGAAAAATGGCAGCTTGGTAATAAAGACATTGATGATGGCTTGCTGATGGTCGTTGCCGTCAATGACCGTGATATGTACATTTTGACCGGTTATGGGTTAGAGGGTGTGTTGCCCGATTCTGCGGTCAACCGTATTATTCGTGAAGATATTACGCCGCTATTTAAGCAAAATGACTATGGCGCTGGGATATTGGCTGGCGTTGGTGCCCTGCAAACGCGTCTGACCGCTGACCCTGAAGTGTTGGCGCGTGCCGATGCGCAAGCGGCTGAACGCAGTCAAAGCCAAAGTGATATTGGTGAAAATCCATCACCGGTGTTTTTATTCGTGATGGCGATGATATTTGGTAGCTTTATTACCAGTATCTTTGGGCGCATCTTTGGTTCTATCCTGACTGCCGGTGGTTTCTTTGCAGGCTCGCTTGCCTTGGGCGGTGGTTTCTTTATGACCTTAATCATGGCGATATTTTTATGGCTGTTTTTAATTTCGCGCGGCTCAGGTGGCGGGCGTGGAGGACGTGGCGGCGGTGGTATGGTGTTCTTACCGGGTATGGGCGGCAGTAGTGGCGGCGGCTTCGGAGGTGGTGGTTTTGGCGGCGGCGGCTTCGGAGGAGGTGGCGGCGGCTTTGGCGGCGGCGGGGCAGGCGGCTCTTGGTAAAGGCGGTTTTAATAAAGGCGTGTTAGGTTCAGACATTAGATGACTGCCAGCAATGGCGTACTTGAGGAAATAATATAATGGTAAAAAGCAATTCGTCGCAGGCAAGTTTTGCTCGTTGGTGGCGTCAAGTACTGTTTGTCCCTATGCTGCATAGCAAATGGCTAACGCCCGCGGCTAAAGCGCGGCTGACAGAGCAGGTGACGTTGGCTGAGCGTGGGCATCGCGGTGAGGTGTTTTTAATTATAGAAAATCACTTACCTGTCCAAGATGCCTATCGTCTTGACTGTCGTGACCGGGCGATTGATTTGTTTAGTGAATATCGCGTTTGGGATACGGAAGAAAATACGGGTGTTTTAATCTACGTCAATATCTGCGAGCATAAGCTTGAAATCGTCGCGGATCGCGGTATCAGCACGCATGTGAGCCCGACTGTGTGGCGCGCCATGTGTGAAAAAGCCGTTTCAGGTATTGCCAATCAAAAAACTGAAGAAAGCTTAGCAGAGCTGCTAGATGAGGTAGGTCAGTTATTGCGTCAGTATTATCATCTAGGCGATGATCCCGCCGGTAATGAGTTATCTGATACCGTGGTATTTTTAAAATAGCGTTTTTAATACTGTATTTTTGAAATGGCTTTTATGCAGTAGCTCTTATTATGAAGCAACCCTTATTATAAAGTTACCCTTATAAAGTCGTGTTTATAGCTGAATGCAAAGGTTTGCTGTTTGTCTATGGGGTTTTATGGCCAATTGCAATATAATAGCCTTTATAGATATACCCCGCTGACAAACGCAGCGCTTAATAAAAGCCACTACTGGAACACTATGATTGAATTAATAAAGAAATTACCCAAAGCAGAGCTGCATTTGCATATTGAAGGTTCATTAGAACCGGAGCTGATGTTCAGATTGGCGAAAAAAAATAATATAGACATCCCTTATAATGACATCGAAGATGTACGCCGCGCCTATAATTTTACCAACCTACAAACCTTTTTAGATATCTATTATGCGGGCGCCAATGTCCTAATGACCAAGGACGATTTCTACGATTTAACGTGGGAATATATTCTAAAATGTGTGGAAGACAATGTCATTCATACTGAGATATTTTTCGATCCGCAAACCCATACCGCAAGGGGTGTGCCTTTTGCAGCTGTTATTACGGGTATCAAAGAGGCACTTGATGATGCTAAAGAAAAATATGGCATCACTTCTTGTATCATCATGTGTTTTTTACGCCATTTATCGCAAGAAGAGGCATTTGAGACCTTAGAAGAAGCGATGGCGTTTAAAGACGATATCATCGGGGTTGGTCTTGATTCTTCGGAGCTGGGTAACCCTCCTGCCAAGTTTAAAGAGGTCTTTAAAAAGGCCAAAGAAGCAGGCTTTACATTGGTCGCTCATGCTGGTGAAGAAGCCGATTTTTCTTATATTTATGAAGCGCTAGATTTACTGGGTATAAGTAGAATCGATCATGGGGTGCAATCGATAAAAAGTGCCGCATTGATGCAACGCCTAAAAGAGGAGCAAATGCCGCTGACAGTTTGCCCAAACTCTAATATCGAACTTAAGGTGTTTGACAGCTATCAAGCGCATAATATCAAAGCGCTGCTAGATTATGGTCTTAATGTCAGTGTCAACTCCGACGATCCTGCTTATTTCAAAGGCTATATCAATCAAAACTTTATCAATTTATGTGAAAATCTGCCGCTAACGGAAAACGATATCATTACTTTGGTAAAAAATTCTTTTAGATCATCATTCATAGATGATGAATTAAAAGAAGCGTACTTAGCGAGAGTTGATCTTGCGCTGCAATAAGCATTGATGTAGTAAGGCACTGACTGAATAAGGCACTGACTGAATAAAGCACTGATTGCATATATCTTTAATAAAAAAGGCTTAACGGTTGATATAAATCGTTAAGCCTTTTGTTTTGTCATTTGCTATTGTTTTTAGGGTCAAGCGATTATAACGCAGTGATTTTTTGGATTAATAACGGCATCACCATTCCTGCTTTTTCCGCTAAGGTGATATCCACGATGGCATTGGGTGTCGGATTTGGATTTATCTCGATGATTTTGGCACCATTATCTTTTGCTAGTTGTGCCAGCCCAGCGGCAGGGTAGACGAGACTTGACGTACCAATACTGATAAAAGCCTCACAATCAGCCGCCGCTTGTTCAGCCGTCTCCCATGCTTGTACGGGTAACGCTTCACCAAACCAAACGATATCTGGTCTAATATAACCATCACAATGCGGACAGCTAATCAGTACCTCACTATAATCCATAGTGTTGGCGCTGCTGTATGAGCCTCTAGACTGCTTCTGATAGGGTGCCTTACATTGGCTACAGCGATTACGCCATAGATGTCCATGCAGATGAGTGACCGTACTGCCAGCCTGTTCATGCAAGTCATCGACATTTTGAGTAATAAGCGTTATGTGCTGGCCAGATGATTGGCTATGATACTGCCACTGCGCTAAGGCCTCATGGGCGGGATTTGGTTTTTTATCGGCGACCACTTGTCTGCGCCACTGATACCATCCCCAAACCAGCTTTGGGTCACGTGCAAAAGCCTCTGGCGTCGCCAAATCTTCAGCGCCATAGTTTTCCCAGAGGCCTGTTTGCTTATCTCGAAAAGTGGGAATACCGCTTTCTGCTGAAATCCCTGCGCCAGTTAAAATACAAATGCGCTGTTTTGCGCCAAGTAGTTTGGCCGCATGGTCGACTTCTGCTATTAACGCTGCTGATAATTCTGCTAACATGACCTAACCCTTATTAACAATGGATATAGACTTCTATGATAGATGGAATGTGGTGGCTTGTCATATTGCTGGCAGTCGTCGTTGGATTATGGTCCTTGGCAAAATCGCGCGCCCCTAAAGTCGCTGATAAGCACAGTCCAAAGTCGACAGGTATGAAAACACCGATAAATGATGCGCTGCAAAAAACCTCAGAGTTGGTAAAGCAGTATTTTCCTGACTACCGTGTCAACCGCAAAGCCAATCATTTGCTTATCAGTAAGCAAGATAAAAAAATTGCCATGATTACGATTGATAAAAAGATTGCCGCCGGTCAGCGCCGTTTGGGTGACGTGCCTGTAATTAATTATCACCGTGTACCCAGCCGCGCTCAATTAACCGCAAATTTACAGGATGCAGAGTAGGATAGTTTAAGCGAAACTTTATAATATTGATTTGGATTACTTATCGTTTTGATAATAGCCGGATGATTACTACTACCCAAAATACAGATGCAAAAAATAATGCAACCATGTACAAGATATTCAAGACTATCTCCTAATTTAAGATGTTTATATAGGCATAGTGAATAATATGGAAATTTAAGTTATAAGTTTAAGATTAGGAAAGGATGAGATACCATTGAATTTTATTAAGACTTGGTGCGCTCGGCGGGAATCGAACCCACGACCCTCGGCTTCGGAGACCGATACTCTATCCAACTGAGCTACGAGCGCATAAATTATTGACTAAAAACGTACTAATTAACGTCCTGTATAAAAGGATGATAATTAGCTGTCGTTAAGACTGCGAGACGTCTAAAAATTAAGACCGCTTAGTCTAACAAATAAAAGCCATAAAGCCAACGAATGAAGGTCGCTATTGAGGTTTTTTAAGAAAAAACACCATAGTCAGCAAACAGGCATGGCAATCTACCTGTCTTTTCCCTTATAATGTCAGGGAGAATCCATATTTATAATCACCGATTACAAGCGCGCCTGCATGCGGGATGGCTGTTTGCTATTGATAACTGGTTTGGTTGTCAAAGGAGGACAGACAGAATGTCCAAGCCGTGTCGGCCCTTGTATACGCAATAAGAGAACGTGACGAATGAGAAAAGTAGTTATGTTATCGGCAGCTGCCATTCTAGGAATCGCTAGTATCGCTGTGAGCCAAGCTGAAAGTGTTGTAGACACTCCTGTAACCATCTCTGATGTTGCAGAAGGGCAAGACGTTGTCGAAAATGCGCCGCAAAAACTGGGTGATGATACCCAAGCGGCTGCAGATACCACCGATGGGGCTGCACCTGCTGATGCCGCTGCAACTGCAACAGACGGTGCTGATGCCGCTGCGCCAGCTGAAGCAACTGCCGCTGCAGCACCTGCTGCTGAAGAGCCAATTCCAGAGGACACGCCGCAAGTACAAAAGCTGATTGCTTTGTATCCTAACTTGATTGCTCGTATTCAGCCTGTTGCTAAAGTATGCTTTGAAGACGACGAAGTCTGTGACGTGACTGCACGTTCTGCTGGTCCAGCTGCAGGCGATGGTCCTCGTGATGGTAAAGATGTTTATAACGCTGTCTGCCAAACTTGTCATGCGTCAGGCTTACTTGGCTCACCTATGTTAGGTGACGCTGGTGCTTGGGGACCTCGTATCGCAAAAGGTACAGAGACTTTGTATACCCATGCTATCAATGGCTTCAACGCCATGCCTGCCAAAGGCGGCGCGGATATTCCTGATGAAGAAGTACAAAGCGCGGTTGATTATATGATTGGTGAAGCAAGCTAGTTTTTATTAGTTGCCAGTTATTATTTGCTAGATAGTAAGCTACATTTAGCCAAATGGTTTTTAGGCTGATGATTTAGCTGTGTAAGCATGATTTATTGCTAATAAATCTATTTAGCCTTTTAACGCCTGTATTGATAAAGCGTCTATTTCATTTAATGAGGTAGGCGCTTTTTTAATGATGAGTATTATCAATATGATACTTCTCATAGGGCACAGTTGAAATTCATTGCTAGTAGCCTCACTTTATGACATTACATCGTCTCTTCTAGATATTAGTATACTAAAAATACCAGTATGCTAAAAATCGCTGTCCATACAAATTTATAACCAATAAAGAGGTATTCATGTCTGAAGTACCAGCACTTGCTATTCAGAATTTATCCAAAACCTATAGCAATGGGTTTTCGGCACTCAAAGATGTCAGTTTAACCGTCCCGCAGGGTGGTTTTTTTGCGCTGCTTGGGCCAAATGGTGCTGGTAAGTCAACGATGATTGGCATTATTAGCTCACTGTTTAAGCCGACGGCCGGTAGCGTAAAGATTTTTGGCACGGATTTATTAGAAAATCCCTCGGTGGCCAAGCAATACCTTGGGGTCGTACCACAGGAGTTTAACTTTAATCAGTTCGAAAAAGTGGAAGACATCTTGATTACTCAGGCGGGTTACTTTGGTATTTCTGCTAAAGAAGCACGTCCACGGGCAAAACGTCTACTGACCGCACTTGGCCTATGGGATAAGCGTGATAGCAAATCACGCGAATTATCAGGTGGTATGAAACGCCGCTTGATGATTGCCCGCGCATTGATTCATAAGCCAAAACTGTTGATTCTTGATGAGCCAACGGCTGGTGTCGATATCGAGCTGCGCCGCTCGATGTGGGAGTTTATGCAGCAGATTAATATCGAAGAAAACACCACCATTATCTTGACCACGCACTACCTCGAAGAAGCAGAGCAGCTGTGTAAGCGTATCGCGATTTTGGATCATGGTGAGATTCGTATTAATACAGAGATGAAAGATTTACTTGCTCAATTGTCGGTTGAGACTTTTGTTTTTGATTTAGAGACGCCGCTTACGCGTCAATTAGATTTGACTGGGATAACGGGATTGTCGCAGCCAGATGAGCAGACGCTGGAAGTGACTTTAACAGAAGGCGAGTCATTAAATGGTGTCTTTAACCAATTATCAGAGCAAGGCATTACTGTGGCGAGTATGCGTAACAAGGCCAACCGCTTAGAAGAGTTATTTATGCGCTTGGTAGACAAAAATATCGATAGTGCAGACAGTATGAAGGAGGCGGGACTATGAGTCAGGACATGAGTGATATGAATAAAGCAGCACAGGTATCTCGTCCTCATGACGGCTTAACCATCGCCCAAAAGTGGATTGCGTTTCGTACTATTTTAGTCAAAGAAGTGCGCCGGATTTTACGTATTTGGCCGCAAACGTTGTTGCCGCCAGTCATTACCATGAGCTTATACTTTGTCATCTTTGGTAAGATGATTGGCTCGCGTGTCGGTGAAATGGGCGGCGTGCCATATATGCAATTTATCGTGCCCGGTCTCATTATGATGTCGATTATCACCAACAGTTACTCTAACGTGGTTTCGAGCTTCTTTAGTGCCAAATTTACCGCCAGTATCGAAGAGCTTTTGGTTTCGCCGGTGTCCAAGCATGCGATTTTGATGGGTTATATCAGTGGTGGTATCTTTCGCGGACTGGCGATTGGTATTATCGTCTCGATAGTGGCGCTATTCTTTACTGACCTTGGTATCGAGCATTTATTTGTGACGGTATTTACGGTGCTTGGCACCTCTATCTTGTTTTCATTGGGCGGCTTTATTAACGCAGTATTTGCCCGCTCATTTGATGATATATCTATCATTCCAAGCTTTGTACTAACGCCACTGACCTATCTTGGCGGGGTGTTTTACTCGATGGAGAATCTGTCACCATTTTGGCAAAACGTTTCGTTATTGAACCCGATTGTTTATATGGTGAATTCGTTCCGTTATGGCATCTTAGGATATTCTGACGTCAATGTTTGGTATTCGATGGCGGCGATTTTTGTATTCTGTGCGATATTTTATACCATCGCTTATCGATTATTGAGTAATGGTTCACGCGTACGCTTGTAGTATTTGCAGTTTAGCAGGTCATAATTTTACTGCCTGCATGACCTGTTTAACCTGATTGGTAATTAAATATTTTAATAAAATTTTAACGCTTTAATATTAGGAAGATAAATGAGTATTCACGGTATCTTGGGTGAGCAAACCACCGACTATCCGACTGAGTATAGTCCAGAGACGTTATATCCGATTGCTCGTAGTATGGGACGTGATGCGATTGGCTGGCATGATGAAAAACTAAAAGTCGGCGTTGATTGGTGGCAGGCGTTTGAGATGTCTTGGTTAAATTCCCAAGGTATTTCACAAGTGGCTATTGCACGCTTTGGTATTCCGGCAAGCTCGCCATTTATCGTTGAGTCAAAGTCGCTTAAGCTATATTTAAACAGTATTAACTTTACTGAGTTTTCTGGCTGGGACGAGGTGCAAGCGCTGATAGCCAAAGACTTATCAGCCTGCGTACAAGCAGAAGTAACCGTTGAGCTATTTGATTTAAATGATGACCTGAACGATAAAGCAACAGGCTTATTGATTGCACAACCTGAAGGTGTTTGTATCGATGCGGCGCTTGCAAATAGCAGCGAGAAAGTAGCGCTAACTGAACATCCTGATGCGTCATTATTAGCTAAAAATGAAAGCGATTTGAGAGACTCTGAAAAAGAAGTTGGCAAAAATTTCAGCTTTTATTCTAACTTGCTGCGTAGTAATTGTCCGGTGACCAATCAGCCAGATTGGGGCACATTGGCGGTTTCGATAAGCAGTGAAAAGCCAGTTAATACCGCCAATATGCTGCGTTATATCTTAAGCTTTCGTCAGCATAATGGTTTTCATGAGCAATGTGTCGAGCAGATATTTGCTGATTTGAGTCAGTACTATGAGCCAAGTGAACTGATGGTTCGCGCATGGTATACACGCCGCGGCGGTATCGATATCAATCCTTGCCGTGTCAGTGATATGAGCTTACTGCCTAAACCAAGCCGTTTAATACGTCAGTAGGTAAAAGGTTGGCTTTTCATCAGTTACTGAGCAATTAGTGTAGACATAAAAAAGCGCCTATCTTATTCACTAAGATAGGCGCTTTTCTATGGCATAAGTTTTATTAATAAAACTATTTGCTGCTTACTTTCGCTATGACTTCTTCACGGCTAAGCATTTGCTTTTCTGCCTCACGGCGATTGACGTATTCGTACTTACCTTCAGCCAAGTTACGGTCTGAAACCACGATACGATGCGGAATACCAATCAATTCAAGGTCGGCAAACTTAACGCCTGGACGCTCGTTACGGTCATCAAGTAGTACATTGATACCTTGCGCTTTTAGCTCTTCATACAAAGCGGTCGCCGTCTCCATGACGGTCTCTTCTTTTGACTTCATCGGAATGATAGCCACTTCAAAAGGTGCAATCGAGTCATCAACAGTTGGCGTTTTTGGCCACATGATGCCGTTTTCGTCGTTGTTTTGCTCGATAGCAGCAGCGATGATACGGCTAACGCCGATACCATAACAACCCATCATTAGGGTAACAGGCTTGCCATCTTCACCAGATACGGTAGCATTCAGCGCTTGCGAGTACTTATCACCCAACTGGAAGATATGACCGACTTCGATACCACGTTTGATTTTTAGCGTGCCTTTACCATCTGGAGAAGGGTCGCCTTCTTGTACGTTGCGCACATCAACAATACGAGTAATGCTTGCATCACGTACCCAGTTCATACCAACGGTATGTTTATTGACTTCATTCGCGCCCGTGACAAAATCTGACAAGGTGGCGGCTGAGCGATCAACAAATACTGGCATATCCAAATCAACACCGATAAAGCCTTTATGCAGACCCGCTGCTATGAGCTCTTCATCAGAGGCCATCGTAAGCGGCACATTGGCTTCTTCGATTTTTTCAGCTTTAATGGTATTGAGCTGATGATCGCCACGTAAAACGATAGCGATTAATTGCGGCTCACCATCTTCAGTATGACCATGAACGATTAAGGTTTTCACCGTCGTCTCTAGCGGTACGCCCAAATGTTCAGCAACCACTTTACAGCTGGTCATGTTTTCCGTTAAGACGTCTTCGCGCTCCATCTTCGGCGGCTGACGCTCAGCGGTGCTTACCGATTCAGCAAGCTCGACGTTGGCCGCATAATCAGAAGAATCAGAGAAGGCGATATCGTCTTCGCCGCTGTCTGCCAACACATGGAACTCATGCGAAGCAAAACCGCCGATAGAACCCGTATCCGCTTGTACCGCACGGAAATCCAAACCCAAACGGGTAAAGATGCGCGTATAAGCGTCATACATATCATGGTAAGTCTTAGCGAGTGACGCTTGGTCAACATGGAACGAGTAGGCGTCTTTCATGGTGAATTCACGCGCACGCATTACGCCAAAACGCGGACGAATCTCATCACGGAACTTACCTTGGATTTGGAAAAAGGTAATCGGCAACTGCTTATAACTGCGCAGCTCGCCTTGGGCAAGATTGGTGATGACTTCTTCGTGCGTCGGGCCCAAAACAAAATCGCGGTCATGACGGTCTTTGAAGCGTAATAGCTCAGGACCATAATCGTCAAATCGACCGGTCATCTGCCAAAGCTCAGCAGGTTGGGTCATTGGCATCAGCACTTCTTGAGCGCCGACGTTTTGCATCTCTTCGCGAACGATGCGTTCGACTTTTTGCAACACGCGCAAACCCATCGGCAACCAGATATATAATCCAGAAGCGATTTTACGAATAAGACCTGCTCTTACCATTAATTGGCTTGAGGCGATATCAGCATCGCTGGGAGTTTCTTTTAGCGTGGCAAACAAAAATTGACTGGCTTTCATAAATAAAGCATAACCTTATCAACGATAAAATAAATAAGAAATAGTAGGATATTGAGCGTGTGCTTTGATGGCCGACGCAAGCTTACCTTTTATCACTTGGTAATAGTCTAGGACATGCCTAGCTAAAAAGTACTGCGACAAACAGTACATCAGTAGAAAGTGCGTTCATAAAACGCCTTGCAAAAAGGCTGGAACTTTTCATTTTGTATTAAACGTCCATATTGGCAACGTCATATTTTAGACATATAAGCCAGAAAAATAGGTGTACGCCAACATTTTGCTTATACAATCTGACTATGTTAGGTAAAGTTCGCCTAAGACGCAATGACTTTTTGTTTTTTCAGCCAGAACATTACTTAAAGAGCCAAATATGTTGGTATTAATTCGCTTATTTAGCGGTTTTAAGCATGTTTATAGCAAATAATGAGCTGACTACCTCGCCATAGCACTATTGAGAATTATGTAGAGTATTGGTAGTTATTACTTGAAGTTAACGCGCGCAACTAGCATTTATATCTTAGATTTTGATACTAAATATTTAGCTTTTTAACTCGCTTATAAAAACAAAAAAACTTTGAGGTAGTTTACATGACCAATCCTGATAACCATTCTTCTATCAGTAATAATAATGCCAATCAGCCGCACACGAAAAAACCCATCGCTATGATGTCGTGGTTGATATTGATGATTGGTCTTGCCGCGCTCGTTTTTGCGATTTATAGTCTGCAAAAAAGTAGCAAAGAAGAGCCGATAGAGACCATTACCCGTGAAGGGGTGGTGATACAGATTCAGAAATTGAATCGCTTGGAGACGGTGGCGTTTAGTGTTGATACTATCATTACCAGTCAAAAAGCAGGCAGTTGGATGAAGCTGTGGCAAGATGAGCAAAAAGGCTTGTTTATCGCCCGTGGGCGCGTAGAAGCGGGGATTGATTTGAGTGCTTTAACGCCTGAGATGGTGCAAGTGATAGCGCCTGCTGAGGCTGCTATAAAAAATGCTGAAAGCGTTGATGCCAATAATCCCGTCTCTATCATGCCGCAAATTCATATTACTTTACCGCCATCAGAGATATTTTCGGTTTATTTAGACGATATCGAGATTTATGATTGGCAAACGGGCGCTTTTGGCATGATGCAGGTTGATCCAAAGATTTTGCAACAAGCGCAAAGCATGGCAAAAAAGGAAGTGCTTGAACGTGCTTGCCGCGGCGATGTGATGAATATGGCATTAGAAAATGCGCAAACCCAGTTGCAGCAGTTATTTTCATTAACTGGCGCAGTAGTAACGGTAACCACGCAGGGCGCAGGAGCATGTCAGATGCCAGTGACTAATGCTTAAATGGTTTAAATGGATTGGATTTTAGCATTGTAAGGGGTTAGCACGAGGAGAGAGGTTTCGGTGTTCTGATAAATATCTTCGCCAGTTAACAGTTGTTGCTTGAAATGATGAGTAATAGGGTTATTATATTATATAGCAGGACTTATTTGTGATTAACGACAGACTTATAAATACTGTCGTTCAAATAGGCCTATATCTCATATAATGTAAGAGGTGGCATCTATGACAACTTCTAATAATCAGCCGTCTGCCCATGAGAAGCGCAAATTAACCAAACATCCTAAAGCAAAAGGGTCGCTATCGTTTGCGACTTGGGTACTGTTAATTCTTAGTTTTACCTTATTCGCTTATGCCATTTACACCATTAAGACGCGGATATTAGAGTCAGATACTGATAGAGCGAGTGCGCCACAAAGTAGTTTGGTGCAAATAGACAGCTAAGGCTTTTAAAATCATGACTGTTTTTTTAACTCATAACTGAATTTTAGTTCATGGCTATTTTTAGTACATAACTGTTTTTAAATTTAGAGCTGTTTACACTCAGTCTTATCTTTTAAATTCTGCAATCGCTAATTGCCGAGCAGCTTTGTGTTCAACTATTGGTATTGGATAGTTAATATTAGCAAACTTACCACCCTTAGCCAGTTCTTTACGCATTTTATCCTCGCTATGCAAGATACTGGCAGGAATATCTTTTAATTCCGGTAGCCAAGTCTTGATAAATTCGCCATCGGTATCATGAGTTTTGGCTTGGCTAAAGGGGTTCATAATACGGAAGTAGGGTGCAGCATCCGTACCTGTTGATGCGCTCCACTGCCAGCCGCCGTTATTTGAGGCAAAATCACCATCTATCAGCTGCTGCATAAAGTAGCGCTCGCCTAAACGCCATTCAATCAGTAAGTCCTTGGTCAAAAACATCGCCGTGACCATCCGTAAGCGATTGTGCATAAAACCAGTGGCATTTAGACAGCGCATTACGGCATCAACTAAGGGCACGCCTGTCTTACCTGTATACCACGCCTCAAAATCATCATCGTTATATGACCAATGAATCTTGCTATCTGTCTCTTCTTTATACGCCTTGTGGCGGATGAGCGTTGGCTTATCTACTAAGACATGACGATAAAAATCTCGCCAAGCAAGCTCACTTATCCAGCGATTAATGTCATTGTTGTCACAGTTACTAAGGGCGTTGCCATCATCACTGTGCAATTCTTCCAGCGCTTTTGTGGCTTGTAAATAGCAAAGTCTGGGGCTGATTGAGCCAATAGTGAGGTAGGCTGATAATTGACTAGTCGCGTGCAAGCTTGGCACATCGCGGCTGATATCATAGTTATTAATATCATCAGCGATAAATTCCTCTAAACGCTGGCAAGCAGCAGCTTCACCAGCAGGGTAAGCTGCACGAGCGTAATCAAGCTGTGCGTCCATATCAATATGCTTTAATGAATCAATACCTTCTGAACAGCCATCTTGTAATGTCTTTTGATAGTCATCAACAGTTCCTTTACTTAATTTTTCGATATCTTTAATAGTCGTGGCGCTAGATTTCGAGATTTTCAGCTTGGCGTTGTTGTTATTTATAGCTGCTGCTTCATGCATTTGCATGGTGCTAACATCTAAGGTATGCCGCCATTTTTTATAAAATGGGGTGAATACTTTATACATGCTATCGCCATCATTGGTGGTGATACTTTGTGGTGGCAAGATGCACTGGTCATGCCAGCGAATAAATTCGATATCGTTTTTTGCCAGTTGTTTGGTGAGTTTTTCATCACGCTCAATCTCATTGCCTTCGTACTCATGATTTGCCATCACACAGCTGATGTTATTGGCCTCACATAATGTGCTTAGCGCCTCGACACAATCAGAAAAGCTTGGACAAACCTGTACGTTCAATGTGATATTCAATTGTTTATGCAAAGATGTTGCTAAGATTGGCAAGGTGCGGGCGATGTGGTCGAGCTGTGTGAGTGACATATCGTGCGCTTGCCACTGTTCAGGCGTAAGGAAAAATATAGCACTGACTTGCGCCTTGTCTGCGTTCGCCCGCTCACAAAGTGCTGCTAACGCTGTATTATCATGCAGCCGCAAATCACGACGAAACCACATCAAGTAATGCGGCATACTGACATTCTTATTATCATGATTTTCGTCATTTGCTGACGCTGTCTTAGACATTCAATTATTCCTATTTTAATCAATCGCAATCATAAACAAAACTACCAATAAAAGTATGCTAGGATAAGTTTTTGGATGCAATTGATTTGCTATGCGCTTAACAAATCAGCATCATTCCTTATGATGAGCATTTAGCGTAATATCGCTGTTGGTTGGATTTATAGAAGCGCTTATTTGCAGCCTATCATTTACCGCCTCTACCGAAGTTTTATCAAGCTTATAAAAAGGTCATAAAATGCACGTTAAGTTTTGCGGCTTTACCCAGCTTAGTGATGTCAATACCGCTGTACAGTTGGGTGTTGATGCGGTGGGTTTGGTGTTTTATCCACCCAGTCCGCGTGCGGTGACGCTAGCGCAGGCGCAGATATTAAGCGCGGCCTTGCCTGCTTTTGTCAGTGTCGTGGCATTAGTGGTCAATATGCCTGAAGATGAGCTGATTGAGCTGGCAAATAATGTCCCTTTTGATATCATTCAATTCCACGGTGATGAAACGCCTGAACAGTGTCAGCAGCTGGCAAGCGCGGTCAATAAACGCTGGATGAAAGCGCTGCGTATTAATGCTGAGCAAGATACTGTGGAAAATGTAAGCGCACGTATTGATAGTTTTGCCGCAGCAGGCGCAAGTAGTATTTTACTTGATGCTTATCATCAGTATAAATATGGCGGTACGGGCGCGCGCTTTGATTGGAGCCTGATTCCAGATAATAGCTCACTGCCGATTATCTTAGCGGGTGGACTGGATGCCGACAATGTCGCTGCGACTCTTGATCTGCCTATTTATGGCGTCGATGTTAGCGGCGGAATTGAGGCTGATAAAGGTAAAAAAGACGCTGCTAAAATGCGTGCCTTTATGAAAGCAGTCAAGCGTGACCGATGGCAAAACGAGACGGTCACTGACGCTCTCTAAGATAACTGCTATATTTGTGCTATTTACTCTTATTTAAGCGTTATTCCGACTTCCTGATTAAATCTAATTTTTCTTTATCCTAATATTTATACGACCAATCCTTATACTAAAAGATACCACTTATCGTAGGAATTATCATGAGTCATGCCACGAACAAAGCACCATCTGCTACTGCACAATCTATCAATACCTTTACCAATCCAACAGACGTACAAGACTTTAACCAATACCCTGACGCACGCGGACATTTCGGCGTTCACGGCGGTCGTTTCGTCTCTGAAACCCTGATGGCCGCCTTAGAAGAGCTAGAGGCGCTATATACCAAAGTAAAAGCTGATCCGGCTTTTTGGGAAGAATATCATAATGATTTGGTCAATTATGTTGGTCGTCCAACACCGCTGTATCATGCTAAGCGTTTAAGCGATGAGATTGGCGGTGCGCAAATTTATTTTAAACGTGAAGACTTAAACCATACTGGCGCACATAAAGTGAACAACACTATTGGACAAGCACTGCTTGCCAAAATGTGTGGCAAAAAACGCATTATCGCGGAAACCGGCGCAGGTCAACATGGCGTTGCGACGGCGACGATTGCTGCTCGCTTAGGGTTAGAATGTATCGTTTATATGGGTGCTGATGATGTCGAGCGCCAAAAGATGAACGTCTATCGTATGCGTTTGCTAGGTGCGACCGTTGTACCAGTGACTTCTGGTTCACGTACCCTAAAAGATGCGATGAATGAAGCCATGCGTGATTGGGTAACCAATGTGGATAGCACGTATTATATTATCGGTACGGTTGCCGGCCCGCATCCTTATCCGCTATTGGTGCGTGATTTCCAAGCGATTATCGGTAAAGAAGCGCGTATCCAGCATTTAGAAAAAACGGGCAAATTACCAGATGCACTAGTTGCTTGTGTTGGCGGTGGCTCAAATGCTATTGGTCTATTTTTTGATTTCCTAAACGATACTGAAGTCAAAATGTATGGCGTTGAAGCGACAGGTGACGGCATAGAAACCGGTCGCCATTCCGCGCCATTGGCTGCTGGCCGTATCGGCGTGCTACATGGCAACCGTACCTATCTGATGGCCGATGATGAAGGTCAAATTCAAGAAACGCATTCTATCTCAGCTGGTCTTGATTATCCGGGTGTCGGTCCTGAGCATAGCTTCTTAAAAGATATGAAGCGCGTTGAATATGTTGGCTGTACGGATAAAGAGTCGTTGGCAGCCTTTCATGAAGCCACGCGTAAAGAAGGCATTATCCCTGCGCTCGAATCTGCCCATGCGGTTGCCTATGCGCTTAAGCTGGCTAAAACCATGACCCCTGAGCAAACCATTATCGTTAATATGTCAGGTCGCGGTGATAAAGATTTGCATTCGGTAATGAAGGCGGAAGGGATTGAGTTGTAGTCGCGTATTTTATTGCGCGCTATAAATCCGCTTTTATAAAATAAATTGATTGGCTCTCTCATTAAATCGTAGAGGGTCAATATAGCCAGTTTGAATTAATTGTAGAGAACACTATGACCCGAATTGAAAGCACCTTTGAAACCCTAAAAGCCCAAAATAAAAAAGCCCTGATTCCTTACGTGATGGCGGGCGATCCAACCCCTGATAACTTTGTTGGCTTACTACATGACTTAGTCAAGCACGGCGCAGATATGATTGAAGTGGGCTTACCATTTTCTGACCCAATGGCCGATGGCCCAACCGTTGCATTGGCTGGTGAGCGCGCTTTAGCAGCAGGAACGAGTACGCGTGATGCACTAAAAATGGTGGCAGAATTCCGCAAGCAAGACACGCAGACGCCAATTATCCTCATGGGTTATCTTAATCCCGTTGAAATCATTGGTTATGATAACTTTGTCGCTTTATGCGAGCAGTCAGGCGTTGATGGGATTTTGATGGTTGATTTGCCACCAAGCGAGGCGGGCAGCTTTACTCAGCATTTAACTGAACATGCGATGAATGAGATTTTCTTATTATCGCCGACCACTTTACCTGAGCGCCGTGAGCAAGTACTGACCCATTGCGGTGGTTATATTTATTATGTGTCGCTTAAGGGCGTGACTGGCTCGGCAACGCTAGATACCGATGATGTTGCGACCCAAGTGCAAGCGATTAAAGCGGAGACCGATTTGCCAGTATGCGTGGGCTTTGGTATTCGTGATGCAGCATCAGCGAAAGCAATTGGTAAGTATGCCGACGGTATCATTGTAGGAAGTGCGTTGGTGCAAAACTTTGCTGATATCGATGCTAAAGATGCCTCTGCGGTTGCAAGCGCTCAGCAAAAAATCATGGCAAAAATGGACGAGCTACGCGGCGCACTCGATAGTTTAACGGTCTAATATTATATCGAACGTATTGGCATCAACGTGTGTATGGCTCAGCAACGTCATTGTCTTATTATTTATAAGAGGGGCGATAGCTGTTTTTATATCAAGGATTATCGTAACTTTCATAACAATGTTTATAAAGACACGGTTAAATGACTTTGCTAAAGTTAGTTTACGTGTGTAAACTAACATCACATATAAATTGTTACAGTTGCGCATAAGCGTGCTTTATAACTGCTCATGTTATAAGGCTATGTGACTTTTAAATTGATTCTTATAAACGGACTTCTTAGGGACAAGTAACTAAGCCAACTTGTCGATAAGCCTTTGATAATGGCGAATAATATGACTGATACCATAACACCAGATACTATAAATAATAATGCTGCGAATAACGGCGCTGCGCCAAATAATACTGCAGGGCAATCGTGGTTTAATCGCCCGATACCGGGTATTAAGCAGCAACTGACTGCACCTTTGACGGCGGTAGAGACCGAACCGTCAACCAAATGTAGCAGCTGTTATTCGATGATTACCAATACGGCGCTGATTTTTAATTGCTATGTCTGCCCGCATTGTGACCATCATTTACCGATGAGTGCTCGTGAGCGCTTAAACTGGTTGCTCGATCAAGTAGAGGGTGAGCTAGGACAGCAGTTCACTGCCAAAGATCCATTGAGCTTTGTGGATAGTAAGCCGTATCCGCAGCGCATGACCGAAGCACAGGACAAGACCGGTGAGTCTGAAGCGCTGATTGTGATGTACGGTAAATTGCGCAATCTTGATATCGTTACTTGTGCCTTTGACTTCCGCTTTATGGGCGGCTCTATGGGCTCGGTGGTCGGCGACCGTTTTGTAGAGGCCGCTGAAAAAGCCCTTAAAGATAAAGTTCCCTTAGTCTGCTTTGCTGCTTCTGGCGGTGCGCGGATGCAAGAAGGGCTACTATCATTAATGCAAATGGCTCGTACTGCGGCGGCGATTGAACGCTTAAGAATTGCTGGCGTGCCGTATATTGTGGTATTAACCAATCCTGTTTATGGCGGGGTGACAGCATCGCTTGCTATGTTAGGTGATATCCATTTAGCAGAACCAAAAGCCATGATTGGCTTTGCAGGCAAGCGCGTGATTGAACAAACGGTTCGTGAGACGCTAGAAGAGCCGTTCCAACGTGCTGAGTTCTTGTTAGAGCATGGCGTGGTCGACGAAGTGGTACATCGTCATCAATTGATTGATACCATTTATCGTTTGCTTGCAAAGCTATGCCGCGTACCGAATGTTGCTGCTTAATACGCTTAACTGCTTAGCAAATAAGAACGTTAGAAATAGCGTTCTGCTAGAATAAATTTTCCTCGCTTGCTGTGCGCTTCGCATTCCAGAGGCTTTGCAAAATTTAACCCAGCAGCACTGTATCCTTTTTAAACTGTATACTTTTTAAATTAAATCGACTAAGTAAAAATTACGAATAGCATTTATCGTTAATAACGGTAAATGCTATTTTTGCTTTTTGGTCAGGTAGTTATATACTGTCTCTATTTTCTTAATGAATATCTTTTAAATAACTAGTTCCTAACCGACTATTTCAATATAGGTTCCGCTCATGTCTGACTCTTCACTTTCTACCTCTACCACTCCTACTGAGCACTCGAGTTTGACCGAATGGCTTGATTATATGCAGCAGATTCATGTCTCGGCGATAGATATGGGGTTGTCGCGAGTATTGCCGGTTGCTGAGGCGTTAGGCGTGGTACAGTCAGCCAAAGACGATGCTTATGTATTTACCGTAGCGGGCACCAACGGTAAAGGCTCAACGACTGCGGTCATCGCGCAAATGTGCCAAGCGGCAGGTTATAAAACGGCGCTGTATCAATCACCGCATCTGAGCGTATTTAACGAGCGCGTGCGTATCAATGGCGAGATGGTCAGTGATGAGACCTTAATTGATGCCTTTAGCAAGGTAGAGGCTGCGCGGTTGCAGTGCGCTCTAACCTTGTCATTTTTTGAGATGACAACGCTTGCAGCATTATTAATCTTTGCCGAAGCAGACTGCGATGTCTGGGTGTTAGAAGTTGGGTTAGGCGGTCGCTTAGATGTGGTCAATATTATCGATCCTGATATGGCAGTGATTACCAATATCGCTATCGATCATGTCGATTGGCTAGGGGATAATGTCGAAGATATTGGCCGTGAAAAAGCAGGTATTTTACGTGATGGTATTACTCTAGTTTATGGTGCTACTGCGATGCCAGCTAGTGTACAACAAGCGATTGATACGCATCAGGCAACTTGTTATCAAGCTGGGCAAGACTTTGATTATCGTGAAGTGGATACCGATGTTTGGCAATACAGTAATGCCGCTGTCACCATGCAGCTACCACGCCCAGCGCTATCGTTGACCAATACCGCCAATGCCTTATCAGCGGTGCTGGCAAGCCCATTAAATATTGATAAAAAGGCTATCGAACAGGCATTGCAGAGGGTCAAGCTCGCTGGTCGTTTTGATTATCGTGAGACGCATAACCGTCATTGGTTGTTTGATGTGGCGCATAACGAGCAAGGCGTTGAGTTTTTATTGGCGCAATTATTACCGCTTTGGCAGCAGCACTTAGCCACGCAAAATAGCGCTGATGCTCTCAATCAAAGCAGCAATCAAGCCAACCGTAAACCTGCCAGCATTAAAATGCTGTTTTCTATGTTGGGTGATAAGGATATCAATAAAGTCGTACAGCGTTTGACCGAAGCGGGCTTACCTATTAGCGATTGGTCTATCGCTGAGATTGATTATCCACGGGCGGCGAGCACTGAGCAGCTGCAAAGTATCTTAGCAAGCTATGTCGATAGTGCGCAAATACATGAGTTTAAACGTCTATCAGAAGCCACCGATGCCGTTATAAATGACAGTCAAGCGCAAGACTTAATCGTGGTATGTGGCTCGTTCCATACGATTGGTGAGGCGCTAGCGGCACTTGCGGTTGATAATTTAAGTTAAAATCGTATTTGTATCATGTTAATCTTAGCAGTAGCATGATGGCAGACAGTATGAAAAATATGCTTTATAATCAAATTGATTTAGCATCCTGCTATACAATGCTATGAGATAGAAGCTCAGCATAACCTTTATAAATGGATGGACGTAACCGGCGGCAATAGCAACTATTTAACTATCAAGGCTGTTTATTAAAGCAATTTAAGCTATTTAAGTATAGTTTTAAGACGACCGTTTTTGAAATGATAGTTTTTGAGACGACAGCTTTGAAACGACAGTTGCGCCGCTCAATCAACCTTATTACCAACTAAGAGACGTAAACGGATGAACTTTTCGAGACAAGCCTTATTGGGCATTGGGATGATTATAGGCGGTAGCGTAATGCTATACGCCATGGTGCAACAAATTGGTGATAGCAATAAACCCCAACCAGCGTCAGCGATGATAGATAAGCCAAGCCCCGCACAAGAATCTCCGCCGCCATTGACGACTGATATCGAGACTGAAAAGCGCATCTTGGCACAAAAACAAAAAGAGCGCGCTGCTCGTGTTGCAGAACAAGAAAAGCGTGCTCAGCAGTTCTTAACCGAACAAGAAGCGGCTGAAGCACAAGCACTGGCAAAAGCCCGTGCGGAAAGTCAGCAGTATATGGCCAGTAGCGCACCAGCTGTTGAAGAAAGTAAAGAGTTAGAAGCTGCAAAAAACAACCTTGCCACGCCCACGGTAAAGCCTCGTACTGATAGCAACAGCAGCACTACTGCTTCAGCTGAAAATAATGCAAAAGCTCGCGAGCAGCAAAAAGCTGCCCAAGCGCAACAAGAAGCTCAGCGCCAAGCCGCCCTTAAAGAACAAGCGGCTGCTAAGAAATTAGCAGATAGTAAAAAGGAAGCTGAGGCAAAAAAGCAGGCTGATGCTAAGAAACAAGCGCAAGCTGCCGCTGAGAAAAAGCGAGAGGCAGCAGAAGCAGCTAAAAATGAGCCACCAAAGTCGCCTTCTGATTACCAAGTAAAAAGAGGCGATGGGCTGATTAAACTGGCGCGGCAATACAATATGCCGGTAGAAGTCTTGGCACAAGCGAATAATCTATCACCTTCGACATCACTACAACTGGGTCAAAGTATTACCATTCCATCGCGCAAGCAGGTGGAGCGCTTAGCGCGTGAAGCAGCGGCAGCTGAGCAGGTGCGTGAAGACAAGCGTCAAAAAGAAGAAGCGCTAGCCAAGAAATCGGCCGATGCCAAGCGTGAGGCGCAGCAGAAACTTAGTGAGGCGCGTAAAGAAGTGAAAGAAACCGATGCTAAAGGTAGCTTTGGCGTGCAAGTGGCACTGGCAAATGACCAAGCCAAAGCGGATGAGCTGGCAAAGAAATTCCAATCTGCCGGCTATCAAGTAAAAACCAGTCCTACCAGTCGCGGTGTACGCGTTATCGTTGGTCCTGAGCGCGGCAAAGTTGCGGCATTGGCCTTAAAGGATAAGATTAATAGCGACCCCAAAGTTAATACGACAAGTGCTTGGGTCTTATACTGGCGCTAAAATAGCGTTTATAGTGCTGCAATCCGATAACTATTATTGCTAAATAAATAGCTACATTTCAATTAGGCTCGTTTACATTTTTATCGCTGTAGCTAATTTTATTCAAACACGACATCTATTGTCGTGTTTTTTGTTTTATCGTTTGCCGATTGGCTTAAGCTTGGTTACGATGAGCGCCGCTCTTTCCTATTTCTTTCTGTTCCTCTCTGTACTGTATAACCTGTCAGCCTACAAAGGCTGCCCTGTCGCGGTTGGCCATGTGTTGTCATTTTTTTTAGTGACATCAGCACACGTAGCTGACGGCTTTCATTATGTATAAGGTAAAACCATGTCATTTGGCGTTATATTTTTAATATTGGCGGTTGGATTTGTAGGGTTGATCACCCTGCCAAAACTGTTTTCTCCTAAGCAAGTTACTGAACCTGAACCGCCGCCTGTGCGCGGTGATGAGCTGGCTATTTGGCCCTTTGCGCCGATGCCTATTATGACGGATACGGAAGTGATATTTTTTAATAAGTTAAAAAACGCTTTGCCGGAATATCATATTTTTGTCCAAGTTCAGCTGTCACGTATCATCGAAGCCAATAGCAGTGAAACCTCAGAACGCAGTTTTTGGTTTAATCGTATTTGTCGTCAAAGCGTTGATTATGTCATCGTTGATGTCGACGCACAGACTACTTTGCTCGCCATTGAGCTTGATGATTGGACGCATAGTAGTAAAGCGCGGCAAAAGGCCGATGATAAAAAGGATAAAGCGCTTGCCAGTGCGGGTATTGCTATCGTCCGTTTTCACGCCGAGCGTATGCCGAGTGCTGATATGCTGAGATATGAGCTGATGCAGGTGATTGAGAGTTATTGAAAGGCATAGATAAGTATTAAGAGGTATTAAACCCAAATAAAAGCTAGGCAAAATCAATCATCTACACCATCTCGCAGCCTAGGATAAATGACAATCGGTTTATCACCTTCAAAGTAGAGACCTGTTTTTAAGATAGCATTTTCAGAATTGATAAGTGGCAACTGACGACCATCGTAGAAGTCGCGCTTGCTAAACCATTCAATATAATGGGCGGCGCGTAATGCAGTTACATCAATCGTTGCAAGCGTGGCATTATCAGTTTTATCGCACCATTCGTGCATCGGAAAGCTTGGTGTTAGCCAATGAGGGTAGACGAAATTAGCGATGTCCATTGGTAAAAAGAAGCGTCCTTTAATAACACCATAACGCTTATCAATCTTCACTTGGCCATGATTTTTAGTCTCGACCCACACCGTACGAAACTGTTTGGTTTGCATGTGGGTCATTTTGCGCTGTAAATTATCGTTGGAGTTGATACCGACCCAATTTATCGGCGCAAACGGCGCTGAACCCATAAAAAACTTAATCGCTAACTCCCAATGTTCAACCAGATTGTCTTCATGGTTATACAAAATCAAATCAAGCTCGCCTGTTGTCTGCTTGCCATTATATAACTGCACATTATTAGCGAGCGTCTCGTACGGATGTAATTTGCGTGCAAAGCCGTCTTCTAACCAAAACGATAATAAGCCCTCAAAATGAAACCCCAAGCGATTGGGGCTAGGACGTTTTAATAAGTAGCGGGTCAGCGCCTGATAAGCATAGGTGCTATCCAGTTCTTTTAAACGCGGCTTATAAGTTTTAAACTGCTGTTGCCAAAAGTCTGCGCTATGTATTGCAACTTTGTGGGTGGCTTGATGCGGTGCGAAATCTAGCCACGTCGTCAAGACGTTAGGGCAGGCGAGCACATACGCCAAATCACGCACAAAAGGTCGCCGATACGCTTCCCAAGGTGCATAGCTATCAAGGCGCGGCGTAAGCTCAGACATAGGACAAACCAGAGTAAATATAAAGTATTTACCCTAGCGGCTTGCTTACTAAAAGTCTATAGAGAATCGTAATATGTTAAGATTGTAGTCATCTGGCAGAATATATGATTGCCAACCCTTTAATAATACAGAGGATTGAATTATGAAGTACCTTTTGCAAATCGACTTTCCTTATAGCGGTCCTTTTGGTAGTGCGTTTTTTGATGCCATGAAAGAGTTGGCTGAAGATATCGCAACCGAAAACGGTCTGGTCTATAAGCTATGGACAGAAAATGAAGAGACGCAAGAAGCAGGCGGGATTTATGTGTTTGATAATTTGGACGATGCCAACAGATATTTAGAAAAGCATACCCAAAGGCTGACCTCACTTGGTTTTAAAGACATTAAATCTAAAGTATTTGTCATCAATGAAGCGCTAAGTACGATTACTAAAGCGTCTTTGTAATACTTGATGAAGAATAATGAGCATAAAAAAAGCCAACCATTGGATTCAATGGCTGGCTTTTCTATTAATGTAGATAATTCTTCTTTTAGGTAAATAACCCCAGTTCGGGATAAGCCACATTGTAACTCATTGATACTATTTACAATGTGGCTACCTGTCTCTGCTGAGGCATGTTTTTGATGGTGGGTTTATAGGGAAACCAGCAATAAGCAATCAAACCTGACAGCAAGTTTGTGATAAACCCCGTGACACTACGATGGCGTGAGTGTTCGATTTGGCACAAGTTTTTAAGCTCTCCAAAAACCGTTTCAACCAAAGAGCGATGATTGAGTAGCGCCTCATCCATCGGCTTGAGTACTTGCGGTTTCATATTACGCCGAAGTTTGGTTATCAACGTGG
>Ga0208670_100107_pt1 | contig 29383 bp, 28 predicted proteins | sample 24BtaG_FD_184098 | JGI IMG/M metagenome (GOLD analysis project Ga0208670, IMG submission 184098) | Marine viral communities from Cariaco Basin, Caribbean Sea - 24B_WHOI_OMZ_CsCl (SPAdes) (version 2) | ecosystem: Environmental > Aquatic > Marine > Oceanic | place: Caribbean Sea: Cariaco Basin...
ATCTCTTTATCTCTTTATCTCTTTATCTCTTTATCTCTTTATCTCTTTATCTCTTTATCTCTTTATCTCTTTATCTCTTTATCTCTTTATCTCTTTATCTCTTTATCTCTTTATCTCTTTATCTCTTGGCTCCCTGTGATTTTCAAATAAATTAAACTTTTCATAGTTGCCGATGCTCTGCTTTTAAAAGCGTTGCGAAATAATTGATATTAACTGATTCTTGGTTTTAACCAAGCTTAATGTGCTGTTTTATAGTCGACCATTATTATTGTTATATCTATTTTGCTAATTTAAAGCGAGCTTAAGGGCGTGTACCTGTTTTGTACTGGCACGTTGATTAGACATGAGGATTGACTTACCATAAAATATCTAAGTATTTTATAAAATACGACTAAGGAGAGCCATCATGTCGAATAAATCGGTCAACAAACAAGCGAAAGATGATATTACGTTAAGTAAAAAAGTCAAAAAGAAGCTAAGTAAGCTGAATTTGCAGCGCCAAAAAGAGCAAGATAAAATAGACAAGGTGCGTCAAAAAGAGCTAGATAAGGTAGATAAGCAGCGTCAAAAAGAACAGGCCAAAGTTGATAAGAAGATTCAAGCAATGATAGACGATATCAACCAAAAGGCGATGAAAAAGCAGGAAAAAATAGATACTAAAATTCATAAGAGAAGAAATAAAATAGACAAAACTGGCATAGCAGAAGAGCAAATATGGCAGTACTAAAAATGTTATAAAATATGTTTTTAATATTTAATCGATTTTCGAGTGATTTTACAGGTCATAATGTTTCTAAATAATTAAGCGTTTCTGTAAATATCGTCTTAAAAATCTATGGTGTTATCTACCCAACTTAGAACTTCTAAGTTGGGTTTTTTGTCACTTAATCAATTCGCCGCAATCAGCTTTCCTGATATCTCAAGCGGGATGATATTGCTAATCAGTTTCGGGAAGGCCGTCACCCCGTAGTTATAGCGATCTACCATACCTGTTGCGCGGAATTTTAACGTCGGTTGAGAGGTGACGGGGTCAATCTCTACATCAGATAAAGTCACTCTTACCGTTAACGGTTTGGTTTGACCTAAAGCGGTAAAGTCGCCCGTGACATTGGCTTCTTTAGGCGTAATCATCTTGATTTTTTTTGAGACAAACGTCATCGTCGGATACTGCTGCGTATTGAGCAGCTCTTTACGGCGTAAAAAAGAGTCACGTAGCCTGCGCTCGGTATCGATGCTATTGGTATGCACGGTGAAATTAATAGTCGTACTCTCAGGCTTTTTGACGTCATAATTGATCGCGCCGTTTACCTTACGAAACTTACCGTCAGTGGTCGCCTTGCCTAAGTACTTGACCTCAAAATCTGCGCTGGTCTTAGGCACGTCCAGTTTCCACTTTTGTGGCGTCGTGTTGGCGGCGACTCCCATTATAGGCAAAGATAATAATAAAGAGGTACCAAGCGTAATTTTTAGCAAAGAGGCGGCGCGAGTATTCATACGTATGATCCAAAGGGTGGTATTAAAGTCGTCAGTATTGAACATGCTTTTAAGGCACAACTGAGCGTTATAGCTGAAATAATAATACGATAGCCTACTACAATTGTGCTGTTTCAATGTATTATTAAAGTTATGAGCGATTTGGAAATAAGCCTTACACTGGCTTATCGCTTAAAATAACCAATTTGACTTTTTATACAGTAGAAAACCATGTCTTTGATGTCCAGCTTTAAAGGTATCGTCGGCGAGACCGTCATCAACGTGGCCATGTGGCTAAAACTTGAAAAAGACGTTTATCATCGTCTAAATAATATCACTTTGCCGTTAGCGGATGGCGGCAGCACCCAAATCGACCATGTCATCGTTTCTAGGTACGGCATCTTTGTCATCGAAACCAAAAACTATAAAGGCTGGATATTTGGTAACGAAAAGCAGCGACAATGGACGCAGGTCATCATGGGTCGTAAGTATAAATTTCAAAACCCATTGCGCCAAAATTATCTGCATATCAAGACATTAGCAGATTTGTTAGAGCGGTATTTGAGTTATTTCCATTCGATGATTGCGTTTATTGGTGAGTGTGAGCTTAAAACTCGCGATGAGTTACCAGAGCATGTATTGACGAGCGGCATGGCATCTTATATTAAGAAAAAACAAGATAAAATGCTTACCGATGAAGAAGTCAAAGCCATCGTTGAGCAAATTGAAAACAATCGATTTAGCAAGTCTTGGCGTACTAACAGAGCGCATAAAGCCTATTTAAAAGATAAGCATAGTCCGTCGAATAATCAACCTAGTGATAAATCAAATGTTCAGTCAGTTACTACATCAGCGAATCAACCTGTGTCTGAGCCAATAGTAAAACAATCTCTTAAAAGAACCACTCTTCAAAGCAGAGAAGTACTGCGATGGTCTGGGCAAACGGAAGTTGAAGCGGTCGACGCACCGTTTGTCCCTTCTAGCAATGTGCTGCCTATCTCTCAACTGACTAATGATGATTCTGTCTTTATTACCCCATTTGAGGTTTTGGAATCAGAGCCGAAGATAGAGAAAGCTGCTACTAAGGAGCTTTCTATTATCGAGCAAGTTGAAGCGTCTGTCGTTTCCGATAATACTCCCGCTTGCCCGAAGTGTAATGGTGAGATGATCAAGCGCGTTGCTAAAAAAGGTCAGACCTTTTTTGGTTGCAGTCAATTTCCTAAGTGTCGCGGTGTGGTGAATATTAATTAGGTGATAGTTATCCTAAAAACTAACGGCTACTTCATAATAAAAGCGACGTCAAAATCATGGGTTGGCACAAAATTACTTTCTTTTATTTCAAACGTCGTTGGTCCAATCTTTTTGATTTTACCTTTACCTTTCCAACAGAAGGAGACCAGTTCGTTAAGGTCGCGTTTGACGGTCAGTTTGAAATGAGTAATCGGTTTGGCCCAGTTTGCTCCCGTCGTTAGGATATAGCTTAAGGCATGATAGGGCCGTCCGTTATTATTAAATCCTCGCTGAGTTGATTTATCTACACAAAAACTTGAAAACTCTTCCTCGCCTAAAGATACTGATCCACCTACTAACGGTTTGTACGTGTGTTTGACCTTGGTGATCGTATTGGCTTTGAACTTTTGCTCCCAACTATAAATCACCTGTGAATCCCAAGGTATATAGAGACTTTCTCTATCACTGATAAACTTATCGAGTGCCTTGCTATTACAGTCTAAAAGCCGTTGATTGATATCGTCGGTATCAAACCGATAGGTCCAAGGTGACATCATTTCAGCGTCACTAATGCCACAAGCCTTAAAAATATTGGTGGTATCAATAGGGGTTTCTGCATAGTTCCGCTCACCATTTTTGATGATGATCGGGTACATAAAAGTGCGGACATGCTGATTAGGAATGATAGGCTTGCCATTGGCCCAAATTTTAAAGTTATCATAAGTAGCACTAGTATTAGCGTAATCTGAGTCTGTAAAGCTAGGCACAGCTGGCATAGGAAAAAGAACGGTCTCGGTAATGTCTTTATTGCTTAGATTTTTAAATTCATAATTGACGCGGACTTCATCTTTTGAGATGTATAAATCTTCACTATGCATGCTGATATGTTTATTTTTAATATACCCAACCCCGCCTGTCCCAATATAGCCGGTAGAGTCATTGGCTTGGGCAGTAGTCATCACGATCAGCACCGCACAAGCTAATGTACCGCTAAATACAAAATGCCGCTTATCCATAAATCTCTTCCAAACGTAAACACGCAACCAAGCGACCATCCCATTCGCGCAGCTTTGGTTCTACTTCGCTGCATTGAGGTTTGGCATAAGGGCAGCGTTTATGTAGCGCGCAGCCAGTTGGCGGATTAAGCGGACTTGGCAGCTCGCCATGTAAGGTTAAGTCATTTTTATGGCCAGTTACAGTCGGTGCCGCCGCCAATAGAGCTATGGTATAAGGGTGCTTTGGGGCATTATAAATCGCTTCTTTAGACCCATGCTCGACGGCTTGACCTAAGTACATCACCATCACATCATCCGCGACATGGCGTACTACTGACAAATTGTGTGAAATAAAAACGTAAGCAGTGTGATATTCGTCCTGTAAATCCATAAACAAGTTTAACACTTGCGCTTGAATCGAGACATCGAGCGCGGAGGTTGGCTCATCAGCGACGACAATTTTAGGATTAAGCATCATCGCGCGGGCGAGGGCAATTCGTTGACGCTGTCCACCTGAAAACATATGCGGATAACGGCCAGCATGTTCGGGACGCAGACCGACATGTCGCATCATCTCATTAATTTTGCTGCGCTTTTCTTCTTTAGATAGCTTGGTATGAATATCTAAGGGTTCAGTCAATTGATAGCCAATCGTATGACGCGGGTTTAGGCTGCCATAAGGGTTTTGGAATACCATTTGAATTTCGGTACGCAATTCTTTTAATGCTTTTCTACTGTAGCCGGTCGTCGCTTCATCATTGATAAATAACTCGCCATCAGTAGGCTGTTCAATGAGAGTCAACTGGCGGGCAAGCGTTGATTTACCGCAGCCTGACTCACCAACGACCGCTAGCGTTTTGCCCGCTTCAAGCTCAAACGAGATACCATTTAGGGCTTTAACATACGCTTTAGGCTTGCCCAATCCTTGTGATACCGGGTAATGCTTGTGTAGGTTGTCTGCTTTTAAGACCACTTTATGACTCATGCTGTGACTCCAAAGTAGCAGGGTGAGGGGTAGAGGTGCGAGAAGGTAGATTAGGCAATTCAGAGTGAATACAGCGCACTTTGCCATTGGGCGTATCTAAAATGGGCGGCGGCACTTCACAAGCAGGTTCTTTATACGGACAGCGGGGAGATAATAAGCAACCGCTTGGGCGATCATATTGACTGGGTACCACACCCGGCAAACTATTGAGCCTGTCTTGACCGATTGCCAGCTCAGGGATGGCTTGTAGCAACGCTTCGGTATAAGGATGGGCAGGATGTTGAAAAATCTCCGGCACTGTACTGGTTTCAACCACTTGTCCGGCATACATGACGGCGACATCGCGCGAGTTTTGTGCGACCAAACCCAAGTCATGGGTAATTAATACCATTGCCATTTGTTTTTCGCGTTGTAAGCGCCCGAGCAAATCCATAATTTGTGCTTGTACCGTGACGTCAAGCGCCGTGGTTGGCTCATCGGCAATAAGCAGTTTTGGCTCACAAGCAATTGCCATTGCAATCATAACCCGCTGACTCATACCGCCCGATAATTGATGCGGATAAACCTTAAGTCTATTTTTAGCATCCGGCATCTCAACCAGTTCGAGCAGCTCTAAGATACGCGCCTGTACTGCTGCACCGCGCAATCCAAGATGCTTGCGCAGTACTTCACCTAATTGCATCTCAATGGTAAAGCTTGGATTTAGGCAAGACATGGCATTTTGAAAAATCATAGAAATATCTTTGCCAATGATGCCGCGCTTTTCTTTGGCTGACATACTCAGCATGTCTTTATTATCAAACATCACCCGCTTGGCACGAACTGTCGCAGAAGGCGGCAATAGTCCCATCAGCGCCATCATAGTGACCGACTTACCTGAGCCGGACTCACCGACGACGGCGATGACTTCGCCTTGGGTGATTTTTAAGGACACGTCATCGACGGCGCGAAAAGCCCGCGCCCCTTGACCAAAAGTGACCGAAAGATTTTCAATATCTAACAACAGTGGCGCTTCTTTTATTAACGAGCCCTTCATGGAAGTATGGGTAAGCGCTGTTTTATCTAAGGTATCAGTCATCTTAGGTCACCTGCTTTAATTTGGGATCTAGCGCATCGCGTAAGCCATCACCCGTCAGGTTAATAGACAAGGCAGCTAAGAAGATGGCGACACCCGGCCAAATAGCGAGCCAAACATTACTTTGAATATATTGCCGTGCTGTACCGAGCATTGCACCCCACTCAGCATCTGGTGGTTGCACGCCAAAGCCTAAGAAACCAATTGCGCCTGCTTCTAAAATAGCAGAGGAAAAAATCATTGTCGCTTGGACGATAAGCGGCGCCATACAATTTGGCAAAATGGTGATGAACAATAAGCGCAGCACGCCAGCACCCATGACTTGCGAAGCAACAAAGTACTCACGTTGTAGCTCTACCATGGCGGTAGCGCGTGTCAGACGGATAAAAGGCGGCGTACAAACCAAGGCAATGGTAATAATGGTATTGGTCATAGACGGCCCTAAAATAGCCGCAATAATAATCGCCAATAGCAAGCTTGGATAGGACATCAAAATATCATTAACCAGCATCACCGCTTTGCCCCAAACCTTTGGCCAAAACGCGGCGCTAAGCCCTAGCGAGACGCCGACCAACATGGCAAGGGTCGTCGCACTTAGACCGATAAATAGGGAATAACGTGCGCCATACATCACCCGAGATAAGGTATCTCGACCGGCATCATCAGTCCCAAGCCAAAACATCGTATCCCCGCCACTTAAAAACGCGGGCGGCAATTGCTCTTGACCGGTAAATAATTCATAAGGGTCATGCGGCGCAAGGGCGGGCGCAAGTATGGCGATAATCACCATCAAGGCCAGTACTATAAAACCAAGCACCGCGCCTTTATTGCGGCAAAATGTCGATAAAAATAGCTGCCAAGATGACGGCGGTGTCGCTGCCATCAGCTTAATATCAGAGGGAAGAACAGAAGGCTTCATGAGCATTTCCTACAGTGGCTAGTGCTTTGCTAATATTTAAAGTTTTAGAGTTTTAGCCTTAATAAGTATTAAGCATTTGCTAAAAAATCACTCAAAACCATGCAAACACCAATAGCCACTATTTATAATATGAGTATTTATCAATGTTAAATTAAGAAGTATGTCTGATGCGCGGATTGATCAGACCATACAAAATATCAATAAATAAACTAACCAAAATCAAGGCGGTGGCGACCAATAAGATACCGTTTTGCACAATAGGATAATCACGGGTAAAGAAGCCATCGAGTAGCCAATTACCAACGCCTGGCCAACTAAAGATAGTCTCAGTGATAATGGCGCCAGCGAGCAAGGTTGCCATTTGTAAGCCAATCACCGTCACTACAGTAATCAAGGCATTGCGCATGACGTGTACCAATATCACGCGGCGCGGAGATAAACCTTTGGCGCGCGCGGTACGCACATAGTCTTCATCTAATACCTCCAGCATCGCCGAGCGCGTCATGCGTGCAATCATCGCGAGTGGTATGGTCGATAAAGCAATAGAAGGTAAGATAAAGTGTTTTACCACGTCCCAAAATGCGCCAGGTTCACCTGAGGTCAAGGAACCTAATAACCATGAGCCATATAAAGGTTTGACGTCTAAAAACTGCGCGACAGATATCACACCGGCGACGGGCAACAGGCCGAGATAATGGGCAAATATACCGGTTAAGATAGGTCCTAATAAATAAATGGGCATAGAGTAGCCAGCCAGCGCCCCTGACATCAAGGTGTAATCAATCCATGTACCACGGCGCAGCGCGGCAAAAATACCTAAGCTCACCCCAATGATACTGGCAATGACAATGGCGCACACAGCTAGCTCTAAGGTTGGTACAAAATGGGCAAAGAAGTCTGGTAATACGGGGGTACGGGTACGAAAAGATACCCCAAAATCACCGGTCAATATACCGGTTAAATAATCCCAATATTGGATAATAAGAGGTTTGTCTAAACCAAGTCTTTCTAAGGCACGAGCATGGAGCTCTGGATCGACCATACGCTCACCCATCATAATCTCGACGGCATCTCCAGGGACGAGCCGAATCAGGGTAAAAGTAGATAGCGTTAAGCCAAGATAGACAGGAATGAGAATGGCAATACGACGCAAAATATAAAGTAGCATGGGCTGCTCAATAGTTATGGTTCAATAGTTATGGTTTAATAATTCTAAGTCGATGACTAGAATGTTGATAATGATGAGAGTGTCGGTGACAGAATGCTTAACAAAGCGCTTAATTCATATAAATACGGCTGGAGCAGAGTATCTGACCCAGCCGAATAGCAATTAAACAATCATGCATGTCGTACCGGACTTCATCAGTTAAGATTATTCAACCTTTACACCATCGAAGCGTATTGAGCCAAGTGGACTGATTTTATAATCGACGACGTTTGGTGCGGTGAATACCGTTACCACCGAATGCGCCATCGTGGTCCATGGCAGTTGCTCTTTAAATATCTGCTGAGCTTTTACATAGTCATTGACGCGATCATCTTGATTGGTAATCTGACGGGCGTTGGTTACTAAACTGTCAAAGTCTTTATTACACCAGCGTGAGTAGTTATTGCCACCGACCGCATCACAAGATAATAGCGAACCAAGCCAGTTATCTGGATCGCCATTGTCACCCGTCCAACCTGCTAAGATAACATCAGGCTCACCTTTAGCGGCGCGCTTTAGATACTCGCCCCACTCATAAGTGACCAGCTTGGTATTAACACCAATCTTCGCCCAATCTGCTTGCAACATTTCAGCCATGAGCTTGGCATTTGGGTTATAAGGGCGCTGAACTGGCATATACCAGAGGTTGATGGCAAGTTTGTCCGCACCTGCTTCTTTCATAAGCGCTTTGGCTTTTTCCACATCATAAGGCGCATCTTTAATCGATTTATCGTAACCCCATTGCGTTGGTGGCATAGGATTAGTCGCTTTAAGCCCTTCGCTCTGATAAACGGCGTTAATAATAGCGTCTTTGTTGATGGCCATATCTAATGCTTGGCGAACTTTAAGGTCGCTAAGCTTCGGCTTTTCAACGTTATAGCCGACATAACCGATGTTGAAGCCGGGTTGGTCAAGCACGGTGGCCTTACCAGATTTTTTAACAGACTCAATTTCGGCAGGTTTTGGATAAGCGGAGACATGACATTCTCCAGCCTGCACTTTTTGCGCACGAACCGCCGAGTCTTTAGTGATAACAAATACAAGATTATCGATATGTATATCGTCTTTGTTCCAATAATCTGGATTTTTGGTATAACGAATTTGCGCGTCTTTTTGGTAGGAGGTAAAGACGAAAGGCCCTGTACCTACTGGTTTGGTGTTGATATCAGCAGCATTACCAGCAGCCATTAACTTGTCTGCATATTCAGCAGAATCGATGTAAGCAAAGGCCATCGCTAGGTTTTGTAAAAACGGCGCATTGGTCTCGCTGAGAGTAATTTTTACGGTATTTTCATCGACTTTTTCGATAGTAGAGATCAGATCAGGCAGCCCCATGCCGACTGAGTACGGGAACTCAGCAGGATAGGCTTTATTAAATTCAAAATCAGGATTGGTGATACGTTCTAGCGTAAAGACTACGTCGTCCGCATTAAAATCGCGGGTTGGGGTAAAGTAATCGGTTTTACCAAATTTGACACCTTTACGTAGATTAAAGGTATAGGTTTTGCCGTCTTCGCTAATAACCCAGCTTTCGGCTAAGGCTGGCTGAATCTCAGTGCCATCTCTTTTGAATTCTACCAAGCCGTTGTAAATAGGATAGGCGCTCGCATCGAAATCAGTACCTGCCGTATACTGTGCGGGATCGAAGCCAGCAGGGCTGCCTTCTGAGCAATAAAGTAGGGTTTTCGCGGCTTTGGCGTCTGAGCTGGCAGCAGTTCCGTCAGTGGTTTTGTTGTCGCCGCTACAGGCGCTGATACCTAAGATAACCGTCGCCAACAGGGTCAATTTGAAAAGTGATTTTTGCATTATTACATCCTATGTAATTATAATTGGTTGCCAAGCATCTTTATAAGTTCGTTTGTGAACCATAAATATGCTTGACGTCCTTTTAATTCCCTTTAAAGCAATTGTTTATATCGTATTGTTGATAAGCAAATAAAAAATGCGTCAGGTTCTATAAACCGTCAGTCAGGTTTGCAAAAAATACTGATATAAATAAGTCGTTTAAATATACTCTGTTAAACACTGCTAATGCAAGGCATCTATAAACTAATTTTGATAGAAAACGTTTCGTTTTAATATCTTTATTGCCGAATTTATTAGTCGTTACTGAATTCAGTAAACTAACGTCGCTTGTCGATTTTTTTCAGTATTCTAAAAACCAGAACATAGACTACTAATATAAAATTGCCTAAATAAGTTCTAAAGATAGCATCGAAAAAATATGAGCCACATTTTTATACCATCAGCTTATTCTCATTTTATTGAATATCAAGTTTTGAATAGATAAGCTTGTTAAAGAAAAGCAGCCACAATAAGCTGCTTATCCCATTCCACCCCATCCTAACGTATTTTATGACGCGGCTAGCTCAATATGATGATGGTTGGCTTTAATAAGGTCGGCCAATTTTTCAGCAATCATAATCGTCGGTGCATTGGTATTGGCGCTAATCAAAGTCGGCATTACGGACGCATCAATAACCCGTAATCCGCTGACGCCGCGTACTTTTAATTCTAAGTCGACAACAGAGTCGTCATCTGACCCCATACGGCAGGTGCCTATTGGATGATAGATAGTATCTGACTTATTGCGAATATAGCCGAGCATACCGTCTTTTTCGATATAAGGAGCAGGGTAGTCTTCGGTGATATATTTGGCGATGGGCGATTCTTGCATAATAGCGCGCGTACGCTCAGCACCGGCCACCATATACTCTACATCTTTGGGGTGCGAGAGATAGTTTGGATCAATCAATACCGCCGCTGATGGTTCAGCAGAATCAAGCCTAACGGTGCCGCGGCTTTCAGGGCGTAGATAGCAGCTATGACAAGAGATGGCAAAGCCGCGTCTAAGATCACGACCATGCTCAATCACGCGCGATATGACAAAATGCAGTTGGGTATTAGGCCATTCTTTTGGGTCATCACCGACACTAAAAAACGCGCCCGCTTCAGCATAGTTGGTAGACAGTAGGCCCGTGCCATCCTTTCTCCACTGGCGAATGCTTTTGGTTAAAGTTGAAATGCTTGCCATGCCAATACCGATGACATCAGTGGTATTAACCTTATAATCAAAGACCACGTCTAAATGGTCTTGCAGGTTACCGCCAACCTCGGGCGCATCGACTAAGACTTCGATATCATGTGACTGCAAATGCTCAGCAGGACCAATACCCGATAACATCAGGACTTTGGGTGAGCCAAAAGCGCCACCTGATAAAATCACTTCATGGTTTGCCATCACCGTATGCTCGACGCCATCTTTTTCATAAGCGACGCCAACGGCTCGTTTGTCTTCAAAAATAACTCGGTTGGCTTGGGCGTGGGTAATGACGGTCAGATTTGGTCGGCTTTGAACTGGATGTAAATAAGCGGCCGCCGCAGAGCAGCGTTGACCTTGTTTTTCGCCATGAAAATGGGTGACTTGATATAAGCCTGCACCGTCTTGTTTTTTGCCATTAAAGTCATCATTTTGATCTAAACCATTGGCAACGGCAGCTTCTACAAATGCTTTTGATATCTCACGTGGACTTAGTAAATCACTGACGTGCAAAGGTCCGCTATCACCATGCAGCTCATCTGCGCCATGGATATTGTTTTCAGCTTTGATAAAGTAGGGCAGTACATCGTCAAAACCCCAACCTTCGCAGCCTTGCTCAACCCAGCGCTCATAGTCTAAGGCACTGCCACGGGTATAAATCATGGCATTAATCGCGGATGAACCACCCAAGCATTGACCACGTGGTTGGAAGCCGCGCCGGTTATTCAGATGCGCTTGCGGGGTAGTATGAAAGCACCAATTGTTCAATTTTAGCGGCTTGCCTGGGACTAGGAGAATCAAACCTGCAGGGACACGAACCGCAAGGTCTTTGCCTTCGCCGCCGTATTCTAATAAGCAGACACTGAGGTCTGGATTTTCTGTCAGCCGGCTGGCAAGCACGCAGCCTGCAGAACCGCCACCCACGATGATGTAATCAAACTTTGGATCAACTTCCATGTTATCTTCCTTATAGCATCCATGCTTATTAAAACGCGCTCATTAAAGCGAGTCTCTAAAATCGCTTCCGTCTTACAGTATCTATTATTTTGCTCAAATAATGCAATAAAAATGACCAAGTGGTATTTGGCAAAGTTGTATTGCTCAAAGTGTTATGAAGAACTCAATGTCCAATAAGACATAAAATGCGCTGATATGAGACTGATAGCTTCTTGTGAATAAAGTAGTAGTTTACACCGCACATACTTCTGAGCGTACAATAAAGCGCTTACCTTCAGGTATCTCTAATGAAAAGCTGGCCCCGCGTCCATCGACCACATCGATGGTCAAATCGGTATGTTGCCAAAGTTTATGCTGCGCTTTACCCATATAAAAAGGACAGCCAGCGAGCTCGCCGATGAGCACGTCTTGGCCGCCCACTTTAAACTCGCCCAATGGATAACACATCGGTGAGCTACCATCGCAGCAGCCGCCCGATTGATGAAACATCAACTCGCCATGTTTAGATTTGAGTAATTCGATTAATGCTTTGCAGGATTCTGTCGCTTCAAGTTTCATAATTAACTCCTTTTAATTTATAAATCGCTCATTTTTGCTGATGAGTTTTAAAGCAAAAATGCAATCTACCTAGCGATAGATTGCATTGATTCATTTATAAAATAACAAAAGACAGGTTTAAAAGAAGCCCATCGCTTTAGGACTATAGGATACCAGCATGTTTTTGGTTTGCTGATAGTGATCGAGCATCATTAAATGGTTTTCGCGGCCGATACCAGATTGTTTGTAACCGCCAAACGCTGAATGCGCAGGATAAAGGTGATAGCAGTTTGTCCAAACGCGACCGGCTTTAATGCCGCGACCGAAACGATAAGCGCGCGTACCATTACGCGTCCAGACGCCAGCACCTAGACCATATAAGGTATCATTGGCAAGAATCAGCGCTTCTTCATCGTCTTTAAAGGTGGTGACAGCTAGCACGGGACCAAAGATTTCTTCTTGGAACACGCGCATATCATTGGTGCCCTCAAAGATGGTTGGCTGTACATAATAACCGTTTGCCATGTCGCCATCATGTTTGGCAAGCTCACCGCCGACAAGGACTTTTGCGCCTTCTTTTTTACCAATATCGAGATAAGAGAGGATTTTTTCTAACTGATCTGAGCTGGCTTGCGCGCCAATCATGGTATCGGTATCAAGTGGGTTGCCCATTTTGATGGCTTTAACGCGAGCGATACAGCGTTTCATAAATTCATCATAGATGCTTTCGTGTACCAATGCGCGTGAAGGGCAAGTACAGACCTCACCTTGGTTGAGCGCAAACATGACCAAGCCTTCAACCGCTTTGTCTAAGAAGTCATCGTCTTCATCCATGATATCGGCAAAGAAGATGTTTGGACTTTTGCCACCCAACTCTAGCGTGACTGGAATGATATTTTCACTGGCGTATTGCATGATTAAGCGACCAGTGGTGGTTTCACCCGTAAAGGACACTTTATCGATACGGGGGTTAGAAGCGATTGGCTTACCAGCTTCAACGCCAAAGCCATTAATGACGTTTAGTACGCCTTTCGGTAAAATGTCCGCCGCGCCTATGACGTCAAGCATGTACAAAACAGAAGCTGGGGTTTGCTCGGCAGGCTTGAGGACGATACAGTTACCAGCGGCAAGGGCTGGGGCAATTTTCCAAATCGCCATTAGAATAGGGAAGTTCCAAGGAATGATTTGACCGACGACGCCAAGCGGCTCATGGAAATGATAGGCGACCGTGTCTTCATCAATTTGGCTAATACCGCCCTCTTGCGCACGAATAACGCCAGCGAAGTAACGCAAATGATCGATGGCGATTGGAATGTCAGCAGCGAGGGTTTCACGTACGGGCTTACCGTTTTCATAACTTTCGGCGATAGCGATTGCCTCTAAATTGGCTTCGATACCGTCGGCAAGTTTGAGCAACATATTAGAGCGTTCAGTGACACTGGTTTTGCCCCATGCGTCTTTGGCAGCATGAGCAGCATCTAGCGCCGCTTCAACATCAGCTTCTTTTGAGCGTGCGACCTGACAAAAAACTTTACCATCGATTGGACTTGAGTTATCAAAGTATTCGCCATCGACTGGCGCGACCCACTCACCATTGATAAAGTTGTCATATTTTTTGCGGAATTGAACGGGGCTTTTTTCAGTATTGGGATAGGCGTATAACATGAACGATTCCTTGTTGTGTACTATGGTTATATGGATAAACATACCTGGCCTTCCTGACCAAGTTATGACTCTATCGTACTGAGCTTTGGCTTTGAGCGATAATGACTTTTTATAATGATATATTTCGTATCATATAACTTTAGGTTATGTAAGCTTGACGGGTTAAAGTGGTTCGCAAAACTGGCGTAGCTGTTATAATTGTGGGTAGCTTTTCCCTCATAATCTGTTCTTGAGTTCTTTTCTTATTACTATTAACTAAATTGGTTTAGATATATGCGTCAATCTTCTGCTCTTGATATCTTAAAAACGGGTCAAAATGTATTTTTGACGGGCTCAGCAGGTTCAGGTAAGACCTATACTCTCAACCAATATATTGACTATCTGCGCGCGCGCCGTGTTCCTGTGGCTGTGACCGCGAGTACGGGCATTGCTGCCACACACATGAACGGTACAACCATTCATAGTTGGTCGGGCATTGGTATCAAGGATGAGCTGACTGATCGCGATTTAAGCAATTTATCACGTAAGCAGTTCTTGGCAGATAGATTAAAAGATACTGCGGTATTGATTATCGATGAGATATCGATGCTGCACGCTAAGCAGATTAATTTGGTCAGCCAAGTGCTTAAGCATGTACGCAAAAATGATGCAGCATTTGGTGGTATTCAAGTCGTCGTTGCCGGCGACTTTTTCCAGCTGCCGCCGATTGGTAGCAAGGGCGAGACCAATCGTGAAAAATTTGCCTTTATGTCTGAAGCATGGCTCGATGCTAAGTTCCATATTTGCTACTTGTCTGAGCAACATCGTCAGGTGAGCGAGGCGGCGAATGGCGGACTTGATTTAGACGATATTCTCAATCAAATCCGCCGTCAAGAAGTGACTTTTGAGGCGATTGCTGCTTTAGAGGCCACCTTTGATCAAAACGTCGATATCAAACGTACTCGTCTCTATACCCATAATCTCAACGTTAATAGTATCAATGATAAAGAACTTGCCGCATTAGATGGCGAGATGATGCGTTTTACCGCCACCTCTACGGGTGATAGTAAACTGGTTGAGACCCTTAAAAAGACCGTCCGTACCCAAGATGACTTGGTATTAAAAGTCGGTGCTAAGGTAATGTTTATCAAAAACAATACTGAGCTTGGCGTCTCTAACGGCACCATGGGCGAGCTGATAGGCTTTGCCGCGGTAAAAATTAATGATGATAAAGACAATAATGATGATTTGATAGAAGACGATAGTGAAAGCATTGAAAATGAGAATGATAAGAGTATAAAAGGCAAAGGTAAAAAGACCACCCAGGATAAAGATAAACCAAAAGTTAAAAAACCAACCACGCAAAAGATGCCCGTGGTTCGGCTCAATTCGGGTCGTGAAGTCATCGCTGAACCGGAAGAATGGATAATTGAAGATGAGACCGGTGATGTGCTGGCAAGCTACGAGCAAGTGCCCTTATGTCTGGCGTGGGCGATTACCATTCATAAATCACAAGGTATGACCCTTGATGCAGCAGAGATTGATTTATCGCGCACCTTTGAGCTTGGGCAAGGTTATGTGGCATTATCACGGCTAAAGTCGCTGGCAGGTTTACAGCTGCTCGGTATGAATGACATGAGCTTGCAGCTTGATCCGCTCGCACGCGGCGCGGATAAACGCTTTTTAGCATTATCTGATGAGGCTGATGCCAATTATGCGATGCTCGATGAAGAAAGCATGACGCAAGCACATGAAAAGTTTATTTTAAAGTCAGGTGGAACGCTTAACAAATCAGTGATTGATGCTTATGCCAATTTGCAGAAAAAACGCCGCGAGCAACAGCAGGCGCAAATAGACAAAAAACAAAAACTCGGCAATCAAGTATCTGATAAGTCGGACAGTACCTTGCTCGCCACCCGAATATTATTAGAAGAAAGCTTATCTATTGCGGAGATTTCGCAAGCGCGTCAGCTATCACAATCGACCATTATGCGTCATATTGGCGAGCTAAAATCTCAAGACCCAAGCCTTGCCTGTGCTCATTTGCGCCCAGACGATGAAGTGATGACGGCAGTGGGTAACGCTTATGTGGCGATTAAAGTCGCCAACAATCCAAACGACTTTAATGATGATGGCAGTATTAAGCTGCGCCCAATCTTTGACCATCTTAAGCAAAGTATCGATTACAACACCATTCGTTTGGCTTTGATTTTTATTACGCCTTAGTAAGCCAATTGAGCCAATCAATCATGGTTAAGCCATTTGTATAAAAGCCAATGATAAGAAGTCGGTCATAGTAGTCTGTTGGTTTTTTCATGAGAGCATTGAGCTTGCAGCGCTCAATTTTTTATATCCCTTTATAGCGATACCCTTTTATGTCTGATGTTATGCCTGATTTCTCTAGCGCCACTTATCAATTGACGTCTGACCCAGCGGTAGTCGCATATCCTACCACTGGCGAGCACACACAGCCTCTGAGAGTCGCTATTAATGGCTTTGGTCGCATAGGGCGCAATGTATTGCGCGCCTTACTAGAGCGCTTTGAGGTATTAGGTCGAGCCATTCATGTGGTGGCGATTAATGATTTGGCACCGGCTGACATTCTGCTGCATTTACTTAAGTTTGACAGTACCCACGGTCGCTTAACTAGACTGGGTGTTAGCGCTGATATTGTAATGAGTGACGTCGATGCTGGTAAAGGTGATAGCAATACGACTGTTAATACAGACACTCAGCTGTGTCTGACTAAGAACAATTTAACCTATTGTATTAAGATGCTCTCAGAGCCCGACCCAAAAAACCTACCATGGCAGGAACTGGGCGTCGATGTGGTGCTAGAGTGTACGGGGCACTTTCGCTCTTATGAGCAAGCGCAGTTGCATATAGCAGCGGGCGCTCAGCAAGTCATCATCGGTGCCGCACCCTTTGATGATGTCGATGCTTGTATCGTTATGGGCGTCAATACCGATGAGCTCACACGTGAGCTGCCGATTATATCGAGCGTTTCTTGTACCACGCAGGCATTGGTGCCGCTGATTGCTACCCTTGATAAAGTGTTTGGCGTCAAGTCAGCGATGATGACTGAGATTCATGCCGTCACCGCTGATCAGACCGTACTCGATCAAGCGCATCGTGACCCAAGGCGGGCGCGGGCATCTGGTCACAATATTATTCCTACGACCTCCAGCAGTATCGCGGCCACTGAGCGTGTGTTGCCAGCGATGGTCGGCAAAATAAACGGTCACTCAATCAGAGTACCGACCATCGATGTTGCCGCTATTGATGTCACTTTTGTCTTTGATACCCCTGATGTCAGTATAGAAGCAGTTCGTGACGTGCTTAAAGGGGCGAGTAAGGGTCATTTGCTTGATATCATGGCCTATACCGATGAGCCATTGGTCTCAAGTGATTTTATTCATCAAACAGAGTCGCTCATCATTGACGGGCAACAGCTTATGCACGTGGGTGATCAGTATAAAGTTTTTGCGTGGTACGATAACGAGTGGGGCTATGCCAACAGGTTGCTTGATATGTGCTTGCACTTAGCTTCAAGTAAATAAAACGGCTTCAAGTGAATAGTTTAAGCTGAAAAGCTGAATAAATAGTTGCGAGCAAACGGTAAGTCATTGATTTAAAACCAGCTGCAAATTAATTTCATTTTTTTAATATGAACCGCTTGCATTATCTAATGATATCTATATAATGATGCACCAATGGAGACGTGGCAGAGCGGTTGAATGCACCGGTCTTGAAAACCGACAAGGGTTCATAGCCCTTCGAGAGTTCGAATCTCTCCGTCTCCGCCAAATTCGAAAAAAGCCCCAATCAGTAATTGATTGGGGCTTTTTTTATGCGATATTTTTACAAGTTTTATAAATATCGTCTTATTTTTCTAGCAATTCATCAAACTCGATTTCCTGTCCATCCACTAACACCAGCTTACCTTTGCTAATCTCGATGCTTATCCCTGTATTATTTTTAATCGCACGCATGACATTGATGTCTTCAATGCTGCTTTCAATAATTATTTTGCCAGATTGCTCCGGCTCGATTGGTGGTTTGAACTGCGTTAACGGCACATTAAAGGTTTTACTTTTGGTTAAATGCTTCTCTTTCATGGTGAGCTTACCTTTAAAGCTTTTAATCGCCACCTTACCGTGGTTTGAGAGCATAAACTGTAGCTTCACTTGGTTTAAGCTATCGCTATCACTGGTCTTAACTGGCAGTAAGGCAACAGGGTAGTTTTGCGCTTTGGCAGTACCGACTTGCGGACTGGTCACAATCGGGCTTTTCTTACCAGTTGGGTTATTTGGATGTAGGCGCTCATATTCACGCTGTTGAACGAGTGCTTGCTTAATGGTGATACGAGGCATCGCCCCAGATTCGTAAGCACCACTGAGCTTCATACGCAGCATATAGCGGCTTAGCAGCTGCCTATCGCCTTCAGGCAAACGCTCAAAGGTGTCGCCCAGCTTTTTTTGCCACTGGTCAGAGTTGGTCGGTATGGTCTGCTTACTGGGATCGGCGGGCGGCTGTGAGCAGCCATTAATAACAGGCAGCATCGCCAAGGTAAATGCCAATAACAAGGCCTTTCTTACATAGCTTGCAGGTTTATATGAACCAATCATCTTATGCCTCCTTCTCAACCCATATAAATGGTAATGACTCTTATACTAATATAGCGCCTATGATAATTTTGTATGTTTATTTATCGCTAATAGCCATTTGACGTTATTGGATTTATCGAGGAGGGCTTGTTTTAATTGACAAGTTAAGTGACAAATTAATTGGTAAAAAAAAGACTAAGCGCTATTAAGCAAACTTAGTCTTCTCATTTTGTATGTATTATTAGTTCATGGCTGGCGTTATTTTTTATCTTTATCTTGCAGCTCAGACAGCGGATGGGTGATATTGTTATTATGAGTCACCACAATCGCCTCATCAATGATGCGTTGGCTGACGCCGCGCTTACGCAAACTTTCGATAAAAACTTCATCATGGGCTAGGGTGTAATCCTGATGATCGCGATCAAGACCTTGACGAATATAAAGGCGAATAAGTCCTTGAATGCGCTTAAAACCCAGCTCTTTTGATGTGGCTTCTAATAGCGAAATCATTTCTTCAGACAAACGAATACTGACTGGGCGCATGATTTTTTGCGGATAGTCAGAGAATTTATTTTTTACACGTACAGGTATCATAATAAACCATTACTTTTAGTGAGTAGGAGTAAAGCACTCAGACAAAAACTGACTCAGTCACTGCTAACCTTACCATACAACAAAAGTTGCTAAAAGAACACTGTCGCTGTATTAATATTGTGCGGGCTTATGTCGATGCGATTAGCAGCTAAAATCGGCGAGCATAAAAAAACCTCCATCAAATAAGTGATGAAGGTCTTTTCAAATATGGCTCTCCAACCTGGGCTCGAACCAGGGACACACGGATTAACAGTCCGTTGCTCTACCAACTGAGCTATTGGAGAATAAGTTGTTTATAACGGTTACTATCGCAAGTTTTACAAAGGCTTTGGTAGGTGCGATTGCTTATCTTGTTTGCGTTATGTGGGGCACATTTTAGCCAAGTAGTTATGGGCTGTCAACCTTATTAGGCGATTAATTATAAATATAATTGCAATCCGTATGAAATTGAGCTTTTTTGCTTTTAAAGTGGCTGAATTATTGACTGTTTTAATAAGTGACCCTGATACAGTATATCGAACCTATATATAAAACTGACTTGCAAGAAAGGTTATAAATTTCACTTTATTAGCGAGATTAATCAGACTATCTATTTGAAAGTAAAGTAAAACCCTGCATTACTGTAAACCTTCAAATCTCTATTTCAAGCGCTGCTATAAACCTATAAAATAGCCACCCGAGCGTTTCTTTAGCATTTTGGCTGTAATTTGCTTTACTTTAAAGCTTTTTAACTTTATGCGCGACCATGCGACACGTTTTAACCAAGCACTTTCTAAACAATCATTTTCTAACCAGTTTTTTTCTAACCACTCACTTCCTAAAAAACCACGTTCTAACCAATATAGGTGCCTAAAATATGAGTCCAACCATGATTGCTTACGGTTACCTTGCCATCGCTATTGTTTGTGAAGTGATTGGCACTACCTTTTTAGTCAAATCAGAGCAGTTTACACGCTTTATACCCACGCTGATTATGGCGGTGCTTTATGTGATTTCGTTCTACTTATTAACCCAAACCATAAAAACCATCCCTATCGGTATTGCTTATGCACTATGGGGCGGGCTTGGTATCGTGCTGACTTCTTTGGTAGGGCTGTTCTTCTTTAAGCAAACGCTTGATACTGCTGCTGTGATTGGTATTGCGATGATTGTTGGCGGTGTCGTGGTGATGAACTTGCTGTCTAATTCCGTGGCGCATTAAGCAGCTATTAATCATATACCAGCAATCATGAGTTTTTGGCCATGAAGCGTTACATTGATATATTGGTAGAAGGTGCATGGCTAATATAAAGTATGTTTAGAGCAAATTTAGAATAAAAAATGTCTATCGCACAACGCTAAAGATAAAACGTCAAAGATAAAAACGGTGACCATATTGACCACATTAAAATATATCGCGCATTATTCTGAGCAGATTCAAAGCCAAGCGGCGACGCTGATTAGTACGGGCAGATTGGGCGACTATTTGGATAAAAATTATCCCAATCGCCACCAAATACAAAGCGATAAAGCGCTATATCAGTATATTAATGAGATCAAAAACCAATATATGCGCAAAAGCAGCCCGCTGTCGCAAGTGACTTATAATAGTAAACTTGCTGTCCTCAAACACGCGCTTGGCATTCATACCTATCAATCGCGCGTGCAAGGCAGTAAGCTGAAATCACATAATAGCATCACGGTGGCCAGCCTATTTAAGGAAGCGCCGCCTGAATTTCTGCGTATGATTGTCGTACATGAGCTGGCACATTTTAAGGAGCAAGAGCATAACAAGGCTTTTTATCAGCTCTGCTGCCATATGGAACCGAACTATCATCAGTATGAGCTCGATACCCGTTTGTGGTTGCATTGGCGTGAACGCTAATCTATCTTGGTGCTAAGCAATAGTTAGCTGAATTTTGTTTAAGCCGACTTTTAGTAAATGTAAAACTGAACAAGGACGTTTTTATGAAAGTATTGGCCATAGGTGGTAGTGGCGGCATGGGTCGTGCTGCGGTGCGTGCGGCGATGAGCTTTGATTTTGTTAGCGAGATTATCGTCGCTGGTATTGACAGTGAGCTGGCGGAGCGTTTTGTTGCCGAGTTAAATAGCAAATCGCTAAATAGAGGAAATACAGAAGCTCTTAAAAAACCTGTCCGCGCGCTTTACTTGGACGTAACAGATAACAATAGTCTACGCCAAGCGATTCGCGACGTCGATGTGGTACTCAATTCAGCAGGGCCTTTTTTTCGCTTTGGTGTACCGATTTTAACGGCGGCGATAGAGGAAGGTAAGCATTACTGTGACATTTGCGATGATTGGCAACCGACCGTCGAGATGCTTAAGTTAAATACGCGTGCAAAACAAAATAATGTCACCGCCGTGATTGGTTTAGGCGCGAGCCCCGGTATTTCTAATTTACTGTGTGTGAAAGCGGCAACGGCGTTGGATGAAGTGGATACTATCGTGTCGGCATGGAAGCTATCGGGCGCTGTGAATGCCGATGATGGATTTAGTAGACCGGCCAATGAGGGTCAAGTTGACGCAGCGGCAGTACATCTTATACATTGTTTATCTGAAGATATCCGCGTGTTAGCAGCTGGAAAGATGGTCGATACGAAACCATTAGCCCATTCAAAAATCGACTTCCCAAGGCTTGGTGAGCTTGATGTGTGGTCACTTGGACATCCTGAAGCGGTCACTTTAAATAGGCGCTTTCCACGGCTAAAAAACTGCTATAACGGTATGCTTGGTATCGATGATATCGTTGATAATCTGCGCCAAATTGCGTCGGCAGTAGCGGCGGGGCAAATGGTTGTTGAGGATGCAGCACGGTTATTGACTGATAAAGATAGTCGCAAAGCACGCCAAACCCATTTAGCCGAAAGCGAGGAAAAAGAGATTCCAGGCTTAGTAGCCTATGCGCAAGGACGCAAAAATGGTCAACCTGCCAGCGCTGGCGCTTTTATTCGCAATACGCCTGCAGGTGGAATGGCAACGGTCACTGGAATCCCGCAAGCGCTATTTTTACCGCTGCTACATCAAGGTCATTTAAAGCAAAGCGGTGTCTTTGCGCCAGAAGAAATCATTGATCCCGATGTGTTCTTTGCTTTATTCGATACTTTTTGTGGACCACAAGGTTCCGGTTTAACAGTCCTTACTTCAAATTAAAATTTTCTAGAGCGCATCAACAAAGCCTAATAAGGTTAAACTTCATAAGTAAAACTGGACCTAATATAATAGCCGTTTTAACATTAAGGTGGTTTATGAGTGGGTCAACGCAGCAAGGTATGGCTAAAGGTAAAAAAGCGTGGCTCATTCCTGTGCTGTGTCTTATCGTTGGTGGTGGATTAACCGGTATTTCGACCAATTTGGCGAAATTTGCAGGCGAGGTCGGTCTGACGCCGCTGGCATTTCTGTTTTGGTCTATCACTGGCGCGGCGTTGATTTTATTCAGTTATGCGCTTTTTCGCCATGAACTGCCGCCGTTAAGCAAACCAACCTTGAGCTATTATCTAGTTGCTGCATTAGTGAGTGTGGCAGGCTCCAATCTCATTTTCTTCTCTGCTATTCCGCATGTCGGCGCAGGTTTTGTCGCATTAATTATCTCTCTACCGCCGCTCCTAACTTATCTGGCCGCAATCATCTTAAAAATAGAGCGCTTTACTAAGCTGCGTGCACTTGGCGTGGTTGCTGCACTTGCCGGAGCAGGGGTGCTCGCCGCCCGTAAATTTGCTGCGCCCGATGCCAGTGTGTTTTGGATTGGGCTTGCGCTTTGCGGTCCGGTGTTATTAGCAATTGGCAATATTTATCGCAGCTTATACTGGCCTGATAATCTGTCTCCAAGTGCGCTTGTACCCGGTATGCTGATAGCAGCCTCTGTGTTACTTGGTTTAGTCAGTCTTATGCCGCACTTTTCACTAGCGGTGCCGATGACAGAGATATTGCCGTTAGGATTGATTGTGGTGCAGGCGTTCGTTTTCGCTAGTCAGTTTTTACTGTTATTTTTACTGCAAAAAACGGGCGGCCCAGTATTACTAAGCTTATTAGGTTCGGTTGGGGCGGTCGTCGGTGTGCCTGTCGCTATCTTTTTACAGGGAGAAAGTCCGCCAGAAGGGCTGTTTTTGGGTGCATCATTGATAGCGCTGGGTGTCGTCTTAGTCACCTATGGCGGCGTAAAAATGGCGACATCTATAGCAGATAAGGGATAAGATAGTGATATATTAATTAACTTATGTTGGTATTATTGACAACTCATGAAGTGCTTTAAACTCTTCATTTTTTTTCAAAGTTTTTTATATGCAAACGTAATGTTCAATAGGTGACATATGGATGTGTTTTCGTATTGGCAAGGGTTTTATAATGACCCTTGGTTTTGGCAGTTCCCCATGGCGACCCTTGCTATTAGTACGACCGCCTTTCTAGCAGTTGCCATTCCATGGACGATAGTTGCTTGGCGCGATCCGATATCCTTGCGTAAATATAAAATTCAACAAAAACCGTTTGAGATGAAACAGTTTTTATTACCGTCTATCGGCCGCATCATTATTAATAATATTATTTTAGCCGCGCTATTGGTGCTGGCTTGGCCGCTGTTAAAGCTGACCGGCGTGCATAATGGTGAGATGCCAGTTTGGTATATTATCATCGCCCAGTTGATTTTTTTCGTGCTGCTTGATGACTTTTTATACTATTGTATGCACCGTTATATGCATGAAAATAAATGGCTGCTAAGAAACATCCACAGTGTGCACCACCGCATTCGTAATACCTGCGGTATCAATGGCAATTATATGCACTGGGTCGAGTATTCATTGACGGCGTCGCTGACGTTAGTAGGCCCAATCATTCTAGGGGCGCACATCTATGTGGTATGGATGTGGGTAATTTTACGTCAAATTGAAGGCGCCGATGGGCATATCGGCTACGATATACCGTGGAATCCTGCGCACTTATTACCGGTGTATGAAGGCCCTGTCTATCATGACTTTCATCATGCCAAATTTAAAGGCAATTATGCGGGGTTTTTACCTTATTTGGATAAATACTTGGGTAAGACCCATATTCCCGCTTATCTTAGTTATCTGAAAGCTAAGAAAAATGGTTTAACGCCGCTAGAAATTGAGCAAAGCGAACTTGCGGCTAAAAAGCGCAAAAAGCAGCTAAACCGTTAAGTTTTTTTAGGATTGAAAGGTTAGGTTTAAATGTCAGTAGTCTTTGCTATGCGATTGAGCATGGCTGCTAAGCGCGCGTTGTTATCGGCGATATATTTATCGCCAAGCGCTATTATTTCAGCCGCTGATTGTACCGTTTTAGGATAGTCGACCAGCCCTTTTTGGATAGCATGGTTGCCATTTTCCACCATTTTAACGATACTTTCTTCGGTCACTTCAAAATGGCATTGCCAAGCCATAACCCAAGTACCGAGCGCTTTTTGCTGCGACGTTTGATAAAGGAAGCCTTGATTGGGCCATGCTGCTGATGTCGCTAACGGAATCGCGCCTTGTGGATATTCAAACCCATCGCCATGCCAATGAAAAACGGTAAAGGGCTGCTTTGGTAAGTCCTGTAATAAAGGATGCGCCTGAGCGTCTGTGGTCAACTGAATAGGTAGCCAACCGATTTCTTTTACGCCCGCTGGCTCTACGCTCGCCCCCAAACAATGCGCAATAAGCTGTGCACCCAAACACACACCAAGCACTGTTTTTCCGCTATCCATACTTTGCTTAATCAGACGTTTTTCCTCTTTTAACCAAGGATGGTCGTCCTCATCATGGACGCTCATCGGCCCACCCATTACGATTAACCAGTCAAAACTGGCGAGCGCTGGCAAGGTGTCTTTATTATAAGAGCGCGTGTAGGTAATGCTGTGCTGATGATTAACTGCCCAGTGCTTAATAAAGCTGAGGTCTTCGTAATCTGTATGAAATAAGGCATGAATGCGTAAAGTCATGTGATGGCCTCTATTAGGAAGTTGTGTTTTCGGTTGTATTAAAAGTCTACAAGGTATGAGCTATCTTAGATAGCGGAAACTATTTAGAAACGCCGGATTTTCTTAAGTGCTTCATTATAAAGCTTAAAATTAGCTATTCTCATAATAAGTCAATATTGTGATAGAAAAGGCTTGCAAAGTTTTAAAAACTTGCTAAAATGCATGACCTAAATAGGCGTATAGCTCAGTTGGTTAGAGCGCTACCTTGACATGGTAGAGGTCGCTAGTTCGAATCTAGTTACGCCTACCAGATTCGAAAGCCCCAATCTTTATGATTGGGGCTTTTTTTATGCCCGTTTTATAAGGGTCGTAGCGCAAAACTTCTATTTGATTCGTGTTGTAGCTGCTCTATTTTTATCAGTATTCTTTTTTCTTAAAAAAGCTCGGTGACCAAATGGTGACTAAAACGTGACCAACCTAAAATATCACTATCTTGTCTTCTCCGATATTTGACCTCTACTCCAAACTTTTCTTTACCACCTATTTAACTTCTTCTGATGCCTTGTTAGGGATATAAGTAAATAATTCACCCACACCCACATCTAGTGCTTCACAAATCTTATCCATGGTTTCAAAATCTATTCGCGAAGTCTGTTCATTATAGATTTTGTGCATTGTAGATTTACTAATGCCTGTCATCCTTATCAAATCAGCAACCTTCATTCTGCGCTCTGCTAATAAAACTGGCAAATTAGACACAATCATAATAAAAACCTTTATTTCATAAAAAGTACTTGTATCGAATAACAAATAACGGTATATTAAGCGTATCGAAGTACTTTGTTGTTTTATAGAAGTACATTAATGTTCGATAGACTCGTAAAGTAGCTTAATTAACTTACAAGGAATCTATTATGTCACATACTTACCTGACAACCCAAGAGCTTTCTGAGCGTATCAAATACAATCCGCGCACGATCCGTAATGAGCTTAAGGATAGCGTACTTATTGAAGGCATTCATTACATACGTCCTTTTGGTGGTCGCAAGATTTTATACGTTTGGGAAGAAATTGAAAAAGACATGCGTACTGGTATCACCGGTAGCATCAACGCCATGGCATTGCAATAAGGAGAAATATGATGGCTAGCATTAGAAGCAGAAATAAGAGGCTTATAGTCGATTTTTATTATATGGGCAAACGCTGTCGGGAGACGACAAACCTGATAGATACTCCGGCAAATCGTAAAAAGCTTGAAAGTATTATTTTGAATATGGAAGCCGAAATTAGGTTAGGTATTTTTAATTATGCTAAATACTTTCCGAAAAGTGATAAGGCTGCAGAAATGGTGGCTTTGAACGATCGTAAGGAATGTATTAATACCAACGTTCCTTCCTTCAAGCAGTTCGCAACACTGTGGTTTTCTGAAAAAGAAATTGAGTGGCGCGATACTTACAAGCGCAAAATACAGGAGATTATTGATATGTATTTGCTTCCTGAGTTTGGTACTAAACCCATTCATCTCATAAAAAAGACAGATGTATTAGCCTTCCGTTCATCGCTCGGCAAAGTAACGTACGGAAAAGCTAACAAACATCTGTCAGCGGCACGCATCAATTCTATAATGGTACCTTTAGGTATGATACTAAAAGAAGCCGCTAAACGCTATAAGTTTGATAACCCTTATTATGATATCAAGGCACTCAAACAGCCTAAAACTGATATTCAGCCTCTCACACTGGAGGAGGTTTGGACGTTTATTAATGGCGTGAGGGAGGATTATCGCCATTATTATCTGGTGCGATTTTTTACAGGTATGCGTACTAGTGAGATTGATGGGCTGACATGGGATAACGTTGATTTTAATCGTCGTGAAATTGTCATTAAGCAGGCGTTAGTCAAAGGCAAGATTGTTCCTCCTAAAACACAGGAGTCTTATCGTGCTATTCAGATGTCTCCATGGGTCTATGATGCGCTGAAAGAGCAAAAAGAAATCTCATATAGGCGTTCGGATTATGTGTTTTGCTCACATACGGGTGAGCCATTGGATTATAACAATGTGAATAAGCGTATTTGGCATCCCACACTTAAAGTTTTACGGTTGAAGAAGCGTAACGCCTATCAAACACGCCATACGGCAGCGACTTTGTGGTTGGCGGCAGGTGAGAGTCCTGAGTGGATAGCCAGTCAAATGGGGCACTCAACGACTAAGATGTTATTTAACACTTATAGTCGCTATGTACCAAATATGACACGGCAGGATGGTAGCGCTTTTGAGGCGCTCGTAAATCGAAGCCAGATGGCTCAATTATCTACTGACAAGGAGACGTAAAAATGAAAATTATTGATTACGATAAGCTATTTGCCGAGTTTAAGCCTAATGGCTATGTCAGTGAGGATGCCCATACTATCGCTAATATGTTGATTTATGATTTGTGTATTCAACCTGGTTATAATCTAGCACGCTTTTTAGAAATCAAGCCTTGCTTTGATAACCATATGGCAATACGTATATGGGTACAGAAGCGCTTGGATGCGAGTCTTGGATATTTGGTTGATGATATGTATGTTCAACTACAAAGCGAGATTTACGAGCTACTACCGCCGTCTGGTTATGGCTACTAACGAGGAGAATATCATGAGTGTTAACTTTGTGTTCGACTCAAGCCTAGATGATGTAGCAAAGCGTTTGTGCTATCAGTATTGGTCATACGTATCACCCAATGACTATATCGCTCATCTAAAGATACTTTGCTACGATTACAATATAAGGTCTGATGAGTTGTTTGCTACGCTTGCAAAATGCCAGGTTTATTTGGGTGATATACATTGCGAGTATTGCGGTCGTCCTTATCAACTCGATGTGCCAGCAGATATCCCCCATGCAAGACAACATAAATCTTGGTTTTGTGATGGATGCATCAGTTTTTCTGGGGGACAGCTTACGGTTAGTAGGTAGGTATTTGATAATACTTGATAACCAGATGGCCTAGGCTGTCTGGTTTTTTATTGTTTGTTATTTTTTTCTATGTCAAAAGCTTAGCGTTTAATCAGTCTTTTTGCGAGACTTCTAAGTCACCTATGCGGTGATGAAGTAGCCACGCCAGCGGGTGTAAACTTCACTCTATTTCTAAGTCACCTATGCGGTGATGAAGCTGTTCAGGTGTTAAATTGGATATTTCTTGATTTTCTAAGTCACCTATGCGGTGATGAAGATGCTTGATTTTATCCCACTCGATTTACACGATTTCTAAGTCACCTATGCGGTGATGAAGGTGATGGGCATAGCCATTCGTTAATACTTTATTTTCTAAGTCACCTATGCGGTGATGAAGCTAGCTATGTTTAGCCCATCATTAATTTGGTGTTTCTAAGTCACCTATGCGGTGATGAAGGTTATCGTGGCTTAATTCGCATTGACCGTGATTTTCTAAGTCACCTATGCGTTATATCTAGTAGATAGTATATAAATAATGTATAAGGTATATAGAGTAAGGTTTGGTAGGAGAAAAATTTTTTATATATATAATATATACTATATAAAATACATGTTGGTTCAAGAAATTTTGCATAATTTATAATTTGATCTATAAGGATTGCATGAGTTGCTTCTGAAAGTCTTTGATATCATCGAAGCTGTTAATGCTGCTAGCTATTTGTTAAGCCAGTTTTCTAAGGTCGGTTTGGTTAGTCATTGCTTACTCTCCTGTTAGTGGATTATAAGCAGTTACACACTTTTTAGGAAAGGCTCGGCCAATATGGGAATGCCCATCGCTTTTGATAGTCGTGCTAACTACAGCTTGTTCAATGACAAGCTACCGTTAAAAGTAGATTCTGTTATCCATAAAGCGGTGGTTGAAGTTGACGAAAAAGGCACGGTTGCCGCAGCAGCAACGGGGATTGGTGTACAACTTGTTATGGCGACTCATAAAGCCGAAATTACAGCCGACCATCCCTTTATGTTTATGATTAAAGACAATAAAACCGATGCTATATTGTTCTTAGGGCAGGTAAATAAACTTTAGTAGGAAACAGCTCAATAAGGGTATGCCTATTGTGAACCAATCAGGCGCTCTAACTGGTTCGGTTCCCTAGTGAGGATTCGAAGCTTTGGTTGTGGGCTAATGGTAGCAACGTTTCAACTCGCTAAAATAGTCTGAGTGTACTTCGTTGTGTACTTGCCCTATATATTCTATCTGTGATCGGTGC
>Ga0208670_100108_pt1 | contig 29199 bp, 22 predicted proteins | sample 24BtaG_FD_184098 | JGI IMG/M metagenome (GOLD analysis project Ga0208670, IMG submission 184098) | Marine viral communities from Cariaco Basin, Caribbean Sea - 24B_WHOI_OMZ_CsCl (SPAdes) (version 2) | ecosystem: Environmental > Aquatic > Marine > Oceanic | place: Caribbean Sea: Cariaco Basin...
ATAATACCTTGCTCAAAGTTTACGGTGCAATGTTGAGGGCATTGATAACTACGCTGTGGGATTTTTTTAGATTTGAACCGTGGAAATTTGGCATGACCTTTGAAGAAGTTAGTAAAAGCGGTATAGACATTTAGTAAGGCATTTAGTAGTGATTGGCTATTGACCTCGTTTAGCCATGCAAACTGAGCTTTCTTTTTCTTTTTTACTAAATGGCTTTGCATTTTGCTACGTGATAATGATTTGCCAAACATAGCATAGTAGCGTTTTTGCAATGCCAACGCCCAATTGAACACAAACCGACTACAGCCAAAATGCTTTTCGATTAGCACTCGCTGTTCGTAGTTTGGGTAAATTCTGTATTTATAGGCTTTAAGCATGGTTTGTCAGTCAACTTGAATATAGGTATAACTTAGCATTATTTGCATTTAGCATCAATTATCAGCAATAAACCTAAATCCTTAGAATAGGTCGCCCGTGCTTACATCTCCACCTAAATCAAAGATTATAGGTGGAGAATTACGCACGATAAGTTAAATAGCCAGTTAAACAAAAAATCGGCCTTAAAGGGGCCGATTTTTATTATGGGACATAATATTTTTAAAATTAGTATTTTAGAAATTAATACCCTGGGGTTTAACTGCCCTTATGAGACCCCGCACCTTGAGATTGAATCTTCTGGTTAATCTTATCTAGACGCTCTGCAGTGCCCACATCCACCCAATCAGCATTCATAACCTCTGCAGTAACTTGGAGTTTAAGCATCGCTTGTTTAAGTAATGGGGCTAAAGGGGCGATTTGACCTTCCGCTATACCTGCTACGAGATCTGGAGAAATAACACTAAGACCCGCAAAGGTATATTTTTCATCATCTGCGATGGCTTCTTGACTAGCCAGCCCACTATTAATAGCAAAATCACCGTGCGGATGGTGCTTAGGGTTATTAATCATTAATAAATGCGCTTTTTGATCGGACGTCATGGCGTATCCAGTCAGCTCAGATAAATCATAATCGGTCCAGACATCGCCATTCACTAATATAAAAGGGCAATGCTTCAACAGACCTTCTCTCAATGCTTTGGCAATCCCGCCAGCAGTTTCAAGAGGCTCACCTTCTTCAACCGACCAATGAATACGGACCCCATATTGACTGCCATCTCCTAGCGCAGACATTAACTTATCAGACAACCAAGACGTATTGATAACAATATCGTTAATACCAGCCGCCTTAAGCGCTTTAATATGCCAAACAATAAGCGGTTGACCGCCTACTTCTACCAAAGGCTTAGGGGTGGTTAACGTTAATGGGCGCAATCGGGTTCCTTTACCTGCCGCCAATATCATGGCCTGTGTGATTGCCTTAGTAGCCGGCTGATTCTGCTGATCTGATGCGATGTTTGCCGCTGTCTTGGTACTCATGGTAGACCTTATTAATTTTGAAAAAGTGGTGTTGCCCAGTAATAGGCACTTAATGAATAGGCACTCAATAAATAGAAACTAAGCAAAAAGAAGCTAGACGAATACAAGTCAAGCAAATTAAAACTAAGCAAATTTTTGCTTATATTTTGGGGCTATTTGTTGCTCTAACCACTGTAAAGCAGGCTTAATGAAAGCTTGGGTTTGGGCATCTCCCTGCTCGCTTAGCCATTTCATTTCAATCATCAAGTCTTGCCATACTTTAGGAATATCAGCCAAATAACGTGTCTTACCATCACGTTCTGCCAATCTAATAAAAATACCCAAAACTTTTAAGTGACGTTGAATACCCATCGCGTTTACCTGACTGGTAAACTCATTCAGATTGTCTGGTGTGGCAGGGTGTATGTTTTTACTTTGCTGCCAATAATACTCAATCCAGTCTGCTACCTGTGACTCACTCCAGTCAACATAGGCATCTCTAACCAGAGATACGAGATCATAAGTATAACTGCCAATTAACGCATCTTGAAAATCAATCACCCCCAGCTCACTGCTATGATATTGATCCTGCATCAGATTGCGGCTGTGATAATCTCTATGCACCACAACTTCAGGATGCTGCAATAACTGCTCAATCAAAGCCTGGGTGAAGTTTTGCCAAACAACTTGAGTCTCAGAGTTTAATGCTTGTCCGATATAAGGTAAAAACCACTCACTGAATAACTCCATCTCTCTCTGTAAGGTTGCTGCATCATAATCTGGCACATCAAAGTTTTGCTTGGCCTCTTCTACATTTAAAGTTTGCAGCTGTAATAAACAGTCAATCGCCCAACGGTATAGCTCGTCAATACGACCCGTATCTTGTTTAACTTTGGCATCGGCAATTAAATGGGCGAATTCAACACTACCAAAATCTTGTAATATCAGAAATCCTTGCTCAATGTCTTTGGCAAGCAAGGTAGGCACATTAATCTTTGGGGTCATCAAATTATCAATGCGTACAAAGCTTTCAATAGATTCAAGCTCTGGTGGCGCATCCATCACGATATAGCTTGGGTCTAATGCATTAGACACATCCTCTGTTTCTTGAGCCTTATTGCTCTGAGTATCTAGATAAATTCTGTGATAGCGGCGGAAGCTGGCATCACCTGGTAAACTTTCAATACGAATTTTATGATGCGGAAAAGCAGCCTCAATAAATTGAGTAAGCTGCTCATAGCGCTGCTGAGTATGATAAGTATCTACAGACTTACCTGTTGTAGCTGGAGTCCCAGAGGCTAGTGATGGTTGTTCAGTTGAAGTTGTCATAGTTAAAAGGTACTTTTATATTGAAGAAAAAGGCCTATAGCCGAAGCTCATACAAATCTTTAACAGTTAGCTAATAGGATATGAGCGTAAAATTATGAATAATACTGTGGTTTCAATACTGCTTTAAGATATCTTGTGTGCAAATAGGCAACGACTACCTTAAGCTTGACGTTATAGAAACGAATTAGCAAATTTCAAAGTATATAGTGTAGCTGATTTGCCTTTTTTTGACTATGATAAGATATTGCAGATTTATAGCATTACTATCTTGACACAAGCCTATATAATAGCGGTTGGTTTTGATAGCCAATAAATTGAAACTTATAATATTAGTTTGCTATAAAGTAGATTATATTCGCCTAATAAAAGATAATAAGTCTTGATAAACTAACAGGTGACCTTTACTGAAGGCATAGATTGGTTTCAAAGTTTCATATAGATAAGTCTGTTGCCACAAAAGGTGTTTTTGGCAGACAGGACAAAGTAGCCATTGCTCGAAAGCGACTGTTTGTTGTTTATTAAGAGCAAGGCAAAAATATTTTTTCAACTCAATAAGGTAATCCTTTGCTGTACTCGCAACTCTATCGCAGTATATTGCGTGCCTGCCGTGAGTTATCACGCCGTCCGCATTACACAAGTCGCTTAGTCATCAGCTTACCGCTGCTCATTAGCGTGCCTAGTGCTTATGGTGCTATCGTTAGCCCACAAGTAGAGACCGCTTCGTCTATCGATTCGATGAAGCCTGTGAACACGGCCTCCTCTACCATTGATAATAAGACGGTCGAAGATATTGCCACATTAAAGGATGCCTCGCGCATTACTTATAAAAAAGTAGCAACAGTCCCAACGTCACAGAGCAAGTCAGCACCAGTTGATGGGGCAGATGTTGATTTAACAGATAATCGGGTTAACAACAATGTTGTTAATACCCAAGAGGAAGCGTTGGAGGCAGTCGGCTTTGAGTCACAAGAGACACCTTCTGCGCCTACCTATACCCCATCGAGCGAGTCATCGACAGTAAATAATCCTGTAAGTCAAAATTCAATTCAAAGCGCAACCCAAAGTACGCAGACTTACCCTGAAGACGAGTATTTACAGCCCGCAGGTACAACAAACCCTACTCCTAAATCCACAACAGCCTCCATTGCTAAAATCAGCAGTGCAAATGAAACTGAGCTTAGAGCGCCAACCAATCCTAATCCGGAAAAGGCGTTTGGCAGTAATAGCGATGCGTCGAGTTCAGCCTCAAATACTGAGACAAAACGTTCAAAAATTAGTCAGAGAGTGGACGAGTCTAAAAATCTTGCGGCGACCTTCAATGAAGATAGCGTCCAAAAAAGCTTACAGCGTTTGGCTCAATTTTATCAGCTACAAGCTGAGGATTTACGAGAGCGCCTAGACAGTCCTGCAAACAGCACAGATATTATCGAAGCTCAAACCTTGGCGCCTATCGCGGCTCCGAATATTTTTAATTCTCAGTCTCAAGGTGCTTCTTCTTATCGCTGTGAAGGCGTTTGGGTGACCCCGAATACGGCAGGAGCCGATGCCAATTATCAACAGGCTATTCAACGTGCTCAACAACAGGATGGTCTGTCCCTTGCGAATGGTCTTCCATTACATGCTGTTGCCGATTACGGTTATTATGATAATGATACTTATGTTGAGCTTGCTGGTAATGTAGAAGTTATGCAAGACGGCAAGCTGGTGACTGCTGATCAAATAGCCTTAGATCTTAATAGCGGAGTTGCTGGTGCAAAAGGCGGCGTATTATTAGCTGAATCAGGACCGAGTCGTCCCGAATCTTCAGGCAATATGCAAAATACAACTCAAAGCAATAATGGCGGCATGATTGCCGTCGCAGAAGAGTTGGCCTATAACACCAACAATAGCAAAGCGACTGCCTATGATGTGGCGTTTGCTAGTGTTCCTATGCAGGCACATGGTTATGCGCATAGATTGAATAAGCCTGACAATACTCATTACGAGCTTGAAAAGGTGATGTTTTCTACCTGTCCGCCTACCGACCGCAAGTGGCAAATTGAAGCACAGCAAATAGACATCGATACGGAAAGTGGCCGCGGTGAAGCTTACGACGCGACTTTCCGTCTGGGTAAGGTGCCTATTTTATACCTACCCTATTTTAACTTCCCAGTTGATGACCGTCGTAGTAGTGGTTTGTTAACCCCTACCGCTCGTATTGATAGTGAAAGTGGCTTAAAGCTTAGTGTGCCTTATTATCTAAACTTAGCCCCTAATTACGATGCCACTATTACCACGGACGTTTATACTAATCGTAATCCGATGGTCACAGCCGAAATGCGTTATCTAACCGAAGGTTACGGTAAGGGCGAGCTAACAACAGCTTATATGCCCAGAGATAAAAAGTATGATGATGAAGACCGTGCCGGTGTGTTCTATCGTCACGAATGGGCCTCTGAGACCATTCCAAGATTAACAGCTGACGCTATTTATAGCTATGTATCTGACCCTGATTATATCAATGATTTTGATGACTACGGGTTGGTAGAAAACCGTCTGAACTTACCTAGACGAGGTCGTATTAATTATTATGATGATTATCTTGATGCGCAGCTAAAAGTAGAAACATTTCAAACGTTAAAAGCCACTGATGCTAATGGTAATGTGGTTGCTGATAAAGACAAACCTTATTCACGTTTACCACAGTTGACGGTTGATTATCGCTTGCCAAAAATGAACAATGCTTTGGATAAGTTTGAAATCACTGGGACTCATGATTCAGCATATTTCAAAAAATCTATCAAAGATGGATCAGAGAGTGAAAAGAGCGGCGTTCGTCTTTATAATGAAATTAGTGCCAGTTACCCTATAGAAAAAACATGGGGTTACGTTAAACCTAAAGTAAGTTTGCAGCATCTATATGCCTCTTTTGATGAAGAAAGCCGTATTGACAATAATGTCTCAAAAGATGATAACGACCAATCTGTCTTCGTACCAAGTTTCAGTGTAGACTCGGGACTTAACTTTTATAGCCCTGGATCTCCCTTTGGTTGGTTTGATAACACCATGGGTGGCTATCAATTATTAAGTCCACGCCTAAAATACAGTTACTCCTCTTATGAGAACCAAAGCGATATTCCTAACTTTGATACTCGTATTGCGTCATTTGACTATGATCAACTATTTGCGGACAGCTGGTTCTTAGGTCATGATAGAATTTCTGATAATAATAGCGTGGCAGTGGGTCTAAATTACAGCTATGTTGACTCCATGGGGATTACCCGATTTGATGGCGGTATTGGGGATCAGTTCTTCTTAACTAAGCCAAAAGTAGGGCTAGATGCTAAAGAAGGAACCCTAGATGTTAATTCGACAGGTGTGGCATGGCGTTCAAGCTTACAACCTTATCGCAATATTTGGTTTGACTTTAATGGAGCATTAGACTCAGACAGTAAGCTTAATTATATCTCGAGTCAGGTGCGCTATAACCCTACCCCTAATAGCTTAATTAATTTTGGGGTGATTGAGCGTAAAGAAGACCGTATTACCAATCAGTCTGCTTTATCTGCTTTGACCGCCTCTACCATTATTCCTATTAATGACAAGTGGCGATTATTGGGACAAGGTCAATACGACAGCCGCGATAATAAGTTTATTGATGCCACAGTTGGTATAGACTATGAGGATTGCTGCTATGGGTTTTCACTCTATGGCCGCAGTTACTACAATGATCTAAACCTTGAGGACAAACCGACGCGCGCCATTATGGCAGAATTTAGAATTAATGGCTTTGGGGATAGAAAAAGTCGCTTAACCAGACACTTAGATGAAAAAATTCTTGGCTTTGAGCCAGTGGATGAGTTATGGAAAAGATAATCTATTAAGGGTAAAGGCCAGTGACTTTAAAAACTGGCTCCTTTTAACCCTTATTTTTATTTTATATCACCAATTCTTTGACCTTATAAGTTTGTTAGATTTTAAGAGATACCTTCTATACCTAAGATCGCTATATGCAAATTTTTATATACTAATACTCAGGCTAAAAACAGGCTACTTATGACAGCATTAAATACTAAGCAATATGATTCTCAAAGTTCTTACCTGCCCACCGAGGCTCTAGGTACGCCTAAATTAGGCTTAAAAAAATTAACTGAAGCGTTGATGCTTTCTACCTTAATGGGTGCATTAAGCTTAACCGCTCATGCGGCAGATAAAAAAGCGGCCTCAACCAATGTGGAGAAAGCCGTGCCTTCTGCCAAAGCACCTATATCTACTCGGGAAAGTACCAATGGTATCATCGCTATAGTAAACGATACGCCTATTTTGAAAAGCGAGTTGGCATCGGCAGTTGCTACAGCACAGGCTCGTATTCAGGCCAGTGGTCAACCTGCTCCAAGTCCGCAACGCTTACAAAATGATGTACTTAACGGTCTAATTTTACGTGAGCTACAATTAGACATGGTAAAAAGAGCCGGTATTCGTCCTGATGAAAATGCGGTTAACCAAAGTTTGGGCCGTCTAGCACAGTCACAAGGCTTAAAATCATTAACTGAGTTACAACAAGCCTTAGATGCCAAACAACCAGGACGATACGCTGCTGTTCGTGCTCAAGTTATCGAAGAAGAATCTTTAAAAGCATTGCAACAAAGTCAGGTGGCCAGACGTGTTCGTATTACCGATCATGATGTGGATGCTTTTCTAGCATCACCTGAAGCACAAAAATTACAAAGCACAGAATACCGTACCATTCATATTCGCGTACCTTTTAGTGATGATTATAACCGCATTACTGACAGTGAGAAAAAAGCAGCGATGCAAATTGCCCAACAAGCGCAAGAACTGCTTAAATCTAGCGATGATGCTGAAATGGTGTTAAGTCAGCTGTCCGCAGGAACGGCCAAAAACTATATAGCGCCAGTACAAGGGGGTGATATGGGCTTTCACCCTGCTGCCGGCTTGCCCATCGATATCGCCAAGCAGATTACCCCATTAGAGATTGGACAAGTCACTGAACCACAGATTACCCCAGAAGGTATCGATATTGTGAAATTGGTAGATAAGCACACCAATGACAATATGATTATTCCGCAGTGGAAAGTTCGTCACATTCTAGTAAAAACAGATGAGCGCAACAGTGATGCGCTAGCAGAACAGAAAATTAATGATTTATATGAACAACTGCGCCGCGATGCTGATTTCGCTTCATTGGCTGCTACCTACTCAGATGATCCAGGTTCAGCAGGTCGCGGTGGTGATTTAGACTGGGTAGCTGAAGGCCAAATGGTACCTGAGTTTGAAGAAATGATGAAACGCACCCCTGAGGGTGATTATTCAACTCCTTTTAAATCTCAGTTTGGTTGGCATATCCTGAAAGTTGAAGGGGTTCGTCAAAAAGACGTTAGTGACACAGTGAAGCGTAATCTAGCACGTGAAGCGTTATATCAGCGCCTAGCCCCACAAGCACAAGAAGACTGGCTACAAGAGCTTCGCGCCAATGCTTATGTTGAAGTATTTAACTAAACTAATCAGGACTAAGCGGATTAGCCAAACCTATTAATTAAGCGGTATCTATTAAGTCGTAAGCTTAATTAAAAAGTCCATAAATAAAAAACACCCTATCAATAGATAGGGTGTTTTTTTATGGCTTAATTAAAGCTCTTTAAATAAGCACAAATAGGGACAGTTAAGACTTCTGTCTATTTTGTATTATCTATCGTCTACAGCATGTCGCCTATAGGCCCAACACTGCTCTAGGATCGATAGGCGTTCCGCCATCACGTACCTGGAACTGTAAACCAACCATCGTGGTCTGTCCTGAGCTTCCCATGGTAGCAATACGTTGGCCGGCTTGCACTTGATCGCCCTCTCTGACCAACAACTCATTATTGTGTGCATAAACAGTGATATATCTATCATCCTGTCTGATCATAATCAAGTTACCGTACTCAGGTAAACCATTACCAGCATACATCACGACACCTGCTTTACTGGCCATAACAGGATCGCCAATTTTACCACTAAACCACATACCCATATCGCCTACACTAGGGTTAAAGTTTTTAACCACTGGATTGTTGGTAGGATAGCCATACCCTTTAGTCGATGTGGCGGTTGGCGTGTTGTAAGTTGGGGTAGTGACAGGCGGTCTGGTTTGCACCGGTGGTGTCGAAGGGGTGTTATAAGGTCTAGTATTAGGCACGTTGGCCACTGTACCATTACCTTCCCAAAGCTTAAGCCACTGTCCTGCATAAATAGTATAGCGGCTGTCCAAACGGTTCAAAGCACCAATTTGACGATAATTTAGACCATAACGCGCGGCAATATGACTGACCGTATCTCCTGATTTAACTTGATAGTAATTTGGCACACCTCGAGTATTTACTTGCACTACTGGACCTGTAGGCTGATAAGTCGGTTTGGTAGCACAACCTGAAAGCATAAGGGCGCCGCCCAATACTGCCAATGCCAAGCCTTTTAGCTTCAACGATGATGGCGTGTTAGTAGCAGCAGCCTGTCTTAAACTAACCGCCTCATTGGTGTCTATCAAAGAAATATTGGACATGCATGTCTCCCTATAAAAAATACAATAATGACAAAATGTTAAACCTATCTTCGAAGAAGGATTGTCTGAATAGTAAACAACCCTCATTTAAGCAACGTTATTTAATAGCTGTATTTGAAAAAATAATTAACCGCCTACTATCTAAGCAAAATAGTGTACTAATTAAACCTACATATTAAATAAGCCTCAAAAGATAGCAACTTTTAATTCGTCAGCTAGTTAAGTTTAAGCACTGATAATAAGCAGTAAACGCAGATATGTTATGTAATAGACACAAAGCTATCGCCTATTATAGCAATCAATCATTTTTCCATAATTGAGTATCCTAATCGCTTGGCAACTTATGTCAATATACAGGTAAGTCTTATAACGATTCTTTACATAGCATACAGGCTTGGTTAGGGTAACAGATTTGAAAGCTGTTAAAATAATAGTTGTTCATATAAAAGCTTTACTAAACAAATGCTTTGCTCAATTACGAAATTTTATACAATCCTTTATTACCCTACTAGCAATATTGATTACGCTTTTGACAACATAAATCACAGTTGTTAAACATCTGGGCAAATTAAGGATGAGATAATAGATTATATGGATGGAAGCCTTATTAAAAATACTGGTCTGGATTAAAATATCGCGAAAAAAACGGGCTGAAAAATGTAGTCAGTTCCTTATATATTAGCTTCCTATAAACAAGACACTTAACTCAGATAAATTTCAGATAAATTATAGCTTATAACATATAGATAACTTAGTTAGATAGCTGAAATAACTCATTTAAGACCGTATATTTACTTATTAATCTGATTGATATCAAACCCAATTATTAGACATCGATATCAAAAGATACCTTATCACTAATGACGATGATAATGACTATGAAAAACCTTATGACAATTTTAGTAAATAATCCATTAAGTAGTTGTTTGGCCAACAACTTAACGGGTAATACTCGCAAAATACTATTCTCTACTTTAGTAGGATCTGCCGCCTTTTTGGGGTCGGCTCTCGTTCAGGCCGCGCATACCACTATTCCTGTCGATTTATCTCGTGCCACTGCTACTAAACATGAAATTGCAGTGTTGCAAGTTCTCGCAGAGGTTTGTCCTCCTATGCTAAACCGTCAGCAAAAAACCAACTTTCAAAAGACTTATAACCATCAATTAAAGCAGATGTTGCCTTCTATTGATAACCCTAAGGCAGCCATTCGTTATTTATCGACTCAGCAGGATTATAAAACCATTTTATCGAGTATGCGTAACTGGACGTTGAGTTATTCGCGTGATGAAAACCTTGCGTTATGTACTGACTTGGCCAGTGCTGGTTTTTAATAGGAGCTTTAAGTAACAGCTTAGTCAGCTATTTTTATTGTCATATAATTTTTGAAACCATAATAAAAAAGGTCGCAATCTTTGATTCGACCTTTTTTTGTGGGTAATTGGATATTTCTTTGACATAATTAGTAAAATTCACAATGTTAAAAAGTTAAGTTATTTAATTTAAAGCCTATTTCTCATTTATTTGTTTAACCCATTTGAGCAATTTGTTAATATACTGTCTCGTTTGGTCCCACTGTCAATAGTTTCTATTTATAGTTAAGGATAAACCCAACGCTTTTAAACTTCTGTTATGTAGTACATTAACATAGTAAACCTTTACCTCCCATTTAGATTCATTCAGATGTTGTCATTACTTACGCCCTCTCTCTTTGCCCTCTGACCTAATAATTGGTCTATGTGATAAGCCAATTAGACACATCAGTGCTTTATCTGGCTAAGACCAAAGATTGAGGTTAAGTGAGTTGACTAAATCTTGAATTAACTATGACCAAATATGGTGTCTTAGATATGACTGCTCCTGCAACTAAGCTATTACCTTCACTATTAGTTAAATCTAATACTGTAACCCCGTTATCTATTGTAAAATCTTTTCTATTAGGCTCAAGTATCCTAGCGGTATCATCGGCCTCTCTAGCAGCCACTGTGCCGCCGCCTGAAATGGATAACACTGCTTATGTCTTAATGGATTATGATACAGGCGCAATTTTAGCAGAGAAAAATGCAGACCAGCCCCTGCCTCCAGCATCACTGACTAAGATGATGACCAGTCATATCATTGAGAAAAAACTTATGTCAGGCGAGTTAAAAGAAGACGAGCCGGTCATCATGAGTGAAAATGCTTGGTGTCGTGGTACTAGTGACCAATCTTGTATGTATGTGCCTGTACATAAGAGCGCCTCCGTATTAGATATGCTGCGTGGCATTATCATTCAATCGGGTAATGATGCTTCTAAAGCCATGGCTGAGCACATTGCAGGTAGCGAACAAGCTTTCGCTCAATTAATGAATGCAGAAGCCAAAGAGCTGGGTATGACCAATACCAACTTTGTTAATGCCACCGGTATGCCAGATGAAAACCATCATGCTTCAGCTCGTGACCTTGCTATCTTAGCTCGTGCCATTATTAAGCAAGGCGGTGACTACTATAAGATTTACTCTGAAAAAGAGTTTACTTATAACAACATCACCCAAGGCAACCGCAATGCTTTATTGCGCACTGATCCCACTGTCGATGGCTTAAAAACAGGCCATACCGATGCGGCAGGCTATTGTTTAGCTGCCTCTAGCCTACGTAATGATATGCGTCTTATCTCAGTAATTATGGGCAGTAAGAGCATGCAAGCGCGTGCGGATCAATCCCGCGAATTATTAAACTGGGGCTTTGGCCATTTCAGTACCAAAGTTGTCGCGCCAGCCAATCAATTTGTAGACACCGTTCCTGTTTATTTTGGTGAAAAAAACGAAGTTAAAGTAGCCACAGGCGAAGCTTTAAAAGTATTGGTTGCCAAAACTCAATCAGACAAAGTTAGCACAGTGATTAATATGTCTGACGACATCCAAGCACCTATCGCTAAAGGTCAGGAAGTGGGCCGCATGATAGCTGTAATGGATGGTAAATCTGTGGCATCTGTACCTATCATTGCTACTGAAGCAGTTGAAGAGTCAGGTATCTTCAAACGTGCTTGGCAACATATTTCAAAATGGTTTAGCAACTTATTCTAGGCCATTGGTCTCAATGTTCGGTTAATTTACCGACATTAATAGACATCAATAAAAGAGGGGCTGTCATAGGACAGCCCCTCTTTTTAGTTATGTGTTATATCTCACTAATTAGGCTAAGTATTATAAAATCAGCGCTTATGCGACCCTTTTTTGTACTTCATATCTCGGCGCTTCTGACGTGCCTCTGATACCCCTGGTCTTAGCTTTTTGGAAGAGGTGGTCTTCTTGCCAGCATAAGGGTTGGTATTTAGCTTAAATTCGATTCTCAGTGGTGTGCCTTCAAGCTTAAATACTTTACGGAACTCGTTTTCTAAATAGCGCTGATAGCTTTTGGGTAATGAGCCTGTTTGGTTACCATGAATCACGACGATTGGTGGGTTATGACCGCCTAAGTGAGCATAACGTAGCTTAATGCGACGGCCGCCAGACATAGGTGGCGGGTTGGCCGCTACCGCATCTTCTAAAATCTGTGTCAAACGGTTGGTTGACACTTTAAACATAGAAGACTCATAAGCTTTATGAATCGATGGGTATAAGTTACCAACGTTGGTGCCATGCAGTGCTGAAATAAAGTGCACTTTCACATAAGGAATAAAGTTGAAGCGGCGCTCAATCTCAAAACGGATTAAGTCTTTTTGATCGTCAGACAAACCATCCCATTTATTAATGGCGACTACAATAGCGCGGCCTGCGTCTAAGGCATAGCCTAACATGTGCAAATCTTGATCAACGATACCTTCTTGCGCATCGATAACAGCCACAACGACGTTAGAGTCTTTAATCGCTTGCAATGTCTTGACGACTGAGAATTTTTCTACCTTTTCATCGATACGGCCACGACGACGCACGCCTGCTGTATCAATTAATACGTAGTTTTTGCCATTACGCTCATAAGGGATATAAATACTGTCGCGTGTGGTGCCAGGCATGTCATATACCACGACCCTATCTTCACCCAGCATACGGTTGACTAGCGTAGATTTACCCACATTAGGACGACCAATAATGGCAAGTTTTAAACCACCTTGCTCCTCTTCCTCGACATCTTCAGGCATGTTTTCAGTAAGATCATCTAGTAAGTTACCGATACCACGGCCATGGCTGGCAGTCATCGGATACGGCTCACCTAAACCCAAAGCATAGAACTCAGCGGGTGCAGCGTCATGAACCCCATCTATTTTATTAGCCACTAGGTATACGGGCTTGCCTAAGATGTGCAACATTTTACCGATTTCGGCATCAGCACCGATCATCCCCGCTCGCGCGTCAACTACGAAGACGATAATATCGGCTTCATGAATGGCAGTGTGCGACTGTGCAGACATATAATCATCAATGCCTCCGCGGCCATCATCAGCTTCACCAATACCGCCGGTATCAATGACAACAAATGATTTGTTGTTATAGGTGGCATCACCATACTGTCTGTCACGGGTGAGTCCGGACAAATCAGCGACTAGCGCCTGACGCGTTTTGGTCATTTGGTTAAATATTGTCGATTTACCCACATTAGGGCGACCTATTAAGGCGACGACAGGTTTTATGGACATTTTTTATCTCACTTGGTTTTACAAGGCGTTAATGATTGAGAATGAAATCAGAGTGCTTTATAGTCAGTTAAATGGAAAATTAATAGCTGGTTTTAGCAATCTATAAATTTTTAGACCGTTAAAAATTAAGGATTTTAACGACAGCTTCGTAAATAAAAATTAAAGTTGAGTTATCAAGACGTCGTTCTTAAAATAATTTGCAGTAGATTACTGTTCATAACTTTGATGTTCTAAGCTCGATATCTACGGCGATCAGCGACAATATGACAGCACAATTGTTGGTTTATTGTGTGTTTCGCTAATTACTGTTAGATTGCCCAGTTATGATAACATGGTTTTAACTCTCTTAATAATGAACCTATGTCAATTATGTCAAGACGCTCTGCACCCTTTGTCGCTCCGGAAGATATTATCCAAGACCCTTCATCCAAGGAGGGTAAATCGCTTGCTAAAGAGTTGCTCTCTACCTTGCAAGCCGATATTGCTGCTTTTCGCCACGATCAGTTTCCCCCAGATATTTTACGACAAGTCAGGGACATGCCGATTTACCAAGGCAACAAACAAGAAGTAGCCGCTTACCATAAGCGTTGGCAACCTCTGATAGACCGTGCTCTGCAGTTTTATCCTGCTGCCTACCTACCTCCTGACCACCTTCCTCTACCTGCTAGCTTAGAAATACCGCAGTTTATTTATCATGTGCAGCGGTTGCACCTGACTAAGACCCGGGCAAAAGAATCCAAAAACTTTGGCTCTGTGGGGGCATTAGTCGACAAGTGTGGTGACTTTACTGATGCTGAATGTGCACGTTTGCAGCGGGTGTTTGATCATGATGAAACGGCCCGTTTGGTCGCACATAGAGAATTTATTGACCTTCGCGCTTATGTTTTTTGTAAAAACGATAAAGGAGAGTTGTTAGATCCAGAACGGATTAGATTCTACCGTACTGGCCTTATCGTTCACGCCCTGCCCGACTTTAAAATTGTCGACAGCCGTCAAAAGCCTCGCAAACGGCGCAACGATGCTTACAATAATCCACTAGCAGACAATGGGGTCTGGAAAGTATATAAAAAGAGGGAATGAATAATCTCTGCACTCAAAGCTTAAATAATTGTCACACCCGTAAAACTGAAAAGGACCCTACATGTTCGCAGCCTCCCTCGTACAGCCTAGCCTCATGCTTCAAGCAACTATATTTTTAGGGGCGGCTTTATTACTGGTACCCTTGGGCAAGCGACTACACATTTCCACCGTTTTAGGATATTTAATTACCGGGTTACTGCTCGGCCCGAGTGTCTTCGATGTTGCGGGTGATGCTGAAAGCTTGATGCATTTTTCTGAGTTTGGCGTGGTGATGTTGCTTTTCGTCATTGGACTTGAGCTTCAGCCATCGAGACTGTGGGCGCTACGTCATTCTATATTTGTCTTTGGTGGCCTACAGGTTGGGGTCACCGGCCTGTTATTGATGGGGCTTATTTTTCAGTTTACCCCGCTCAAGCTAGACACTGCGTTTATCGTAGGCTTTGGTCTGGCGCTCTCATCTACCGCTTTTGTGCTTCAAGTTTTGACCGAAAAAGGACAACTGGCGAGTACCCATGGCCGCGAAGCCTTTACAATCCTACTGTTCCAAGATATTGCGGTTATTCCGCTATTGGCCGCCATTCCCTTCCTCTCAGGGGTCCGTGAGCAGACCTACGACCTGCTCTATTTTGCCAAAGTAGTCGCTGTGTTTGGGGGCTTATTTTTGGTCAGCCGCTATGTGGTGCGTCCTTTCTTTAAATTTGTGGCCTTAAGTGGTGCCAATGAGCTGCTCACAGCAGTGGCACTCTTTATTGTGATGGGCGTGTCCATTTTGATGAGTCAAATCGGGCTGTCTATGGCACTTGGAGCGTTCTTGACCGGTGTTCTATTGGCAGACTCTGAATACCGTCATGAGTTAGAAGCCAGTATCGAGCCTTTTAAAGGATTATTGTTAGGCTTATTCTTTATGTCAGTCGGTATGTTGACCGATGTGAATTTGATTTTGGCCCATCCTGTTTTAATTATTAGTGCGGCTGTGGCACTCATGCTGATTAAATTTGGGGTGATTACGGTTATTGCTCGCTTGTTAGGTAACCGCTTGCCTACTAGTATTCGACTGGGGGTAACCTTGGCCCAAGGTGGTGAGTTTGCCTTTGTCTTATTTAGCACAGCGGCCAACCAAAACGTCTTAAGACCGGAACATGCCAACTTACTTACCTTGATTGTGACTATCTCAATGGCATTGACCCCGATTGGATTTATGCTATTGGAAAAATTTGGTGAGCCTAGATTTGATAAAGCGCAGCCTGACCGTGAATATGATAGTATTCCCGACCATGAGCATCCGGTTATCATCGCTGGATTTGGCCGCGTTGGTCAAATCATTGGTCGGGTACTGCGTATGCATAATATTGAGTTTACGGCGATTGAAAGTTCAGCCAACCAAGTAGATTTCGTGCGTAAATTTGGTAACCAGGTTTATTATGGTAATCCTCAAAACCCACAAATTTTAAGAACAGCAGGTATCGAAAAGGCACGCATCTTTATCATTGCCATTGATGATGTGGAGCGTTCTATTGCCACTGCCCGCTATTTGCACAATAACTATCCCCATTTAAAAGTCTTGGTTCGAGCTCGAAATCGTGCCCATTACTACCGTTTACGTGAAGTAGGCGTGACTCATATCTGGCGCGAAACCTATCTATCATCGTTAGACATGTCGCGTGAGACTTTAGAGCTATTGGGCATCTCACCTGAGAAAGCGCGTGAGACCATCACTGCCTTCCGCGACTATGATGATGAGTTATTAAAACAGCAGCAAGCTATTTATGAAGACGAGGCTAAGCTAATTGAATCTGTTCAATCGTCTATGATGGAGCTTGAAAGCTTGTTTGATTCTGACCACTCTGAAGGCAAAAAGCTAGACTTAGAAGAGATTGAAACGGCGGTTGGTATTTCAAAACACACTTAACCGCCCTCTTTAACCCTTAATGGCTTAACACTTTGATTTCACAACATTGGCTGTTTGTTTTTAGATGCTCTTTCTAGTAGTCAGAACCACTAGTGGCTAGAACAAATTGGTGGTTTTCTTTTTGTATTGAGTGAAGTGACACATTGCCACTGCTCTTGTTGCTTTGCAGAAGGCCGATACAAGATATAGGTCTGGCCATTAAGATTGCGATTGGGAAAAGGAATATTTTGCAAAGTCGCAATCAGCACACAGCTGCTTGGTTTATTGCCTAGAGCAGGCGTTTGTTGCACTACCTTAAATGACAAATCCTCCCTGTTGCTCTCTAACTTATGGCCTACTGGGCATTTGCCTTCAGACTGATACAGTTTCTCAAGCTCACTGGTTGCGATACGAGTCTCTGCAAATGTTTCTTGGATAATGCCATGCTCTTTAGGCTGAGCATACAAGGGCAAAAACTGACTTTGAATCACTGTTAATAAAAACACAAACATACCAAAGGCGATGCCTAAACCTACTAGACTGGTACCGCCCTCTTTTTTCAAATGAGATTTTTGTTGCTCAGGGGCTTGCGGATAGTCGGCCAACACATCCGCTATTTCGCGTCGTGCCATTCGGTAGTAATAAGCATCTGACCACCTTGCTACGATAACTGACCAAAATGACCAAATAGCCCCAGCAATAGCGATACGAGTCAACATTTGATAGGCATCTGGCACAAAAGGCATAAACACAAATTCAAATGCGCTCAAAACAATCACTATATTTAGCTGTATAAAAGACCAACCTGCTACAGTATAAACAATACAGTCTAGATAGCGCTTTCGGTATAGTAACCAACCAAAAGTAGTAAAAAAAGCGGCCCAGTTCCACTTAGGCGATAAATAACCTTGATCATCGAACTCGGCAAAACGTTTTAAATAATACGCTTGCGAACGATTGCCAATAAACCATTTATCGAGCTGAGTACGTTTTTCAGCGCTAATTTGGCTTTGGTAAAAAGGGGGTGGCGACGTTTCTTCGATAAACAACATAGCAACTAAACCTTTTGTGAACCCTAACAGGCTCTAGTAGAGACAAACTTTGACGGTTTGCGCATCGTTTTATAGGTGGATAAACGCTATAATACGCCAAAATTACTTAGTTTTTTAGCCTTACTGCTGTTTTTAATAGCCTGTGCTAATCTCCCCATACCTTCAATTTGATAATACCAATAGTGGACGATTTTTTTAATATGAGCGCTGAGAATACTCCGAACACCCCTACCGAAGATAGCTTACCAACCTCTGAAACTACCGATGTGAAGGATAATGCTATCGATCCGGCAACAGAAAGTGCCGCTGAGCAAAATACTGATTTAACTGAGTCTGATGCTCATGACGCGGCTTACCCACGCCTAATCAAAACCTTTATGAAGCGCCGCACTCACCTTAATAAAAATGCCGAGCAAGCGTTAACAGACCCTATCTATGCTAAATATATCGTCAATACTATGGACGATAGAGGCCAAGGTATTATCGACGACATCACAGATTTGCGCGCCTTATTTGCAGATACTGAGCAGACACCCAATGGCCCTGACGCCCCGTTGACCTTTGAGATTGGGTTTGGCATGGGGGGCTCATTAATTGAAATGGCCAAAGCCGAACCTAGTCGCAACTTCGTCGGTATTGAAGTACATGAGCCAGGTATTGGTAAGTGCGCTTTTATGGCCAATGAAGAAGGCCTGACCAACCTAAAGATTATCAACGGTGATGCCATTGGTTTAATGCAGCAACTGCCTGAGAATCATATTGACCGTATCCAACTTTATTTTCCTGATCCTTGGCAAAAAAAGCGTCATTATAAGCGCCGCTTTGTTAGCCCAAAGCATATGGAGATTGTCACCCGTGTGCTAAACCAAGGCGGTTGGTTCCATACAGCAACGGACTGGGAACATTATGCATTTTGGATGTTAGAGGTGCTAGATAACTTTGAAGGACTGACCAATACAGCAGGCAAAGGTAACTTCACACCTCGTCCAGATTTTCGTCCTATGACAAAATTTGAGAAACGCGGTATTGATAGAGGTCACGGCGTTTGGGACTTAATTTATACCAAAGACTAGTGGGCATGGCTCAAATTTGGCTCGAGCCTCCCTGAAATAGCTTTAAAAGAGTCCGTCTCTGTCATTTTTTAATGCAGGTCCGATGTGGAACATCGCTATATTAGTCTAAAAAACCAGGCGTTATTTAAAGGATTTATAGTTTTTTAGTTTAAAATTTCTAGTTATTGACGATTTATTGGTATTGAGTAAATTTTACAGCCCTCACTGAGCCAATGCGGCAAACGCTTGTCTAGTAAGGCAAACAAGAGTTTTCCCCACAACCTGTGGATAACTCTGTGGATAACCCTATACTTGACAAGCTATACCCTAGATAACATAAGGCATTGGATAAAATTGCTCATTTTTTGTACAATTATTTTTATTAATAAAATCAATAATTTATTGAGCATGCTTCTCCATTAGACTCTTATTATAAATATTTTGACCCTAATAAAGTACTCAATGATGATGTTTCACAATTTGACCAGACGGTCTTAAAATTACTGTGGATAAGTCAAAAAATCAAGGGGTTACCTGTTGACATTTGAAACATTTTAGGTCCATTTGTTTAATAGGATTATTTTAGTACAAAATAGCAGTGTTAAAAAAGAAAATAGTAACCTATACAGCCAGCTTTTAAATTTTAACCATAAGGCTCATGCAGTTATGAAATTACGTATTTTAAGTATTGGTAGCAAGATGCCAAGTTGGGTAGATACGGGATTTAATGAGTATCACAAACGTATTCAGCCAATGCTTAGTACGGATATTTTAGATTTACCTGCTGCCAAGAGAGCCAAAAATCCTTCGGAGGCCAATTTGGCTCAATATAGAGAAACCGAGGGCAAAAGCATTCTTGCTGCGCATCAAAACAACCCGCGTGAAAAACTATGGGTACTAGATGTTAAAGGTAAAATGCTGTCAACTGAACAGCTTGCCGACAAACTTAGTGACGCCATGCAGCTAGGCGATGATGTAGCTTTAGTGATTGGTGGTCCCGACGGGGTTTCTCCTGAAGTCTTAGCAGCGGCAGACTTTAAATGGTCTCTTTCGGCGTTGACTCTCCCCCATCCTTTAGTGCGAGTGGTATTAATGGAGCAGTTGTACCGTGCCATGAGTATCAATAACAACCACCCTTACCACCGAGGTAATTAGTTTAGATGTGCACTTCAGGTTTAAAATACCGCTTTTGTCCCCATATCTAAGCTATGAATAATTCTAATCTATCTCACAGCTTACAAGACTATCGCGCTACTACGACTGTTAAGTCGCTGACCAGTAGCGAGGTGCTAAACGCTAATCCGCCGCAATCCACATTGCCAGCATTGTTTATTTCACATGGTGCTCCCACACTGGCTTTGGAAAAAAACACCACGACCAATGCGCTTGCCCGCACCGGACAAAATCTTCCCAAACCCAAAGCCATTATTATCATGTCAGCGCACTGGGTAACTGCTTCGTTAGAGATAGCGAGCAACGCCCAACCACAAACTTGGCATGATTTTTCAGGCTTTGATAGTGCTTTACACCAAATTGAATACCCTGCCAAAGGGGCGCCTGCATTGGCAGAATCACTGTCTACTCAGCTTAGTAAAATGGGCATAATGAACCGTTTGAATCCGTTACGTCCTTTGGACCATGGGGTCTGGGTGCCATTAATGCATCTTTACCCTGAAGCTGATATCCCAGTAGTGCAGCTTTCATTACCTAGCTACTTCGATGCTTATGCCTGTTATCAGTTGGGCAGCTTGTTTTCTAAATTACGTGAAGAGCAAATTTTGGTCATTGGTTCCGGCAACATCACACATAATTTGGGTGCGATAAAGTGGCATGCAGACACTGAAGATCAATTAGCTAAGTCGTTTAAGGTATGGCTATTAAAGCAACTGAAAACCAATATTCCTGATGCTTTAGAATGGGACAAATTTGCGGGTATCGATAAGGTGCACCCTACTTCAGAACATCTCTTGCCATTATTTTTTGCTTTAGGCTGTGGTCAACGAGTGTCTGTGGTCCATGAAAGTATGGCCCATCATAGTTTGGGCATGGATTTTTACCGCTTTGATAAATGAGCTGTTAATAACCGCATACTCGTCTTATTTTTGGTAAAATGTCGCTTTTTTCCTTTATTTTATTTTCGGCTAATCGCCCTTAACTTTTAAGCCTTTTATTTACACAGTCGCTTCTGCTTCTATTTTAAACGCTGTACTTTCAAGCAGTGCCATTTTAAGCAACACACTGAAGCTGGCTTAAGCTGCGTAATCAATAGGCCCTCTTATAAACACGGTATTTATCCTATGACTGACTCAATGACGACCGCCTCACCTAGCGCTGAAAACACAAACGACTCTTTACAGGTAGAATCAAACGCAGCCTCTAATATAGCCACCAACGCCCAACAAAATGCCGTGGTGTTGCTATCAGGTGGTTTGGATTCGGTAACTTGCTTGTATTGGGCTAAGAGTCGTTATAGTAAAGTCACTGCCGTCAGCTTTAATTATGGTCAGCGTCATAATAGTGAGTTGGTTGCTGCCAAAACCATTGCCAAACAGGCTGGTGTCGATCATAAAATTATTGATATCGACATTGCGCAATTGGGTGGCTCGTCCTTGACCGATCATGATATGACGGTTCCTGATGGCGATGCCGATAAGTTTCCAACCCACACAGACACCATCGATAATGACGCTATTCCCAATACTTATGTGCCTGCCCGCAATACCATATTTTTATCGTATGCGCTTGCCGTCGCTGAAGTAACCGATGCCAATCATATTGTCATTGGCGTAAGCTCAGTAGATTACTCAGGCTATCCGGACTGTCGTCCAGAATATATTGAGGCCTTCGAGGTGATGGCGAACTTAGCCACTAAAGCTGGGGTGACCGGACATAAACTGCATATTCAAACCCCGCTACAAAAGCTTTCTAAAGCGCAAACTATCCAACTAGGCAACTCTCTAGGTGTGGATTATTCACAGACTATTTCTTGCTATAAAGCAGATGCAGAAGGTCGTGCCTGCGGTATCTGTGACAGCTGTACTTTACGCAAAAGAGGCTTTAGCGATGCTGGTCTGGCTGACCCCACCCGCTACGCTGCTGGATAGCGTTTGGATAATGGCTATATAGCTAATAGATAGCTGCTAAATAACTTATAGATAATTATGTTTAGCATTGGCTTATTATATTGTGATGGTTTTCAAAGCTTTTTTAGTCAATAGGGTCTATAATTATTTCTGTTTATGTCATTGCCTATCTCATATTTTTAAGCCCAGATTTTTAAGCCAAAGATTAGGTAATAATTGAGGCAAAAAGACAGCACGGCCCTTTATCAATGTGACTTGTAACTGAGTAGCAACATTTATTTGCAACTCAATAGCAAAATTCATTATTAATCTAGCTATCAGGTTGGTAAGGTATGCTGTTAGATTAAGCAGGTTCAGAGCCAAGGCTGAAAATCATTATCAGACTGTCATAATTATAATAAGTTTAGATTAATTGTGACTAAGTTGATTAAGATGGACTTGGCTGATTTGAATATTGTTATTTACTACTTTAAGCCTCTAAAGGATTTTTATTCATGAATTTTATTTCAAAGAAGGTTTTACCTCTTGTGGCACTAGGTGCTTCTGCCGTTATGTTTGCAGCGCCTGCTCAAGCATTAGATATCAAACAAGACCAGATTAACAAATGTGTAAAGGGCGCAGTGGATTATAAAGTAGCAGACAATGCTACCGCCAAGAAGTTATGCAGCTGTACAGTTGATGTGCGCAGCAAAATGACTTTAGGCCAAATGTGGGAAATTGAAAGCTATGCGCAAAGTGGTAAAGATCCTGCCACTCTACCTTACGCCAAAACTATGCAAAATAGTCTACAGCAGTGCACCAAAGGCTTAAAACTAAACCCACCTCAAAAGCCAGGCAAATAATTAAGCACCGAAATAAATAGTAAGTAAATAAGTAGCAAGTAAATACATTCGACTATTTATGAATAGTAAAGCTACCAAACTAGGCTGACAGATGTCAGCCTTTTTTTGTGCTTTAGTTTTTTGATTGGTGGAGGTTTTAATATTAACTATTGTTAGGGGGCAACCAATATGGTGAACACTGTTTAGAGGCAATTAGGGTCAGAGGCAATTAGGGTCAAATGTACTTTTTCTATCGTTTAAGACCTATGCTAGAGTGGAGAGATTATGGCTCTTTATCTTTATCAATTTTAGGCATACAAATGAACAACCTTCCTTAGCAGAATCTAAAGCGGAATCTAAGCTAGGCCATGAATTTTTATATAATAAATTTAGGACATTACCTATGACTCAACGTATTGATTACAATGAAGTATCGCCTGATGGCGCAAAAGCATTAGGGGCAGTCTATAGCTATGTTCTACAGTGTGGATTACCTTCAGAATTTATCGAGTTAGTATTTTTACGTGTTTCTCAAATCAATAACTGTGCATTTTGTTTGGATATGCACACCAGAGATTTGAGTAAAAAAAACGTGCCTATAGAGAAGTTAGCATTGGTTCAAGCCTGGAGAGAAGCTGGTGAGCTATTCGATGATAGAGAACAAGCGGCCTTGGCATGGGCTGAATCAGTAACCAAGGTTGCTGATACTGGCGTACCTGATGATGATTTTCATCTAGCCAAAGAAATATTTTCAGAAAAAGAGCTGGTCGACTTAACACTTGCTATTAGTCTAATGAATGCCTACAACCGCCTAGCGATTAGTTTCAGAAGCACTCCCCAGGCTGCCATTGAACAGTAACACTAGATTCATAAGCTTTAACAACTTATCTCTTACTTATTACTAACTCTCTTTTAATAATGTAAAAAACCCGCCTATTAGCTTGCCCTTATAAAAATCTGCCTAAATTTCCTAATTCACATGACCTACTCTTATCCGGTCTTACAGGTAACGCTAAGACTTTGTCTTTCATAGTGTGTGTTTTCTATTATCACTATTGATAGTGATATCTATTTTGACAACCAAACTGGTAACCATTTCTATTAATCTGGTAACCAAACTGGTAACCAATTTTGATGTAAAACATTGTAGTATGAGTTTATACAACATCGTCTTTAATAAGAATAGCAGTCGTAAAAACCATATATGTATCAAGGACTTTAAACAAAGCTCTTAGAGTTTTAGTATGGTTTTTAATATAAAAAGGCTGCATGAATTAAGACGATTACTGTCGCAAAAATCAAACAGATGTCAGCCTTTTTTTACAGCATAAATTAAAATAATAATTGCTAGACACTGATAACTTAACGATTGATAACTAGGAAGCTATTTATTATGGCCAAACCCACTGATGAAGTTATTACCCTACCCGACTTTCCCATGCCTATCGTACAAAAGATAGACGATGAAATGGTCGAAAGTGAAATTTTGCTCGATCAGTTTGTTGAAAACAAGGACAAAGGCTTAATTCTTTATTTCTATCCTCGTGACAACACCCCAGGCTGTATCACACAAGCGGTCGACTTTACCGCCAAGCTAAATGAATTCGATAAGTTAGGCTATGACATTATCGGGGTATCAAGAGACAGTATTGACTCGCATAAGAAGTTCATCGAAAAAAAGGAGTTAGAAATCCCTTTAATCAGTGATACTGATGAAAAACTTTGTCAACACTTCGATGTTATTAAAGAAAAAAACATGTATGGCAAAAAGACCTTAGGTCTAGTACGGTCAACTTTCGTGTTTGATAAAGATGGCAAGCTAACACATGCTCAGCGTAATTTACGTGCCAAAGACTATGCTGATAGATTGCTTGAGACCTTATCTTAGACTATAAGCAAAATTTTTGGCTTTTGTCATTGAGACTAGAATGGCATTGAGACTAGAATGGCATTGAGACTAGAGATAATAGAACCCTTTAGATTCATTATTTATACTTAGGAACCCGCATACTATGACTCAAACTAATACAGACTCAAAAAAATCCATTCGTCACGTTGATGCCGCTATTATTGGCGCTGGTACTGCAGGACATAATGCCTATCGTCAGATTAGTAAAGCCACAGACAATCTAGTCATTATCAATGAAGGTATTTGGTCGACCACTTGTACTACCATGGGCTGTATGCCCAGTAAGCTATTAATTGCAGCGGCAGATCGAGCTTATCATGCCAATCATTCTGATGAATTCGGAATAGAGGGAAATGCCACTATCAATGGCAAGCAAGTCATGAAGCGAGTCCAAGACGAACGCGATCGTTTTTCAAGTTTTCCTCTAAAAAATGTCGAAAGTTGGGACGAAAATAGCAAAATATATGGCCGTACGGTGTTCGCAGAATCAGGGCTTATCGAAGCACATACTGCAACGGGCGACATTGAATATATTAAAGCTGACCATATCATTATTGCCACGGGCTCTAAACCTTCTGTACCGGAAGGCTGGAAACTGTCTCTAGGCGATACGCTTATTACTTCAGATACTATCTTTGAGTTACCTGATTTACCGAAGTCTATGGCCGTGGTGGGTACCGGTGCCATCGGGCTTGAGCTGGCACAAGCAATGAGCCGATTGGGCGTAGAAGTTGCTATCTTTAATCGCAGCAAAAATGTGGGTGGTATAAAAGACGACTCTATAAATCAAAAAGCGATTGCTTGTTTTTCAAACCAGCTCGATTTACGCTTAGACACCAAGATTGAAAGTGTTTCTCGTGATGACAGCGTTAGTCCCGCACAAGCAGTTATTAACTATACGGATGCCGATGGCAACGATCAAACTTGGCGCGGTGAAAAAGTGCTGGCGGCGACTGGTCGACGTAACTCGCTTCATACCCTAGGGCTTGAGCATGTGGGTGTTTGCCTAGATGATAAAAATCGCCCATTAGATATGGACAAACTGACAGGCAAAATCAAAGACACCAATGTCTATATTGTCGGCGATGCCAACGCTTACATGCCGTTGTTGCATATTTCAAGTAACGAGGGTTATCTATCTGGTAAAGAGGTAGCGCTTATTATCAGCGGTAAAGCCGATGAAATTGACCTCAGTGAGGCTATCGCCAAAGATCCAGACTGCTCTAAGGACAGCACCATACTTAATGATATGGCACCCGATAAGTCGCACACGGCAACCACAGCGATGTCCGTTATCTTTAGTGCGCCACAAATTATGAGTGTGGGCCAGTCTCTAAGTGAGATTGAAGAGGCAGACCAACCTTGTGTGATTGGTGAGGTCAGCTTTGACAACCAAGGCCGTAGCCGAGTAATGGGCGTTAACTGTGGTCTACTTCGTATTTATGCCTGTCCTAAAAGTAGCCTTATTTTAGGGGCAAGTATGGTAGGTCCGGACGCTGAGTACATTGCGCATATTTTAGCGACTGCCATTACCAACAAAGTAGACATCGATGGCTTACTGGCCAGCCCCTTCTACCATCCTACGATTCTTGAGGGACTACGCACTGCTTTGCGTGATGTGGCTGGCAAGATAAGAGAGTATCAATCCTAATCTCTGCCACATTTATTTATTGACCATTAATAAACACCCTGCTCGCTTACTTGCAGGGTGTTTTTTGTAGAGAACGTTTTATAGAAAACCTTTTATAGTAAAGAATGTTCTATAGCAAACAATGATTTTATAGGCTCTAATGTGTCCTTGATAGCAAGGCAGTCTCAACTTATCGTCATTTTGTTGTATATTAATAAGGTTAAAAGCGATAAAACGGACCGTTAAGCGAAACCAATCTGGATAGGAATGATAATGGCAAGAGAGACTGGCTCACAAATTAGCGCATTTTTTCAAGACATCTTGCACGATTTATATTCGAGCTTATACCTTGCTATCGGCGGTGATTTAGAGGAAGAAAGTCGAGATTGGGCGTCTCGTGGTGTGGAGCTTGCCAGTACCACCATTAAGATTATTATCTTATTGCTGATTGTCGGATTTCTATACTGGTTATTCACCTATATTGTTCAACGCTATCAAGAACGCTTAAAGCTATCTGATAGACGGCTCAGTATTATTCGCTCAGTATTGCGCTATATTTGGTTGGTGAGTTGCGTTCTTGCCGTCATGAGTCAAATTAGTGTAGATCCCTCTACTGTCTCCGCGACCGCCAAAGCCAGTATTTGGGCTGGCATTTACTATGTGCTATGGACCACTTCAGAGCAGGTCATTAGCCGAATACTAAAACACTATGGGCTCAATGCTTCCATAGAGCAACTGCTTAAAAACGTCTTTTCAGTATTAATTATCGTACTCGGCTTAGCCAGTGTCATGGCTCAGTTTGGCTTTGACATCGTCTCGTTGGTTGCGGGTCTGGGTATTTTGGGTTTGGCAGTTGGTTTTGCGGCCCAATCGACGATTGCCAACTTTATTTCAGGGATTACTATTTTACTTGAGCAGTCATTTAAAGTGGGTGACTGGATTAGTATTGGCGATAAAGAAGGCCGAGTTATTTTAATCTCGCTGCGTACCACTCATATTTTAACGCGAGACAATATCACTGTCATCATTCCAAATGCTACCGTTGCCTCCTCTGAGGTAATCAATCTCACCTCAAAAAACTTCATTCGTTTTGATATTCAGGCTCGTATTGCCCTAGAGGCTGATATTGAAAAAGCTAGAAACGTCATTATGCAAGTGCTTGACGAAGCTGAAAACATTCTAAAGCGCCCTGAACCTTCAGCCACTGTGGATCATATAAGCGACTTTGGTACTGTATTTATTATCCGTTATTGGGTTAAACCTGCTGCTGTTGCCCGTATGCCTATTATCAAAGAAACCTTGCAAGAAAAAATAAAAGCAGGGTTTGAAAAAGCAGACATCAACATCCCCTATCCGCATATGCGCCTTATCATGCCGACGGATATGACGTCCAATATGTCCTTTCAAAAACAAGCCCCTGAGGTTGAAGCGCTGTTAAAGCAAAACGACAAACAAGCTGATACAGATGATATTAAATAGCGTAAAAGTAGCATGGAAATAAGGTTATTTTTAGCACCTTGTTATGCCCTGCTAGGCGAGTGTGTTAAAATCACTCTTAATTAAAGCACCACTCCTTCCTATCGGCTTAATTGTCAGCCTACTTGTCACAATAAGTCCCTTTTTTAAAAGCATACTTTAAACTCAATCCCCCTTATTTCATTTAAGGGTCTGAAGATTGAATTAGAAAATATAACGTAAAGGCCAAATATGTCCACCCCAACATCAGAAAACACTTCTACTAATAATGACCTAAGCCTTCAAACTGAAGACAGTATTATGGCGGCATCAAGTGTAGACAAACGCTTCGATATTATCGTCACTTGTGCCGATGGCTTAGAAGCCCCCCTGCAAACTGAGCTTGATAGCATGGCTATTAGCAGCGAGCTTAAAAGCACGGGCCGTATTGCTATCAATGCCACCTTAGAGCAAATCTATAAAATTTGCTTGTGGTCACGTGTCGCATCTCGTGTATTACTGCCTATTAAAAAGCGCAACATCAATAAAGACTATGATGTGGCAGAGCAGTTAAATGGTTTAGCAAAGACCGTAGATTGGACTGAGTGGTTTGGCTTAGACAATACTTTCGCCATTCGTATGAGTGTCGATAAAAGGGTTCAAGTTAGCCAACAGTTTGCCATGCTACGTATCAAAGACGCTATCGCTGATACGTTTAGCGAAAAGCTAGATGCCCGTCCTGATGTGGACAGCAATCACCCTGATTTTCCTATCTATGCTACCGTTAATGAGAAGCAAGCTGAGATATTTTTAGACCTATCTGGTACCAGTCTTCACCGTCGTGGCTATCGTGTGGCGATGACCGATGCGCCGCTGAAAGAAAACTTAGCCGCTGGCCTGTTATATACCGTCGGTTGGCATAAAAAGAAAAACAGCTACAGTGCCTTAATTGACCCTATGTGTGGTTCGGGTACCTTTATCATCGAAGCCTTGTTAATGCATTGCGATTATGCGGTCGGTATTGATAAAGCCGAGTCACAATTTGGTTTTTATAACTGGCAAGAGCACAACAGCAACCTATGGCAACAGTGTGTGGTCGATGCTCAAGAGCGTTTCCATAACGGGCTAGAAAAAGCCGCCGCTGGCAAATTGCCCACTATACTAGGATTTGATGCCGATGCAGGTGCCATTAAAGCAACGCATAAAAACCTCATTGCGGCCGGTTTGATTGAACTGATTCCACATTTGACCTTAGAGCAACGTCCGTTATCTCAGTTAAAAATGGCATTGGCCAAACCTCTTTTGGACAGAAAACTTAAGCGTCCTTTGGTAATTACCAACCCGCCATATGG
>Ga0208670_100114_pt1 | contig 27683 bp, 21 predicted proteins | sample 24BtaG_FD_184098 | JGI IMG/M metagenome (GOLD analysis project Ga0208670, IMG submission 184098) | Marine viral communities from Cariaco Basin, Caribbean Sea - 24B_WHOI_OMZ_CsCl (SPAdes) (version 2) | ecosystem: Environmental > Aquatic > Marine > Oceanic | place: Caribbean Sea: Cariaco Basin...
TTAAATGATAATTTTTATAGTTAATAATCTTTCCGAAAAGAAAAGATAGTCAACTTTATTTTTTAGCATTCTGAATCAGCAAAAATCCACACAAGTTGTTCTTTAGTTATGCTTTTAAATAGTGTCATGCTACTGTCGTCCAGTAGATGATTATATAGGGTATTTCTCTTTGCTATTCAGTCTAAGTTAATAACTTATCTTATCTAGCGAGCCGACTATCATATCATAATGATTTGGTTTGTCAAGCTTTTTTATAAATTGTCTCAATAAGTTATCTGGGTTTGTTATATGTAATTCACATATAAGTCATTCCAGTTCGTCTTAATGAGGTGCGTATTATAGACGTTTAATTTGTTAAGTCAAGAAGTAAATTATTTTTATTTCAAACTAAATTAATCTAAAATGAATTTGCTCGGTTGGATGATTAAGTAGTAGCTTTGTTAAAACTAGCTATGGTTAATCAGTGGTAATCCACTTTCCAATCCGCCTTCCCTTCCGACTGGGTGGCATTATACGCGGTTTCAGATGGGGGTCAAGGGGGTTAGTCGGCTATTTTAAATATTCTTTCGCCTTATTATTAATACCCTCTATTTATCAGTCAGTTAGGATCAAAAATAGTTTTACCTTTATTATAAATAGCATTTTTTGCTTAAAATCGCTTGCCTCTTCTATATAGCTGTCTTTTATATATGGCATTTATCTATATATGACGCTTTTATAGCTTACCTATCTTTTTGAAGAAGTCTTTATAGGCAGCGACTTTCTTATCTAACGCTAAAGGGTATGCGCGTGACGTTGAAGGCAACCTATATAAGGTGAGATTATTCACATCGGTTTTTCTATTATTATCACTTTGCCACTCATAAGGATAACCCATACTTTGATTGGTCTTCGGATACTTGGACTTGGCAGGTGGCTCGGCTAATAAATTGAGTAGCACCTCAGTTGCTTTACCGCCCGTGGTAAATAAGGTTTCAACTTTTGGCACTTGTGGCAAAATACTATCTAGGTTAACGGGGGTGACAACGGTTAAGTTTTTATCTGAGGCATTGCCAGTTTCACGGATAGCCTGAGTAACTGTCGGGCAAGAAGCGATACCACGCTCGAACATAAAGGCGCGAATACGCTCAGGGGCAAAACGCTTTTCATCGCCTACTCTGAAATAATTCACATCGTCAAAAAATACGCTGCCATAGATACGCCACATATCATTATAGAAGTTTGGATAGTGAAAGCACATTGCCCATTTATCAGCGGTCGGTGGAAAAGTACCCATCATCATCACGGTGGCATCAGGCGGTAGCACCGGACCGAATGGGTGGGTTTCTACTTCTGCGGCGCGAGCTTCGGACAATATCGAGTTAGTATCCATTTTATGAGTATTATCATGCGTATGGGATGGTTGTGTAGTCATAAGATTCTTCATCAGAAAAGCGGTTTTTTTGCTATCATAGCAAGCCTAAACACTACTTCATTTATGAGGGCGCGATTATAGTCAAACATAGTCGGCTTAAATAAAATTAATCCTGTTATAAATGCCTTTGGCTTATTTTTTTATTAAAGCATTAAGCTTACTATTGATGGGCTAAATATAGGGTTGAAGTGCGGTAAGTGTTTGTATCTTTTATACTAATGGCAACCGCAGTAACTGCGCAAGCATCAGACCAAAAACCAAGAGAGACCTTATGAGCGACTTAAAAATCACCGTCATCGATCACCCGTTAGTCCGTCATAAACTCAGCCTCATGCGCGAAAAAGACTGTAGCACCTATAAGTTTCGTACATTGACCAAAGAGCTTGCACGCTTGATGGCGTATGAAGCGAGCCGTGATTTTGAAATTGAAACCTTCCCGATGGAAGGCTGGTGTGGTGAAATCACAGGTGAGCAAATCATCGGTAAGACCGCAACGATTGTGCCGATTTTACGTGCCGGTATTGGTATGCTCGACGGCGTGCTCGATTTGATTCCTACGGCGAAAATCTCTGTCGTTGGTTTACAGCGCGATGAAGAAACTTTGCAACCTGTACCCTTCTTTGAAAAGTTTGTCAGCCACATGGACAAACGCCCAGCCCTTATCATTGACCCAATGTTAGCCACCGGCGGCTCAATGGTTGCGACCATCGAGATGCTAAAGAAAAATGGCTGTACCAATATTAAAGCATTGGTATTGGTTGCGGCACCTGAAGGCGTACGTGTGGTCAATGAAGCGCATCCTGACGTCACTATTTATACCGCCGCATTAGACAGCCATTTAGATGAGCACGGTTATATCATTCCAGGTCTTGGCGATGCGGGTGATAAAATCTTTGGTAAACAACTATTTAACAAGTAAGACAACGCCAATAAACCAAGACAAGCCGTCGTTATAAAAATCATGACACATATGCAGAACATCAATGATAAGGATATAAGATGAACGTATTGATTACAGGCGCAAGCGCGGGTTTCGGTAAAGCGCTGGCTGAGCGTTTAATTGCCAATGGTCATCGCGTGATTGGCTGTGCCAGACGCCTAGATAAGCTCAATGCGCTAGCAGAAACTTTGGGCGAGGCATTTTTACCTGTGGTTATGGATGTGAGTGACACGGCTGCTATCCCGCAAATCATGGCTGATTTGCCTGCTGATTTCAAGCAAATCGATGTCTTGGTGAATAATGCTGGGCTAGCACTTGGCACCAAGCCTGCGCACAAGGCCAGTCTTGATGATTGGATGCGTATGACCGATACCAATATTAAAGGTTTAATGGCGCTGACCCATGCAGTGTTGCCAGCGATGGTCGCACGCGATAGCGGTTATATCATTAATGTCGGTTCGATTGCTGGTAGCTGGCCTTACTTTGGCGGTAACGTCTATGGCGCGACCAAAGCCTTTGTCAAACAGTTTAGCTTAAACCTGCGTGCGGACTTAATCGGTACGCAAGTGCGCGTGACCAACCTTGAACCGGGTAATGTGGCGGGCACTGAGTTTTCAAACGTGCGCTATCATGGTGATGATGATAAAGCTGCTCAAGTTTATGATGGCTTTAAAACCATGACCGGCGATGATATTGGCGATATTTTATTATGGCTGATTGAATCGCCTGCCCATATTAACGTTAATCGTTTAGAAGTCATGCCGGTTGCGCAAACTTATAACGGTCTGACCATTGCTAAGCAAGATTCTTAAACGCTTAACCGACCGTTTGGCTCATTAACGTAATTCATAAGACCGAAGCAATATAGATTCCTCTATATTGCTTCTTTTTTTGGTACTGATACTCTCTTCATTGATCAAGCGCAAATCCTGAAAATCTAAAATCAATACTTCATTACGCAAGCGCTCACTAGTTCGTTTATTGTGGCGTATCGGAAATCCTAAGACTTGCTTACCCCTAATCACTATCTGATTGATAATCGTGGTTGTATTATTGATAGAAGATTTTGTACTTAGCTTTTGAGCATTGATGATGGCGGTAGCAGGATTGACCGTTGTGCTTAAAACTTTTATCTGGCGCACGCTTTTTGGCATATCACCTGCAAAAAACAATACTTGCTCTAATGGCAAATACTGCGCGTGCCGCATTAATTCCTGACGAAATAGCAAAGGCATATCTGCATTAAAGCTGTCTTCTGCTTGCTGAGAGAACGCCGTAAAGTTACGCTGTAAGTAACGTCCAAATACGCTGCTATTAATCCAGTCTTGATAAGTATCATTTTTTAACAGCTGCTTTGTGAAAGCGTCGACATCTGCTGTGATATCTATTGTAAGCATTGCTAACAGTAACGCCTGCGGATTGGTAAATTTTTGCTGCTGCCAGATTTGCGGATACAGGCTGCTATCAAGCAATGGTAACGTTAACTTGCCCATACACTAATATCTCTATTAAACAGTGAAACTATTATTTATTACATATAGTATCTATTATATACGTTTCCTATTATAGTCATTTGCTATCGAATAGCAGCACAGATTACATGCTTGCATTCATTTGAACGCTTTATTCACATAAAAAAGCGACCTTAACGGGTCGCTTTTTTATGTGAATAAATTTTAAACATTTTGAGATATCAATCCACTAAGGCTTTAATCAGCTCAAATCTTGACACTTCCTTACCGTCACTTATCACAGTTTCAGTAAACATCGCTAATGGTCGCACCCAAACGCCATACTCACCGTATAGGCAGCGGTAAACCACTAGCAATTTTTCTGTTTCTGAATGCTGCGCGGTATGCAAAACTTGGTAAAGGCTGCCTTTATAGTGGCGGTAAATGCCTTGGGGAACCGTTTTTTCTGTCATGATTGAATCCTAATTTATTATAAAGGTACGAATCAAATACTGCCATAGTATATTCATATCGCAAAATAAATAAGGCCGACAATCAATGTCGACCTTATTTTTAATACCAATAGCTTGTCCCAGTCACTTATTAAGCTACCGTCACTTTCGCATAAGCTTTTTTGCCTGCTTGGATAACCACTGTCTGACCAGAGGTTAAGCTAAAGCCTGCATCGACCACTTCGCCATCTACTTTTACCGCGCCGCGTTTAATCATATCTTTAGCAGATGAGCTGTTTTTGGCAAGCTCTGCTTGATTTAATATCTGCGTGATAAATAATGCGTCTGCACCTTCTAACTCTAACGTCACTTCTGGTAAATCGACTGGCAATTCGCCATCAGCAAGTACGTTACCCGCTGATTTGTGCGCATTAGCAGCCGCATCGGCATCATGGAAACGCTCAATCAATTCTTCAGCAAGAATACGTTTGATTTCTTGTGGGTTGCGACCGTTTTCCATCTCTGCCATTAACGCCTCAACTTCTTCCATCGGCTTAAAGCTTAGAAATTCAAAGTAGCGACGGATTAAAGTATCTGGCATCGACAGCAGTTTTTGGTACATGGTGCCCGGCGCATCGTAAATGCCAACATAGTTACCGAGCGACTTAGACATTTTATTGACGCCGTCTAGTCCTTCTAAGATTGGCACCGTGATACAAACTTGTGGCTCTTGACCATAACGACCTTGCAGGGTGCGTCCCATCAGGATGTTAAAGGTTTGGTCAGTACCGCCAAGCTCGACGTCGGCTTTTAGCGCGATAGAGTCATAACCTTGCACCAATGGGTATAAAAACTCATGGATAGCAATTGGCGTTTGCGCCGCGTAGCGTTTAGAGAAATCATCGCGCTCAAGCATACGTGAAACGGTCAACTGGCTAGAAAGCTGAATCATATCGCCCGCTGACATATCCTTGAACCATTCGGAGTTAAAGACAATCTTGGTTTTTTCTTTATCCAAAATTTTAAAAACTTGTTCAGCATAAGTCTGCGCATTGACTTTGATTTGCTCATCAGTCAATGGCGGGCGGGTGCTGTTTTTGCCAGAAGGGTCGCCAATCTTGGCAGTATAGTCACCGATTAAAAAGTAAATCTCATGACCCAAATCTTGAAAATGCTTGAGTTTATTAATCAGCACCGTATGACCTAAATGCAGGTCAGGCGCGGTAGGATCAAAACCTGCCTTGATACGCAGCGGACGGTTTAGTTTCAACTTCTTAACCAAATCCTCTTCAGATAGGATTTCTTGTGTACCGCGTTGGATTAAGGCAAGTTGTTCTTCTAGGGTGTAGGTTTGAGTGGTCATGATGCTCTCTTTATTGTCTTTATTTAAAGGGTAACGCGTTTGGGCTATTTATACCAAGCACAAAAATAGGGTTAGCAGCGTCAAACTTGTTAAGTCTACTATCTACTAAATGTAGTACTTGAACTCATTTATCACTACTCTGATTTTTGGAAACGGGATTAAAGTCTCGTAGCCGGTAAAAGATGTTAGAATTTGACAGATATACTAGCGTTTTTTAAGGTAAATTGCCATGACCAACCCTGCATCGATTGCTGATACCAATGATAATACTCATTCGACTATAAATTATGATAATAATTTAGATAACACTTTGGCTAATGGTCTACAGAATAGCTTAGCGCATATTGACGATTTAAATTATGCCACCTTGACCGATGCGCTTGAGCAAACGGTGTTTGAAAACTTCGATGATGGCTTATATATTGGCATGATGTCTGGAACCAGCTTAGACGGTATGGACGCCGTGCTTTGTCAATTCGGTGGTGAAGAAAACACTCAACAACCCATGCGACTATTAGCAACTCGTAGTCAGGATTTCCCGCCGCGCCTGCGTGAAGTGTTATTGGCTTTATGTCAGCCTAATGGTGTGCAAGAATTGGTACCAACAGTGGGTGAACCGAACAGCGAATTAGACTGGTTCGGCTGGGCTAGTAAAGAATATGCTGAATTTGCCAGCGACGTGGTCAATAATTTATTGCAGCAGTCCAATACCGATGTAGAGTCGGTGCTAGCGATTGGCTGTCACGGTCAAACCGTGCGTCATCGTCCGCAACTGGGCTTTAGCTTGCAATTGCTCGATGCCAATATCATCGCTGAGCGTACTGGTATTAGCGTGGTCAGTGATTTCCGCCGTCGTGATATGGCCGTCGGTGGTCAAGGTGCGCCATTGGTACCTGCCTTTCACCAAGCTTTATTTGCCACCCCTGATAGCACACGGGTGTTATTAAATTTGGGCGGTATTGCTAATATCACGGTATTGCCAGCCAATGAAAGCTCTGTTAATGATGCTGTTGTTAATAATAGCCCTGTCATTGGTTATGATACGGGCCCTGCCAATTTATTATTAGATGCGTGGACGGCGTTGCATACGGATAAAGATTATGACGCTGGCGGCGCATGGGCGCAGTCAGGACAAGTCGTTGAGCCGCTACTTAATCAGCTGATAGAACATCCATTTTTTGCGCGAACCTATCCGAAAAGCACGGGGCGTGAAGACTTTAACTTAGCATGGCTACAAAGCGAGCTGCAAAAATTTGACCAAGCATCTGCTCATATTCGCTATTCATCAGCCGATGTACAGGCAACGCTTACTGAATTGACCGCCATGAGTGCCAGTATGCAAATCAATATGTTTATTAATGCACAAGAAAATAGCTCGGTTTACGTCTGCGGTGGCGGTGCGTTAAACGACTATTTAATGACCCGCTTACAGGCACATTTGCCCCATTGCAGCGTAGAAACCACTGCCAGCTTAGGACTGAATCCCGCTTGGGTCGAAGCCGTCGCCTTTGCGTGGTTGGCACGCCAAACCCTAATGGGCGAAACTGGTAACTTGCCAGCTGTAACTGGCGCAAGTAAAGGCGTTGTACTGGGTCAGGTTTGTTTTGCCTGATTGGTCAAATTTTAGTTTACATACGTACACTTATGTGTTTTATAATGGCTTTTGAAATAACATCCTCTTAGGACCGTAAGTACAGGATATAGCGCATGAGCCAGCATAGCAGTTTACCGACCGACTCACTTACCGAGCAAACGATGAATAATACTCCCGTGGATATTGCTGCCAAACAGGCATATAAGCCAAGACAGAAACCACCGCACTACGAGCGTTCTGACGATATGCGCGTGGTGGTCACCGGTATGGGCGCGGTGACGCCTTTGGGATTAGATGTCGAAAGCTCATGGGCCAGCCTGCTTAATGGCGAGAGCGGTATCGCGCCAATTACCCATTTTGATGCCACAGACTATCGGGCGCGAATTGCCGGTGTGGTCAAGGATTTTGACGCCAAGCAATATATGAATGCCAAAGACGCGCGCCGCTATGATGAATTTATGCATTATGCCGTTGCAGCGTCTGCTATGGCATTGAAAAATGCCGGCTTTATCGATGAAGTCAGCGCTGCTGATGCGCCTGTGCAGAATGTCGACCAAGAGCGCTTTGGGGTGATTTTAGGGTCAGGCATTGGTGGCATCCAAACCATTGAAAACAGTCGCGATACCCTGCGTGAAAAAGGCGCGCTGAAAGTGTCACCTTTTATCATTCCTGGCTCTATCGTCAATATGGCAGCAGGTTTGGTTGCGATTAAACATACTTTAAAAGGTCCAAACCTTGCGACCTCGACTGCTTGTACCACCGCGACCCATGCGATAGGGATTGCCGCACGCTTGATTGCGTATGGTGATGTCGATGTGATGCTAGCAGGTGGTAGTGAAAAAGGCTCAAGCCCACTGGGTATATCAGGTTTTGGGGCGATGCATGCCCTCTCAACTCGTAATGACGAGCCAACCAAAGCCTCACGTCCTTTTGATAAAGACCGTGATGGTTTTGTGCTTGGAGATGGCGCCGGTGTCGTCGTCCTTGAAAGCCTCGCCCATGCTAAAGCGCGCGGAGCAACGATATTGGCTGAACTGGTTGGCTTTGGTATGAGTGATGATGCCAGCCACATTACCGCACCCCCAGAAGATGGTAGCGGTGCGGCACGAGCCATGCGCAATGCCTTAAACGATGCCGGTATCGAGCCTGCCGCAGTTGGCTACGTCAACGCCCATGGGACAAGCACTCCTGCTGGTGATGTCGCTGAATCTATTGCGATTGAAACCGTCTTTGCGCCAGTGAAAGACAGCATATTGGTCAGCTCAACCAAATCTATGACTGGTCATTTATTGGGTGCCGCTGGTGGTGTTGAGGCGATATTTACCGTCCTTGCTCTGCAACATCAGCATGTACCGCCAACCATCAATTTAGACAACGTCGAGGACAACTGTAATCTTGATTATGTTGCCAATCAATCACGCAAAGTTGAGAACTTACAATATGCGGTGTCTAACAGCTTTGGCTTTGGCGGCACTAACGGCTCATTGATATTTGCCCGTTGGCCGGTGCAACCCTAAAGCTAAAAGAAATACCAGAAACAGCGCCAAAAAGCTTTTGATAGTCGCCGTTGTAACCTTGGTGTCAGATTTACTACGTTTGTCCACTTGCAGCCCCTTATCGTACTTGCGTATGATAAGGGGTAATTTTTGGAACATTTATGGAAGATACCATGTCAAGCTACTCATTTTCCCATCAGTTTTATCAACGCTGGACGTGTGCACCTGAGCCTATACGCGCGGCAATCACCCAAGAGCTAAAAGACATCACCACCTTACTGCAAACAGAGACGCCATTTGAGAGCTTTGTTTTTAGCACCCACGACTTAGACGCGCATCTTGACAATCTTTATGAGAATCATGACGCCGAGCAAGCTATTGCCAAAGCCATCGCGGACAAACAAGCCCAAGCGCGTGCTACTGCTGAAAAAGAACGGCTAGAAGAACAACAAAAAATACAAGCGGCAGAAGAAGCCAAGCGTAAAGCAGAGGCTAAGATAGAAGAAGAAACCCGACTGCGTGAAGAAGCAGAAGCGGCGCAACAAACACCACAGAAAAATGAGCCATTAGCAGCGGATAAAAACAGTTCAGATAAAAGCGGTTCTGATGCTAAAACTGCTATCACTCATGCTAATGACACTAGCAAGGTCACAGCGCCAAGCGTAGATAATATTGATAAGGTTAATAATAGCGCTGATAGCAATACTGCTAAAGCTCAGCCTACTGAACCATCAAATGCCGTAAAAACTGATGTTAATAACGACTCTAGTGCTAGCTCTGAAAATAAAACTGTCAGTGAGCATGCCAATACGATTAGCGGCAATGCAATTAGCGATAGCCATATTGCTAATGATAAGCGCATTAAAGAAGATAGCAGCATTAAAACAATCAATGATAAAGCCAGCGCCGCCATCAAGCTGGCATTAAAAGATGCAAAGCTAAATACCACCCATCAAGAGCTAATCCGTGAGCTTGAAATGCAAATTGATGATTATCTTAGTGAACAAATGATGCTGATGTCTGAAAACTTAAAATCTTGGTTACGGGCGGAGATGACTCAAAATTTAAGTGAAGATAAAGTAGAAACTAATAAAGAATCGTAAAAAAGCTAAATATTGCTATCCGTTCATAAATCGATAGCAATGAATCTCTAGCAGTGAATCTCTAAAATGGTAAAAGCCCCGTAAATTTACGGGGCTTTTTTTATTTTAAATTCAAGAATATAAGCTTTTACTTTAGATAGCTTTTGTACGCTCGGTTAACCATTCAAGTGCCGCACCGTCAACGCGGTCTTTTAGCTCGGCATAAACTTGGCTATGATAATTATTCAACCAATCAGTCTCTACTTGGGTTAATAATGCAGGCTCAATCAAACGCGTATCGATTGGGCAATAAGTGATGGTCTCAAAGTTTAAGAATTTGCCAAACTCAGTCTCAGTCGGACTCGCCACTGGCATATTGACGACTAAGTTTTCAATACGAATACCCCACTTACCTTCACGGTATAAACCTGGCTCATTACTGGATATCATGCCTACTTTCATGGCGCGCTCTTTTGGCGTACTGGCACTATAAGCAATGACTTGTGGGCCTTCATGCACGTTTAAGAAGTAACCAACGCCATGACCGGTACCATGACCATAGTCCATTTGTGCCTGCCATAATGGCGCACGGCAAATCGCATCGATGAGTGGTGAAGCAATACCATCAGGGAAGTGTGCTTTTGCTAACGCAATATGGGCTTTAAGCACGGTGGTAAAGTCGCGTTTGTGCTCGCTTCTTACTTTGCCAATACCGACCACACGGGTGATATCGGTAGTACCGTTTTGATACTGGGCGCCTGAGTCAATCAGCAACAATCCACCTTCGCCTTCATTGACATCAAGGTAGCTGAATTTTTCTGGCGTCGCGCGGTAATGCGGCAGTGCACCGTTTTCATTAAAGCCTGCAATCGTTGGAAAGCTTGGCGAGACATAATGCGGCTGCTGACTGCGTGCTTCGATGAGCATACTATCGACGTCCAGCTCACTTAAACGCTCACCGGCTGCTAGACGCTGCTCAAATACCGCAAAAAACTCACTTAATGCCGCGCCATCTTGACGCATGGCTTCACGTACATGATCGATGTCTGAATCAGATTTAACAGATTTAAGCAAAGTACTTGGTGCCATTTGCTCGATAAAGCCAACATCGTCCGCCATCTTTGATAGTGTACCGACTGCCACTTTACTTGGGTCTAGCAGCAGCAAATCTTCTGGCGTTAATGTAGCCAATGCTTCTTGCACTGCTTCATAATCAGCAAGCGTGATACCGCTGTCTTTTAGAGCTTTTTCAATGTCAGCGCTGACTTTATTATTATCAATAAACAAGGTCGCTTTATCCGCATCAATCAGCATATGCGCCAAAAACACAGGGTTATAATCGACATCAGCGCCGCGTAAGTTGGTCAACCAAGCGATGTCGTCTAAGCTTGAAAGCAAATGATGGGTTGCGCCTGCATCCGCCATACCTGCGCGCACGGCGGCAAGTTTTGAAGTCGCAGACTGCGCAACAAATTGCTCATCGTGTTGGTATAGTTGTGCCGATGGCAGCGCTGGACGATCGCTCCATATATCTGTCAATACATCGCGTTCAGTGATTAAGGTAATATCATTGGCATTAAAAGCATCAAGCAATCTGTCTTGCTCAGCGATAGACAGCACATTACCATCAACCGCCACACTATCGCCCTCGGCCAAGTGCGCAGCAAGCCAATCGATATGGTTTGGCTGACCGGGTGCCAGCTTCTCTAAAGTGATACCGGTGCCTGCTAATTGATGAGCGGCGTGTACCCAATAGCGGCTATCAGTCCACAGTCCCGCAAAATCAGCGGTAACGACCAGTGTACCGACTGAACCGGTAAACCCTGATAACCATAAACGCGCTTGCCAATATTCAGGCAAGTACTCAGATAAATGTGGATCTGCTGACGGCACGATAATCGCGGTCAGGTCTTGCGCCGCAATAGCAGCACGCAAGCTGGTAATACGTTGTTGAATTTCAGTTTTTGGAGTGGCTTCTTGAGTAGACATAACGTCCCTTATTGGATATAAAAAATTAGTATAAAAGCACGAACACCATGCTATTTAAAACGCTGCATAAAACGCTGTATAAGTAGAAAAAACCCTCTCAATACAGCGCCGTAGAATCGATAGGTTCTCGATATATTGTTATTATAAACTGACATCATCAGCTGATTATTAGCGGTTAATTAAGTGGGCGTTTATTAAGTTTGCTACAGATACAAGCTAGCGCATATAACGATATGGGGATGATAACTGACTTATAAATGCCTTTAACAGCAATACCCATTTAATCGTGAAAGAATCGTGAACAAATCGTAAAAATGACCGATAACTCAAAATAAAAGAAGCCACTGTTTAGTAGCTTCTGTATTTTTATCACCTATCAAACGATTGCTATAAAGAGTGCTATAAATAGCGCTAATACTATTGTGCTTATATTGGCCGCTTGTTTACGTTCATTGCCTACATTCTGATATTACTGCTGTTTTTAATCATATTGCTCATCGGTTTTGACAATGCTAATAAAATCAGCGCGGTCACTACCAAGAACATGGTCATAATAGAGAATAAATCCGGCAAGCCTTCGATTTTATCAGCGGTGACATGGCTACCAAAGAAGGCGGCGACCAAGTTACCCATCGCAATAGAAGCAAAAAACAGCCCCATGATTTGACCTTGCATACCCTCAGGTGCCAAGCGTGTCATTGACGACATACCAACAGGGCTTAGCGCCAGCTCACCTAGCGTCAGTAAAAACAAACTGCCAACCAACCACAGTGGTGATGCCAAAGCACCGGGAGCGACCAAGATACTTTTGGAAGCCATAATCATCAGCCCAAAACCTGCCGCGGCTAACAACATACCAAGCGCAAATTTTACCATGCTATTAGGCTCAAGACCTTTAGCACCGAGCTTCACCCACAAAATACTAATAATGGGCGCTAATAATAAAATAAATAACGGATTGAGCGACTGAAACCAAATACTTGGGATATGAAAACCCATGACTTCTAAATCCGTATAACGGTCAGCAAATAAGTTAAACGAGGTTGGCTGCTGATCAAAACTTGACCAAAACAAGGTCGAACCAATAATCAATAACAGACAGACCATTAAGCGTTTTTTATCAGAAGAGCTCAACCGTGATGACATAAACATCACCGCAAAATATAGCAGCACCACAGCTGCGATGGTATAGGTCATATACTCTGCGACCAATATCGGATTAAATGGCATCAAACCGGTGCTAATGAGCACAATCAATACCACAAAAATAGCCGCAACGCCTAATACCCAGCGCCCTATATTTTGAAAGCGGTCATTTGCATGCTCCCAATCAGCGGTGATGTTTTTGGCACGCGCATAACGATTTAATGTCTTTCTGGCTGAAAAACGGTAAATCAGTAACGAAGCCAGCATACCAATACCACCGACACCAAAGCCTGCATGCCACATGCCTTTTTCTCTAAACACCCCAACAATCAGCGCTGCCAATAGCGCACCGATATTGATGCCCATATAAAACAGCGTAAATCCTGCGTCACGGCGATTGTCCGTTTCGGGATATAACGCCCCAACCATGACCGTAATACAGGTCTTAAACAATCCTGACCCAATGACAATAAACATCAAACCGACAAAAAATAGCACCATGCCAAACATGGCTGACAACGCAATACATAAATGCCCAAGCGCAATAATGATACTGCCCCACCACAGCGCCCGCTCCTGACCAAGCCAGTTATCCGCCAACCAGCCGCCCGGTACTGCCGCCAAATATAATGAACCGGCGAAAATACCATAGATGGCAGAAGCCGTTGCTTCATCAAAACCGAAACCACCACTGCCAACCGTCGCCACCATAAAGAGTACTAATAATGGACGAATACTATAATAAGAAAAACGCTCCCACATCTCGGTGAAAAATAACGAGCTTAAGGGTTTAGGATGCCCCATAAAGCCATTATCTAATGCTTCTAATTCAGCAGCACTAGCGTTCGATTGTGAGTCTGTGCTCATAAATCTATTCCTTTAAAAACCACTGTAATGATGACCAAACTTCTAATTATTCTGCTAGGCGGTCACATAGGCGCATTATTGTTTCACTTGCCTAGAACCAAGTAAAGAAAAAAAGGTTTAATAATTACACAAGTACCCACAAAAAAACCCGCCCTCAATTCGCTAAGGGCGGGTTTTTATGAGCTGTACAAATAAAACAATCGCCATGACCGTTTTAATTAATCAATATTATTAATCAATACCATAGACATTAGAAGCAATATTATAAGAGATATAGCTATGACAAACTCTATTGCTAGGTCTAGAAATTGAAGCAACAGCTATCTAAATAAAAATTACTCTGCTGTCGCAGCTTTTTCAGTCGTGCCAGCATCCAAATCAGCATCGGCTTGCTCGGCTGTCACGTCAGCATCAGCAACCGCTGCTTGATTAACAGTGCCTTCAGCCGTGGCTGTACCAGCTTCAGCGCTAACCACAGCACTGTCCGCATCGGTAGCTGGCGTTGCGTTAGCATCCGCTGCAGTATCGCTCGTTGCTGCTGCATCAGTCCCTGCAGCAGGCGCAGCCGCTGTTTCAGCAGTCGCAGCTTCTTCCGGAGCAGCAGATGCTTCTGCTTCCTCGGCGGCTGACGCTTCAATGGTCTCAGGAGTGATATGCTCACCCGCTGGACGCAAGAAACCAGAAATGCCAATCAATAAGACGATACCTAAAAATAAGGCAACACCGCCTAAAGCATATAGGAACTCTTTCTTGGGGTTGTTATTAACGATATCTTCTGACATACCTTATCCACCTTGCACAGAATATTTAAAATATTGGGCTATTATATCGCAATTTATACTGATTTGTGAAAACCCTTAACTATTTAAAGGTTTTATTCATAAAAAAAGTGAAATCCGCTCTATATTGCCATGCTTAACGTATCAAATTACTAAATGGCAACCTAGGCAACCAAACGCGTCCGCGGGGTCGCACGCTTGCCAAGATAGCTTAATAATAATAGAAGCGCAATAAGGATTAAAATAGGATAATTACCAAAGTTCATAAACGGCGTATTACCAACACGGGCTTGAATATCACCGCGTAATACCGTGCGCTCAAACTGCGGGGCGCGCTCAACGATACGACCTTTATGGTCGATAATAGCGGTAACCCCCGTATTGGTCGCGCGCATAAACCAACGGCCATTTTCTAACGCGCGCATTTGTACCATTTGCAGATGCTGCAGTGGACCTGCTGAAGTGCCAAACCACGCATCGTTTGAGATGGTCAATAAAAAGTCAGTATTGATGGCATTTTTACGGGTGGTATCAGGATAAGCAACCTCGTAGCACACCGCCGCGCCCAAGTTATGTCCACGAACCCGCAACGGCGATTGATTGTCACTACCGCGACTGTAGCTTAAAATTTCTTGGCTACCCGCCAGATTAGGCAGAATATCTAACATGCCTTCAAACGGAATATATTCGCCAAACGGTACTAAGCGCTGTTTTTTATACAGCCCTTCTGCTTCCGCACCTAACGCAATCACGCTATTATAAAACGGTGGATATTTGTCAGTTTTGGCATCAAAAGCCGCTTCATCTTTATAAGGAATGCCGGTCACCCAAGTGGTATTGGTTTCTTTGGCCATTTTTACCATTTCGGTGATAAAACCAACCGCATCAGTCTGAAACATCGGAATCGACGATTCAGGCCATAAAACAATGTCACGCCCCCACTCGGTACGCGTTAGATTTGCATAGATTTTTAGCGTTTCTATCTGATATTCAGTCAGCCACTTTAAATCTTGCGGGATATTGCCTTGGATTAATGACACCGATAAATCAGGCGTGCCTTTTGGCTTCGTCCATTGTGGATTTATCAACCATAATGCGCAGCTGACAACCAACAACGCGCTGGCAGGAATCATATAACCGCCGCGACGACGCAGCAGCTCGACCAAACTTGCCGCCAATAATACCGCAACGAAAGAGACAGCAAACACGCCGGCAACGGGCGCTAATGACGATAGCCAATATTGCTCAGTAAAGGCATAACCGACAAATAACCACGGGAAACCCGTAAATAGCCAGGTTTTCATCCACTCTTGTAGTACCCAAAGCGCCGCAAATGATAACGGCTGCTTGCCGACCACCCGATTAAAAATTAACGCCAAAAAGCCATGGAATAATCCCATGCCCAAACCCATTAGCGCAATCATAATCAGCGCCAGCCAGACGGGCGTATCGCCATAAACATGGATAGAGATATAGAGCCAAAATGCTCCCACACACCAAAGTCCCGTGCCATAAGCCTGACCAATGACAAACGCTCGCTTGCCGCTCATCTGCGGCATCAGTAACGCATATAAAATAGCAGGTGATACCAAGGCGACTGGCCAAAAGCTATACGGCGCGAGCGCAAAGATAAACACTGCCCCTGCCAGCAACGCAATCAATATAGTCAGCACCATAGGTAAGCCCTTTGGCTTATCGGGGTTCAGGCGTTTTTGCAAATCAACAGTAGACAGACGCATAGCAGTTATCCAAAACCTTATTATTCAGTAATTTAAAACTTATAAAAGCTATAAAACTTAAATATTAACTTTGAGGGATTCAATCAGTGGCGCATTCAGCGCTTAATTGATAGCCCTCTATGTAACGATAAAGACATTACTCAAAAATCAAACCTGCCCATGATACCAGTCTGTACCACTCAATGGGTAAATTTGCGTTGCAAAACACGGCTTTTAAAAGCAAAAAAAACACGACCGCAATCGTGTTTTTTATAGCTATAAAGACATCAAATTATAACGTTACTGATAAACTTGCTAGGCCGTTATGAAAAGCTTAATTATAAAAAACTCAGTCATAAAAAGATCAGTCATAAAAAGCTGAATAATAAATTAATGGCTACCTATCAGTATTTGCTGGTCAGCATTGATTTTAGTGAGTTCTAAATTCTGAATAAAGCGCCCTTCGACATCGGTAATGGTGATTTGCCAATCATCGATAACCACGCTTTCACCTTCCAAATCACCAACGTAACCAAGCGCCTGCATGACCAAACCGCCCATGGTATCGACATCGGTATCATCGAAGTGGCTACCTAGCTCATCATTACAGTCTTCAATCACGGTCGACGCTTGCACGCGCCAGGTATTTGGCTTTTCAGGGTCGGCAACAATATTATTGATATCACTGTCTTCGTCGAAGTCATCATGCTCATCGACGATATCACCAACGATTTCCTCAAGTAAGTCTTCCATGGTTACCACACCGCCAAAGTTACCAAACTCATCGACCACAATCGCCATATGCACTTGGGTACGCTGCAATGAGCGTAACAAAGTATCAGAACGCGCGGTTTCACTGATATAGAGTGGCTGACGGACAAGGTCTCTGAGACGTTTGCTGTCGATTTTGTCTTCTTGGTCGCGCACCATATGCACGAGGATAGGAATCAAATCTTTTGCCAATAAAATACCGATAACAGCGTCGTCGTCTTGGCTATCAAATACCGGATAGCGCGAGTGCGTGGTCTCAAGAATGATGTCCATTACTTCAGCAAGACTGGTACTTTCATGCAACCCAACCACTTGCGGGCGCGGGGTCATAATTTCGCGAACTTGGGTCGCAGGCAGGTCGAGCACGCCTTCTAGCATATCGACGGTATCAGGCTCTAAGAATTGACGCGAGTCCTGTACCAAACGAATCAGTTCATCACGGGTTTCGGGGGCGGTCGATAGCCAGCGTTTTAAGCCGCGCATCGACCAACTACTCGGGCTGGGAGTGTCGTCAGACATGGTGATGTGATTTAACCTCTTTAGTTAATAGCAATTAGTTAATAGCAATTGTGAATGTCATGTAAAATCATAAAAAATGTAGATGGGGATTAAAGTAATAAATAAAACCGGCCATTTATCATTAGATGATTAAATAATAAATATAAATAGACCAGCTTAATGTGTTTCACTTTATCGCAAGGCTTGCTGACATTCAACGACAAATTCACTCAAATTGTATTGTCAGTGTGTTATAAACTTTGCTATGGTCAAAGCCTTTATTTATCAATAACAAACACTATGTCCCTACGCGCGTTTTTCTCTCGCCTGCTCACGCCCCTCTCAAATAGCCATCGCTCAGAGAATGGCGCCGCTCATGGTCGCCAGCAAAAGCGGACGTGGCGATATTACCTTGTGCAGTTTTTTATCATTACTACCTTACTGCTATCTGCTATTTGGCTATTGATGGCGCTTTGGTATCAGTTTGGAATGCGCGCGCTCATCACGTGGCTGGCAACTATCGTGATTGTCGGCGTACTGATAGCCTTGCTTAGTAGCCGTTATTGGCCAAAAACCGCTAAACAATTTAATAACCAGCAAGCGACTAGTCAATCAATTACTAAGGCAAAAACAAGCAAAAATAAAAAATCAGCAAGCAAATGGCTAATGGGTTTATATGCCGCTATTTGGTTTGTCGGTCTTGGCTGGTTTTTATCTATCGAACCAAAGCAAGATCGCGATTGGATGCCTGAAGTCAGTGAGCGAGTCACGTATGAGCGTGATGCCAATAATCCTAATTTTGTTACTTTCACCAATGTACGTAACTTTGATTGGCATACGGATCAGGAAGCGACCGAACACTGGAACACGCGCACCATTGATATGTCAAAATTATCTGGCGTCGATGTCACCAACTCCTATTGGATGGGACCGCTGATTGCTCATACTTTGGTCAGTTTCCGCTTCGAAAATGATAGACCGCTTGCCTTCTCATTTGAGATTCGTAAAGAAAATGGCGAATCGTTTTCGGCATTGGCAGGGTTTTTTAGACGTTTTGAATTGAGCCTGATTGCCGCAGAGGAGCGCGATATTATTTACACGCGTACCAATGCGCGTGGCGAGCAAGTTTATCTGTTCCCGGTCAGCAACCTACAGCAGCATGAGGTCAAGTCATTATTTGAATCTTACCTAACCGCCGCCAATGAATTGAATGCCAAGCCAGCTTGGTATAACACTTTGATTAGCAACTGTACCAATATTATTTTTTATATGGCGCGTATTGTCAGTGGTGACCGTCTGCCATGGGATTACCGGATTTGGGTATCTGGTTGGCTGCCAAACTATTTATACGATGTCGGCATGCTCGACGCCAATCCTGAAAAAGACGGTCAGTCTTGGTCAATGGATACGTGGTACGAGCGTACCCATATCAACGCCAAGGTTCGCGGCTTTGATAATCAGGCTAACTTAGAATCTGACATTAACAGTCGCGAAAACAGCCGCCAGTTCTCTGAGCAAATCCGGCAAGGTATCCCTATGCCGCTATTAGCTGATTCGCAAACGGATGCCGAAGCAAGTGCTAAATTGGCGGCTGATGCTAAGGATTAACCCAATTTACCACCCGCGTTTCCATCTCTTCATCAGACATACCAATCTCGGAGACACAGCGCCCTGCTACGCCAACATTGGCAGCGCGCATTTGCTGCTGGGTTGCCACCGCATCTTGGGTTAATAACAAATGCCAACTTGGCAAACCTTGTCCTTTATACAAGCGTTTATAAGCACAGTGTGACGGTAGCCACATCATCTGCGGCAAATTCTCCATAGTCAGTTGAATACAATCGGGCACATGTTCTTGGCGCGTGTCATAGTGCTGACAATAGCCCGTCGCACAATCCATCAGCTGGCAAGTCACATCGGTATATTCGACCATTTCTGCTTCATGACTATTGTCATCGTCGCTAACGTGCTCATCGTCGATATATTTGATGAGACAGCAACTGCCGCAGCCATCACACAAGGCCTCCCATTCGCTATGGTTTAATTCTGACAGCGCAAAACGTGACCAAAACTGCGGACGCAATGTTTCAGTCGATTCATTGTCGCTGTCCTCGTCATTGGCATTGCCACTGCTAATATTGCTAGCAGGAAATAGGCTCACAATTGGCTCTAGCTCTGAGTTTATTTCTGTATTTGAAGCAGCTTTGTTCTGCGAGGCTGAATCAGAATCTAAGTTGGCAGCAGATTGATTTAACAAGTTGATAGTCATAGCGTTGTAGTCGATTTTTTATAAAGAGACATTTTGATAAAGAGCGTTACAGTATTATAGCTGTTTTTGCTCAACTTGGGCGTTAAGGTAGTACGAGTAAGCAAAAGGATTGCGCTAGCATACGCATTATTCATATTTATAGAACAACACTCATAACATAAAAAAGGACAATAATATGTCAATTAAGACCTTTGAATTAATCAGTACCACTGAAAACAACGTCCAACTGATCAGCTATGTGGCGCTGCCAGAATCGGCCTCAGATGATAATCCGGTAGCTGGAATTTTGGTCGCGCCAGAATGGTGGGGCGTGGTCGATCACCCAAAATCGGTGGTTGAGCGTTTGGCAGAAGCAGGCTATGCTGCCGTGGCGATGGACGTTTACGGTGAAGGCAAACTGACCACTGATGCGGCCATGGCAAACATGTGGATGACACAAGTACTTGAAGATCAAGACATGCTGATGGATCGCTGTCGTTTAATCCTCAATGATTTTGGTGACCAATTGGCTGTTAATCGCGATAACTTAGCAGCGATTGGGTTTTGCTTTGGCGGTAAAGTCGTCCTCGATATGGCGCGTGAAGGCATGCCATTAAAAGCAGTCGCTACCTTCCATGGCAACCCATCGGCAAAACAGCCAGCGGACAAAAACTTTAAAGCTAAAGTGTTGGTCGCTCATGGTCGTGATGATTCGATGGTATCCATGGATGCCATAGAAGGTCTGAAATCAGAGTTAGATGCTGCCGATGTCGACTACACTATCGATGTCTATGATAACGCTAAGCATGGCTTTACCAATCCGCATGCCGATGAACGCGCTGCCAAAAATGGCGTCGACCTTGGCTATAATGAAGCCGCGGCTAAGCAAAGCTGGGAGAATATGCTTGAGTTTATGAAAAGCAACTTGGCATAAATCTCTGCAAAAAACGCCTATAAAAGGTAGTTAAAAAAGGGCCGCTTATCTATTAAGCGGCCCTTTTTATTTGTCTGATCGATTTTATGTTAATGACTTATCTTGTACTTCTGATTAAATCGCGTCATTATCACTTTATTATCAAGTGGATTGAGTGACGAGGATGCTATATCTATTAATGAGCCCGTTGGGTTGGCTGGCTTTTATTGTTCTATTAATCGTGGTTGTGTTGCTATATAGCAAGATTAATCGGCAAATTGAGCAGCTGCGCCATGATATGACGGCGCTACAAGCTGAGCTTGAGCAGCTTGCAGATAGCGTGAATACAGCAAAGCCCTCGCACGCTGCGTATATACATCCTACTCAAGAGAGCCGGTCTGAATCAGTAGAACCATTAACACAGTCAGTAGAAGAATTGGCTACCTCCGCTGCTCTCATTCCCGATGCTACTTTTATTCCTAATGTCGAATCTACAAAAAATCAGCACCTCGAAACAACACCTCCAGAGCTGCTGATATTATCAAAGTCACCACAATCGCCCTCACCGCCACAATCGAAAATCCCACAAAAAACTATCGCAGCTATAGAGCCAGACGAACGCTCCTTGCCTATCGTCACCTCCGTTATTCACTCTATGCAAAATTGGTTTTTTGGCGGTAATTTAGTGGTGCGCGTTGGCGTATTGGTATTGCTCGTCGGCGTGGTGTTATTGCTGCGCTTATTAAGCGATTATATCGAAATCCCTATTACCGCGAAGCTTATTAGCATTGGTATTATTGGCTTAGGACTCGCCGCACTAGGATTAAAATTAGCAAAAAATCGCTTTGCTTATGGTATTACCCTGCAAGGCGCTGGTTTAGCGATTGCTTATTTAACCACTTTTTTTGCCTATAGCGTCTATCACGTGCTCTCAAGTGTGCCGAGCTTTATTGGACTTGGCATCTTGTCAGCCATCACCATTGGCTTAGCCGTGCGTCAAAATGCCTTGCCGTTGGCATTACTAGCATTATCTGGCGGGTTTTTTGCGCCGATATTGACCAGTAGTGATATTGGTAATTTAGTGACATTATTCAGCTACTATCTATTATTAAACGTCACCATTGCTATCATCGCTCATTACCGCACTTGGAAAATGCTCAATCTACTTGGTGTGATGATCACCTTTGGACTGGCTTATTATTGGGGTGCGACTGAAAACTTAAGTGCTGTTATTGAGGCGCAGCGCTGGTCATTGGTATTACTGGTCGCGCTGCATGTACTGCTATATTTATTTGTCGTCATTCGCTACGCGCAACAAATCATCGCTTATAACACGCTTAATGAAGCAAATTTTGCTGATATAGATATTGCCGATACCGTTAATAATATAAACAACATAGATAAGGTTCATCCAAGAAATAACAGCTACGTATTTCCTATTGATACCGGTTTACTGTTTTCCGTACCGATATTGGCCTTTGGTTTATTTGCGGCGCTGTTAGACGCTGTTCCTAACGCTTTAACCATTACCAGTGCTGTTTTAGCAGTGATTTATTTGGGCATTGGCTGGGTGTTTGTGCAGCGTAGTCAGCGTTATGCCTTAATCACCGAGGGTATGCTGGCGTTAGGGTTTGGCTTTTTGGCCTTGGTGATTCCACTGGCATTCGATGCTGAATGGATTGCCTTTGGCTGGTCGGTACAAGGGCTAGCGTTAGTATGGTTCGGACGGCGCTCACTACGCGCATGGTCAGTATTGTTTGGGTTGTTATTGCAGCTACTCAGTATCGCCATGCTGATGATAAATGTGGTCTTTACGATCAAAGATTATCCAACGTTGGCATTGACGATTTCAGCTCTTAGCTATCTAGCAACGATGTTTGTTTTACACGCCAGCAATTCGCCTGCCGTTTTAGACGATACTGAAAACCTTCCTGCACAGCAGCATATGACGTCTGATTTAGCATCTTCAATCACCGACATAACAGCAAATGTCACTCAGTCGCTAGGTATCAGTAGCCAAGCCGCTCAGCAATGGCTTACCAGTATCAATAGCCAAAGTATGGCGTTTAACCTGATGTGGCGCAGTCCGATTTTGAGTCGGTGTTTGACCTTTACCGCAATGGTTTGGCTGCTGTATGTATTGGTCATCGATTTTGACCAATGGCTTGCCAGCTGGCAATTAACAACGACGGCACTGCTAGGGTTGGCAATGTTAACGAGCTTAGTTATTTATCAGGCAATTAATCATTATCATTCGTGGCGTGAGATTAGGCAGTTTAGCCATGGTTTATTGCTGCTATTTTATGCCATGTTACTGTTTCAGCTGCCGCAAAAATATGAATTTGATTATCAATGGACAACCTTTCATTGGCCGATATTTATCACACTACTCATAGGCTGGTTGGTCGTTGGGCAACTATGGTTAAAAACATGGCATAAAGAAGCGGAATTAAAAAGTTTTGATAGCGCGAGCTGGCTTGGTGCTGGAATTATACTGTTGGCAGAAGCTATGCATTATGGCTTGCCCGATTCAAAAGGCGTCATGACTATTTTAGTGCCGGTTGCCTTTATGCTGGCTGGATTATGGTGGACACAGCGTCATGCTATGGTTCAGTACAATGACAACCCATCAAAAGCAGCTAATTCAGCGCTTGCGCCTTATTGGTTCGATTGGCATCAGGCACTGTTAGATAGCGCCAAAATATTTGTACCTATGACTTTAGGCTGGGTTATTTTTACCAACTTCACTTACGATGGCGTCATTTGGCAGCTACCCTATTTCCCCCTATTTAACTTATATGATGTGACATTATGGCTGGTGGTATTTTACGGCTTGGGTGTTTATTTGCTCCGTCAGCCACATGGCATGAAATCGAGAAACCTATTAAGAGCCATTCCTAAAAACGATATGCTATTAATTATCTTAGCGCTGATTGGCCTTTGGATAGGTTCTAGTATGTTGGTTAGAACGCTGCATGCATTTATCGGTACGCCTTTATGGACTGGCGGTTTATACGACGTTACAGGAGGCGCTTGGAATAGCGAGCAGGTACAAACGGGGCTAACCATTTTATGGACGCTCATTGCTTTGGTCGCCACCATCATCGCTAGCCGCTATGGACAGCGAACACTATGGTTTATGGGTATTGGGCTGCTGGGCGTTGTGGTGCTAAAACTGGTAATTGTCGATTTATCACAGACCGAGGCAATTTGGCGGGTGATTTCCTTCCTTGGCGCGGGTAGCTTAATTTTAGTCATTGGTTATTTAGCACCATTACCACCAGCGCGCGAGGATTTAACAGACGAGTCTGCATGATAGTCTGCTATGAGCGTTACATGAAATTATAACGTGATAACTTGATAACGTTGGGTGATAGCGCTGGTTGTGTAGTAAACTGGACGCCATTAAAGAGTAAGCAAAGAGTGTCTTACTTTTAGCATTTTTTATAAAAGGTTATAAAAGCAGATGGATAAGAGAGCAAGTATTCAGTGGTTCCCTGGGCATATGAACAAGGCCCGTAACGAAATCAAAGAAATCATGCCGCAGATGGACGTCGTCATTGAAGTGATTGACGCGCGTATTCCTTATAGTAGCGAAAACCCAATGGTCGCGGCATTACGCGGCGAAAAACCGGTCATCAAAATTTTAAATAAAGCCGACCTTGCTGATCCTGAATTGACCAAAGCGTGGATGGAATATCTTGAGCAACAAGATGGTGTTAAAGCTATCGCTTGCGACAATAATAAAGCCGATGACGTCAAACGTATTATCGCGATATGCAAATCCCTCGTGCCCAATAAAGTCGGTACCGGTCGCCAAATCAAAGCCATGATTATGGGTATTCCAAACGTCGGTAAATCAACCTTGATTAATACCTTAGCTGGACGCGCCGTGGCAAGAACCGGCGACGAGCCTGCCGTCACTAAGTCGCAGCAGCTGATTAAGCTTGACGATGACATCATGCTCTATGATACCCCCGGTATGCTATGGCCAAAGGTTGAAAACGAAAATTCTGGCTATCGCTTGGCGGCGACTGGCGGTATTCGTGATACTGCTTTTGACTTTGCTGATGTGGCCAGTTATACCGCTGAGTATTTGCTGACAGCCTATCCTGAGCTACTAAAAACCCGCTATAAAATCGAAGAATTACCTAAGACCGATTGGGAGTTTTTTGAAGTGGCGGGACGCAATCGCGGCTGTGTGCGCGCGGGCAATCAAGTCGATACTTATCGCATGTCTGAGATTCTGATTAATGAGCTGCGTAGCGGCAAGCTTGGCAATATTACGCTCGAGACGCCTGCAATGACGGAAGCTGAAGAGCTGGTCGTCGCCGAACAACGCATCGCTGCCGAAGAGAAAAGAATCGCTAAAGAAGAAGAGAAACGTTTGCGTCGTCTAAAAACGCGGAAGAATCGTAAATAAATTGCATAAAGAATACTGGCTACTATGAATCCGTTAATACCCTCTGCTAAAACCATTCAAATTTATCTGCCAAAAGGTAATCCTCGCGGATTGCGCTTGGCAGAGATGACCACGCGTACGGTGCGTTTGATTGAGATTCCACGCATTCATATTGATGATTTTTTTGCGATGCCAGACGCCAATCAAGTTGGCTTATATTTTTTGATTGGTGACACCGACAGTATAGATAAGCCTTTACTTTATATCGGGCAAACTGGCGATTTGAAAACTCGTCTCAATCAACATCATAAAAAAGACTTTTGGACGCGGGCTTTTGTCATGCTTTCAACCAATAATTCCATGACCCAAACCCATGCGCTGTATATGGAGCATAAAGCGATTGCCACTGCCCTTGACGTTGGACGTTATGAGCTAAAAAATGGTAATAGTGGTAATAAGCCGCATACACCAGACCCATTAAAAGCTGACTGCGAAGAGCTGTTTCACACCCTTGATGTTTTGCTATCAACCTTGGGGCAACCTATTTTTGAATCTTTAGCTATTCACGATAGCTTTTATAGCAACAAGACTGATGCACATAAACTGACCACATCTATTGGTGTTAAAGTTGAAAGAGCAGCTGAAGTATCTCCAATTAAACCTGTCCCAGTATTGTTTTATTACAAGGTAAAAGATGGCGATGCACAAGGCTATTATGATGACGATGGCTTTGTAATATTGGCAGGGTCTTTAATACGACAAACACAAACGTCATCAGCTCCGCCATTCGTAGCTAAATTGAAAGAGAGTTTACTTAGTAGCGGCAAACTCATAGCGGTAAATGATACAAGCTATAAGCTCACTGAAAACCATTTATTTAAAACACCCAGTGGCGCTAGTGCATTGGTATCAGGTCGTTCAACTAACGGCTGGATTGAATGGAAAAACGCCACAGGTCAAACTTTAGACAGTGTTTATCGATAACGCCTTTAATCCCAATATACGAACCTCATATAACCTTCATACTTTTTGAGTTGCTCGCCCATTGCCTATGACAGCTATTAGTTTTATCCATACCGATACCAACCTCAACTCCCTCGCCCCACGCCTTCTCGACTGGTTTGCAATTAATGGACGCCACGACCTGCCTTGGCAACAGCACCAAACTGACACGCCCAATCCTTATATTGTTTGGCTATCAGAAGTCATGCTACAGCAAACGCAAGTAACGACAGTGTTGCCCTACTTTGCGCGTTTTATGGAATCCTTTCCAACGGTACAGGATTTAGCAGCAGCAGAATGGGACACGGTGGCGGAGCATTGGGCAGGGCTTGGCTACTATGCGCGCGCGCGTAATTTACATAAAGGCGCGAAGCAATTGGTCGAAGTAATTAATGAGACGGGCGACTTTCCGCAAACCTTAGCCGGTTGGGAAGCGATATCTGGCGTTGGTCCGTCGACCGCTGGCGCAATTATGGCGATGGGGCTACATCGCTATGGCGTTATCTGTGACGGTAATGTCAAACGCGTCCTCACACGCTGGGCGGCAATCGATGGTGATATTACTAAATCTGCCACCACTAAAGAGCTGTGGGCATTGGCAGAACGTCTAACGCCTAGAGAACAATCAGGATTGTTTGCGCAAGCGATGATGGATATGGGTGCAACTTTATGCACTCGTAGTAAGCCTGCTTGTCTACTATGTCCACTACAAGATGATTGCTTAGCGCATGCGCAAGGTCGCGAAACCGATTATCCGGTCAAAGCAAAAAAACAGCCCAAACCCAGTAAGTTTAGTAATGCGTTACTGATTAAAGATGCAGATGGCAAAATACTTTGGCTACAGCGTCCCGATAACGGCATTTGGGGCGGGTTGTGGAGTTTACCGCTAGAATTTGTAGAAAAGATTAGCGGCAAAGCTGCTGTTAAAAATACCGACAAGAATATAGATAAGAAAATAAAAGAAGCGACTGTTGAGCAATCTTTAGAAGTAGCCAGTAATAAAAAAACATATGAAAAGGTCTATGAAACAGAATTTACCACCGCTGAGCAAATTATCAATGAATGGCTGATAAAGAATAATTTAGCAGCAGCACCCACTAATAAAACCTTACTCGAAGACGCGCCTATTAAACACTCACTAACCCATTTCCATTGGTATTTAACGCCGCAATCACTGACTTTAAATAATGAGCAAACGGCTGATTTAACCCAAGCATTACAAGCAGCAGAGATTAATATTAACTGGTTAAATGCTGATGATGCACAGGCAACGCTTGGATTACCGCGAGCGATGGTTAAGATTTTAGAATAATGAGTGAATGCAACTAAATAACATTCATAAAAAAAAGCGACTCACAATAAATCATGAGTCGCTTTTTTAATTTATACAATACTAGAAGCTTATAATTTAGAACTTAAGACTTCGGCACCCGTAAGCGCATCAAGCCTTCTTGTTGTACCGTTGCTACCAATCGACCATCTTGCCAAAACTGCCCATGGTTCAGACCCATGGCATTGGATGTGGTATCACTCCACATGTCGTATAGCAGCCAATTAT
>Ga0208670_100116_pt1 | contig 27199 bp, 26 predicted proteins | sample 24BtaG_FD_184098 | JGI IMG/M metagenome (GOLD analysis project Ga0208670, IMG submission 184098) | Marine viral communities from Cariaco Basin, Caribbean Sea - 24B_WHOI_OMZ_CsCl (SPAdes) (version 2) | ecosystem: Environmental > Aquatic > Marine > Oceanic | place: Caribbean Sea: Cariaco Basin...
TTGCGGATGCGGTCTTCATCAGGCAAGCCCAGATCAATCCAAAGTTCGATTTCGTCCGACAGAGACTTTTGCCAAAGTTCTGGCTCATCGTCGCTGCTGAGGCCTTTGGTGAATTCAAGCGTGTCGCTGGCATTCAGGGCAAAGGCTAGTAGCCGGATCATCATGCGCTCGTCCGTTTCCGACGGATGGCGCGCGACGGTCAGGTGGTGGTCGCTGTAATAATGCCTGTCCATATCCGCAATATGGAGCGTGGCTTTGAATATGGTGGCTTTCAGTGCCATTGAGAATCCTGTCGGTTAGTCGGGCAGGGGCGTAGTGTAAAGCAAATTAGACGAGGCAGTGCATAGCAGTATGGTGATGTTGCGTGGTTTTCTGGTTCTGGTGGTGTTCTTCCTGCTTGGCGAAGCGTTGCGTTTGGTAGCTGGGTTGCCGGTCAGTGGTGGTGTGCTCGGAATGATCATGGTGACGTTCACGCTGATGCTGCGAGGCAAGGTCAGTGATGAACTGGCCGAAGCCAGCCGAGGTTTGATCTCGGTTTTGGTGCTCCTTATTACGCCGGGAGTGGTGGGCGCTTTCTTTATTGTGGATCAGTTCAGCGGTTATTGGACAACCGTTTTGGTGGCGTTGGTTGTTGGTACCTTGCTCAGTGTATTTACAACGCTACTGTTGATGAAGAAAGTAACGGGCGCAGCCGTGGAGGGTGATGAGCATGACTGAATCATCGCTGTCTACCGACGCGCTAACGGTGTTAGCTGCTGGACCAATGCTGTCAGTTGCGTTAACGCTGGGTGCTTTTCTGGCCGCCCAATGGTTGTTTGCCCGCTTCCGAAAACCCTTATGGATGCCGCCGGTACTGATCGCGGCGGTTCTATTGGCTTTGGTCGTGGCAGTTTCAGGCCTCGGCTTTGATCGATATTACGCCGGCGCGTCCTGGTTAACGGTATTATTGGGCCCGACCACCGTGGCTTTGGGGGTGCCACTGTACCAACAGATGCACCACATTCGCGCGCTTTGGAAACCCATTGTAATGACGTTACCGCTCGCAGCCACCCTCGCCGCGGTGTATGCGCTCGGCATTGCCTGGCTGATGGGAGCAACGCCGCTGGTGCTGGCATCGCTGGCACCCAAGTCCGTGACGGCGCCGATTGCGATGGGGATCGCAGAGCAAGTCGGAGGCTCCATTTCACTCACGCTGGGCGCTTTGCTGATCACCGGTGTGCTGGCGTCTTTGTTTGTGGATTGGACGGCGAAGTGGTTAAAAATTACAGATGACCGGATCATCGGTTTTGCCCTGGGCCTGAATGGCCATGCCATTGGTACCGCCAGAGCCTTTGAAATCAGCCCTACTGCAGGAGCGTTCTCATCGCTGGGGATGGGGTTGACCGGAGTCTTTACCGCAGTATTTTTGCCGCTGGCCTTTCAGTTGGTCGAGCCTCTCTTGTAAGAGTGGTTCGTGACCTGATCATTAGGTGTGGTAGATTTGCTTGCTGTAAGCCTATGTCACGGCTAGTTTGTTTTTAGACAGCCGCACATGCGTGTGTCGGTGTTCCGTGAAAAACTCCTAAAATAGAGACGGAAATTGCGATGAAAAAATTATTAGCAGCTTTTGTTGGTTCTATGGCGCTGGCGGCTGCGCCGGTAGCTATGTCCGCAGAAGCAACGAAAGAACTGAAGGTGGCGTACGACTCTGATCCGGTGACTCTGGATATCCATGAACAGCTGTCTGGCGGTATTCTGCAGCTGTCCCACATGGCGTTTGATCCGCTCGTGCGTTGGACAAAAGATCTCGGGTTTGAGCCGCGTCTGGCTGAAAGCTGGGAGCGTGTAGACGAAAACACCATGCGTTTTACTTTGCGCAAAGGTGTGAAGTTTCACTCTGGTAACGAACTCACCTCAGCGGATGTGAAGTTCACCTACGACCGTCTGAAAGAAAGCCAAGACTTTAAGGCCATCTTCCAGCCGTTCAGCGGCATTAAAGTTGTCGATGATTATACCTTCGAGCTTATGACCGCCGAGCCGTTTCCGCTACTGCTGAACACGGCGACCTACATCTTCCCGCTGGATAGCCAGTTTTATAGCGGCGAAACCGAAGACGGCAAAGAAAAAGATGCCATCCTCAAGCACGGTAACTCCTTTGCTTCCGAGAACCTCTCGGGTACCGGGCCTTTCACCGTTGCGGATCGTCGCCAGGGCGTGCGCGTTGAATTTGAGCGCTTCGACGACTACTGGGACACCGAATCTCCGGGCAATGTGGGCAAAATTGTCCTGACCCCGATCAAAGAAAATGCGACTCGTGTGTCAGCCCTGTTGTCAGGTGGCGTTGATTTCATCGCGCCGGTGCCGCCGAACGATCTGGACCGCATCAAGCGTGATCGCAACAGCGAACTGGTAACTATGAGCGGTACCCGCATCATTCTGTTCCACATGAACCAGGAACGGGTTGAAGCCTTCAAGAACCCGAAGGTGCGTCAAGCGGTTGCGTACGCCATCAACCAAGAAGGCATTGCGGCCAAGATCATGAAAGGCTTTGCCACGCCGGCTGCCCAAATGTCACCAGAGGGCTATCAGGGTTACAACGAAAACCTGAAGCCGCGGTTTGATGTGGCTAAAGCCAAGCAGTTGATGAAAGAAGCGGGTTACGAAGACGGTTTCACCATCACCATGATGGCGCCGAACAACCGTTACGTTAACGATGATAAAATCGCGCAGGCGGCTGCAGCGATGTTGGCTCGCATCAATATCAAAGTAGACCTGAAAACCTTGCCGAAAGCGCAGTACTGGCCGGAGTACGATAACCGTTCAGCAGACATGATGCTGATTGGCTGGCATGCCGACACCGAAGACTCGGCAAACTTCTTCGAGTTCCTGACGTTCTGCCCGGAAGCGGGTTCTGGCGCAGGACAGTACAACGCGGGCAACTACTGCAACCCGGAAATCGACGCACTAGTGAAGAAAGCCAACGTCGAAACCGATCTGGACAAGCGTGCAGCCATGTTGCAAGAAGTTGAGCAGCGCTTGTACGATGACGCCGCTTTTGTACCTTTGCACTGGCAGGATCTGGCGTGGGCGGCCAAGAAAGGTGTCAACATTGCACCTGTGCTCAACGTGATGAACTTCCCGTATCTGGGTGATCTCGTCGTTGAATAACAGGCACTAGTTCCTGTATTCAAACCCCTCTTCTGCAACGGGAGAGGGGTACACTAGTACTCACCAACGGTAAATCCTTCATGCTAGCGTTTTTGGTTCAGCGGATATCCCAGGCGTTGCTGGTCATGTTTGTGATCAGTGTGATCGCCTTTGCCATACAGGATGGCCTCGGGGACCCGCTTCAGGAAATGGTAGGCATGTCCGTTTCAGAAGAGGAACGGGAAGCCATTCGAGAAGAGTTGGGGTTGAACGATCCCTTTTTGGTCCAGTATTTCCGGTTCGCCGGAAACGCCCTTCAGGGCGATCTTGGAAACTCTTATTTTTACAGCAAGCCGGCACTTGAGGTGATTGCAGAGCACTTGCCTGCAACCCTTGAATTAGTGATCGGTGCCAGTTTAATGATCATCTTTTTGTCGGTTCCGATAGGTGTTTATTCGGCCATCCGGCCGCAAGCCTGGCTGTCCAAATTCTTTATGGGTGTGAGCACGGTGGGTATTTCGATCCCGGTGTTCCTCACGGCTATTGTCTTGATCCAGTTGTTCTCCATCGGTGTCACCGTGAACTGGTTTCCGGGCGATACCGGTTGGGGGCAGTGGATGAACGAATTTCTCACCACCGAAGGCGGCTTGCCGTCGTATGGCCGCGGTGATGATCTCGTTCACTTGTTTGGCACCTGGTATTCCGGATTGTTTACCCGCGAAGGCTTGGCGCACCTACTGCTGCCGTGCATCTCGTTGGCCTCGATCATGTTGCCGTTGTTCATTCGCCTGATCCGCGCGGAAATGATGGAAGTGTTGCAGAGTGATTACATTCGCTTCGCCCGAGCCAAAGGTTTGAGCGCCGGCCGAATCAACTTCTTGCATGCGTTGAAGAACACCATGCTGCCGGTGATCACCGTGGGCGGCGTGCAGATAGGCATCATGGTAGCTTACACGATTCTGACCGAGACGGTGTTCCAGTGGCCCGGATTGGGGTTGATGTTCCTGGAAGCCATCACCCGCAGTGACATCCCGCTGATTGTGGCTTACCTGATGGTGGTAGGTCTGATCTTTGTGATTACCAATACTCTGGTGGATCTGATCTACGGATTGGTCAACCCCACCGTCAAACTGGCAGGTAAAAAAGCATGACAACGGCAACGGTTTCCCGCTGGGACCGCTTCCGCGAGTCCTTTTTCTGGTACAGCTTCAAACGCGACAAAGTGGCCATTCTCAGCTTTGTGGTTTTGCTGCTGATGGTGTTGGCGGCGGTGTTTGCGCCCATGCTGGCACCCGCTGACCCTTATGATCTGGCGCTGATCGACATCATGAATTCCGAGCTGCCACCGGCTGGGCTGGATGGTGCCGATCCCGCCTTCCCGCTAGGCACCGATGCTCAAGGCCGGGACTTGCTCTCGACCATCTTGTACGGCACCCGGGTGTCGTTGATGATCGGCTTTGGTGCCGTCTTGCTGCAATCCATTCTGGGTGTGCTGTTTGGCTTGCTGGCGGGCTATCTGGGCGGCAAAGTCGATGCGGTCCTGATGCGCATTGCCGATGTTCAGCTGTCTTTCTCCACGCTGATGGTCGCCATTATTGTCGGCGCGGTTTTCAAAGCTAGCTTCGGCAACCTGATGTTCGGGGAAATTGCCATCTACATGCTGATCTTCATTATCGGGGTCGCCGAGTGGCCACAGATTGCCCGTACCGTGCGCGCCTCGGTGCTGGCGGAGAAGAAGAAAGAGTACGTGGACGCCGCCAAAGTCATGGGCTTTGGCACCCCGCGCATTATGTTCCGTCATATTTTGCCGAATACGCTGTCGCCGATTTTTGTTATTGGCACGGTGCAGATCGCCAACGCCATTATTTCCGAAGCGGCGCTGTCGTTTCTCGGCTTGGGAATGCCGGAAACCCAACCGTCGCTGGGGTCATTGATCAAATCCGGATTTGACTACATTCAGAGTGGCTCCTGGTGGATTACCTTGATCCCGGGGCTGGTGCTGGTGGTGCTCGTGCTGGTCATCAACCTGTTGGGTGACTGGTTGCGGGATGTAATGAACCCACGGCTGTATAAGGGGTAACGCCATGGCACTGTTGGAAGTAAAAAATCTGGATGTGCGTTTTGCCGTGCGTGGCGGCGATTTAACGGCCTTGCGCGGCATCAGTTTCAGTCTGGATAAGGGCGAGCGTCTTGGGTTGGTAGGGGAGTCCGGCGCCGGTAAATCGGTGGCGGCGTTCTCTATTCTGAACCTGATCGCCAAGCCAGGCTACATCGCCGGTGGCCAGATCCTGTTCGAAGGCAAAGACTTGGCGGCCATGAGCGAGCGCGAGTTGCGCACGATTCGGGGCAACCGCATTGCGATGATCTTCCAGGATCCGATGATGACCCTGAACCCGGTGCTCACCATTGGCACGCAAATGGTTGAGGCTATTCTGGCGCATCGGAAAATCAGCAAGAAAGAAGCTCGCGCGATTGCCTTAGACCGGCTTCAAAAAGTGCAAATTCCTTCGCCGGAGAAACGGCTAGATCAGTACCCCCATGAATTGTCTGGTGGTATGCGCCAGCGGGTGATCATTGCGATCGCCTTGTTGCTGGACCCGGAAGTCATCATCGCCGATGAGCCAACCACGGCGCTGGATGTCACCATTCAGGCCGAAATTATGGACTTGCTGCTGCATCTGTGTGAGCAGGAAAACGTTGCACTGATGCTGATCACTCATGATCTGGGTGTAGTGTCCCAGGTGACGCAGCGGATGTTGGTGATGTACTCAGGCCGGATCATCGAACAGGGACCGACCCGCGACATCATCAACAACGCTCAGCACCCCTATACCGGTGGTTTGATCAGCGCCTTGCCACAAATGGGCGAGCCCGGAGCAAGACTGTTCCAGATTCCCGGCTCGATGCCGTCCCTGAAAAACGTACCCACCGGTTGCCCGTTCCATCCTCGTTGCGAATATGCGACCGACGAGTGCCGGCATGCTATGCCGGATTATGTACAGGCAGGGAAGGTGGACGTGGCATGTTTCGAAGTCAGCAAACGGATTGAACAGGAGAAACACATGCAGGAGGAGCGCCCATGACCTCCCCCTTGGTTGAAATTCGTGGCTTGGAAAAACAGTTCGATCTGTCCGGCAGTTTGCTGGAGCAAATCACCTTCAAAGATGGGCGCTTCCAGCGTAAACAGGAAGCTGTTCACGCCATCAACGGGGTAGACCTGCAGGTGCACAAAGGCGAAGCCCTGTGTGTGGTGGGTGAATCGGGTTGCGGCAAATCGACGGTGGCACGTACGGTGATGGGGCTGCTGTCGCCGACTGCCGGCGAAATTCACTATGACGGTAAGCGCATTGATAACCTGACGGGGCGCGATGCGCTGCCGTACCGTCGTAAAATGCAGATGATCTTCCAGAACCCCTATGCGTCGTTGAATCCGCGCATGACCATTCAGCAAACGCTGGAAGAGCCGGTACGCTTTCATCAGCCGGATTTGTCTCAGAGTGAAGTGCGCGCCAAGGTTCAGGAAGTGATGCAGTCGGTCGGGATTGACCCCGATTGGGGCGCACGCTTCGGTCATGAGTTCTCCGGCGGCCAGCGCCAGCGTATCGCCATTGCGCGCGCGCTTGCGGTCGATCCTGAGTTTGTCGTGGCCGATGAGCCAATCTCCGCGTTGGACGTTTCGATTCAGGCGCAGGTGCTCAACCTGATGATGGAAGCGCAGGAAACCCGCGACCTGACGTATTTGTTCATCACCCACGACCTGGCGGTGGTCGAGCACTTTGGTACCCGGGTGGCGGTGATGTATCTGGGCCGGGTGTGTGAGCTGGCGGACACGAAAACCTTGTTCGCTAACCCTCGCCATCCATACACCCAAGCGTTGTTGTCGGCTATTCCCAAATTGGAAGATGAACGGCCTAACTACATTCGTTTGCAAGGGGAAGTGCCAACGCCGGTGAACCTGCCTTCCGGTTGCGTTTTCCACGGCCGTTGCCCGCACGCCAACGAACGCTGCCGCACCGAAGTGCCGAAGCTGATAGCCACCGACGCCAACGTGCAGGTTGCTTGCCACGCAGTGGAAGAAGGGCGGCTGTAACAAGCCGAGGTTGCTACGGAAGACAGCAGGGAGGCTTTCTTCAACGACATTAACTGAGCAGGAACCCGACATGCCGGATACCGATTTGTTGACGCTTCAGCGAGATCACGTCAAAACGCTTCAAGCCCGATACCAAGCCGCGTTGGCGGAACACGGGTACGACGGGTTACTGATCAGCTCCGGGGCGTCGCCTCTGCAATACGGTGACGATCAAGGTTGGGTATTTCAGGGTTTTGGCCCGTTCCTGCATTGGACCGGGCTGGCCGGGTTCGAGCATGCCTGGTTGCTGATCCGGCCCGGCCACAAACCGTTGTTGTCGTTGTACCAGCCAGTGGACTTCTGGCATGCAAACCTGGAATTAACGCCGGAGCCCTGGCACGAAGAGGTCGAGCTGACCTACCGCGAACAGCGCGCCGCCCCGGAATTCGAGGGCGTGAGCGAGTTAGCCGTTATCGGCGATCCGGATCTGCTTGTCGGTTTGTCCGGCACTCACAACCCCGAAGCACTGTGCGCCGCGCTGAATGAAACCCGAGTACACAAAACTCCATACGAAATCGCATGCTTGGCTAAAGCCAACGTATTGGCGGTGGCCGGCCATCGGGCCGCACGCGATGCCTTTTTGGCCGGTGCCAGCGAGTTTGATATGAGCTTGGCGTACCAGCAGGCCACTCGACAGCGGGAAGCCGAAGCGCCGTATAACAGCATTATCGGCATCAACGAACACGCCGGTACCTTGCACTACCAATACTACGACACCGCAACGCCGACAAAGTCCCGCAGTTTGTTGATTGATGCAGGTGTGCGTTACCGGGGCTATTGCTCGGACATTACCCGCACCACCGCCGGGGTAGAAGAAGGTCGTTTTGCTGCCTTGGTGCACGGGCTTGAACAATTGCAATTCCGCTTGTGCGACATGGTGGCACCTGGGGTGGAATATGTGGATATTCACCGCCGTACCCACCAAGGCATTGCCGCGCTCTTGAATGCCGCGGGGCTGGTGACCGGGCTGAGCGATGACGACATGGTGGCTGAGGGGATCACCCGAGCGTTTTTCCCCCATGGCATTGGGCATTTCTTGGGCGCACAGGTGCACGATGTGGCCGGCAAACCGGTCCCGCCACCAGAGGATGCTCCGTTTCTGCGCCTGACCCGAACGTTGGAGCCCGGCATGGTGGTGACCATCGAGCCGGGGTTGTATTTCATACCCTCTTTGCTTGAACCGATACTTGCGGGGCCTCTGGGGCAGCACCTAAACCGCGAACGGTTGGACGAACTGATGGGCTGCGGGGGTATCCGCATTGAAGACAACGTGGTGGTAACCGAGACGGGGAACCGCAACCTGACTCGCGAAGCAGAATCGTGATCCCGATTATTGAACAAAAATAACGCAATCGGGGTTGCAATCGGGGATGGGAATGACAATAATTATCACTAACATTGTTATCGTTAGTGAGAGTCCTCTATGTACGTATGCCTTTGCCACGGAGTTACCGACAGAGACATCCGCGAAGCCGCAGAAAATGGCGCCTCGTCTGTACGCCAGCTTGGCAAAGAGTTGGGTGTCGGTACCCAGTGCGGTCGCTGTGCGAGCATGGCCCGAAGCATTCTGAAAGAAACCCGGTCATCGGATTACCTGGCGATGGCCAATATGCTGGCGACTCCTGCCTGACGGGATTTTCACCCCCCTGATTTCGAAATAGGTTCTAACACGCTATCCTTGTCTGGTGATACGCGAAATCCATAGGGATTCGCGGAACCCGAAACAGCCGCTGGCACCGTTTCACGTTTGATACGGCCCCGGAGAGATAAGGAGCGTTGCAATGAAAGGTGATAAGAAAGTCATTCAATACCTGAACAAGGTGCTTGCCAACGAATTGACGGCCATCAACCAGTATTTCCTGCATTCACGCATGTACAAAGACTGGGGCATCACCAAACTCGCCGCCAAAGAATACGAAGAATCCATCGATGAAATGAAGCACGCCGATCAGCTGATCGAGCGTATCCTGTTTCTCGAAGGCCTGCCCAACCTGCAAGACCTGAACAAGCTTCTTATTGGTGAGCATGTGCAGGAAATGATCGAATGCGACCTGAAAATCGAACACATGGCTCATGTGGACCTGAAAGAAGCGATTGCCTACTGCGAGCAGGTGAACGATTACACCACCCGTCAGCTGTTCCGCAGCATTCTGGACAGTGAAGAAGAGCACATCGACTGGCTGGAAACTCAGCTCGAAATGATCAAACAGATGGGCATCCAGAACTACATACAGCTTCAGTCATCCGCAGCGGAGTAATTACTTACAATGGATCTGTCTTGCTTTAAGGCCTATGACCTGCGCGGCAGCGTGCCCGAACAGCTGAACCCGACCCTGGCCGAGAAAATCGGCCGGGCGTACGTTGAAGTCACCGGCGCGAAAAAGGTCATCGTTGGATACGACATTCGCTTGTCCAGCCCGGAAATCGCCGAAGCCCTGAGCTCCGGCTTGATGGCCGCCGGCGCGGACGTGCTTGATATCGGCTTGTGCGGCACCGAGTACGTGTACTTCGCCACCAGCCATTACGGCGTGGACGGCGGCATCATGGTCACCGCCAGCCACAACCCGAAGCATCACAACGGCATGAAAATGGTTGGCCCGGAATCCCGGCCCATCAGCTCTGACAACGGCCTGAACGACATCCGTGACCGGGTGAGAGAACCGTTTGCCGATGCTCCGGTGCAAGGCAAATACGAAACACTGGAAGTCACCAGCGCCTACGTTGACCACCTGTTGGGTTACATCGATGCGGCCGCTCTGAAGCCCATGAAAATCGTGGTAAACGCCGGTAACGGCGGTGCAGGACTGGTGATCGACGAACTCGAAAAACACCTGCCATTCGAATTCATCAAAGTGCACCACCAGCCCGATGGCAACTTCCCGAACGGCGTGCCTAACCCCATTCTCGAAGAAAACCGCGCAGCCACCGCCGACGCCGTCAAAGACCACGGCGCCGACATGGGCATCGCCTGGGACGGCGACTACGACCGCTGCTTCTTCTTCGACGAAAACGGCCGCTTCATCGAAGGCTACTACATCGTCGGCCTGCTGGCAGACCAGTTCCTAAGAAAAACCGGCCCCGGTAGCGTCATCCACGACCCAAGACTGGTCTGGAACACCCAAGACCTGGTCGAAGCCGCCGGCGGCAAAGCCATCGAAAGCAAAACCGGCCACGCCTTCATCAAACAAAGAATGCGCGACGAAGACGCCGTGTACGGCGGCGAAATGAGCGCCCACCACTACTTCCGTGAATTCGCCTACTGCGACAGCGGCATGATCCCATGGCTACTGATCGCCGAACGCCTGTGCCAGTCCGGCCAAACCCTGTCGTCCCTCATCGACGCCAGAATCGAAGCCTACCCGGCCAGCGGTGAAATCAACCGCACCATCAACGACCCGGCGAAGGTCATTGCTGCCATCGAAGAGAAATACTCCTTCGGCGCGAAAAACATCAGCTTCGTAGACGGCCTGAGCATCGAATTCGACAACTGGCGCTTCAACCTGCGCATGTCGAACACCGAACCGGTGGTTCGCCTAAACGTAGAATCCAGAGCGGATGTCGCCCTGATGGAAGAGAAAACAAAAGAACTGCTGGAAGAAATGGAAAGGCTGAACGCGTAACGAAAGGCGTTCAGCACAAAGATCGGGAACAAGGTGCGGGGCACCCCTCTGAAACTATCAGGGAAACCAGTTTTCCGTTTCAGAGGGGTGCCCCGCACCTTGTTTTACTCTAGTGCTTAGAGCCAATCGTTCAACATAACCCCAATACCAAACCGCTCAATCCGCACGTTATAGTCAATCAAACTCTCCCCATACCCGTTGTAATACTGGAAAAACCCCTTCAACGAATCCCCCATAGGAAAGCTATACCCAAACTCCACCGACGTCCGGTTATTCGACCGCAAATTATTCATCAGCTTCAAAGAAAACGTACGATCCTCCGTCAGCTTATACACCGCATGATAGCTGGCGTGCCCCAAATACCGCTCAATGTCCGCATTATCATCATCGCTGCTTCGCTCCGGCAACCGCAACCAAGGCTTCACCATAAACAACCACCGGTTATAACTGTAAGCCGCTGAGCCCATAAGACGATTCCAGCTCCGCGAACGCGGGTCCGCCTGCCCGTTCGACTGATGATTGAGCCCCACCGACACCGTGTTTAACGTGCCCGGCCCAATGTTCCAATTCAGCTGATGGCGAAAAAACAACTCCGGCTCATAATTGGTTTCCCGAAACGGAGCCGACTCATCCTGGTTATACACCTGCCAAAGTGACTTCTGGGTATAACCAAACCAGAACGTGGTTTTCTCATCGAAAATCCCGGTCAACAGGGGAATCTTGAAGCTGAGCTGGTACTTCGCCTCCTCCCGGCTGAGATCGTAATCGTAAAAAGTGTGGCCCAAGCGAGGGCTGTATGGCGTGTAATTCGGGTCTTTCACCCAGGTCAGGGGCAAAATGTAATTGGGCTTGTGGGAAACAAAGCTGCCGGTGAAGTAAAACAGACTCTTTTCTGCCTCCAGATAACTGCTGACCAGCGAATCCATAACGCCGGCATCTGGGTCATCCTTCAACGCATTACCCACAATCTCCTCGCGCTTCTCCTTGTCGACGGCCAAGACATCGGCACGCTGGTTTGCCTGCTCGACAGATTCCTCCTTCGCCTCTTCCCGGGCCGCTTTCGGATCATGTTGGGCGTCGTAACAGGCAAGCCGGCGAACGCCGTCTACAATGAGCGCACAGTCCACGTTATCCGGCCCATTCTCATCGTCGGCCCAGGCCGGTAACGCCGGTGCCAACGTGAGTATGCTCAGTGAAAAGGCGAAATGAAATCGAAACGTCATAAGGAATTCCTTTAACTGGCGTTGAGACTAATCCATGTGTTGCCGATGCCGTATACCCAAACACCCAACAGCGTGATGGCGAGCAAGGCAAAAATCACCTTGTGGCGGCTGCGGCCTTCATCGGTGGCGGCCGCAACCCAACGCAAATACATCAAACCGATAAAGCTTAAAAACACGCCGAGGCTGGCCAATGCCGGAACCAGCAACCAAGCCGGACTGATGGGGTTATCGGCGCTGGACTGACTGCTGAACCAGCCCATTGAAAACAGCAGAATCGCCAAAGAACTAAACTCGAGAATCAGCAGCGGCTTGCGGCGCTTATCGGGTTGATTGTCAGGTATTTGGGGCATGTTAAGGCTCACAGGTCGCGAAGGGTGGTACAGTAGCGCCTATGGTAACCGGAAACGAATAGCATTGGGTTGCAGCCTACAAAACTGTCATTAAATGGGTTGAAATCAAATTCTGATTCTGCTGTTTGGTTTTTTTGCAGGGGCTCAATCGCTATAATGCTGCGACCGAAATATTATAACGCTCAAATGCGAGGTGCATTGTGAAGATGAAGAGAGTCCTGGCTGTTGGTTTGCTTGGCTTTAGCCTGGCTGCCGGTACTGCACTGGCAAGTGTTGAAGACGAAATCCGTGAGCGCATCAAGCCAGTAGGTGAGCTGTGTTTGCAGGGGCAGGAGTGCGGGCAAGAGGTTGCTGCAGCGGCCAGCTCCGGACCGCGTTCAGGCAGCGAAGTCTATGAATCTACCTGCACCGCTTGTCACGCAACGGGTGCTGCAGGCGCGCCGGTTGTCGGCAATGCCGATGCTTGGGCACCTCGCATTGAAAAAGGATTGGAAACCTTGATTGATCACGCGATCAACGGTTTCAATGCCATGCCGCCGAAAGGTGGTTGCTCAAGCTGTGCGGATGAAGAGATCACCGCAGCGGTTGAGCACATGGTCGAGTCAAGCCAGTAAGATTGGTTTGCAATACAACAAAGCCCCGCAATGCGGGGCTTTGTTGATTTAGAGGCCGAGATCTCCGATCAGGGCACTGAGGGTCGCCTTGCCCTTTTTCTGGTTGGCTTCTTTATCCTGATCGCCCAAGCCTTCCCACTTCACGTCTTCTTCCGGTAACTCGTCCAGAAAACGGCTGGGGATGGTTTCCAGCTTTTCGCCGTATTGTTTCCGTGAAGCAGCATAGGTCAGCGACAGAGTTTCCCGCGCGCGGGTGATGCCCACGTACATAAGCCGCCGTTCTTCCTCGATGTTGCCTTCTTCAATGCTGCTCCGATGCGGCAGAATTTCCTCTTCAAGCCCCATGATAAACACGTGCGGGAATTCCAGCCCCTTGGAGGCGTGCAGCGTCAGCAGCTGTACCTTGTCGCTGTCATCTTCCTCTTCCCGTTGTTCCATCATGTCGCGCAGGATCAGTTTGGCGATGGCATCTTCAATGCCGAGCTCATCCGCGGTGCCTTTGCCGTCGTCCAGCATGCGCTGGATGGATTCCACCAGATACCAGATGTTTTCCATCCGGCGCTCCGCTTGTTTCGGGCTGCCGGAGTGCTGATGCAACCATTCCTCGTATTCGATGTCGGTGAAGAGCTGCTTGATCACCGGAATTGGATCCTCTGAAAACAGCCTTTCGCAGGTTTTGTCCACCCAGTGGGCAAAGCGGCGCAGGCGATCCAGCCCTTTCTCGGTGACATGGGTTTCAGCGCCCATATCACTGAGGGCCTTGAACAGGCTAACGTTGCGGGACCGAGCGTAATGGCTCAGTTGTTCCAGGGTGCGCGGGCCAATTTCTCGTCGCGGCACGTTCACCACGCGCAGAAAGGCCGCATTGTCGTCCGGGTTGATCAGCAACCGCAGGTACGACATGGCATCTTTGATTTCGCTCTTGGAGAAGAATGACTGACCGCCGGAGAGACGATACGGAATCTGATAGGCCTGCAGCTTCATTTCCAGCAGCCGGGCTTGATGGTTGCCCCGGTAGAGCACCGCAAAATCCTGAAAGTTCAGGCCGTTTTTAAGCTTTTGGTCGAGAATTTCGGTGGCAACCCGCTCTGTTTCGGCGTCTTCGCTGCGGCAGCGGATGATGCGGATTTCCTCACCGATGGTGTGGTCACTCCACAAAGCCTTTTCAAACACGTGGGGGTTGTTGGCGATCACGGTGTTGGCGCTGCGCAGAATCCGGCCCGTGGAGCGGTAGTTTTGCTCCAGTTTAACGATTTTCAGGCTCGGGAAGTCTTCTTTGAGCTGCACCAGGTTTTCCGGGCGAGCACCTCGCCAGGCGTAGATCGACTGATCGTCGTCGCCGACCACGGTAAACGCGGCGCGTTCAGCCACCAATTGTTTGACCAACTCATACTGGCACACGTTGGTGTCCTGATACTCATCCACCAACAGGTAGCGAATCTTTTTGCGCCACTTTGCCAGTACGTCCGGGAAATCCCGGAACAACTGAACGGGCAGCAGAATCAGATCGTCAAAATCAACGGCGTTGTAGGCTTTCAGGTACTCGTTGTACTGCTTGTAGATGATGGCGATGCGTTGTTCGCGTTCATCAGCGGCTTTGCTGTAGGCCTCGGCGGGACTGCGCAGTGCGTTTTTCCAGGACGAAATGGTCATCTGCACGTCGTTCACTTCGTCGCCGGCCTCGGCACTGCCACCACGCATCATCAGATCTTGCAGCAGGGCTTTGGCATCCTCGGCATCGAAAATCGAAAAGCCGGGGTGATAGCCCATATGCGGGTGTTCATCCCGAATGATGTTCAGGCCCAGGTTGTGGAAGGTCGATACAATCAGGCCACGGGCCTTTCCGCGGTCAACGATCTTGCCCACTCGTTCCTTCATTTCCCGAGCGGCTTTGTTGGTAAAGGTCAGTGCCGCAATGTGACGGCCGGGGATGCCCAGTTCTTCAATCAGGTGGGCAATTTTTCGGGTGATCACGCTGGTTTTGCCGCTGCCTGCACCGGCCAGTACCAACAGGGGGCCGTCTGCGTAACGAACCGCTTCTCTTTGTCTGGGATTGAGCTTGTTCACAGTATTGAGGCCAAATATGAGAATCGTGCAGGAAGAGTCACTGTTTTTCTATTCTACACCAGCCCGGCAGTATGTACCTTCGGGATCTTACGCTATGCTAGAAACTACGGACGTTACGCTTACCGATACATGGATCCCGTGCAATGACCTTGCCCCCTGACAGCCGGCACGACCGCCTGCGTCTTCTTGTTTTAACCCCCGAGTACACAGATTTCTTGTGGTATCAGGACATGCTGTCCGGCGATGCTGCACTGAGCCTCGATGCAACCTGGTGCCCCGACCTCATCGATTGTGACGACCTGATCTACAACGCCAGCTTTGATGTCATCGTTTGGGATTGCGTGTTTCATGCCGGGTGTGAATCGTCGTTTCTTCAGTATTTAACCGTCTCCGGTGGTGATAAGCCGGTTCTGGCCATCAGCGCGGAGGCCAGCGACGATAAAGGGCCGGAACTTTTGGCTGGCGGTGCAGCGGATTATTTGTGCCGGCAAAGTTTGGAAACCTGGGACTTTCGGCGCGCGGTAAAATGTTTGTGGTATCGGGAGCAACTCTCTGTGTTGTCGCACGGTCAGTTGGGTCGCGAGGTGGCCTCCGGTTTTATCAATCGGGATCTGTTCTTTGAGCGCTTGCAGCATGCTTTGCTGCGCGCCGAACGGACTCAGAGCCGGCTCGCACTGATTCACTTGAACGTGGACAGTTTTCGCAGCATTAATGAATCTTTCGGGTACCAGAAAAGTGACCAGCTCATTGTTCAGCTGGCTGATCGGCTCAGGCGGGAGTTGCGGCGCCTGGATTCGCTGGCCCGTATTGGTGGCGACGAGCTGGCGATTATCATTGAGAAAGTCGAAGATTCTCTGGACCTTAGCCAGATCATTCGCAAGTTGGTGATGACGGTGCCCGAGCCCGTGGTGATCGATGGCCAGAGTATTGTGATCAGTGCCAGCTTGGGTGTGGCGACCTATCCGGAAGCCGGCGACAGCCCGGAAGAGTTAATGCGCCGAGCGAATCGGGCCATGTTTGAAGCCAAACAGGATACCGGTACCAGTTACCGTTTCTACAATCGTGAATTGCATATTTCGACCGGGTATCAGCTGCGACTGGAAACAGACCTGCGCCACGCGATCCGGGCGCAGGAGTTGGAGTTGTATTACCAGCCCCGGATTGACCTGGCGACGGGCGAAGTGCGCGGAATGGAGTGCCTGCTGCGCTGGAACCACCCGAAACGAGGCATGATCGGGCCTGATGAATTTATTCCGGTGGCAGAGCGCAGCGGCCTGATTGTGCCGATTGGCTACTGGGTGATCGAGCAAGCCTGCCGGCGCTTGCAGGAAAGTGCCGAACTGGGTTTCCCGGGGCTGGTGGTGGCGGTGAATTTGTCGTTCCGGCAGTTCCACGACCCGAAAATGACCGAAACCATATTTCGGATTATTTTTAACGCCAATGTGGATACCAGTCTGCTGGAGCTGGAACTCACCGAAAGCGCCATGATGCACGACCCGGAATACGCCCAGCGCTGCTTGCGTGAGCTTAATCAGCTGGGGGTCAGCTTTGCGCTGGATGATTTCGGTACCGGTTATTCTTCGTTGAGTAACCTGCAGCACCTGCCCATCTCATTGGTGAAAATCGATAAGTCGTTTATTCAGGACCTGGGAAAGTCAGCGGATGCGGAGCACATTATCCGAGCCATTATTACGCTGGCTCACAGCCTGCACATGAGTGTTGTTGCTGAAGGTGTAGAGACGAAAGAGCAGCTGGAATTTCTCCAGCAACAGCATTGCGACGAGATTCAGGGTTACTATTTCGCACGGCCTATGCCGTGGGATGATCTTGTTCAATTTTTGACCCAACAGAACCGGTCCGCTTGCCTGTAAGAGTAAGCCGCTGTACCTTTGCGCTTTAATTTCGCAAGCGATATGACAGAGGTTGCATGAACAGTATCTCCCAGCGTATAGCTGAAGAACTCGGAGTACGCGAGCAACAGGTTAACGCCACGGTTGCTATGCTGGATGAAGGAGCCTCGGTTCCGTTTATTGCCCGCTACCGGAAAGAAGTAACCGGCTCGCTGGACGACAGTCAGTTGCGAACCCTGGAAGAGCGCTTGCGCTACCTGCGAGAACTTGGAGATCGTCGCGGTGCGATTCTGAAAAGCATCGACGAGCAAGGCAAGCTGACCGATGAGCTGCGCGCCAGCATCAACTCAGCCGATACCAAGAACCGGCTCGAAGATTTATACCTGCCCTACAAACCCAAGCGCCGGACCAAAGCCCAGATAGCACGTGAGGCCGGTCTGGAGCCTTTGGCCGATGCGCTGTATGACGACCCTACACTGGACCCCGAAAGCACCGCTGCAGGCTACCTGAACGGCGAAGCCGGCATTGCCGATACCAAAGCGGCGTTGGACGGCGCACGTTACATCCTGATGGAGCGCTTTGCCGAAGACGCGGAGCTGTTAGGCTCACTGCGAAATTTTGTTTGGCAAGACGGGCAACTGAAAGTAACCGTGGTCGCCGGTAAAGAAACCGAAGGCGCTAAGTTCCGCGATTATTTTGATCACGTGGAACCGCTCAGAAAGGTGCCGTCGCATCGCGCATTGGCCATTCTGCGTGGCCGTAACGAAGGCGTACTGACGTTTTCTATTGTCATGGGCGATGGGGAAGACGACCGCCGCCAGCCGCACCCCGCTGAGCAGCGCATTGCCGCACATTGGAACATTCGCGACAACAGCCGGGCCGCAGACAAATGGTTGAACGACGTAGTGCGATGGACCTGGCGCGTGAAACTGTCTACCCAGATCGAAACCGATCTGATGGCGCAGGTGCGCGAAGCAGCCGAGGCCGAAGCCATCAATGTATTTGCCGCCAATCTGAAAGATCTGCTGTTGCTGGCACCTGCCGGGCCCCGGCCGACACTGGGGTTAGACCCCGGCCTTCGTACCGGCGTCAAAGTGGCAGTGATCGACGGCACCGGCGAGGTGTTGGACCATGGCGCCATTTTCCCGCATGCACCACAGAACCAATGGGATCGTTCGATTGCCCAGCTGGCGGCCTGGTGTCAGAAATTCAAGATCGAGCTGGTCGCTATCGGTAACGGTACGGCCTCCCGGGAAACTGAAAAGCTGGTGGCAGATCTGACCAAACGTTACCCGGAACTGAAGCTGGCCCGCATTGTGGTGAACGAATCCGGCGCCTCCATCTACTCCGCGTCGGAATTTGCCTCCCGGGAACTGCCAGATCTGGATGTGACCATCCGTGGTGCCGTATCGATTGCCCGTCGCCTGCAGGATCCCTTGGCAGAATTGGTGAAGATCGAGCCGAAATCCATTGGCGTGGGCCAGTACCAGCACGACGTGTCTCAGGTGCAGCTGTCACGTAGCCTGGACGCGGTGGTGGAAGACTGTGTTAACGGTGTTGGCGTAGACCTGAACACAGCGTCCGTGCCGTTGCTGGCGAGAGTGTCCGGCTTAAGCCAGACCATCGCGCAGAATATTGTGGATTTCCGGAGTCAGAACGGTGTTTTCAAAAGCCGCAAACAGCTGCTGAAGGTTGCCCGTTTGGGCGAGCGGACGTTCGAACAGGCAGCAGGTTTCCTGCGGATTGCCAGCGCTGAAAACCCGTTAGACGGTTCTTCGGTGCACCCGGAAGCCTATGGCGTGGCCGAAGCCATCGCCAAACGCAACAATCGCAAGATTGAAAACATCATGGGTGATACCAGTTTTCTGCGCAGTTTGAACCCGCAGGATTATGTTACCGAACAGTTTGGTTTGCCCACCGTGAAAGACATCATTGCTGAGCTGGAAAAACCAGGCCGGGACCCGCGCCCGGAATTTCGCTTTGCTAGCTTTGAAGAGGGTGTCGAAACCCTGAACGATCTGAAACCGGGCATGGTGCTCGAAGGGTCAGTCACCAACGTGACCAATTTCGGAGCATTCGTTGACATCGGCGTGCATCAGGACGGCTTGGTTCATATCTCCGCCTTGTCTAATACTTTCGTCAAAGATCCCCGCGAAGTGGTTAAAGCGGGTGATATTGTCAAGGTCAAGGTCATGGAAGTGGACATCCCCCGTAAACGGATTGCCCTGTCGATGCGCATGGACGATCAGCCGGGCGCAGATACCTCGGCCAAGTCTGCCAAAGGCGGTGACCGGGCAGGCAAGCGTTCCAGCAGCAAGCCGCAAAACAGTCAGGGCCAGGGTGCCATGGCGGGTGCGCTGGCTCAGGCTTTGGCTTCAGCGCGAAAAGACGGTCGCTGACCTCTATTCATGATTCAGTGGCGGTGTACGCAATGATAAGCGCGCCGCCTTACAGGAGCATACAATGGCTGATTCCCGCCACTCCCTGTTTTACCAATTCTCTGCGTCCGATTGGGGCGGCTTTCTCAAGGGTGTCGAAAAAGAAGGTTTGCGGGCCGATGCCAATGGCTTTATCGCGCAAACACCGCACCCGTCTGCTCTGGGGGCAGCGCTCACGCATCCTCAGATCACAACAGATTACTCTGAAGCTCTGTTGGAACTGATCACACCGGTATTTAACACCACCGAAGGTATGCTCGCGTCGTTGCGGGATACCCACCAGTTCGTGCAGCAGAACCTTGGCGATGAAGTGTTCTGGGCTGCCAGTATGCCTTGTGAGATCAACGGCAACGAGAGTATTCCGATTGCTGAATTCGGCACGTCCAATACCGGCCAGCTAAAGCACGTCTACCGCCAAGGCCTGGCCGTGCGCTATGGCCGTATTATGCAGAGTATTGCCGGGACTCATTACAATCTCTCGTTACCCGACAGCTTCTGGACGAAGTGGCAGGAAGTGACCGGGAGTACCGGCGCGTTGAAGGATTTCAAATCCGAGCAGTATTTCTGGTTGATTCGGAACTTCCGTCGCCGGAGCTGGTTGCTGATGCTGCTGTTTGGCGCCTCGCCGGCACTGGATGCCAGTTTCGTGACCGGCGTAAAGCACGATCTGAAACGCTTCGACGATCGCACTTGGGCCGGAACCTATGCCACCTCGCTGAGAATGGGCGATCTGGGTTATCACAACAACGCCCAGTCGTCGTTGAACATTTGTTTCAACGAGCTAACCACCTACACCCAGACGCTGGATCAGGCCATTCATACCGACTGGCCGGATTATCAGGCGATCGGCACGCGCCGGAACGGCGAGTTCATACAGCTCAACACCAGCATCCTGCAGATAGAAAACGAGTATTACAGCGCGATTCGCCCCAAGCGTACGGCAGAACGCGGCGAAAAGCCGATTCAGGCGCTGGATGCCCGTGGTGTCGAATACATAGAAGTGCGGTGCCTGGATCTGGATCCGTTCTCGCCGATTGGTATCAATCGCGAGCAAGTGGATTTTCTGGATCTGTTCTTGTTGGACTGCCTGCTCTGTGAGTCTCCGGTGATCGGAAAAGCCGAGTGCGACCGTCTCGATGACGGCTACAAAGACGTGGTTGCCCAAGGGCGCTGGCAGGATTTGACCTTGTGTCAGGGTGGTGCGCGGGTTGCTGTGGGCCCGGCGGCCAAAGAACTGTTGTCGCGTTTGCAGCCCTTAGCGGAACTGCTGGACAGCTGGCAAGGCGGTGAAACCTATCAGACGGCACTGTCGGCCCAGCAAGCGAAGATTGAAGGCGACGACTGGTCTGTGCCGTCGGCACGGGTAATGGAAGCCATGAGTGCCTCCGGTTTGGGGCACCGGGATTGGGTGCTGTCTGTGTCGAAACAACATAAACAGACACTGACCGAAAAGCCGCTGTCGGCGGATACCCTCGCGCGCTTTGAAGCCATGTCCCGCGACTCCAAAGCCGAGCAGGCAGCTATGGAAGCCGCTGATACCCAATCCTTCGCTGAGTTTTTGGACGATTATCTGAAATCCTGAACCGTACTGTGCGTCACCACTAAAAAGGGACGTGACGCACAGATTACTGATCTGGGTTTGCGGCCTCTGTTACCTGCTGTTACGTTGTGTAATACAAAGTAGGGAGACACGTTATGGCAAAGGACAGTGGGCTCGGTTGGGATGTCGAAGCGCTTAATAAAGCGTATCGCCAAGGCGCAATGGCAGGTTCTATGGGCATGGCAAAGTCTCGTTGCCCCTACCGTGGCGACGTGGTGATCGCGGCATGGGAAGCCGGCTGGGATGACGCGCAAGCGGTTGCCGAGGCTCAGAAACAGCAGCAGAACGACAACCTGTTTGCACACATCGCCTGAATCCGCGCGTTAACGCTGCACCACAAACTCCGTAAACAGTACCCCGGTGATTTGCTCCCCGGTTTGCTGCTCTTCAAGTACGCTGTTAATTCTTCGGGTGGCTTCTTCGCGCAAGGCCTGTTGCCCTTCCATCGATGACAGCGTGTCTAAATCCGTTTGTTCCCCGAATAGCACCACCAGTTCATGGCGCAGTCTTGGAGAGTGTGCCTCTACTGCTGGCCGTACCGACTCGCCGGAGGCTCGCAGAGTCACAGCGGCTTTCAGGTAGTTTATCTTGTTGCCCGGCTTGCCTACGTGGGTAACAAAAGCTGGCTTCATTTCAATGTAGTCAGTGACAGCCTTCTCCTCGGGGGCGTCTTCTTTGCCCTCCTCGGCCACCGCGGCGTTCTGCCACAAACTCATCGTAAGAAGCACCAATAGCAGGCGTAAGAAAAATATCCGGTTCTTGGTCATGTGCTTAGCGTTATTCATAGGTTACGATTGGGTCCATCGAGTATGTGTACCTTACATCATGATTCCGAGGTGACGTTTTGACAAGCAGATGGGTATTCGGCTTTGTGTTTTTACTGTGTGCGGGGCTGCTGGCGGTGGCGTTCTATATGGAACACGTTATGGGAATGAAGCCGTGCCCGCTTTGTTGGCTGCAGCGCTTCGGTTTCATGGGCGCAGGGTTGGTGAGTCTGATCGCCTTTCTGCACGGGCCCGCCGAGATGGGGCGCCGGATATACGGCTTCTTTCTCATTCTTACGGCGGGTGCGGGTTTGGGTATCGCCGGGCGACAGCTCTGGTTGCAGAATTTGCCGGCCGATCAGGTTCCGGCGTGTGGACCTTCGGTTGATTACCTGTTGCAGGCTTTGCCCTGGCTCGATGTGCTCAAAACCGCACTTCGCGGCACCGGAGATTGCGCCGCGGTGGTATGGCGTTTCCTGGGCTTAAGCATACCGGGTTGGACCGCCGTATTCTTTGCCGGGCTGGTTTTGTTGGGCTTGGCTTTGCTGTTTTGCCCCCGTTGGTTTGGCCAAAAGTTGCAGAGCTGAAATAGTTGCGACTCACGGCAGCCTTGGGGTAACTTGACTAGACGAAAGCGAAGCCACTTGAATAATAAAGCCAGTGAACTGGTTGCTTGGTCGAAGGGAGACAGGCGTCATGTTGGAGAATTGTCGGAATGCCAAGGAGCGCTGGGGCGGCGTCAGTGAGTTGATTGACCGCTGGTTGAAAGAACGGCAGCAGCTTCTGGTTCATTACTGCGAGCTGTCCGGCGAAAGCGATCGCAGTCCATCAGAGGCCCTGAGCAAAAAGTTCATCCGGTTGTGTGAACTGCTGGTGGACTATGTATCGGCGGGCCACTTTGAAGTCTACGAGCAGTTGATTCAGGAGGCGCGGGAGTTTGACGACGGCGGACTGGAATTGGCTGCCAAAGTCTACCCGGAGATTCAGAAGACCACTGAAGTGGCGTTAGCGTTCAATGATCAAGTCGATAGCCGTATTTTGACGCAAGAAGATGTCGATACTTTGTTTAACGAGCTCTCGCGCTTAGGTGAAGTGCTGGAAAGCCGGTTTGAGATGGAAGATTTTCTGATTGAGAACTTGCACGGAGCCCATGCGGAGAAGGTAGCCTCGGCCTGAAGCCGGTTCTGCGCAAACCTTTGTTGTATTCAAAAAAGCCGGTCTGGGGTTGCCCCTCAGACCGGCTTTTTAGTGCCAATCGCGATTATTCGGCTTCTGGGTTAATTTTCAGAAGCTCAACATCGAAGACCAGCGTTTCGTTCGGAGCAATGGCCTGGTTGCCGGCGGCACCGTAGGCCAGTTCTGCCGGGATATACAGCTTGTAGCGAGCCCCTTCGCTCATCAGCTGCAGGCCTTCGATCCAGCCCGGGATTACCTGGCCAACGCCAAAGGTGGTCGGCTTGCCACGTTCCCGTGAGCTGTCGAACACCTCACCGTTGATCAGCTCGCCGGTGTAGTGCACTTGCACACGGTCTGAAGCGGTTGGCTTGTCACCGTCGCCTTCTTCAATCACTTCGTATTGAAGCCCGGACTCGGTGGTTTGCACTTCTTCACGCTCGGCGTTTTCAGCCAGGAAAGCTTCACCGGCTTCTTTGTTCTTCTGGGCCAGCTCTTCGTACTGTTCTTTTTGCTGGCTTTGCAGCTCTTCCTGATAGGCCATCAGCGCGGTTTGGATTTCTTCACGGGTCAGACGCTTGGCATCTTCGTCGCCGGATTGGCCATGCTCAAAGCCTTGAATGAACTGCTGCAGTTGCAGGTCGGGCAGGTCATTGCTCATGCGCTCGCCCATAACCAGGCCCATGCCATAGCTGACTTTCTCTGGTGTGGTTTCCAGTGACGGATCTGGCTCGGTGGTTGAGCAACCGGCAACAACACCGGCCATGGCTACGGCTAAGAGTGTTTTCTTCATGGATCGTTCCTTTGCACATGTTTCAGGGCTCTTCGGCCCTGTTGGAAATTTAGGGTCAACAACTTAACGGGTTCTGTAAGAGGATGCTACTGAACAAGTGTTAAGGCTGCGGCATGGTGATTGTCATGACTCTCTGTTGTAGGCTGGGCCGTTGAGAGAGAAAGGCGCGCTATAGGGCGTTTGCCAGTCATCACCGGCATTGGCCGCGGGGGCATTTTTTGAAGGTGCTTCGTTGCGCTCGATCGCCAGTGCGTTCCACTGGCCCTGAGCGGGGGGCTGGTCGGCGTAGTGCCAGTGGCCATCCGTATCTTTCCATTTGAATACGATATCAGGGCCGTTGGTAGGGGCCGGAGACGGAACAAGCCCTTCAAAGGGGGGCAGCGGTGCCTCGGCTTCGGCGTTGCGTACCGGCTCGGACACTTGTTCCGGATCGCCCAGTCCGAAAAAGATCAGCAACAACAGCAGACCAAGGGCAGGGAATGATAACCGTATCAGCCATTTCATCAGCATGGCTCGGTGCTCCGTTGAGAGTGCTCCGCCAAAAGGCTGGCAAGCTTGGTAATTTGGGTCATAGGCTGAGTTTCCCGTGTCGTGAGTGGAGCTGCGGAAAGTAAGTTCTGCACGATAACCGTGGTGCAGTTGTGCATGCTCGCAACGTCCGGGTTGCGCTCATAAAGCGTTTGCCATGCCAGCGCCAGTTCTGTTTGCTCAGCCTGTAATTCAGCTTTTGCGAGGGCGCTTCGGAATTCATGAGTCGGGCCATGGTCCCGGGGGATCGATTTTCTTGCTGCGCGGATGCGACCGGTTACATGCTCGCGCCACTCTGTTACCTTAGCGTCCTCGATACCGGTGAACGTACGTCCGTTCACCCCTAACCAGCCAGCGCAAAGAATACGGGTTACGCTCCAGCCTTGCGCCTGCAACATCAGGCAGGTTTCGGCTAAGTCCGGTTTTTGCCAACAGGCCAGTGCATAACGCCAAAGTGGGTTGTCCGGTTCCATTAAGGCCGGCAGAGTCAGTGAATCTGTCTGCGTAATGGTCACGGTAGTCCTCTTCCTTGGCTGACATCCATGAATTAAAGTTGCTCTATGTTAACGATAACCGATCTTAGTTTACAACGGGGCGGCGTCTGGTTGCTAGAAAACGTCAGCGTGACGGTTCAGCCGGGCCAGCGTGTTGCCATTGTCGGCGCCAATGGTGCCGGTAAATCCAGTTTGTTTCAGCTCTTATTGGGCCATTTGAGCCCAGAGCAGGGCAGCGTTTCGTTGCCGGGTGGGTGCCGGATTGCGCACATGGCGCAAGAGGTGGCCTCATCGTCCCGGTCTGCGCGGGATTTCGTGCTCGATGGCGACTTGGAATTGCGGCGGCTGGAAGCTGAACTGGAGGCTGCTGAAGCCCGGGGCGATGATTACGCCATTGCACACATCCACGGGGAGCTTGACGTCCATGAGGCTTGGTCGGCTACACGCCGGGCTGAGGCACTGATACGTGGGTTGGGTTTCGCCGATAGCGATGCAGACCGCCCGGTTTCTGCTTTTTCGGGTGGCTGGCGTATTCGTCTTAACCTGGCTCAAGCGCTCATGCGCCCGTCGGATCTGCTTTTGCTCGATGAACCGACCAACCACTTGGATCTGGATGCCTGCCTCTGGCTTGAAAACTGGCTGCGCAAGTATCAAGGCACCCTGCTGTTCATCTCCCACGACCGGGATTTCATGGACCGGGTTTCTACCCATCTGGTGCACTTCGACCAGAAGAAGCTGGAGCTTTATACTGGTAATTACTCAGCGTTTGAAATTCAGCGCAGTGAACGACTGGCCCAGCAACAAGCAAGTTTCGAACGGCAGCAAGCGCGAATTGCTGAAATTCAGCGTTTTATCGATCGATTCAAAGCGAAAGCCACCAAAGCCAAACAAGCGCAAAGCCGGGTCAAATCGCTGGAGCGTATGGAGCGGATTGCGCCTGCACATGTGGACTCGCCGTTCAGCTTCGAGTTTCCGGTTGCCGATAAGGTATCGAGCCCGTTGTTGTCGATTCGTCACGGGTCGGCGGGTCATGGCGATACGACGATTCTAAAAGACATCAACATATCGTTGTTGCCGGGTTCCCGTATTGGTCTGCTAGGCCCTAACGGCGCCGGTAAATCGACCTTTATGGATGCGCTTCGTGGCGAAGACACGCTGATGTTGGGTGAGCGCGCAGCAGGTGAGAATCTGTCCATCGGCTATTTTGCCCAGCATCAACTCGAGTCTCTGGATCTGGATGCCAGCCCGTTCCTTCACCTACAGCGCCTTTCTCCTCAGGCATCTGAACAGAAGGTGAGAAACTTCCTCGGTGGCTTTGATTTCCACGGTGACGAAGCGCTCAGTCCGATCCGTTCGTTCTCCGGCGGCGAAAAAGCCCGGGTAGCGTTGGCCGTGATTGCGTGGCAGAAGCCCAATCTGTTGCTACTAGACGAGCCCACGAACCATCTGGATCTGGAAATGCGCCAAGCACTGACCATGGCGTTGCAGAATTTTGATGGCGCTATTGTGGTGGTGTCTCACGATCGTCATTTGCTGCGGAATACTGTTGATGAATTTTGGCTGGTGTCCGATGGCACGGTGCAGGAATACGACGGTGATCTGGAAGATTACGAGCGTTGGCTGGCGGATCGTCGCAAAGACGACGAAGAGCCCCCCCAGCGGCAGGTTGTGGAAGAAAAGGCGGGTAATAAAGCCGGGCCGGCGACTCTGAGCGCAGACGAGCGTAAAGCCAGGAAGCGGCAGGAAGCAGAGATTCGTAAGAAAATCAGCCCGTGGCGTAAGAAACAGAGCACACTTGAAGCACGCATGGACCAGTTGCAGGATAAGCTCACTTCGGTTGAAGCGTCGCTGTCTGACCCTTCGGTCTATGAAGACAGCAACAAAGTGCGCTTGAAGGCGTTGTTGGCGGAGCAAGCCGGATTCAAGCGCGAGCTGGAAGACGCCGAAGCAGAATGGCTGGAGGTGAGCGAAACTGTTGAAAGCCTCGAAGAGGAATTGACGCTCAGCTCTGCCGAGTCCTGATGTCCAGAGTGAAATTCTGGCGGGCAAGATAATCCTGCTCGTTGTGCAGGTCGGCCAGCGTCAGCGGCCGATCGTCCAGCCAGCCTTCCGGAAACTCGACGGTGAGTTTGTCTTCCTCTGCGCGGAGTACGAAGTCAGGGGCTGGCTCCAGATTTCGGGAGTGCTGGATGACCACAGCCAGTCGCAGCAGGATGCACAGGTATCGTAGTCGGGGTTTGTCCTCTGGTTCCACGTAATCGAAGACGGTGGGTGCGAGTTTGCGCCGGTGCCCGCGCACCAGAGTCGCCAAGGCTCTCTGAAACTGCAGAGTGAAACCCGGCAAATCCGAATAGTGCAGCAAGTAAGCACCGTGTTTGTGGTATTGCGAGTGGGAAATGGTCAGGCCGATTTCATGTAGCCGGCAGGCCC
>Ga0208670_100117_pt1 | contig 27178 bp, 21 predicted proteins | sample 24BtaG_FD_184098 | JGI IMG/M metagenome (GOLD analysis project Ga0208670, IMG submission 184098) | Marine viral communities from Cariaco Basin, Caribbean Sea - 24B_WHOI_OMZ_CsCl (SPAdes) (version 2) | ecosystem: Environmental > Aquatic > Marine > Oceanic | place: Caribbean Sea: Cariaco Basin...
GGTGATCGCCGGGTCGGAATAGTTATTCCACTTTATCGTTAGTGCATCCGATTAAGCGGTACCAGCCTTCAAAATTGAATCGAAAGCCGATTCGAAGCTGAGAGCTGCAAATGTCCGCTTTTGTTTAAAAGAGCTTGAGCTTAACTGAACGTCCAGAAAGGTCCGCTTTGAAAACCGAGTGGACGCAAAAGTGGGGTGATTTTTTTGCGTGCTACTACATGAACAGAAGTCACGCCATGGTTTCTTTCAGCTAACTTTTAGGATTTTAGATTAGTATGTTTACTAAACCTAAAAACGCTTATTCACTCACTCATACGATCATTTGGGATATTTTATATTGTTATAGTGCTCCGATTAAGGGATGCCTCGACTGGCAGAAGATTTACAGGGTCATTAGCAAAGCGTTCACGATCAGCATCACTCCAGTGATTGGCTCCCCGATCCCATGCCCACTTCAATGGGACAACATGATCGATGTCCGCCTCAGACGCATTTTGAATGGCTCTACCTGAGAAAGGGCTGATCCACCTGCCAGTCACTACCCTGCAACTCCGATCTGTTGCGAATTGCACCGGTGTTGACGACATCCGTATTAGCGCTTCCGTCCTGCTGCTTTGGCAATCGCCGTCTGCATCATCCCACCCAGGGCCGAAAGCTGATCTGGAGTAACCCCCAACATCCGAATCTCGATGATTTATCTGATTAGAGCTTTGAGAGCGAGAAAGGCCTTTTGGCAGACGACCACCAGCTGCCAAGCAAGCATCGATCGAATTAAATGGCTCAAAGTTTGTGGTGCGGTCATACCAGCTGCTTTGTGGCGGATGGCAGATTCCGCTGTTCGGCATTTTCACAACGGATGCGAAAGCCGGTGTGACGCTGATCAGCAAGGCAACTACAACGATCTCTAAAACTGCATTGATCAAGGTGTCTGATTCCTCACGGATGCGAGATTTTTAATTTGAGGAGCTGGGCTCTCAGTAATGATCTGATACATCATCAGAAGAAGTGCCCTCCGCCTCTTTTTCCATGAGTTCAGAAACGAGTTTCTCGGCTACTGGATCTATCTCACCACCGTTCTCTCGAATCACCATATACCACCCAAGAATCAAGCCGACGACATTTTCCTCGGGCCCGTTTTCGAGGTTCTCAATGGGCAACCCGTCGCTGCTTTCGAAAATCTGCTGAATCACCCCCCAGTCGAATTCGATCTTGCCTGTGTCGAGGCGTTTTAATCCAAGGTCCGAGAACGACAAATGCTCTGGAACGACCACTTTAGCCTTTCGCTGGTCCATTGAGAGATTCCTTATTTTGTTTGGTGCTCAAACCTTAATCGGGCACCTCTTCCCGATCAAATCAAAGAATCCCCTGGCACCAACCTCTGCTGCGTCGGCAAGGCTTGTTTGTGGTGATTCGAAATAGATTTATCTGACCAGATCTATGTAAAGCTGTCGCTGAAATCGAGCATTACAGCATCTTCCTCCTCTGCTGTGATGAACATTACTGAGCGGAAAACGGTTAAGCTAAAGGGAAGCAGGTGGGATGAGGGCAGACAATGCTTTTAGAGGTCTTGGCTCCGCTAGAGACAAATCAGGTTGTTCGTCTCAAACGAGCGCTGGCTGGCTTTTCTCAAAGAATGTGCTGCTTTCGGTGCGACGAACCTCTCAGCTTATGAGCATGAACTTAAAATCGCGGTTATCGGATTTTATTCATGTACTTCTCTAGCTTCCTGTTTGAAAATTGTCAAAACGTTACAATTGACATTATATAAGTAATGTCGGTCCTATGTAATCCTAAATAGATTCAGTTATTTAATAAAGACAATTAGCCAAGATTTGTTAAATAAGGAAAAATTGGCAATTAATTGGATTTTTAAAATTAATAAATGACCAAATACTTAATCTTAAATTTTACTTGCATTCAGTGAAAAATCGATCAACATGTAACGTAGTTAATTAGGGAGCACCCATGACAAAGCAATCAGCATTCTTAGCTTGGATTTTCAGAATGCCTCTTATCAAAAGATGGGGGTTAATGCACTGTGTCAGGCCAGAAAATGTAGCCGAACATAGTCATCAGGTTGCTGTAATTGCGCACCTTCTATGTGTCATTAGGAATGAAAGATACGGTGGCAACCTTGATCCGGCTAAAGCTGCAACACTGGCGTTATTCCACGAGGTCTCCGAAACCAAACTTCAGGATCAGAATCATGTCGTGAAGTACCACAATGCTGAATTCACGGAGCAGTATAAGAAGCTGGAATTGCTGGCTGAGCAGGAATGTATTGACTCGCTTCCTGCTGACTTACAAAAGCACTACAAGCAGCTCGTAATACAAGAAGAGGTTGATTCGGACTATAAGCAAATCGTAAAAGCTGCGGACATCATTTCGGCTTATCTAAAAGTGCTTGATGAGCAAAAGTTCGGGAACGTAGCGGAATTTGAGGGAGTCCGGAAGAGCACAGAAGCCCGGATTGATGCGATCAAGAAAAATTGTCCGGAAGTTCAAGATGTCTTGGATGTTTTTGTGAAGAGCTGTCTCCTTCCAGTTGACGATATATCAAACTAGGGGAAGCATCATGAACTATTCGGAGTTCTCTACAGCGTTACGAGCAATAGCAAGGATCAAGCCAGACCGACATGCAGCGACAGCGCTCTTGGAGTTTTGTCAGGCAAAGTTTGGAGATGATCAAATCCCTGCCCAGCTCGGTCTGTGGGAATTTTCCGAATTTGTGGGGATGCTTAGTGCGTCAAAAACAGAAATGCAGGCATACAGCTTCAGTACAGCTTCGCGGCGATTCTGTCGAATAATCGAAAGTGGCGGAGTTAGGTTCAAAACATCTCCTCAAAACTGGAAAACTCCGCCAAAGCCTGATCGAGAAAGCTTTGATTCACTCTCTCGTGAAGACTATGAGAAGCTCTGCGATTATCTCAGTATAGTCATTGATCGAATGAGAGACCGTATTCGACTCGTCACGGAGGCAGAATCACATACCTTCGAGGGTGAGTTGTCTGGCGAAGTTTTTGCGCGGAGTGAAAGGTCTTTTGCGAAGTATCAAGTTACGTTGGTTGATGCTGTATCAGTGCTATTGGAAGCGTTTCCTGACTTTCCCATAGAGTGCGGAATGGAGGATCTGCTTGACCATGGAGAATACGGCATAAATAGATCAACAGTAGATTATGCTGGCATGACTAATGCTCTCAAAGTGTTGCGAAAGCGTTTCACAATGCAGCGAATGAAGTACTTTTTGCCGGCCTTGTCTGATGGCCCGGATTTATCCTTTCAGGACGTCGCTGACATTTTGCTGCCATCTGAAGAAGAGGCAGCTGCGATTCGTAAAGCAATTTGCCTGGAAACCGGCTGGTCACCAGATCTCGTTGCGAATATCGACCCTCATGATTTTGCGTTTCAAGAAATTGATCCGACTAGCGACGTCGTTTGCATAAAAACATTCAAAGAAAAAGGTACACAGCGTGGCGAGGCTTATACAGAAGCTAAGCTGATGGTCGCCTTATCAAGCAAATCGAAGCCGGATAGTGCTTATAATTTGATCAAGCTCTGGTTGAAGCGAACCAAGATGCTCAGGAAGACTCAGCTCTTTGGGAAGATGGTTGATGATCACGGCTTCGAACCGTTTTTCGTTGTCGCCTCGCAGATTACGAACTTGACAAAAAATAACGCTGGTCGTCTTCGGTTTTTGCATCCTAAAGCTGAAAAAGGCCGCAACAATGCAGCTCTCAACCGGATCTATAAAAAAACTCTTGGCATAACGCTTGATGAACGACAGCTTCGCCCGACCCACTTGTATTTTCGTCTGAAAGATCACGGTGTCCCTTTCGCGCTCATGGTTACACTCTTTGGCCACTCCTACAGCTCCATTACAGATGAAGTCTATCGATCAGGTAAAGCATTTGAGCAGGATCGAAAAGATCGTTTGTCAGCTGCCCTTAACGAAATTGAGGAGTCAATTTCCGATGGAAGCTTTGCTGGTCAATTGATACCGCTGAGAGAACAAAAAACGATGAAGGACAAAGTCTTTACTGTATTTTCCGATCATTCGAATGAAAACCCCATAGCTGTTTGTTCAGACCCCTTCAATCCCTCTTGGCCAGGCCATGATCGTCGCGTTAGTTCCGGAAAACGCTGTAAAGTTTTCAGCAAATGTTTGCTCTGCTCGAAGAGCCGGGTTTTTAGCAACAACCTTCCGTTCGTCGTCGACCGATATTTGTATCTCGAAAAACTGAGTCGGTCACTGCGGGAAGATCAGTTTTCCATACATAATGACGAGTACCGTGCGGCTAAGCATGTTGTCGAAATGTGGCCCTATCAAGAAGACGTTGAAGATGCAAAGGAGCGAACTTTTCTAGAGGGACACATTCTGCCACCAGTGTTGATGGGAGACACCCTGTGATCATCAAGAATCTCAAGGAGGTACAGTCTCTCTATGAAACTGAAGTCGCACCCGGCGTGCGTTTTGGTGAACCCACTTGGCGCATCAATATTGGTCATTCAGAGCACGTTACTTTCAATTTTAGCTCTGTGCTGGACGCTCAGAATGCGCGTAGTTGTGACTATCCTGATCTTGTCGATTTTATAAAAATTCTTACGGCTTATACCTTCCCTTCATCGCCGACGAATGAGATGCGGAGTTGGCGTTCATCATTAGGAATGTTCGCTACGATCCGTCGTTTCGCACAAGATTTTCTGTTCGAAAAATTCTTCGTCGCAAAAAACACCATCAGCCTTATTGATCCAAGCCAGATACGTCAGTTTTTGAATCGGTCTGCTCAGCTCTATGAGCATTCGGCGAAGCACCAAGCAATCATACTGTGTGTTCCAAGACTTCTTCGCATCTGGTGTTTCGCGTCTGAACTTGATGCTATGCCTGACTGGTGTCGTGCAAATTTCGTTCTATCCGAGGTTGTGTCAAAAGACGTGGAGGCGGCACAGAGAGCCTTGTGGGAGCGTCAGGAGGATGGTGAAGGCGGTTGGATGCCCCTTACAGCTCATCAGATAAAAATGTCTTACGACGCAGCCCATGACTATCTGTATATTTTTTCTGATGCCATATGTGAAGCGTCTCGATTAATCATGACGCGACCGCGTTTTGAAGGTGGCCAGCTCATGCCTGTCAGAAAAGATGGTAAAACCAAAGAGCTGTTTAAACAGCTTGAGGTATTTGAGGCACCGTTCTTCCCAAATACAGATAACCGTATCTTCGAGTTTATACCGAAGACAAAGTCCGTGAAGTCAAAAGGGTATACGTCCGGCTACCACGACCGAACCACAATTGATATCGACGCGGTCCGTCCGGAAGTGATCAATCTCAAAAGGGCGTGCATCTTTGTCATTGGGTTGCTCACCGGAATGCGCCGAGCCGAAATAGCTCACTTGAAAACGGGTGCTTTATTCGTGCGTGATGGTGTCTATTACCTTACGATCACTCGTTTCAAGACCGCGTCTGACCCGAAAAAGGGTACGAGAGACACTATTCCTGTTCCTCCGATTGTTGTCAAAGCAGTTGAGGTACTCGAAAAGCTCTTCGCTCATCAACGTCAAGCAATTGGATCTGATTTCCTGCTTTTGTCCGACATCGTTACAAGTAAGCGGTTCGAGAAAATAAAGATATCAACGATCGGCAAAGACGTTCAGGCATTCGTACTTGAGTCATCGGGCGAGCCGGGACACGCACATCAACTGCGGAAGTCTATCGCTTGGCTGCTGATCTCGAAAGGCGAAGAAAACCTGGATTTAATACGCCAGTTGTTTGGGCATAAAAGCTACGGCATGACGCTGCGTTATGTTATGCGAAATGAACTTCTGAGTGGTTCAGTTATGGAGCTACTAGAAGAGAACTACACCGAAGACCTACAAAAAGCGCTGACAAAAATTGCCAACGGAGAAGCTGTTGGTGAACTGGCTGACGCGCTTCGTAGGCGTTCTGCACAGCTATATCCGGGACAGATTCTTGTTTCAGAAGTCGAAGCTTTTGTGCGTGCCAACTTGGAAGCTGGTGTTCCGCTTTTTATCAGCCGAATCCCAATCGGAGGTTTTTGTATCGGTCAGTCAGATTTGAAGGAAAAAAAACCACCTTGCATTGAAGGCACGGACGATGAAAAGCCGAACCCGGAATTTTGCGACTATATAAATTGCCCACATGTGCTTCATACCGATGAGTCAACGAAGAATGTAGAGCGCCAGGTCGTTTATTATGAAACGAAGCGATCTTATCTTCCGGAAGACGGCGATGATCGGATAGAACACTATTACGAGTCCAGGATTGAAGAGAATAAATTGCTTCTGGATCGTTTGAGGAAAGATAAACAACGCATTATCGCAAGGGAGGCGGCGAATGCGGATTGATCAAAAAGCCTTTGATAAAGCTGTCAGAGAGCTTGAGAAGGAAGGGGAGATAACAGTTTCTGACTTAGCGGCCAAACTTGGTGTCTCACGTGGTTGGCTATATGACAATTTCCCCACCGTACGTGAATTGAATCAGCGCTTGACAGACGATGAAGTGATCGAAGTAATTGAGACTCTGCGCGCAGAGAAGCCTTCTGAGCAAATTACAATTGGAGAAATCTCAGCGCGGCTTGGAATCGTTCGTCAGACGTTTAGTCGACGATTTTCTCATCTTAAAAAGTACCTATCGCCAGATGCTGAAGTATTTTCTCCCTCCTCAGCGGAAGAGAGGTTGCTGGTTCAAGTTAAAGGGCTTGAAGAGCAAGTGAAGGCGTTGCAAGAAGAACATGCAGCTGCGTTGTCTAGAAAAGAGGATGAAATATTTTCCCTCTTTATGCGTCGAGATGCTGAAGATTTCGAGACGATGTCGATGCAATCAACAATCAAAAAGTTTCAAAATCAAGTCGAAGAACATGCTGAGGATGCGAAGAAAAAAACTAGAGAAGTCATAGATCTTCGATTGCAATTAGCAAAAGTTAAGAGTCAACAGCCGCAAGGCGGTTGTGAAATAATTAGTCACCTTAAACCGGATTACTCCGCCATTTCAGAAATAGAGAAGCCGTCACTCAAAGATATAAATAAATTTTTCAAAGCTGCTGAGAAAGAAAATTTTGAGCAAGCAGAAGAGATAATTGCTGATCTACGGCCTGACTATGTAGTTCTTTTTCAGCCGTTTTTTTCGTGTGACTATACTTCTATACCTGCACTTCCGAAAAGAGGAAAAGTAGTTCTCGTCGAGTCCAATGTGCCGCTTGCGGACGAACGACAACAGTTCTTATCAAATATTCGCTCAGAAAAAATCATTGGAGTATGTGCACAAACATCTTTAGCCAAGACAAAACTATTTGTTCGCGGTCTTAAAGTCCCGTTCGGCGACGAATTCGTTTCACGGTTGCATGCGAATTCCTTGGTGCCAGTTTTGAAAGATGGTTTTAGTGCAGTAATTGTGTTTGATCCTAGGGTGCTTTAGGTGTCGGAAAAGAAGAAAAATGGCCAGCAAATAGCGAAAGAGACGGTCGCCAGGTTTGATGCTTGGGTAAATCGAATGTCTAACGAAGACTTTTTGGCAATCGAATATCGGGGGAAAATAAAGCGCACAGAAATCATGAGAAACTGTGATTGTGGCCGCCCTGCCCTCACTCAAAACAAGAAACTTGAAGCAAGAATTGAAAAAGTAGAAGAGCGTCTTAGGCGAGAGGGAGTCTATCCTCCGAAGCTACCAAGAAAATCTGAGAGTCACAAAGAAAGAAGCTCTGAATTCGGTCGGGATGCTTATAAAGAGATGGATCAAAAAGATCACTTGTCACAGTTGGAGCATGAAAATCTAAGTTTGAAAGCCAAAGTAGAATTTTTGGAAAGAGAGCTTTCTCGATATGAGGAATTGTCAGACTCGCTCTACGAGCTTGGAAATCTGACACGATGATTACGCCGCTCGAAGTTACAGTAAGAATCACGTCGGTCGGATTTCAGACTCGATATAAGTCATCAATGATTGGAGTAGAGGTTGATGACGACGGCTTGAGAAAAGATGCTAAAAAGCACTTTCTTATTTCAGTTAATCGAAAGCTGCTTCCGTGCGAGCCAGCACAGGGGCAAGTTTGGAAAGTTCGGGGCCGTTCCAGTTCGAGAAAAGTCAACAAGCATGGTCGGGAAATTTTCGAGTCCAGGGTCTCTGCTGATTCAATGGAATTTGTCCTTCCATATGGAGGTGAAGCGTTTATTCGGTTTGTCGCAGACCAACGTGAATTTTCCGGGATTGGCGAAAGAAAAGCTCGAAAACTCTGGAACGAGTTTGGGCCGAAAATTTTCGTTGACATAAAAGACGGCAAACGGGAACGATTCAGAGGAATCCTCAGTGAAGCCTCAATTACCGCGCTTTTCAAAGGATTTGAGAGGTTTAAAGCGCTTGAGTACTCCGAATTTTTTGCAAGGCATGGTATTCCGCAAGGCGTCATGCAACGAATTTTCAGAAAACATGGGGGCAGTATTAAACAGCGAATCGAAGAGGATCCCTTTCGACTGCTGTCCTTCGGTCTGACGTGGTCTGCTGTAGACAATATTGCAAGGAAGAGTTTTGGCGTATCTGAGGACTCTAGTATCCGCTTGTCCGCCGCAATTGAAGCGTCTTTGTTAGAGGAGTCAGGGCGAACAGGTAACACAGTCATTTCACTTGGCGGTTTGCGGAAAGTCTTGAAGAAAAAGCTCAAAACGAACACGCTGGTGACTCAAGCATTAGGCCAGACTCACTTCACGGGCTCCTTTGCGGTTTCTGACAAAGGTTATCATCCGGCTGGCAGCTTGATCATGGAAAGTGTCATTGCCAAAAGGCTCACCAAGAGGCTTTATGATACGCCAGCAGAGCCAGGTGAAAACCTTATTGCGACTGAGGCCTTCGAGAGTGCGTGCGAAGAGATGGGGAAGGGAGTTGATTCAGGGAGAAGCGCCACGGAGCAGCAAGTTAACGCAGTAATTAGTTCTGATCTGTATTACGTGATGGCCATCTCGGGTGGGGCTGGTACTGGTAAAACAACAACGCTGGGACTGATCACAAGAACACTGGGTGCATCAGGTGTTGAAGTGCACGGCATTGCGCTCTCTGGCCGAGCTGCAAAGCGCATGGGTGAAGTCGCGGGTATCAAAGCAAAGACAATAGCTAAGTTTTTGAGGTCGCCGCCGTTGCGACCGGAGAAGCGCTCCATCTTGGTTATCGATGAGGCGAGCATGCTCGATACGCCGACGATGTATAAGATCGTGACTCATGTCTCTTCAGATGTACGTCTTCTCTTTGTTGGCGACGTCGACCAACTGCCACCCATCGGCCCGGGTCATGTGTTGCGCGATATAATAGATAGTGGTGTCATCGAAACCATCCAGTTGGATGTCGTAAAGCGACAGAAGGGTGATTCCGCTATACCGAGTTACAGTCGTTCGATCCGCGATGGTGTTGTTCCCCAGGATCTTTCAATCGGTCAAGTTTTTTTCCACCCAGTTGATGATGCGGATCTCAACTCGACGTGCATCGAGTTGATGAGAGCAGACCCGGAATCAAGCATGATTGTTGGCGCGACATACGCCTCTGTCCATGGTGGTATTGATGGGCTGAATCTTCTCGCCCAAGAGACTTTAAATCCTGGTGCAAAAAAATGGGAGTTTGAAGTAGATGGAGTGCGTAAGCATCTAAAAATCTATGCTAATGATCCGGTGATTTTCACACGTAATGACAACGACTCGGACGTGCAGAATGGAACCCTCGGTCGACTTGTGTCTATCGAGCAGCAACCTGGAAGCTATGGTGTCGTTCAAATTGATGGGGGGGAGAGGTTATCAGTCACGCAGGCTCTCTTGGAGTGTGTTGAGCCTGCGTACGCAATCTCCGTGCACAAGGCCCAAGGTTCGCAGTTTAAGCGCGTTATTGTGCCGTTGTCTCCATCGAAGCTTGTTGACCGGAACTGGCTGTATACAGCAGTTACGAGGTCCGAGCAGGAATTGCACATCGTCGGGGCAGAGTCGCGATTTAGTCGAGCTGTAGAGTTTGACAGTGCCTCAAGCAAACGCCAGACCTATCTTAGAGAGCTTCTGATTAAAGAGGGAAAGCTAGATTTGGCCGGGGTGTCCTGAACATGAGTGTTGTCGAGAAACGAGTCGTCAATTATCGCTTCGATGAGCGCGAGTACACGCACTATGTGCTTTACCTTCAGCATAATGATAAAAAGATTCTGCTCTCTCCGATCAATCTTTATCTCAAGCACCATTCCTCGGGAAGTTTAAAAACCTCTGAAAAATACGCGGGAACGCTTGTTCGATTTTTAAACTTTCTTTTTGAGCGTCACAAAGATGATGGAGAAAATTTTTGGCGTTCAGTCACGGAGAAAGATCTACGGGAATGGCAGCAAGAGCAAGTAAGAGAGCGAGATAAAGCGAAAAAAAAGCGCCCCGGAGACAAAACCATTTCTGATAACGCCAACTTCATACACACTGTTTATGCTTGGCTAAAGCAAAAAAACTTTCCCATTTCGATGAAGTTCCAATCGAAAGACTGGAAGTATGCATTCAAAGACGAAAGTCTCTTGAGGCACTTGCGTCCTCAGGTTTCGTCTAGGAGTACTGATCACGGGAGTATTTCTACTGGAGATCGACGCACTCAGGACGGTAACAAACACGACTTAGTGATTATGTCCCAAAGTGATCAAATTAGGTTAATGTCTGCTTACTCAGATCCCGTCTATGCGGTTTGCTTCCTGCTCTCTCTAGGAACAGGGCTCAGGGAAGAGGGAGTTTCCAAGATGCCTTATGCCGGTATTGGGGATAATATTCACATACGACCTTACCCAGAACTTATTGCTGAAATGAAAGGCAGCAAAACATTCAAGTATACCGTTGTTGAAAAAGGAAAAGAGCGGACACTGGAAGTGCAAATCGACGTTTGGAGAGCGGTCTGCGAAATCTATCTGCCCCTGTATTTTGAACGCAGAAAGCTGCTTAAAAAAAAGCATCCAGAAATTAACCCAGACAGCGTCTTTTTTATAAACCGGCTTGGCAACCCAGTCACACCGAAAAAGATCTCTACGATGACAAATGTCGCCAAAAGGAAGCTCGATAATTTTCCATGGACGTTTCATCATGCCCGCTCCTGGTACGCCACAAAGTACATGATCTCCCACTTAAGCAAAAATAAGATAGATAAGTCATTTTATGACGCATCAGTTGAGGACGGGCTCAGAAAGCAGATCGGTCATAAAGATATCCGGACAACTTATATGTACTACATACGAATGGCGTCACTCGTCCTAGCTAGCGCCAACCATAAAGTCGGCCAACATACCTTTCGAGAGCTTCGAGACATATCTGAGTCTGCGATTCAAAGATTCGGTGGTTAAGGAGATTATTTGATCACTCAGTCACTCACTAAGAAAAATAAATTAAGTTACCGTTGTGGGTGAGTGACTGAGTGGTCGCATGAATGGCGGGTTACGGCTGCGGTTTAATGAAACAGAGCCTGCCTGCTGAATGGGGCACCTTCGTGAAAGAAAAGTCCTGGAACAGGTGGTGGATTCGCATCGCATCAGCGGTGCGGACCAAATAGAGTCTGCCCAAGCGTGAGGGCCAACATCGCTTTATTCTGCTCCAGCGCTGAGTAGAGCCACATCAGATCTTTGTAAGCGCTCGGCCTTTACACCTTGTGAAGTATTAGTCCTGGCTCCATTTATGGGGCAATCATGGATGTCGTGGTACTTCTGTGACCATCAATGATGAAAGTAAGGGGGCCATGACGGTTCAGCCGAGCGGAGTGGGTCGTTGTAGATGAAGTCCTCAGCTACACTAAAACATGAATCGCTCGTTGCAAAACAGAGGTTGAAAGCCATGGATGACGCTCAATTCGAAATAGGCCGGAATGTAGCCGAGCGAATTGCCGGTCGCTGGGGGCTGAATCACGATCAAATTGACGTTCTGCTCGGTAATGACATAGAAAAAATCTCCTACGTGCTGGGGATCTACAAAGCCTTGCGGATAATCTACCCAACTGAGGAACGGGCGAATGCATGGCCCGCGAAGCCTAATCGAGCTTTTGGTGGCCGGTCGGCACTGGATCTTATGCTTGAGGGCGATTTAGCCAGAGTACGTCGCTATCTTGACGGGCAATGTTTTGACGTGCCCGAGGAAATGGAGAGCGCCGCTCAAGCCGTTCGCGCTTTGCGAGATGATGAGCGATAGTAGTGATACTTCGTCTTCCCATTCGAAAAAAAGAAAAAGGTTATGCATTTCAAAGAGTCCGCTGATGAATAATGATCGACGCGAAGCAATACGAAAAGAGCTTGACCGAAAACCCCCCGGTGAACCGCTAACACTGGAGGAAATCCGTGAGCTTAAGTTGATTGAGGCTGAGCGAGCCAATAGAGCGATTAGAGAAGGAACAGTGGATCAGCACCGGTCGAAACTCTGGGAACAATTCTGGGCAGAGAAGAACGAAGACTGAAGTCCCACATCACGGACGCAGTTACGAGTACGCATGCCTGGTTTTTAAATCCGACTCTAGAGAAGGGAGCGAGGGCTGGTGCAGTCCTCAGTATGTCTGGCGAGGACGCTCGGTCTTGTGATGCCTGTACCCAGCCAGTGGTCTTTAGTGTTATATGGGGCTGTGACCTCTGCCGCCCCTCCAGGTAAGAGGGTTCGTCCTATGGGATGCAGGCCAATGACAGTCGGTTGAGACGAGCCTCGTGCATGCACAGTTTTGTTTCAGTGATCACCCACTCAACCATGATTCATGAAGTTAAATACTCGCTTCGATCTCAGTGAATCCCTCATCGCTGGAGACCCAATTTAACAAGGAGGGAAGCTTCGAGTCTCGCCGCATTTCTGGTGACACGCGCATTGCACACTCCCAAATCACGCAAACTCTCCAACCTGACTCCATTAACCGCAGATAGTTTCTCTGATCACGATCGACGTTCGCTGAAATTTTCTCTCTCCAGAAACTTTCGCTAGGCTTGGGCCATCGGAACAACGAACACTCATGTCCATGCCAGAAGCAACCGTTCACAAAGATTGCCGCATGGTACTTTGGGAGCACGAGATCCGGCTTCCCGGGCAAATCCTCCCTGTGCAATCTGAATCGATAGCCAGCGGCGTGCAGCGCTGATCTTACAGCCATTTCGGGCTTGGTATTTTTCCCTCTGATACCGGACATCATGCGAGACGAGTAGCCTTATCGACAACGTCAGTCATACAGCCCCCTGGTTTTGTTTGAAGCTAGTGGTATGCTGCGACTTTTAACTCACAATTTGGATCACAATGAGTTCCAACATTTTGATAGTGGACCTTTTCGCCGGTCCGGGAGGGCTTGGCGAGGGATTCTCATCTTTCACGCACGCTGGCCATCGCCCCTTCAAACTCGCTGCTTCAGTTGAGCGGGATGCCGCAGCCCATAGAACCCTAACGCTCAGGGCGTTCTTTCGCCAGTTTGAAAAAGCTCCAAAGCAATATTACGAATACGTTAAATCAGGAAATCCCAAGCTGCGAGAGGATCTCTTTCAGCAATTCAAAGCTCAAAGTGAAGCTGCCATCGAGGAGACGCTAAACGGACCCAAGACACTCGGGGACGAAAATCACCATAAAGAAATTATACGGTCGATAAGGCGGGCAACAAATAAACATCAAGGTCCTAAGGTTGTCATCGGCGGCCCCCCTTGTCAGGCCTATTCCGTAGTTGGCCGATCACGCAACAAAGGGATAGATGGCTATACCCCAGAGGGTGACGGGAGGCATTTCCTCTACAAAGAGTATCTAGAGATCCTCAACGAAGTTCGGCCCGAAGTCTTTGTTATGGAAAACGTTCGGGGCATTTTGAGCGCAAAAGTACATGGCCAGTTAATCTTTGATGCAATACTCAAGGATTTGAAAAACCCAGGCAAAGTTGTAGGGGAAAGCATTGGGTCGGAATACGAGATTTTCTCCCTAGCTGTACCCACTCCTGAGCCCGACGTATTCGGTCAAGTGAACTACAACTCAAGTGCAGACTACCTGATTAAATCCGAAGAATTTGGCATACCTCAAACTCGCCACCGAGTTATTCTCTTGGGGGTTCGCCGCGACGTATTGAAATCAAGTACCCCTCAAATTTTGGCATCAACCAATCACCCCAAACTTACAACCTACGATGCCATCGGGGATCTGCCTGCCCTGCGAAGTGGATTGACCAAAATCTCTAACACACCCAAGGCATGGAACGAAAATCTTCAACAAGCAGCTCGGGCAGTAAACAAAGAGTTGTCCAGGAATGGTTTTTCCTTGCCGCCAGACTTCCCGCTCAACGGCTCAGAATGCTCTTACCTGTCCCAAGGTGGTAACTTCGTTCCTGACACCACTGAAAAGGATACGCTGGACTCATCACTTCGGGATTTGAAATGCTGGTATCTTGACGAGCGTATCGGAGGCTTTCTAAACCATAATGCTAGAAGCCATATGCCAGCGGACATATACCGTTACCTGTTCGCAAGTTCTTTCGCGATGATCAACAACGGCGCGTCTCCCACTTCCAGGGATTTTCCAGCGTCATTTGAGCCCGAACATCGAAATTGGGCATCGGGGCATTTTGTAGACCGTTTCAAGGTCCAAGCCCGAAACCGGACACCAAGCACCGTTACCAGTCACATCGCAAAAGACGGCCATTATTTTATCCACTACGATCCCCGCCAGTGTAGAAGCCTTACCGTGAGAGAAGCTGCCAGAATTCAGACTTTTCCGGACAATTATTATTTTGAGGGAAATCGGACAAACCAGTATGTCCAAGTGGGTAACGCCGTTCCTCCGTTACTGGCGAAGAAGATCGCGTCCGTGGTTTTTGATCTTATCGGAGTGTAAGGTGCAACGATGTAAAATACACATGCGGGTTATCGGTCGAGTTTTGTTCGATCCACTTTCTCGTATAGTCTGATGCTGAAATAGAGAAAGTCTAAGAATGGAGTAAGCTAAATCTCATGGATCAACATCAAGTCCAGTCTTTTATAAAACAAATCAAAAAACAGTACCCCAGCTGCGAAAGCGTGGAGCAGGCGGCCCAGAGGGTTAAAGATGAGCTTGAGGCGTTTTTCCCTTTTACTCAGGAACACCTCGACCAGCTTGGTGAGGCTAAGCGAATATTCTCCGAGAGCTTAAAGCCTATCGAGACACTCCATAAGAACTCGATTTACAATCCCCACAAAGACTGGTACACCGGAACGGGTGCCGGTGATAAGCATTGGCCTGCCCTAGACGATTATATTGCTTATACAAAAGGCTGGGGAGAAGATACTGCTGGCAAAATCGGCACTGCATCCTATGAAGTAACATCTCTTTTGGCCGATCCCAATCAAAACAGGTTCAGACATCGTGGTTTGGTCGTGGGTTATGTCCAGTCAGGCAAAACGGCGAACATGACCGCCGTAATCGCAAGAGCTGTTGATGCAGGCTACAACTTTGTCATCATCCTTGCAGGCCTCACAAACAAGCTTCGACAGCAGACTCAGCGTAGGATGGTCAAAGACCTTATTGAAAGGCATCCAACGAGTTGGCATCAGTGGACTAGCGTCGACGATGATGGTGACTTTCGAATGCCTCCCGGCAGAAGTTTCCTGATGCCCGAGAATGTGCTTCAGCTGTGCGTGGTCAAGAAGAACGTTTCACCACTCGATGCCTTCTTGCAAACAGTAGAAAGGTCTCCAGCCGCCATTCTCAATAAGTTGAGAGTCCTAATCATTGATGATGAGTGTGATCAGGCGAGCGTCAATGCATCTTCGAACGAACTTGATGTTACAGCAATTAATGGACGTATTCGTGAAATTGTAAAAACATTTCCAGCAGTCAGCTACGTCGGTTATACAGCTACTCCCTTTGCCAACGTTTTAATCAATCCGTATCCAAACGATAACTCGCAAATTGATGATCTTTACCCTAAAGATTTCATTACTGCCCTAGAGTTGCCAGAGGGCTATTTCGGTACAGAAAAGTTGTTCGGTAAAGAACCCGTAGACGCCGATGATATCAAGTCCGATGAAGAAGGCTTGGACATGATTCGGGAAGTACCCGTCGAGGACGCAAGTTTATTGCAGCCAGCCAGTCGGAGAGAAACTGAGGATTTCCAGCCTGAAATCCCCCCCAGCCTTGAGGAAGCCCTACTCTATTTCATCGCTTGTCTGGCAGCGCGAAGGGTCCGAGGAGATGAAAGCGAGCACATGACTATGCTTGTCCACACCTCCGTGCGAACAATAATGCACGAAAAGGTGGAATCACTGATCAGTGCATGGGTCGCGCTCCGCAAGCGCGATTTTAGAGCGGGGAGCCGAGAATGGTTCGAGAGACTTTCGTCAACTTGGTCAAAAGAATCCGGAAGACTTCCAGGTGATATAACTCAAGCTTCACCAGTGTCTTTCGATGAGCTAAAAACTCGAATACCTGAGGCCTTAGCAGCCCTTGAAGTCGTCGTCGAGAATGGTTTTAGCGATAATCGAATCGATTACGAAAGCGGACCCAAAACCTACATTGTTGTAGGCGGCTCCGTGTTAGCGCGGGGCTTAACGCTGGAAGGCCTGATGGTTTCGTACTTTCTGCGCAGCACCAACCAATACGATACTCTGTTGCAGATGGGGCGTTGGTTTGGATTTCGCCCGAATTATGAAGATCTGCCCAGAATATGGACTACCGCATCCCTGGAGGATTCCTTCCGTAGTCTTGCGCGAATTGAGGCCGAAGTCAGGGAAGACATCTCCGAATATGTTTCTAGGGGCAATATTACCCCCATGGAGTTCGCTGTAAGGGTTCGCAGGATTCCCGGAATGGCAATTACCTCTGCCGCAAAGATGAGGGCTGCCCAAGTATGCGATATCAGTTTTGTTGGTAAACATATTCAAACGATCCGCTTTGACCATAAGGATGAAGCGAAAGTTCTCGGTAATTGGCGTGCTGCGTCTGAATTGGTATCCAGTTGCAAGTCACTCAATACAGCTGACGAAACTACTGAAGAGCTTTTGTTCAGACGTGTGCCAAAGAATCTGATTCGTAAATTTCTACTAAACTATGAGATTCAGGAGAACCACAGAGATCTGTCTACCAAGCATCTGATTGGCTTCATTGACTCGGGAGACGATGAGCTATCGGAATGGAATGTTGGTGTGTATCAAGCGCAGAGTGATCGCTGGTCCACAGAACCATTGGGGAATGCAGGACAGGTGAGGTTAACAAATCGTTCAAAATTGAAGGCCCTGCCAGAAGAAGCCGCTGACATCAAAGCTCTTATGTCAAAGAAGGACGTTCTTTTTGATTGCCGCAACGCTATCGCTGGCGACGGCAATTGGGCAGCCCTCAAACGGGCAAGAGAGCAGGAAATCGGCAATGTCCCGCTTTTACTGATTTATCCCATCGCACACGATTCAGAGTCGCAAACGAAAAATAGCAAATTTCGCGAACAACTCGATGCAGTTGGGGACTTGATCGGGTTTGGAATTGTATTCCCTGGCGACTCAGAGGGCAGCGGCAGCTATTACCATGTAGTTGTGGATCCACCTTCAGCAGACGAACTAGAAAGCCTCGATGAGGAGATAACCAGCTACTTGGAGTCAGGTCATGTCATCTGAGGGAGAAGCTTCGAAAGCACTGTGGACACGACTTAGAGAGGATAGATGCGAAGCGGGTAGTCTATCCATTCCAACGATCCCTACCAGCGTCGTTACTCTTTATGGGCCTCCAAGACATGCATTAGGTCCGTTTGGAGAGGCGCGACTCCTTCTGCCTATCGGCGCAACGGAGACGGTTCCCAAGTTGTCCAGCACCGCAGCGTTGTTAGTATCAGACTGTGTCTACACCTATAAAGGCCGCTCTCAGAGGTTTTTGGATATAGTTTGTCGGTCACCTGACCTTGAAAGAGTATTTTCTGAGGTTGTTGATGAACTCTTAAGTAGGGTCAGCGAGGGTGTTAATGCGTTAGAAGCAGCCGCCTCGACCCTTTCTGATTTCCAGGAACTATTGATTCCTAGACCTGATAAAGCTGTCGCATTCGAAACCATTATCGGTTTAGCGGGAGAGCTTGTTTTTCTCAGTTCTCTATTGGACATTAATCCGGAGGCCATTAATAGCTGGAGGGGGCCGCTGAAAGAGCGTCATGATTTCCGCAAAGGTTCCGTTGCATTCGAGGTCAAAACCTCCAGCCGCTCGGGAAACCAAGAAGTTGTTATCTCCGCAGTGGATCAGCTTTTACAGCCAACCAACGGCTCGCTCATGCTCGTGCATCAAGTTTTAGAAGAGGTCAATGACGGCAGTATCAATATTTCAAACCTTGCGGCAGAGGTCGCTCGAAAAACAGCAGATCCGAAGTTGTTCGCGGATTTACTCGAAAAAGCTGGCTGCACGGATCCAGATAGTGCTGCTTGGAACAAGTACAGTTTCAACAACGAGAATCAGGAGATATACCGAGTAGGAAACGATTTCCCCCGGATCATTCCAGAATCCTTCCAGGAAGGGAGCTTACCGAGAGGGGTATTAGGTGTCTCTTACTCTATTGATCTTTCGGTCGCCACGGAGCTGCGTCTGGATAACACTGAAAGAAGAGCGGCATTACAGGAATTCTGTTCGTGACTTTTCCTCGACTTCACCTGCACTCGGAACGCTATTCTGTTAATGGCAACCTTTCGGCTGACGGTTTCAGGAAACTTCTTGGAACTCCGACTTTAGATCTACTGCAAACTGTAGTCAGAGAATCGGTTCAGAACAGTTGTGATGCGGCTGACGAGGGCCACGTCCCAAAGGTCGTATTTCGGCTCAGGACACTTTCCCAATCCCAATCCGATGCGCTGGATTCAGCTTTAACCGCGTTCCCTGGTCCCGAAGCTTCTAGTGCAGCCATCCAGGACTTTGTGACTACCGAAAAAAAATGGGTGTTGGAAATCTGTGATTTCGGCACCGGAGGATTGGGCGGCCCTACCAGAGCAGACCAATTGCCTGGACCGGGAGAATCAACGGATTTCGTCGACTTCATGCGTAACGTGGGGACCCGAAGAGACACGTATCAGGGAGGTGGATCGTACGGCTATGGCAAGACATCTCTTTATCTAAGCAGCGCCTGCTCGACAATATTGGTGGACAGCCAAACAACTAACAAAGGGGCTGACGCACGACGCTTTATGGGTTGCCATTTAGGTTCAGCCTTTAGTGCTCATTCTGATTCAGGAGAACCAATTAAATATACGGGCAGGCACTGGTGGGGAGCGCCGGGAGATAATGAAGAGTATGTTGATCCGGTGGAGGGATCAGAAGCGGAGGTTATAGCCGAGCGCCTAGGTTTCTTGCAGAGAGGTCCAAAGGATCGCGGCACTTCCATAATGATCCTGGATCCACTATTCATGCGCTTTGAGGACACAAATCCAAGGGTTACCGCTGGCCTGATTGCAGAAACACTTCTTTGGTTTTTCTGGCCTCGTCTTCTCAAAACTCAATACAGTGCTCCGAGACTGAACTTGGCGGTTGAGTTTGAAGGTGAAGAAGTATCCCTTCCCCACCCTGAAGACTATCCGCCTTTAAATCTATTTGCTCGGGCGATGCGAAAGATAAAGAATAACGAGGAAGACAGCCAACAAGTCTATTCGCCCAGATACAAACAGGTGTTGGGAGACCTCGCCATACATAAAGGTCCCCGTGCGGAGCGAACCCCAATCGTTCCAGAGCATAAGAGTATCATTCCGAAACAATGTGCGCACATCGCCGTCATGCGTCCGGTAGAGTTGGTTGTAAGGTACTTCGAAGGGGACCCATTTTCGAATGCTGATGCCGAATGGGCTGGCGTTTTTGTGGCTGGAAATGATGATGAGGTCGAGGAAGCATTTGCAAGTGCAGAACCCCCATCTCACGACGATTGGCTTCCGAACATGCTGCCCAAGGGCAAACATCAAAGCTATGTGAACATTGCGTTACGTAAGATAAAAGAAACGGCCAAACAGGTTGCCCACCCTTCACATTCAGTAAGTGAACATGAGAGTGACAAGGAACCTTTAGGACGTATCGCAAAAGCAATGGGGACATTCCTTTCTGGCGCAGCGACCAGCCCTCCTCCGCAAGCCTCAGGAAGTAAGAAAAAAGGGAAGGCTGCTCCGTCCCACAGTCATGTCCAATGGGCGTCTTTTGAAAAGCTTGAGTCGAGTGGGAACGGTCGCGTGATTGCGCTGTTTAGTGCCGATGTGCCTCATATCAACGGAGGCGCGATTGTTGGAACAGCCACCCACTTCTTGGTTGTTGAAGGTAGGCCCTTACCGAAAGAAGACGAAAACTTTGGAAGACACCCAGTCTCAATCCTGTTATGGAAAAGCAGCGATGGCCATTTTTATGGGGAAGGTCATGAAGTTGAACTCGATGCCAATGCCAGCGATGTGCAAGTTCGCGTAGAGATTCCAAAAGACATGGCCGTGCGCTTAAAAATCGAATTTGGTGAAAAGGAACAGGAATGATGGGTGATATTGCTTACCCGTTCTTGACGTTGGACCACTCTTCGGTGAACGCCGAGCCTTGGGAATGGCTAGATCCCGAGGGATGGAATAAGCCAGTTTCAGATATAGCAGAAACTTGGGACTATAATTCCGACTTAACTATCACCCGAAAAATAGAAATCAATCGGGAAATAGCCGCCACGCAGCTGGATATCCCGATCGGTTCTTTGAGATTGCAGCTTTGGGTTAGGGCGGGCACTGGTTCTGGTAACCTTCCCCGTATATGGTTGCAACCGAGAGTTTTTGACTCGTGGGATGAATCGTTTCAAATCGATTACTTTGTGCGAGGTGGAGATCTTTCAAACAGACTGTTTCTCGAAACAACTATCATTGCGCTCCCTAGCGAACATTCAGGAACGCTATCACCAAGCTTTCCAGCGTCCAAGGTGTGGCAAGATCACCTCGATATACGCCTCGAAGGTAGTGAACCCCGCTTTCCAATTGAGCTGGTGACCTTCTCCAAACTGTTTGCAGGTCGACCTGAAATCAATGCGTTGTGGTATCTGGATTGGGTTCCTGGAGAAATGACGCGGGACTTTTCTGGCTCAGTAAGGTTGTTAATTAACAAAGATTTGGAACAATTTGCAGAGCGATTCGTGTCGGGCGACAGATATACGTTGCAAGTGATCATGGCTGACGTAATGAGCCAGATAATAACAAGCGCGATTCAATTACCCGATCCTTTTGAAACGCTTGAAGCTTGTGAATTCGGATCAGTTGGCAGTTACGCACTTTACTGGATAAATATCTGCTTCCCAGGGCAGCGCAGCGAAACAATCAGGTCTTCACTAGTACATACTCCAAGCAGGTTTCACGCTTCAATTCTGAGTAATGCAGATATTGGAGAGGTATCTTAATGCTTCTTTTCCCCAGGCTTGATCGGATTCATGTTGATGCGCTCTTAGAAGAATTTTCGCTAAAGGAAGCTGCTCCAAACAAACCGAGCGGAATTGATGCCCGCCATTTTGGAGCGACTGGGGGTAGCAGGATAAGCGATAGTGAACTGGCTGATTTAAGGCGGAAAATATTGGATATTGCATGTGAGAATGGCTTTCCGGGTGCGAGCAATTCAGGACAGAGGTCTGCCTTTGACACTCAACTAACCGCTTTTTTTGCAGATTATCCCAGCCTGACAGCTGGTGAAGCCTTAAGGGATGACGTCTGGGCTTACATCACGACTGTTCTCGTCCCGGATGTCGTGACTTGGCGTTTCAAGGGAATTGCCCGCAGACGTTTTCAAGGGGGAGTTCGAAATGCTTTGCAAAGGCTATGGCTTAGAGCAAAGGCCCTTGATCGTGGGAAAGAGTCGGACAATCGTTGGAAGTTTATTAATTCTCTTACTGAAGATGCATTCGTACAAATCGTTGAGAGGCCGTCTATCAGTAGTGACAGCAGACTGGCTCAGGCTCTTGCCGAGGGCTGGATAAAAACAGCTCAAAGAGTCGGAAAATCAGCAATGGAGCCTGTTATGCGAAGAGCAATTGTTAATCTGAGATTGAGGGGGGAGGTCCAGGTGCTATTTGCCTTGGAGGACGCTGCATTGGACAACTTGGTTAACAGGATGTTTTTTAAAGCTGCTTCTTTTTAATACTTGTCGCTGGGTTTGAATGAGCGAAGCGGAACGAAGGCCTTAGCAGCCAATTCTATGAGAAATTTCATCCCCGTTTGGGAAACTTAGATGATCAGGCCGTATAGAGGCTTTTGGCACCGGAGGCTACTTGTGACAACCGATATAGCTTCGTGATAACCGAGCTTGGAGGTTAAACATGAGGAGAATTACCGAGAAGCAAGTAAATCTCCCCCAATCGCTCTGTCGCTTGACAGTGACTTTTTCAAGCGCGATAGCGCCGCGTTCAACACTGCGCCGGTAGAACCTGAGCATAGTTTGCCCAAGCTTCTCGTTCTACAATTTTTAGTCTAACATCGACACGTTAGATAAAACAATCTCTGAAGCCATCTTAACGCAACTGATATACGCTAAACGATAAAACAGGCATAAGCACATCGCTCAGGAAGGGCAAGATTAAAAAAAAATATAATAGTGCGATCAAGTTATAGAAGTATGGGCGAACAATTTAACTTGAATTGCGATTAGGTGATAATAAACCGTATTTTCATTTTAAAGTAAATGTTGACTTATAGATTAAAAATGGATAAAGGTTCGGCTTTATGAGTTTGGATTCAGGAAACTTGCTTGGTTGCTACACTGAATTGGAAATTGCTGCCGGAATACCAAGCCTGGTTGATGGCAGATCTAATGGTTACTTAGATGATTTAGATGAAGAGGTGTTAGAAGCGATAGAAATCTCAGCCAGGAATGAGTCTATAAAAAAAGAAGTGGATTTTTTGACTGAATTCTATAATAAAGAAAAAAGAAAAAAGCTCAGCGAAAAAATTGCAGGCATTGAGAGATCAGTCGACGTTATGTCTGTTGCAATACAGGAGCTAATAATTGACAACTTGGATTATACAATTCTTAGATTCGGGAGAAAAGAAAATATCCCGGAGAGTTATCTTAAGTTTATTAAACAGAAAGACATAATCCAATCAATGATAAAGGGTTTTTTTTCGAAGCAGCTTAATGTTTATCTAACTTCTGATTTGGTTGAAGAGATTGAATACCTAGTAAGTCAGCTTCAGATAAATTATGAATTAGACACTCCATATAATAGAGTTGCTCGGTTACAGGAGTATATTCATAATAAAGCCAGATTCATATTTGGCTTAGAGGGGCATAAAAAACTTCCAAGAAAGCAAATGGGGATTATTCTATCATGTGCGAGAATGAATCTAAGTATATTTGATCTAGAAAGGTCAAAGGGTAAAATGATTCCGATCGAATTAGTTTTTAAAAATGTAAGTGAAGTTCCAGAAGTATATTTCGGATTTATTTTCTTTAAGTGCCTAATGCAGTCAAAAATCGAAAGCCTTTATCCCAAGGTTATAGAGCCTATTGATGGTGAGTATAAGCCCAGCTGGAATATAAGATTTATGAAGCCGATAAGTTATTATGGTGAAGAAGGAACAAGAAATAAGATCCAAGAGATTATTTCATTAGATGCCGAAAAGCCTGTAATGGAAATAAAAAGAAGTTGCGTGGATATTTACAGCCGGTGAGCTTAAGGAATAGGTAGGAGATAGTTAAGAGGGAACTATCTCCTACCAACTCAACTGCAAAACAGTCTCTGATTCAAAGGCGAAGCCCGAGTGCTAACACTGAGCCGGTAACACCAAGAGATTTTGCGAACTCTTGCCTCTAATGCTACACCTTAAGGCTATCATAGCCTTCTAAAAAATCCAAAAGATTATGAGTGTCGTTGTCTCGTAGGTATTGAACCTAAAAGTCTTAAGCTTCTTGACATAGATTCAAGAAGAATACTTAAAAACCTCGTGCACAAGATTTAACTTAAGCTCTTTACTCTCTTTAACTTCTTTTGATACGCTCGCAACCGATTGATTTTCAGTAATTATGTCAGGGATCGTTAACCTCTGAAAACGGATCCTTTCTTCCTTTTCTCCAATAGATACCTTTTTTTTGTAAGAGAAAACGCTATTCATTGAAACTCTCGTTTTACTCACATGTGAAAACCCGTCAAACTTATTAAGCCGTTTAATAGTCCGAGCGTATGAGAACGGCGATTTGCTTCCTTTGTGATGAATAGTAGAGTTTTTAAAGGCGACAACTTGACCTTCATTAAAAAGCCAATATCGACCCACATCAAACCAGAAAGCTCGATCGGCAACAGCTTCGATCTTTAACTTCCCGGCTTCAACGCCGATCAGGTCATCTATATTCTCTAAGAACTGGTCAATCTTGGTTTTTTCTATCGAGACATGAACGGAGTCCACATTTGCATAGCATACGGATACTCCGGAGTAGCCTTGCAGCCTCTCTATTAAATGGAACATTTTGATTCTAGATTTAGCAGAAACGGATCTAGACAAACTATATAAGTTTTCATTGCTGAAGATATCTGTGGCAGAGACTTCAATGTAATCGCGGTAGGATCTAAAGTTAAAACCATGATTCTTTACAAGACTTTCAAGGCGTTTAATTTTTGAATTACGACTTTCTGGTACATCAATCCAACTATGCTCTTTAAGCCAAGTAAAGAGATCCGAGCTACTGCTTACTATCGATTTGATCTTTTTCCTTATGGCTGTTGCACTGTGCATTAGTTGTAGTTCATACTTTACCAAACTTTCAAGGTCTGAAGCAGCTTGCTTTTTATAGTTTAATCTAGTCTTGTAAAGAGACTCCGCTTTTCTGGCTAATGGATGGGAAATCGTAGTATCCGATGTAATTTCACATAAAATTTCTGTATGTTCGAAATGTCTGTGGTATGCATAAATCTCCTCGCGGTGAGCTAAGATCTCAACGTTATCTCCATTCCCGATTAGAAACCTAAAGGATTGATCACCAATTGTGTATCTAAAAGGGTGGTTGTTCTTTATGAAATCACCTTTAGGTGAACTAAAAACCACGTGATACAAGCCAGGTCTAAGTGATTCACCATTATAATATCGGCGATCTTTCCTAAACTCCAAATCCTTAGGGGAAGCGAACTCACCCCGCATGCAATCCAGAAACATAGAATTAAAGTCAAGTGCTACAATAACACGATCCTCTCGTTTTTCCGTCAACTGGAAAACCTCTTGAAATCCTGAGGGATCAGAAAAATAAAAGAATCCATCTATCCTTTTTTTATGCCTCAACTTTCGCTCTACAAAAAATTGATTTCTCGAAGAAAAGTACTTACTTAAACTTAAATGGGGTATCCCAACTTTATCGATTCTTTTTAAGTAGCGCCTCAGATTATGAAAGTTACCATGCAAAGATTTTAGATATTTCACATCGTCAAATATAGGGAAAGCCAACTCAAGAACCGTTACTTTGATGTTAATGTCTGATATAGATTCAAAAATCAAGTAGTACTCTTTTGATGTTAGTAGTATTAGGTTGCCGAGGTTTTCTTTATTTTCAATGAGAAAGTCCCGCACATCCATAGTTCTGGATCCATCAAAAATAAGCTTCCCGTCAGTGCTGAAAGGGGTAAATGGATTCGGGTTTAACCTATTAGGATTTTTTGACCCAATTCGCACAGTTTTTTTGTAAAAGCCTGTCTCTGCCTCATCTAATCTAATTATTGGATCGTGATATCCACATATTATTTTAGTGGCTGAAGTGCTAGTCAATTATTAACTCCTTTCAAATACTTAACTTTGAATTTTAACATGTTTTCTGGTTTTAATAGTGATCGCTAGCTTGTTGCTCCCACTACGCCAACTGAGTTGACTGGTGTCCCGTTTATTGGATCTCAAGGGATAACAGCTTAAACGAAAATGTGATCCGACCCTAGATAAGCGAGGATCGGCGAGCGCCTAAAATAACAAACTGAAAATAAATCATCATGTATCAATAAGCTCGTCCAGTATCGACCGGATTGCACCAATACGTCCGGATAGCTCGAGATATTTTGCATTTAGTGAAGCCGTTTTTTTCTCAAGGGTTTCGGCCAAAGGCGGCATTTCATCTGCTAGATCCTGAGTTTCCTTGATCGATCCCATAAGCATTTGAGTCGTTCGGCGATATACCTCAATTTTATACTTTAAGTCGTCGATTCGTTTCGTTTCCAAAGGTTCTTGTAGGGGGCGATGAAAAGGCTCTGGTACGATGCTGACTGGGCATTCTCCAAAGTGCTGGCTAATCTCATAAACCTTTCCCTCACAGCTATCTGAGCGCTCTAAGGTTCTCACCAATCCATAGCTTCGTAACTTTTCCATCTCCGTATATACGTACCACCAAAGGTCTTTTTTCGGGGGTCTTACATTTTCTGAAATGCTATTAGTGTATTGATTTCGAATCCGGATCAACTCGAACCGATTGCCAGCCGCTTCTGAGAGGATTTCGTGGAGGATCCTATCCATAGTTGGGGCGTTCTCGGACATATTCTTCCTCACCACTGACAATTTCGACATTGCTCAAATGGGTATTATATGCCGTGGTCTATTTAACTCAAGAGATTGATAGTTTGGGCCTCAGTCAGAGGCACCTATGGATACAGTTCGACTAGAGTTTGGTAAAAATCTCAGGAAAATCAGAAAGCTCAGAGGGTTTTCGCAGGAGCAACTCGCTTACACCGCTGGTATTGACCGAAGTTACATTGGGAAGGTCGAACGCGGACAGGTCAATCTCACCATCGAAAAGCTGTATATTTTGGCTGGCACTCTTGACTGCTCACCGAAAGATTTGGTTCCGGACTTGAGCAAGATGGGAACTGATGGCTCAAAACCAAGAACCTAGAGTGATCGCCTCCAAGCCCGACGTGTGTTACCAGGAAACTGCTCGTTGAGGTTGCTTTGGAAATATCTACTTCTCGGATTCAGATCTTGCTAGTGTGGCCCTCGACACTTGTAACGCGTATTTCTATATACGTCGTTGACAGGTGTAACATGGACGCTTTATGCGAACATTTCTGACAAATGTTCCAGTGTTTCGGTTGAAAGCATTCGAATCTCGGTCGGAGGCATACCGTGGGGCTTTCGACAGATTGTTACTCAGTCACTCACTCAGGCAGTATTAGATATAACGGTGATATGCCGACCCCGGTGAAGTACCACTCGAAAGTGATGCGGGAGGCCTTCGGGGATATTGAACACAAGGCCGAAGCGGAACTGCTGGCACTGCTACCCGATGACTTGCGGGAAGATTTCGC